>Ga0302230_10002570_pt1 | contig 10702 bp, 19 predicted proteins | sample II_Palsa_N2_1_FD_193523 | JGI IMG/M metagenome (GOLD analysis project Ga0302230, IMG submission 193523) | Peat permafrost microbial communities from Stordalen Mire near Abisko, Sweden - II_Palsa_N2_1 | ecosystem: Environmental > Terrestrial > Soil > Palsa > Peat permafrost | place: Sweden... | reverse complement strand
CCTTTTTTTTGGTTTCCCCCCCCCCCCCCCCCCCCTCTCAAACGGCGCGCTTCTTTACAGGTCGCGATGCTGCCGTTGTAAGGCATTCTTGCATGATGCTGTAGACTTTGGCTGCACCGTCGACACAGAGTTCGACGGCCTTGGTAACGGAAGCGGGGGGTACTTCGCCGATCAGGCCGACATAGGTGGACTCGTTCAGGGAGGGCTGGTGCGCCACGATGAGGTGTGCTGACAATTGCTTCTCCTCTGCCTTGGTGCAGTCAACGATCACTTGATCCCTGAGCAAGCCCTGCAAGCAAAGAAAATTTCGTGATTTGTTGAATTGATACCCCCCAACAAAAAAAGGCGTACGGCAGAGCACGCGGCCACAAGATCGGTCATTTCAACGCCGGCATCCGCAAGAGCGAGCGATGCGACGTTGATGGCGGCCGCCAAGGCGGCGCCGTCGTCCTCGAGCACGGTGACGTACACGTCCACGACTGCTTTGGGAAACGTTTCGAGCCGGACGGCACCTGTGAGAGCCTGCTCGAGGAATCGCGACAGTTCAAGCTCCTCTGGGTCCCTCACGAGTGCTCGGCGCTCGGAACTGGCAAAGGGAGCAAACTTGAGCGAGCACTGCAGCTGTCCCTGCTCACTAAACTGCTGCGTCTTTTGCGCCTGCCTTGGCCCATACCTTTTTTATTGTTTAGAAAAAAAATTTTTTCTTGCGTCAACGAGCTTTTTGTAAATAAAATAAAAAAAACACTTTACACTGCGCAGATGACCTTGGTCTTGTCCATCTCAATGTAGGCCGACCCGTTCGCTTGCGGCACGGACCCTGTCTTTGTGAAGACGTCCCTGAATCCCTCGGCCACTCTCCCGTCTTTTCGCTTGCCGACGGCGGACAGGACCCCGGGCACCTTGCTCCCGTGCTGCTGCTGCTGCACGTACACGGGCTGGAAGGTCTCTGCGGGACCGGGCGTCCGCCTCCGGTCGCCATTCACAGTTTGGGCCATGCGTGTCAGGGAGTGGCACTTGATAAAATGTGGCGAACCCACGTGGGTGCCTCGCTTGCACGCTCCCTTGCGACCGCAGCCGCGACGCCAATGTACGTGCCTCTGGGGGCGTTTTAGTGTAACCTAGAGTGTGTGTGCGTATAGTGGAATTGCACACCCTGGGGCGGCGACAGTTGGACGGTTAAGCGACAAGCATGCAGTACACAAGTCGGCAAACGACAGGCGAACCAAGAGGTTCTTCATGCTGGGCGGCATGATGGTCGTCTGTGGCGGCGTTGTCTTTGCGGCGCTGAATGCCCTTGGTGACTCGATGATGTTTTACCTCACCCCGACGCAATTGATCGAACGCGACCCGCCGATGCCACCTGGCAAAAAATTCAGATTGGGCGGCATGGTTGTCAATGGCTCGCTCGTCCAGATCACCGCGGGCCAGCCCGGTGTGACGTTTGTCGTGACTGATTTCAGGTAAGGCCGTTTTTTACACTGAATTTAAAAGTAATAAATAAATAAAAAACGATTAATATGACAAACGCCAGCAACGACGTCGAGGTATTTTTCGAGGGCGCCTTGCCACAATTGTTCAAGGAAAACTCGAGCGCTGTCTGCGAGGGCAGGATGCGCCCCAACGGCATATTTGAGGCAACTGAAGTGCTGGCAAAGCACGACGAAAACTACATGCCCAAGGAGATTGCTGAGCAGGTCATGAACAATAAGCAGGCAGCGACGACGACGGCCGCGACCGCAGCGGTTTCCTCTTCCTCGGCAGTGGGAGCATGAGCATAAGTGTGTATACATGTTACTTTTTTTGTACAGATGTTATTTTTAGTTGATTGCCTCGTTTGCGAGAAGCGGTTTGGACGACCCATCGTCCTCGCCGCCTTTGGTAGGGGTGCTGGTGTTGTTCTTGCGCGCGCGCCAGTCTTTGAACAGGCAGAATGTCACGCACAGCGCCGTCGCGGACCCCAGCGTCGCGACCATGATTGTCAGTGGCAGATCGCAGACAGATGCCGTGGTCACCTATAGTGGGTACCAAGGTTACAATGGCCGCGACGTGCTTGATACATACATCGATCGAACCGCCTTCGACGACCACGGCCGACCAAGAAAAGTCCTTGTACGACGTCAGGTCTTGGCAGAGGGCAGCGTTGTCCGACACCTGGACGGACCCCCCCACAAACACGAGCGAGTGCGCAACTGCCGAGAGCGTTGTCAGGCGGTCGTTCCTGGTCACGACGAGCTTGGCCCCAACGCGCTCCAGCTGCTCGAGACCTTGCAGCGTCGTGAGCTGCAGGTTGTCCTGCACAACGAGATCGCCAGTGATGTTGACCACCCTGAGGCCCGCGAGGCTCGTCAGGCCCGTCGTGTCTGTGCAAAACAAGGCACCGGCATATCAGTCACGCTTCCCCCCCCCCGTCATTGGCTTTCCTACTCTGCACGACGAGCTCTTGCGCCACCTCAAACGCGAGTAGGTGCAAAAAGTCGGAGCCTGGCCCTGTGATTTGCACTGACCCCACAGTCTCGCACTCGGCCAGCGCCCCCGCCGACGCGAGATCGCTGACCACTGCGGGGGCCAAGCAAGCTGCGGCTGCGCGTGCGACGAGGAGCAGTCCCACGAGGGACGGCAAGCCGCTCGTTTGCATGTCTCTCTTGTGTGTGTTCAGTTTCGAAACTTTTTTTCTTTTTTGGAATCCTACACTGGCTTTTTTTTTTTTTCCGTCTATGTCGCTGCCGGAGGTGCGCCGGCTATCCGGATAGAGGTGGGCAGTTGGTGGAAAGTATAGCGAACGACGCGCATGGCCATCCCTGGAGGCATGTGCATCTCGACATAGGTTGCAAACTTTTCCACGGTCGTGGGATGGGCGTTGAAGACGGTGAGGACGCGCTTGTGTGTGCGCATTTCAAACTGTTTTTGTGTTTTTGTGTTTTCTTTTTTAAAAAAGAAGGCCGGCCTGCCACCACACGCGTACCTGGTCGCGAGACTTTTTGTCACCGTGGGGGCTTCGCAAGACGGTCCAGCGTTTAATCTTTGTCGGGAGACGTACAATGCCTGAAATTGGCATGCCCATCTTTGCAGCCTGAGAAAACGAAATCAACACCACCACCACCACCCCCCAAAAGAGTAGAAAGTACGACATACCGAGTTGATCACAAATGAAGAGTACAGATCGAGGATGCGGAAATCGTAGCCCTTGAAGGAGATCGAGGCGACCTTGACCTTCCGCGTTGTAGGCTGGTCTGCGCACCACCGTCACAAAACATGCGATCAACAATAATAGACACGTACTGCTGGCAACGACAACGAGGGGGTCGGCATCCTGCTTTAGAAACTCGCGAATGAGGTCAAGCTCGGCTTCCTTGACGTCGGCCGCGTTCGTGGACAGGAGACCCTACGGACGGTTTTTTTCATTTGAGTTGACACAGTCCACTGGTATAAATAAACGCACGGGAAACAACTTGACAAACTCAGCCGTCTTGTCCTCGGCCACATGCGTCCCCTTCATTGACGCCAGGAGCTTGCTCACATCAGGACTGCAGAACAAGGGATTTGGGTGGAAAAAAAAGAAAGCCTTTGGTCAACAGCAACACAGGGGGCGCGAAAAAGCCTTGCACTCTCACCGGACAAACTTTGCGGGTTCCGTGGCAGTGGCCTGTGTTGCTAGGCGCCGCACGGGCAGCAGCAGCCTGGTGGAGAGACGAAGCATTTTGCCACTACCAAAAAAAAAATCGCCATTTTACGATATTCGCCCCCCATAACATGGCAACTGTGGGTGTGATGCCAGCAAACAGTGTTGGTGCAGGGTTGCTGGGACCGGCAGCAGCAGCAGCAGCAGCGGTGGGCGCAGCAACTGCCCCCGGCGCAGCCGGTGTGAGCGAAAAAAGGCTTATTCGCGACGTATGGGCCCACAACCTCGAGGACGAGATGGCGGCGATGCGGGAACTCGTGGATCGTTACCCCTACTTGTCCATGGTACTTACACTTTAATGGGTAGGAGGGTGGCAGTGGTGGTGAGCGACGTGTGGGTGTGCGGCGTGAACCAGGAGCACACTCTTTTTTTTTTTTTTTTTTGGTTGTCGCTTGTTTATTTCTATTTTTTTTTTCGCTTTGCTAAAACATGCATATGCAGGACACTGAATTTCCCGGAGTAGTGGCAAGGCCTGTGGGCAACTTCAAGAGGTATGTGCGTGAGCTGTTGCTGTTTCCTCAACCCGCCCCACCGCCTTTCCTGATATCAAACAGCCCGTCAGACTACCAGTACCAGTCCTTGCGGTGCAATGTGGACATGCTCAAGATCATCCAACTGGGCCTAACGTTTTCTGACGAGCATGGCAACATCCCCCCAGGAACGTGCACGTGGCAGTTGCATTTCCAGTTCAATCTTCAGTACGTTAACGTTTCTTTGCGCGATTGTTTCCATCCATCTGAAAATCTTCCTGCAGCGAGGACATGTACGCCCAGGAATCAATCGACCTCCTCAAAAAGTCGGGCATCAACTTTGATGAGCTCGCAACCCACGGCATCGATTTCCAACACTTTGGCGAGCTGTTGATCTCGTCTGGTTTTGTCCTGCTCGACAATGTCAAGTGGATCGCCTTTCAAGGGTGCGAAAACCCGAATTTTTTTGTAAACAGGCGTGCTAAAGGCCACGCTGCCGACAGGACGTACGATTTTGGCTACTTGCTCAAATTGGTCACCTGTGAAGCACTACCCGAGGACGAGCTGCAATTTCACGAGTTGCTTCACTTGGTAGGAAGAATCAAAAGATAGTAAATTACTGTCCTAACCTAGTCATAAACAATAGTACTTTCCCTGCATCTACGACATCAAGTACCTCATGAAGAGTTGCAAGAACCTGCGCGGCGGTCTACAGGAAGTCGCAGATAGCTTGGCAGTAGATTTTTTATATATTTTTTTTTTAATTTTTAAAATTAAAAAAATTTTTTCCCCGGAAAGGTCGAACGCATCGGCCCACAGCACCAAGCAGGCAGTGACAGCCTCCTATCTGCTTTCACCTTTTTCAAGATGCGCAAACTGTTCTTTGACAACAATATCGACGACAGCAAGTACCTTGGGCAGGTGTACGGACTCGGCAACTCTTACGTGACACCCATCCATACTAACGGAAGGGTACGCTTGAAAAAATGCATTCCGTGTTGCTTATTCACCATAAATAAATTGAAAAAAAAAAAAAACAACAACTTGTAATTCAATTCAGGGGACACCCAATGCAACAACGCCAATCTCATCAGCGGCACCCACACCGCCACCGGGCCTCGGAGCATCCTGGAAGGCGCCGTCGTCGGCAGGAGCCAATAACGGCAACGGACGATATGCGAGCTATGACAACGACGGTGCATACGGAAACACAGGGCATTGACACAAGAGTCCATGAACTGCCCAACCAGTAAAAAAAATTTTTTTTCTATTTGTTTTTGTTCTTTTGATCCTGTTGCTTCCTTCGAGTAAAAAAAAATAAAAAATAAAACTATGTTGATCTAGTCGAGCTTTTGCTGCCAGACGAGCGAATCCGGCTCGTTGCGGCGCCGGACGCGGACTTGGAGCAGCTCATCCTCTTCGTCGCCCTCACCTGCACTCGTGTGACGACGGCTTTTCTTGCGTCGCGGCTCGACCTTGTCGCCTTCACGCCTTTTTTTGACGGGCTCGGGCAGGACAGGCCTGGTGCTTGTGCCGCCGCCGATGTCGCTGCTGCCTTGGATCATGCCGTCAGGGATGATGTCGTCGGTGATGTGACCCTGTACTTGTGGACGGTGCCGAGAGCTACTGGTTGGGCGGATCGGAGTGGCGGCAATGCCCGTAAAGGTGAACGGGCTCAGAGGCCGGCGGCTAACAGACGAGGACGCGGATGGACTTCTGTCGCCGACACCCTGGCCTTGCTCTCGATCGACAAAGACACTGTCCCTGATCCTGCAAACGGGATCGTTGACTTGATTGTTAAAGTATCTCGACACCGCATACGAACTGGACGGCGGGGTCGACACGACCGTCTTGGATGGGCGTTGGATTGGGCTGGCATTCGAGGGGAAGCCGAGGGGATTGCGACGGCCAATGGGATCAAAGGCTGGGCTGTGCCACACAGGTAACGCGACAAAGCTCTGGTCCATCGAGCCACTTGATGGCAAGCCGAGTGAAGTCCATGCGTCCTCGTTTGTGCCCTGGTCGTCGTCGTCGCCAGCATACACGCTCGTACGCTTTGCTTTGTGGCTGGAGCAGAAAATTAATTTGGTTTTTTTTTTTTTCTTCGACAGATTAATTTCCTCCGCATGCCTTTTCTTTTTTCCAGCGACTGCCCTCGCGGGGGTGACTACATTGTGGGGGACGTTTTCCTTGCCGACCACCTTGAGCGCAGACTGTGTTGAAAGAGATGAACAAACACGTTGTCGCCAGGAAGAACAAACCTTGATCGGCGGATGGAGTGTTGTCGGCCGGGATGCAGCCGAGAGGACAAAGCGAACGCGTTTCTGCTTGGAGTACGTAGTGACTCGAGTGGGAACGAGCGGCATCAGAGAGTGGTCGGGCGAGGGAGGCGATTGCATGGTGTCCTTTCAAAAAACAACAGGCGGGGTTGTTTTTGAAAGCAAGAGTGAAGAAAAGATAAATAAAAACAAAGTGGCTCCCCTCTTTTTCTCAATTACGTATTCCGTAAAAACTGAAATGGCTGTGCAATGATGTACATACAGATGACAAACGAGAATAAGAGGGGTGGGGGGGGGAGGCCTTTTTTCTCTTGATTGAAACGAATTGAAACAAATACCTTTTACGCAAGGACAAAGCCCTTGGCTACGGTCGATGGCTTGGGAAGCGTTCCGGGAGGTGTGGCCTTGTACGTTCCACTGCGCGGGTACTTGTTGGCCTTGCGCTTTTCCAAGTTCCTCTTGGCCTTTGGTTTGCTTCGCTTACCCGGCATCATCTTAAAGACGCTCTTTTCCATTGCCGGATTAACCATGGCCCATTTACCTTTTTTTTATTATTATATTTTCCCCGCACCACAAATGGTCATTATTCAGGGATGCTTGCATGGCTACGTACTAGCTTTGTTCAGCCTCACGCGGCCCTTGTTCACGTTGATGTGGCTCTTGCCAGACTTGTAGCGTTTAAACGTGCCTGTCAACATGGTCCCCCCCTCCTTTTGAGCACAGAGTGTCCCCATCACGGCAACGCACCTGAACCAGTCAACCTAAAGCGCTTCTTGACAGACGACTTGGTTTTGAGCTTGTACTTGTGAAACTTTTTGACTCCCCGCTCACAGGACCTCTTAAGGACAAAACCTGCCTCGACGGTTCAACACAAGGAAAAAAGAAAGAAAAGGTAGAAAAGGCGGAGCGTTACCCAGGTTCGGCCGAACACCCACGCTGGTCATGGTGTGCGGCACCAGTGCCATCGTCGCTGTGGACACCACCGTTCTCAGTGGCACGGCGGTGGCCGCGGCCGCCAACTTGAGAAGGGGGGAAGCCAAGCGCCGCCACATTTTTAAAGTGCTGCGCCTAGGTCATGGAAATGTAATCGCTCGCTCGAATCGAGTCGTGCAAAACTAAACGCGCTCGTCCTGTCGGACCAGATTGGATGCAGAAGAGGCCCCGCTGAGCAACTTTGAGGTGCTGCAGTTTCTCAAGGAAATGGAGCAGCAGCAACGGCTGCGCGACAAGGTTGCCAAAAAGAACAAGACACAAGCCATAAAACCGTCCGAGAACCAAGCAACCATCATGTTTGAGGTACCATCTCTTTCTTGTCTGCAGCAGTGGTCGGGAGGGATGGCAGCATGCGTGAGGGTTTGCGTGCGCGGGACAGGACAAACGGAACGCATGGCTAACCGCTGAATCAGGTCCGCAAAACACTAAACAAAAGTGTCGTAAAGACTCTCACGCCCGAAGCATTCCACGCGATCATGCTCGCCCTCAAGCCCTTCCCACTTACCAAGACGGAAAAGCTCCAGATCATGAACCTCAGGCCAAGTATCCCAGTCGAATTGTACACGGTACCCTTTCCTTCCCCTTTTCTTCCCAATCTAACAGTACTCTTTTTGTCCCTGCCGTTTCTATCTGCCTTGCTGCTCTGCCTCTCTTGCTCCGTCTCTCTTGCAGATCGTGGACGACTTCTCCAATCGGATGAACGAGCTCGACATGAATGCGATTTTCAAGATTCTCGACGACAACTGGCCACTCCCTGAGCCATCCTCTGCCGCAAAGGGTGGCGATGATCAGCAAGCAGAATCTTCTTCTGGAGCTGTCCTTGACTAGGCGCATTGTTTTTTTTCTTTTTTTTTTTTTTCGAAAAAAGAGGAGACATGCATGCCACGTGGCTCGAATTTTTTTTTTTTTTTTTTGCGGAGCCGTCACTCCCTTGCGTCAGTCCTCGGGACCGTTGGGGACGGGCACGGTCCCGGCGTGACGAGATGTCGTGCTCACGACACTGACGACTGCGTAGGGAGGCAAGCGTCCGTCCGCTGCGTGGTCCAGAATGAAACGACCTCTCTTCTGTAGGGGTTTTTTTCTGGACACTCTTTTTTTGTGCAAGTGCAGGCTCGCAGGGACGCAAGGGGGAGGGCGCGCCCCTTCCCTGCCAGTGTGCGTGTGTGAGTGAAGGTGTCTTCTCTAAAGATGTTCGGCTGGTGTCTGCCGCACTCCTGTCGTAAATATTTTTTTTTTTTTTTTTTTGTGGTGCTCGGAAGGAGGGATTGAGCCATGTGGTCTCCTGTCCCGACTCCCCCCCTTCAGAATCTATGTGCGGCAACCTACCCTTTGCAGGAACGGCGTCGTCTGCTATTTCATGGTGACCCCCTACTTTTCGCTTGTTGAGGCCATGCTGTGCTGCCTCTTAATCTCTGCCTCTTGCCTTCCGGTTTTCTCATACCGACCTCGCTCTTTTTTTTTGTTGTTGTTCAACATACAGCCAAGCCAAGTGCCCAGATCCGCTTGCCTTCCCACACACCGCATTCGTCCGCCGAGCAAAAAAGCCCCCCAAAAAAGACCACTGCTGTCCCTGAGAAAGAAACCAAGCAGCCATCCTGTCTCGTCAAATGTCTCCGGCAATGTTGGCGTCCTCTGCTCCTGTCCACCACGAAGTCGATGCGCACGCGGTCGCAAGCTCGCAGCAGCACCCCCACCACCACCAACAAGATCAGGTTGGTGTGAACGCATCAAAGCCACTCGGTATGTCCTCATATTTTTTATTTCTTTCATGGCTCTCTGTCACCCTGGTTGATTCTGATGCCATTGTTACAGAAGGAGAGGAGCTCACGGCAGCGCTGTTGAAGCAGCTCGAGTTTTACTTTACCCGTGAGAATCTAGCCTCGGATGTTTTCCTGGGTAAGTGAAGTTATTTTCATTATTATTGAATCCTCCCGTGCACAGCGTCCAACATGAACCAGGAACGCTATGTGCCCATTGACGTCGTGGCTGGCTTCAAGGCTGTCAAAGCTCTTACGGAAGATGTGTCGCTGATTGTATCGGTCCTCAAGACGTCCAAGCAGGTAAGCTGATTTTTCAAATTGAACCGAACGAAATAAAAAAAACTTTTTTTCTCTCACCTTCAGGTGACAGTTGATCCCACGGGCAAGCTGGTCAAGCCCAACATCACTGTGCAGCGAAGCACAATCATCCTCCGCGACATTGCTGCGGATGTCCCCGAAGAGGTGCGCTTTCCATGGACACGACACGACACCACACCCCTCTAATTGACGAACCGATATTTGTAGGAAATCCGCAAGATTTTTGAGGGCAACGAATGCGCGCCCATCAAAAGCCTAAGGAGTGATATCGGCAACACGTGGTTTGTTACTTTCGAAACCGAAGAACAGGCTACCGAAACCCTTTTGGTTATTCGCTCACGAAAGTAAGCCACGAGCAAATGGAACCATGCTAACCGCGCCCATCATCGTCAATCACAGGTTCCGCGATGCCAAGATCTCGGCCGGAATCAAGTCGGAGAGCATTCTCAAGAGCGGTTTTGGCCCCTCGCGATCGTCCTCCAACGGCTCGACTGCGCCATCGTCGGCCACGACCTCGCCGGGTAGCTATGGCAACATGAACGCTGTGGCTGCGCTTGGCTATAACAATGCATACGACTACCAGGCGGATGCATACTATCCTGGTTCGTATTTGTTTATTTATTTATTATAACGTTGAATTTTTATTTTGGGGGTGTGTTTTAGCTTACTACTACCAACAATATTACGACCCTTCGTTGGAATACCAATACTACAAGAATCGCAGCAGCAATGGCCCCCTTGCCAACAACCCCAACAACAGTAACACTGATCGGCGGAGAAGCCAGGGCCAGCAGCAGCAGCAGCCTGGTTCGGTGAATGGCGATGTGTCTTCTGCTCAGCAGCAGCAGCGCAGCAACCACTACCGTCAACCTCAGCAGCAGCAACAAACGGCCAACGGCGGGATATCGACTGGTAAATTTTTTGGACTGTTGTAAATATTCTCTTTTTTCTGATGTGCCTCTGCAGAAAACGACGTCCAAAAGTCCAAGTACAATGCTGGTGCTCGTCAGCAGTCACAACAGCAACCACAGCAACTTCCTGCTGCCCCGACCAATGCAAACAAGGCACATAGCAAGCCACAACATTCCTCTGCGTCTGGAGCTAGCACGGGCCCACGTGCACCCCGATACAGCAACCAGGCGGGAGGCTCCTCATCATCGACAGGAGCAACGTCGCAGCAGCAGCAGCAGCAGCAGCAGCAAG
>Ga0302230_10002559_pt1 | contig 10721 bp, 9 predicted proteins | sample II_Palsa_N2_1_FD_193523 | JGI IMG/M metagenome (GOLD analysis project Ga0302230, IMG submission 193523) | Peat permafrost microbial communities from Stordalen Mire near Abisko, Sweden - II_Palsa_N2_1 | ecosystem: Environmental > Terrestrial > Soil > Palsa > Peat permafrost | place: Sweden... | reverse complement strand
ATTGGCGGGAAAATAGCCGCAAAAGGATGCCTGGTAAGTTTTGTTAACGCCATAGCCCGATTTCCCATTCGCAATCTGGGCAGTACCTGTTTTACCGGCAACAGGAAATAACGATCCTTTGAACAGGGTTTTCCCGTTGCCTTCAGTAACCACACCTTCCAGCAGGCTTTTCATTTTGCCCAACGTCGCATCAGAGCAAACTTTTTCATTGATGGTGCGTGCCTGGAACTGCTCAACCGTGTTGCCAAGCCTCCTTACCTCTTTTACCAATATCGGCGCTATCATTTTCCCGTTATCGGGCACGGAATTATAAAAGGTCAGCATCTGCAGCGGCGTGATCTTCATCTCGTATCCGTAAGCCATTTCAGGCAGCGTATAATACTTATTCCAACTCCTGCTTTTTGGGTTTTTTACCACCGGCGCACCTTCGCCTGTAATTTGCAGATCGAGCTTTTCGTTCAAATGATAGCTGTATAGCTTGTCCGTAAACTCTTTAGGGTTATTGTTGTAATGCTCATAAACAAATTTGGCGGCTGCCACGTTTGATGATTGTTCGAACGCCTGTTTGGCCGTCAAACCATAGAGATGTTCAACGTCAGTGATGGTGGGCCCTTTGGGTATCTTGTACTTACCGCCTTCCGCATCGATCATGGTATTGGTATCGATCTTGTGCTGATCAAACAAGGTCATGTAGGTAGCCAGCTTAAAGGTGGAACCGGGATCCGCAGCCTCGCTTATCGCGTAGTTGTATTTCTCCTGGTAGGCGCCGTCCGGCGTACGTGTAAAGTTTGCTATCGCTTTTATCTCTCCTGTCGCCACTTCCATTAATACTACACAACCATGATCGGCCATTGTTTTTTCCAACTGATCCTTCAACGCTTTTTGCGCCAGGTCCTGGAAATTCACATCGATGGTCGAAATGATATCGGCGCCATCCTTGGGTGCAATATCTTCCTGTCCGTCATTAACCGGTATCCATATGCCACCGGGCATACGCTGTACAAGGCGCTTGCCATCCTCGCCATCTATGTACTTGGCATATGCTCCTTCAAGGCCAACAGCATTCTTAATGTTGTCGTTTTTATAGCCGATGGTACGAGCCGCCAGCGATTCATACGGCAACACCCGTTTGTTTTGCTCAACGGCAATTAATCCGCCGCGGTATTTACCCAAATTAAATATCGGGAACTTGCGTACCTCCTGTAATTCATCATAGGCAACTTTACGCCTTATCAATTGGTAGCGCGAACTATCGTTACGGGCATCGCGCAGCATCCTTGAATACTCCCGAGGTGTTTTATCCTTAAAAAATGCGGACAGCTTTAAAGCGAGCGAATCCACCTTTTCGTTAAACACCCTGTCGTCCGAAATTCCCGATGCCAGCATGTCCATATGCAGCTCGTATTCCGGCACCGAAGTAGCCAGCAGGCTCATGTCGGTGGCGTAAATATTCCCCCGTGTAGCCTCAATGGCCTGGTATTGTGTGGAATGGGTTTCCGCCATCGCCCGCCATTTTTTTCCCTGCACGTATTGTACCCGGTACAACTGTATAATTACAGCGGACGCCAAAACCAGGATCAGCCCAAACGCCAGGTAAACCCTAATGAGGATGTTGGTTCTAATGCTCATTTTGTACCTCCCCTGCATCAAGTACCTGCGGCGGCTGTTCCGGTTGCCTTAGGCCCAAAGTATCTGCTGCCACCTTTTTAGCAACCTCGTTTACTGTACTCTTAAAAGCGAGTTTGGCCTTTGCTGATTTGTACTCCCAGCTCAGCTCGTTTACCTGTTTTCCTATTTTGTCAATATCACGAACATTGCGTTCGGCAAGGTTGCGGTTGGCAATGTATATCATCCCTAACAGGGCAATAAAAAGTATAAAAGGCAATGCCCGGGTCGCCGCTTCGGCGCTGAATTTATTAGTCAGGTACTTAAACAAATAGTTGTCCGGAATTTCCGTTACCGGCTTTTCCTCCACAACCAGGTTTTGTTCTTCTTCCTCTTCCTCAATTTGTGCGCGTAAACGATTTGTCATTTCCTTACCGCAATTCTTAATTTTGCGCTCCGTGCCCTGTTATTGTTCTTTATTTCTTCTTCCGATGCGGTTATCGCCCCGCGACTCACGGCCTCAAAAGGCTTGTTATCATTTCCGTAAAGGTCTTTTTCCACTTCGCCGCTGAATTTGCCTTTTCCGATATAGTTTTTTACCAGCCTGTCCTCCAGCGAATGGTACGACATTACCACTAGGCGGCCACCCGATTCGAGCACTTCCGCCGATTGTACCAAAAACTGTTTCAAGGCTTCCAGCTCCTGATTTACCTCAATGCGCAACGCCTGGAAAACCTGCGCCAGGTATTTATTTTCTTTTCCTTTCGGGATACGCTGCGCAATGACGTTTTTTAGGTCGGCAACGGTAACGATCTGCTTATGCAGCCGGGCGGTCACTATCGTATTGGCCAATGATTTGGCATTCTGTATCTCGCCATAAATGCCGAAGATCCTGTGGAGCTCAGCCTCCGGGTAGCTGTTTACCACTTCTTTCGCGGTAAGCGGCGATTGCCGGTTCATTCGCATGTCAAGTTCCGCGTCAAAACGAACGGAAAAGCCGCGTTCAGCCTGGTCAAACTGGTATGAGGATACGCCCAGGTCCGCCAGTATGCCATCGACCGGGATAGCATGGTGCAGGCGGCAGAAATTTTTGAGATATCTGAAATTCTGGTCTATAAAGACAAAACGCTTGTCGTCGATCACATTTTGTTGGGCATCGGCATCCTGGTCAAATGCCAGCAGCCTGCCATACTTATCGAGGCGGCTTAAAATGGCGCGGGAATGTCCGCCGCCGCCAAAGGTCACATCCACATAGGTACCTTCAGGCCGGATGGCCAGCCCTTCGATACATTCCGCTAACATTACAGGAGTATGGTATTTATCCATTGTTGGTCTCCTTTCCTTTGGCCATCTTCTCACCAAACCTTTTAAAGTCTTTTGGCTCTGTGTTAATGGTATCCTTATGGGCGTCGTTGTTCCAAACTTCGATGCGGTTAAGCAGGCAGGTGAGCACTACATCGGTTTTGATCTCCGCATGGTCCAGCAAAAATTGGGGTAAATTCACCCTTCCTGCACTGTCCAATGTCAACTCTGTTGCGCCACGCATAAAATATCTCAGGTATGCTATATCTTCTTCGTCATATTCGTTAAGTTTGCTTTGCAGTTCCTCCAATTTGGTTTCCCATTGTTTTTTTGTGTAGATGACCAGGTATTTTTTAAACCCACGATTGATCACCAGCCCGTCGGATTCAGCTTCAGGAAGCTTCTTCTTAAGGCCGGCAGGGACCATCATGCGTCCTTTGTTATCCAGTTTACACTCAAATTCGCCGGTGAGGAATGACATTTTAAAACTTTGACACGATTAGTAATGTAAAATTAAAACACTTTTCCCACTTTCCCCCACTTTCTCCCACAAAGTTACCAACAGTTGTGCAATTGGTCTGTGAATTAGTGTGGAATGGTGTTTACTAATCAAAAACAAATAGTCGGATTGGGGATTTGAGGGCGTTTCTGCCTAATTTTGAATCATTTAGGTCCCAGATATATGAAAAAGGTATCCCCTACATGCGAGCGCGACCTGACAATCAGTTTATTGGGCAAAAAGGTGCGCCTTCCGGTGGCCGACAAGGGCGTGGAAAATGTTTGCCGGCTCGAAAGCTTAAAAAACCTTAATAAATTCGCCGGCTCATCAGCCGGCCATCTATTTAAGGGGCGGTTACAGCTTCATAAAGATGAGAATGGCATACAAGTTATCGTGAAGGGGGAAATTGTGGGAGTAATCAGCGAAGATTTGTTTAAAAACCTGTTGTCCTGACGGCTTTCTGTTCGCCACCTCTTCCTTACTACCCACGACAAATAAGAAATCTGTCGTTTCGACCGAGGTACGAGGAAGAAACTATCTCTTGGGCGAAGCGAAAATCTATCTCTCGACCGCAGGGAGAAATCTTATACTATTGCCAATACCGCCTGCATGGTCCGTCTGCAGGGCGTATAATATCTCTCCTATCGTCGAGATGACAAAAAGAGTAAAGGACGACGACCAAAACGGTTAGGGGATGAAAAATTTGTCAGTACTATCCGCAACAACGGTTTGACAAAAAAGGTTCAACATCGCGGTAGCTCAGTAAAGTCTTCCTTTTTCATTTACATAAAAATCCAAAAATCTCTATATTCACCTTAATTTAAAATCAACGGAAAAACCCGAAACTATGTACCTCTTTACATCCTTTCCTAAAATCAAATTCACGCTGACATTCCTGGTGATAATCGCCACCGCGCAGGCTACAACAGCCCAGGTCATCACCGCCGACTCCATCGACCGCCTGGTAGCCAGGACGCTAAAAACATTTGATGTACCCGGCATCGCCGTGGCAATCGTAAAGGACGATAAAATGATCTTTGCCAAGGGTTATGGCTATGCCTCGCTCAATACCCACAAAAAAGTGGACGAAAACACGCTTTTCGGCATTGCATCAAACAGCAAGGCATTTACCACAGCCGCAATCGGGATTTTGGTTGATGAAGGTAAGATCAAGCTTGACGATAAGTTAACCGACTATATCCCAGAGTTCAAGATGTACGATCCCTACGTTACCGCGGAATTTACAGTAAGGGATATGCTTACGCACCGAAGCGGCCTGGGCCTTGGCGCGGGGGACCTGATGGACTTCCCGGACTCAACAGATTTTACGGTTGCGGATATGATCCACAACCTGCGTTACTTCAAGCCGGCATCCAGCTTCCGCAGTAAATACGATTATGACAACCAATTGTACAAAATAGCCGGCGAGGTGATTAAACGTGTGTCGGGCATGAGCTGGGAAGATTTTGTCGAAACCCGCATTATGCAGCCGCTTAAGATGGACCACAGCGCAACAGCTTACCAGCGGATAAAAAATTATTCCAATGTGGCTGATGCCCATGCGCCTGTAGATGGCAAGGTGGTTGTGATCCCGCGCTATATTACGTATACCGGCAATTCGGCCGGGGGCATTTATTCCAGCGTGGCCGATTTGAGCAAATGGGTGATCATGCAGATGAATAACGGCAAATACGATGACGGCAAGCATTTATTCAGCGAGGCGATACACCGCCAGATGTGGACACCGCAAACCATTGTGCCCGTTGCAGAAAACACACCTTATAATACCCATTTTGCAGCTTATGGGTTGGGCTGGTTCCTGAGCGATGTAAAGGGATATAAGGAAGTAAACCATACCGGCGGCATCGACGGGATGGTTACCAAGATCACTTTGATACCTGAACTGAAACTGGCTATTATTGTGCTCACCAACCAGGAATCCGGCGCGGCATTCAGCGCCATAACCAACCAGATAAAGGACAGCTACCTGGGAATTACAGGCCGCGACTGGATAAAAAATTACAGCGAACAGGTGAAGGCAGCCCAGAAAGACGCCGATGCGGTAATGGCCGGCGTATGGCAGCAAGTAGACCTGATGCAGCACAATGCCTCAGCTGGGAATTATACGCCCATTACCGGCACCTATCATGACGACTGGCTGGGCGACGTCGTAATCAGCATGAAGGACGGAAAACTGTGGTTCAACGCCAAACACTCACCCAAGCTTAACGGCCAGGTGCTGCCCTATAAAGGCGATACTTTTGTAATCAAATGGGCCTACCGCAGTATGGAAGCCGATGCCTATGCCATGTTCTCCTTCGACGAAAACGGCAAACCCTCGGGCCTGAAGCTAAAACCCATATCGCCGTTAACCGATTTCAGCTTTGATTTCCAGGATCTGGATTTTAAGAAGGTGGAGTAGAGCGCCTCTTTTCTTCCCCTTTTGTCATCTCGACGAAGGAGAGATCTTATACAAGGGATATTGAATATTATGCGGAGCTATAATTTTTATATGTACATCGCCACCCCTCTTCTCCTTTTTGTCATCTCGACGAAGGAGATATCTTATACAAGCGATAAGTGAACATTATGCGGAGCTATAATTTTTATGTGTACATCGTCACCTCTCTTCCCCTTTTTGTCATCTCGACGAAGGAGAGATCTTATACAAGCGATAAGTGAACATTATGCGGAGCTATAATTTCTATGTGTATATTGTTACCAATGCCAATAAGACAGCGCTTTACACCGGCGTAACAAATGACTTAAACCGCCGGGTTTACGAACACAAAGAAAACAGGGGTAATCCAGCAACATTCGCCGGAAAATACTATTGCTATAACTTAGTCTATTTTGAACACTATACCCATATCAATTTTGCGATCGCCAGAGAAAAGGAACTTAAAAAGTGGAGCGGAAAAAAGAAAAATGCTTTAATAACGGAGTTCAACCCGGGTTGGAAATTTTTGAACGAGGAAATTGATGAATAACTTTACCGTTTGTTGTTTTAAATAATGGCGCTGCATCTGTAGTTGGATGGTCGAAAATTCACACAAAGATGCTGTCTGGACGAAGCATGGCGTATAAGATCTCTCCTTCGTCGAGATGACAAAGAGTGTGCGGAGGAGGGATAAAATTGTGGTTCAATGTAAATTACCGCTGAACGGCGTATAACATCTCTCCTATCGTCGAGATGACAAAGAGGTGGTTTATTTTATTTTGTTATTCAAACCTTTTCAAATACGCCTTATCTATCAGTTCACCATACCAAATATCGCTCTTTAGGTCCATGCTAAACCAGGGCGACCGGTATTGCAGAACCTGGATATTTTGCGCGGGCATAAAACTTTGCGCCAGGAGGAACAGCTTCTTGTGCTGGCTATTTTCGACGACATCCATCACGATAAAACAATGCCCCGGTGAGCCGCCTTTGATAAAAACATCACCGGTTTGCGGGTCATCCGGGTTTTTGACCTTCTTTAATTCCTTATCGAGCGACAAGGTGCCTGCGTAAGCAAATACAAGGTTCATGTAATGCATAAAAGTGGGATAGCTGTAATCTATTTTGGCTTTTAAAACCCAATGGTCGTTGGTATACCGGTACCCGGTGGCATAATGGACATAGTCACAGCGGAAACCGCTTTCAAAATGGAAAGCTATTTCGTCGAATCTTTTTTGCCGGTACAGATACTCGCCGCGCAGGCGCATTACGGCATCTGCGCATTGCTGCAGGTCCTCGTGGCCAACACCCATGTCTACCACCGCTGCCGTGAAAACATCGGTGGCGGCTATATCGCCTTTGTATGTCCTGGTGTGAGCGCCAGGCGGCATCAGGGGCAGGCCTTGCAGGTATGCGCCAAAACTATCGGACGTTACAGCTACCTGGTGGTAACCTTCCGGCGGACGAAAACGCGTCAAAACCGTGTCAGCCGGCGCAAAAAGCAGGCTGACAAACCCGATGACCGTAATTAATAGCGTTTTCATTTAAATTTCCTCAATTTATCAATTCCGGGCGGTATTCAAAATGCATGGTATCATAATGATACCACTTCCCACCCCAAATAAAGCCGTGCCGCTCAAATATATCCACAATAAGTTGTGGTATCCTGTTTTTGTAAAGGACCGCCGCATTTTCATCCGTGCATTTACAGGCCCACTGCCAGTAGTCGGAGTATTGCGTATTGATGTCGATCGTCATCCCATAGCTGTGCATACTGTGACGCGTGGTGCCGGCTATATTGCGCCAGGTAAAGGTACCGCCGATATTGGTTAAATACTTTTTGAGTTCCGGGTGCTGATCCAGTTCATTGGAAATTTCCACCAGCTTTTTATCGATGCCATTTATACGGGTAACCCTTATTTTTTGACCAACCAGTTTGGGGCACCAGGTGATCGTAGTTAGGTTGCGGCTCACTTCTGCTTCCGTGCGGCCATAAATTTTTTGAAAGAACAGGTCGTTCCGGATCCGGCCGGGATCGTAATTTACTGCCGGTGCGGCGTTGAGCTTGCCGGTCGCATACTTTTGATGGAACATATCTTTCAAATCGGGGCTTTGCAATTGGGCTTGAAAGGACTTGTTCTTAATGCGATCGTACCAGGTCATTCGGGTGTTATCTTTAAAAATGATAGTGTTATCCTTAAATCCTGCTATAAAGGCTTTATAAGTGTAAATAAGTTTGCGCGCATCCATCGGGACGGAATCGGTTTGGACGGGAGGCACTTTTATTTTGATCGCCCGGCCGCTATTAACCGGCGTCAAAAAATTCAAAACCACAATGCCTAGCAAAAACATAAATTTCACGTCCACTCGCCAATGTCTATATTTAAGGCCGTTTAACTATCAACCCGAATTTTCCGCTGTCGGACTTGGCAACTTGCGGATAAATATCATCTTTTGTGTTGGGTATGCCATCAAGTCCCGAGGAAAATAAATAGTAGTGGTTTCCAACTTTTTGGTAGTTAAAATCCCGTTTAGGTTCGATTGGGTCATAAATCCAGGTTTCCGAGTTATCGTCGTTGATTTGTTTTAAACTATCAGGATAGGTACCATTTCTGACTTTATAAAACTCAACGGCCTTCATTACACTATTTAATTGCCGCTGTGATTGCGGAACAAACGCGTTCTTAAAACCAATTGTCGTCATAGAATAAAACAAAGAGCCATAAATGCCCACCGTCCAGACAATTCCGGCAACTCCAATAATAATCAGCCATTTATCTTTATACTTAAATATGCCGTTGATGATGAACACTAAACCTGCGACTGCTCCGATCAATGGAATTATACAGATCAAGCCCAATCTGTAATCCGGTTTTTTAGTCCCGGGATACATTGTAACACTGTTTACACCCCTGAATTGAAATATCCTGCTCTGAATTGTCCCCAAAAAGTTAACGGCCTCGTTATCGGAGACAAAAGCACTTTTTGGAAACGGCACATACCTTTTATCTGCGAGGGCTATATAAATAAACTTCTCATTTGAATAGGCAGAAACAATGCTTTCCCATTTCCGGACCGTAGTCTTACTCGCAGACGCTATCGACAATCCTTCTTCGGTTATTGTTATGCGTTTTTCTTCCAACCCGGAACTGTCTTTTTGAAGTGCTTTATTCACGCGAAATAGTAAGATAATTAATGGGATACCGTAGAAAACTAAAAGTACTATCATAGGAGCGGCAACCAGTGCTGTTAGAAATCGCCACCAAATAAACGTGTCTCCACTTAACGGAAAAAATGCAAAAATGATGAGTAAAATAAAAATCCAAGATCGCTTTTGAAGCGAATTTTGCAAATGAAGTTTAGCGGATTCAAAGTAGGCTTTTTTCGAAAGTTGAAATTCTATCTCCATTCCGTAATAAGGCGAATGTCGGTAATAAAATTAAACGTTGAAATATACAAACTTTCAGCCTTCTTTAATAACTCAACTTATTTTAGCCGAAACCTCAGTTGTAGCGTCTTTCGGACTTTCGAACTTTACTGACTTTCGGACTAATCACTAACCTACATATTCCTTCTATACTGCCCCCCCACCTCATAAAGCGCATGCGATATCTGCCCAAGTGAGCAATATTTACAGGCTTCCATCAGGCTTTCAAAGATATTCCCGCCGGCAATAGCAGTTTCCTGGAGATTTTTTAGCAGTTGAGGGGTGAGGGTTTCATTCCGGTCCTGAAATTTATGCAGGGCCGTGATCTGGAATTGCTTTTCTTCTTCGGTGGCACGGATAACTTCGGATGGTAAAATAGTAGGTGATCCTTTTTTGTTAAGAAAAGTATTTACGCCGACAATGGGGTATTCGCCGTTATGCTTCAGGGTTTCGTAGTATAACGATTCCTCCTGTATTTTGCCACGCTGGTACATGGTTTCCATGGCGCCCAGCACACCGCCGCGGTCATTGATGGCCTTAAATTCGGCCATAACCGCTTCTTCCACCAGGTCGGTCAGCTCTTCAATGATAAATGCGCCCTGCAGTGGATTTTCATTCTTAGCCAGGCCCAGCTCCCGGTTGATGATCAGTTGGATGGCCATTGCCCGCCTAACCGATTCTTCTGTCGGGGTGGTAATGGCTTCGTCATAGGCGTTGGTATGCAGCGAGTTGCAATTATCGTAAATGGCATAAAGCGCCTGCAGCGTTGTACGGATATCGTTAAAATCAATTTCCTGCGCGTGAAGCGACCGGCCGCTGGTTTGGATATGGTATTTCAACTTTTGGGAACGGTCGTTGCCTTTGTATTTATTTTTAACGGCCTTTGCCCAAATTCGGCGTGCCACCCTGCCAATTACCGCATATTCCGGGTCGATGCCATTGGAAAAGAAGAAAGACAAATTCGGTGCGAAATCATCGATATTCATTCCCCGGCTCAGGTAATACTCCACGTAAGTAAACCCATTGCTGAGCGTGAAGGCCAACTGCGTGATGGGATTAGCGCCGGCTTCGGCAATGTGGTATCCCGAGATAGATACCGAGTAAAAATTCTTTACATGCTGATCAATAAAATACTGCTGTATATCCCCCATCATCCGCAGCGCGAATTCAGTGGAGAAAATACAGGTATTTTGCGCCTGGTCTTCTTTCAAAATATCAGCCTGAACGGTACCGCGTACCGTCGAGATGGCTTTTGCTTTTATTTTTTTGTAAACGTCCGCAGGCAAAACCTGGTCGCCGGTTAAGCCCAGCAGCATAAGGCCAAGGCCATCGTTGCCCGCCGGCAAATCACCGTCGTAGTATGGCCGGTCCAAACCCTTGTCATCATAAACCTCCATAAACTTAGCCCCAACCAAATGTTCCAGTTTATGTTCTTTGATGTAGAGTTC
>Ga0302230_10002555_pt1 | contig 10734 bp, 14 predicted proteins | sample II_Palsa_N2_1_FD_193523 | JGI IMG/M metagenome (GOLD analysis project Ga0302230, IMG submission 193523) | Peat permafrost microbial communities from Stordalen Mire near Abisko, Sweden - II_Palsa_N2_1 | ecosystem: Environmental > Terrestrial > Soil > Palsa > Peat permafrost | place: Sweden... | reverse complement strand
AGCATGAGGTACTCGAGATCGGTCAGCTCGACACCGCCGTCTGTGTACAGCTTGATCAGCGCACCCTCGCTGGGCGGGTAGCCGTACGCGGCCTGGTAGCAGCTCTTCTGGACGTCGCCTGAGCGTGACAGTGGTGGAAGTAAAAAGGATTAGTAGACTGAAAAACGGGCGCTAGGACAGGTACCTAGCGACATCTTGCCAGTCAGAGCGAGCGTCTTGGCCGTCGACACGCCGCCGTCGTTGCGGTGCACGTTCACGTTCATGCGCGGGGCCTACTTAAAAAGGTCGTCGTGAGCTTTGTTTATGGCTTCCCAGAGCTATTTTTGCGGGTACGTCCCCAATCCGAGAAAAAAAAAAAAATAATAAAAGCAAGCAGGAAAAAACACAGCATAGCATAGACTAGCAGCAGCAGCAGCAGCAGCACGCCGTGCAGATCGTGTCGTAAAAGGCCTCATTTTCCCGCTGAAACAGCCCACCTGGCTGAAACAGCCATTCGCCATTTTAGCAAAGCCCATCGCCCAAACCAATTTCCGACCCCCACCTTGTTGTGTGAAATGAGCAACGAGGAGCAGCCGCTGCTCGGCCGCGACCTGGGCCGTGATTGCGTGGACAGCGGCAAGGATGCTGGGGGACGGCCGCCGTTCCGTTCGGCAGCTGGTGGTGAGTGGTGCATTGTACGTGATTCCGCTATCTAACAATGTTTCGCTGTGACTAGAGGTCGATGCAGAGGCACAGGCGCCAAAGGACGCGGGGTACGTCACGTACGGCGTGTTCTTCCTCGTGGGCATCGGCATGCTGTTCCCCTGGGTAATGAATTGCACCGCAATCCGACCTGAAAAAGAACCTGTAGAACGTGTTTATCACGGCCACGGGGTACTACGACTTTGTGTTTGAAGGGACCAGCTTTGAAAACAACTACAACAAGTATGTTTTTTTCCTTTTTGGTCCCGTGTCTCGTATTCACCTTCGTTTTTTTATAAGCTGGATCGGCATCGCGTACAATTTGGCCAACCTCGGCGGCCTCTGTGCCCTTTTGTACTCGAGTTCGCGCGGCTGGGACCGCCGGTTCTCGACCGTCCATCGCGTCAACGCCGGCTTCTACGTCGGCGTGGCGGTGTTTTTGTTTGTGACGGCGACAATCTATGTCAGCATTGACCCAGAGGCCTACTTTGCGATTACGCTGCTGTGCGTGATCCTGTGCGGCATGATGACAGCCCTGATCCAGAACGGCATCTTTGGCATCTCTTCAAAGTTTCCGTATGCTGTCGTCCGCTTTATGCTTAAATTGAAAAGTAAATTTGGCAAATATTCTTAGGTCAACGTATAATGCGTCGATCATGACGGGCCAAACCCTCGCAGGCACCCTCGTCTCGGTCGTGGCCATCCTCACGACGCTCGTCAAGGACCCCGGTGCAGTGGCCGATCTGGCAGCAGAGCGGCTCTCTGCATTCATGTACTTTGTCGTCGCCGTGGTCATCTTGGCCGCGTGCGTCGCTGCGTTTTGGTACGTGCAGCGCCTGCCTTTTTACAAGCACCACTACGGTGGCGGCAAGGTGGCGAGCACGCAGGCAGCCGGGGAGGAGAGGAAGGAGGGGGAGGACAGCGACGACGACAATGACCACAGCAGCGTCGGCGTCATCAACGAGGAGGAAGGCAACATCGAGGCGGCAGTGGAGGAGACCAGCACGTACATTGGCGTGGCCAAGAGGGTGTGGGACCTTGGCCTGGCCGTCTTCTACGGCTTTGTTGTCACGCTCGCCGTCTTCCCGACGCTTGTCCAAAGAGTCCAGTCCACGACCGAGTCTGACGCACGCATCTTTGGCGACTTGTTTGTGCCGTGGGTCTTCCTTCTGTTCAACCTGGGCGACCTGACAGGGCGTGTCCTGGCCGACTTCCTCCCCGTCGTAAAGCACAACTACCTCCTCATGGTCTCGCTCTTGCGCTCAGTCTTCTTCCCCCTCGTCCTCCTCAGCAACATCAAGTTCACCGACATTGACGGCAACGACCTGCCCCTCTCCCTGCCCGCCCTCCTCACGTCGGATGCCGTCTGGTGGCTCATTGTCTACATGCTGGGCACGACCGGCGGCTATGTGGCCTCGCTCTCGATGATGTACGGGCCCAGCAGAGTCACGGCAGGGCACGAGAAGGAGAAGGCCGGCATCATCATGGTCAATTTCCTCGTCTGGGGCCTCTTTGCCGGATCCATGAGCTCGTTCCTCCTCTACGGCATCCTCTGCAACTGCAATCCCTTCATCTAAAAATAAAATAAAAAAGCCACTCAAGGAGGGAAAAAAAAGCAAATGTAATGTTGATAAGAATGTAAATGTACATGGTTGATGTTCAAAAAAGGAAATGCTCACTTATTTGATAGAGCACGTGGTGCCTTCCCTGATCGGAATGCTGCAGCGGCCGCATCCTCCTGCAACCTCAAGCGCGTCTCCTCCTCCGGGGTCAGTGTCCAGAACTTGCGCTTGTACCACCGCCTCAACTGCGAAAACAAAAGAAAAATAAAAAATACGGATGCGCATCAGGACGTACGCCTGAAAACACATGCTCCCGGGGACCGAAATCGACCTCAAAGACCATGTAAAACGCGACCACTGCATGCGCGCAATCGCCAGGTCAGTCGCTCGCTCAGTAAACTGGTGAATTGTACCTCCTGTCAAGGCGTACGTCCCGATTTGCAGCCATCGGCGCGCACGAAGCGACAGGATGTTGGGGTCAAAGTCGGCAGGGAACGACGGCTGCAAGCCCCCGTTGGTGGCGGCGCCCTCGGCGGTCTGGCGGAGAACGGCTGCGGCGGCTTCACGTGTTTCGCGCGACATGATTTTTGTAAGTTTGGTCCCCAGGAGGACCTTTTTTTTTGGTTTCTTTTTCGCGGCGGATCAGGCAGTGTTGGTGCTTTCTGGACTTGGGGGACTTTATCTAGTTGTGAGTCATGGGCACTGGTGAATTCATGCTCGTTTTATTCCGATTTTTATTTTTAGAAACTTTTTTTTTCTTTTTTGGATCCAATGGGCTTTCAGCGGCAAGCCCACCCGCCGTGTCTGCCAGAGGGCCGGAACTGACCAGTCAGCAAAAATCGTCGCAGTCGAATCGGGACGGCGCAGTCCTGCTGTTTTGAAAAAGAAAAAAACTGAAATAAACAATTTTCCGAACTGGCGCTGCGTGCTGGAAAATGCAACCGACCGCCGCCATCCAAAACCTGATTGCACGAGGCACCAAGCTCGTGGCGACAATGGGCCCGTCGACGAGCAAGCCAGATGTGCTGCGCGAGCTGATCGTCAACGGCCGTACGTCGAAGAAAGGACCGAGGAAGCCTTTTCCCAAAATAACCGGCATAAACAGTGAATGTGGCCCGCTTCAACTTCAGCCACGGGACGCACGATGACCACCAGGCGCGTCTGGCGATGCTGCGTCAGCTCGCGAGCGAGACGGGGCGCAAGGTGGCGGTGCTGCAGGACCTGAGCGGTCCCAAAGTGCGTTGGACGTGCTCACGTCCACAATTAATTGGAGCATAGGTGAGAACAACCGACACCGAGGGCGCCAAGCTGTTCAACCTCTCCATGGGCGACAAGTTTACGATCGTGTCCTCCAAAGACGTGCGCACGCATTTGCTTTCTAAACGCCAATTAATTTGCATTTCGCGTCCCCTCGCTGGCAGTTTGTCGGCGACATCATGAAGAAACGCACGGGGACGACCTACACCCGGCTGGCCCAGGAGGTCAAGAAGGGCGATCGCGTGCTGCTGTCGGACGGGCTGATCGGGATGCGCGTGACCGAGGTCAACGGGATCGACGTCGTGTGCGAGGTGCTCAACGCGGGCGTGCTCAAGCCGCGACAGGGGATCAACCTGCCCGGCGTAAAGATGGGCATCGGGGCGCTGACGGAGAAGGACACGGTCGACCTCAAGTTTGGCCTCAAGAACGGCGTCGACTGGGTCGCGCTGTCGTTTGTGCGCTCGGCAAACGACGTCAAGGAGCTCAAACAGGTCATTGCACACTTTGCCGCAGAGAACACGATCGACCCAGTAAAGCTGCCCAAGGTCATGGCCAAGATCGAAAAGCCCGAAGCAATGGACAACCTCAATGGCATATTTTCCTTTTATTTAGTTATTTTTCAAATTGAATTGTTATTTATTTTTTAGAAATCCTCGACGAAGTGGACGGAATCATGGTCGCACGAGGCGACCTGGGCGTGGAAATGCTCCCGCAGGAGGTGCCCATTGCCCAAAAGCGGATCGTGTTTGAGTGCAACCGCCGTGGCATCCCCGTCATCGTCGCCACGCAAATGCTCGAGTCCATGATCCAGTCGCCGCGCCCCACGCGAGCCGAAGTCTCTGGTACAGAAACACGTTGCTCTTTTCTCCAATCCAAAGCAATAACACCGTGAAAAAAAGATGTATGCAACGCCATCTTTGACGGCGCCGACGCGTGCATGCTCTCGGGCGAGACCGCCTCGGGAGCGTTCCCCGTCGAGGCCGTCAAGATGATGAGCGACATTGCCATCACCGCCAAAGCCAACCCGGACGTCGACACGAGCCTGGCCGAGCAGGGCACGATCGACAAAAAGGCATTCACAAAGTCCAACCTGGCCAAGTACAGCGTCGGAGCAGCCGCCGTCGCGATGGCCAAGAGCGTCGGTTCCAAGGCCATCGTTGTTTTCACCTACTCGGGACGCTCGGCCCTGAGCGTCGCCCGCCACCGCCCCAACATCCCCGTCATCGCCTTCACGCGCAGCGAGGAGGTCGCGCGCCACCTCGTGCTCTCGCGCAACGTCATCCCGTTCGTCGCCGACGAGTTCCACACGATCGTCGAGATTGGCGAGTATGCCACAAAGTTTGTCAAGCGCGAGGGCATTGTCCAGCCGGGCGAGTCCTTTGTCCTCACGGCCTCGCATCCTCTCCTCCACACCCACCTGCCCAACAACTTTGTCAAGATCGTCGAAGTCGAATAAAAATTCTCAGCGCCCACGTGGTGTTAATTATGGCTGTTCACTACGAGTTTCCTCCCCAGACCATGCCCTGTGCAAAAACGGTGCTCGTCGTGCTTGCCGCCGCGCTCGTGCTGGCCGCGCGGCAGGCGTCGGCGTACGACGGCACGGCGTTCGAGTTCAACGTGACCTCGGTACGCACTCATATTTGTCGCCTTGCTTTTTTTGGGTCCTGACAGGACGTGCAGGGAGCCGTGCAGTTTCACTGCAGTGAAATGTACGCGCGTTCAAACATCCCTGGCGCCATGCAGGACGCCACTATGAGACGTGCGTGAGCCACCGCTGTGTTGTTGTTTCTGATCCATAGTAAAAAAAAACATGCACAGTGTCGGTGCAAGACAACCCACCAACGTCGTTCTATGCCATCTTCAACAAGGCGGAGTACACCGTTGGCTACACAGAGGACAACGTGGGCGCCTCGACGGTACCCCGCTGACTTGGCAAAGCACACTAACCCCCCCTAACTCCCTGATGAAATAGCATACGTTATGCACACAACTTCTCTTTGATGCGAAAAAGTGCGGCGTCAGCCCTTTGGATCAGCTTATTCTGATCCCGAAGGACCCCAACGCAGCCAATGGCTCACTCACACCCGTCCTCCTGCAGCACACCAACGCGGGCGACATCCTGGACGAGTACATTGTGCCGAAGAAAGGTAAAACCCGTTTTTTGTCATTTGTGATCTGCACAATTCATCGCTCCCATTGAAGGCAAGTACTGCGTCGCGCTGCTCAATCGGGGAACTGTTGACGTCGCCGCCAAGATCTCCCTGCAGTTCCCCTATGGCAAGCTGCCGCCGATCAAGTACCCCTACCTGCCTGTATGGAATTGGGGGGAGGGAAACATTTCCACTAAGACCCGTCCTTTTTTATCGGCAGTTCTACGGCTTCAGCGGTCTGCTCTACCTGATCATCGGTATGATCTGGGTCGGCTTGTGCATGTACCATTGGCAAAATATCCTTCGCGTAAGACTTGCTGCTTCGTCTCGCGTGTTTTTTTCTTTCACAAACCAAACAAATAGATGCAAATCTACATTTCGGCAGTCATCTTTTTGTACATGCTTGAAAACACGTTTGCGTACGCCCACTATGCCAGCTGGAATGATGTCGGCGAGGATTGTATGTGGCTTTTATTTATAATAGTTAACTTTTCTCCCTATTTACAGCGGATGCCCTCGTTGCGTTTACGTGTCTCTTCACGGCCCTCCGCAACAGCACCTCTCTTGTCTTCCTCCTCGTCATGTGCATGGGCTACGGGCTTGTCAAGTATGAGGCGTCTACGAAAAAAATAATTTTTTTAAAAAGAAAGCCTTCTGCAGGCCTACGCTTGGGCAAGAGTGGAACCGAGTACTATTCCTGGGCTTCCTCAACTTTATCTTCAACGCGCTGTACAATTCGGAGATGATATCATCGTCTGCGAATGCGCCCATCGGGCTCGTGCTGGTGTACATTATCCCTCTGGCCATCACCATTACCATCTTCTACGTCTGGACGTTGAGCGAGCTCACTGCGACCATCGCCAAGCTGGCACTGCGAAGACAGTCGGTCAAGCTGCGGACGTACGTTAACCTGCGACGTGTCCTCTACTTTGCCTTTTTGGAGCTCGTCATATTTGTTGCCGTTGCAATCGTCCAGCAGCAGGACACAGCAAACATCGACCTCTACTGGGACTCGCTCTGGTTCACGACCGACTGCTCCCTCACGTTTGTCTACCTCGTCGTCCTCGTCGCCGTCCTCATCTTGTGGCGACCCCGTGCAAACAATATCCGCGCCGGAGTTGAGCAGCTCCCCTCGGACGACCTCCACGACGACGACTTTGACGAGGTCGAGCTCGACCGCGTGGCCATCGTTGGCAGCATCACGTCGGACAAGCTAAAGTCCCGAAAGAGCAAAAAGGCGGCCCCCCAGGTAACGGCACGGCTACGCGTTTACTGTTTTATTCAAAACCCTCCAACCCGTTACTACTAGGAGGAAGAAGACCCGCTCAAGTGGGTCGAGGAAAACATCCCCGATTTGCTTGACGAGGAAGGTGACATGACATTGTCCAAAGACGACCAAGCACAGCTTATTCGCGACGAGCTCTCCAAGATAAACTAGACGCAGTTTCTTTTTGTTTTTATATTTTATATCACCCCCACCCCCAAGACGGCCTGTCTATCGTCCCCTCTTTCTAAGTCTCCCTTTGCTTTAGGGCGGTGTGCATGCTAGTTGCCTTTGTACAGACAGAGTAAAATTTGTGCCGAGACAATGAAGAAAAAAAAACGAAAAAAAAAACGCTTTTGTTAAGGAAAAAAAAATTTTACATGCGCTGCTCAAACTGCTCGATGAGCATGGACAGGGGCTGCATTTCCCGCTTCTCGATCAGTTGGAACTCTTGTGAAAACAGCAAAAAGTGTTTGAAGCAGGTGTTCAAGTGGGCTACAGCACGCACGTCAGCATTCGGACCACACTACACTTTTGTCGTTGTGTCTTACCTTGTTCGCCCAGTGACTCAATCATGGGCAAATGTGCATGGTAGATGTGCGCATAGACACGGAACAGTCGCTTGAAGATGTTCTTGACAATGTCCTGGAAGTTTGGCGGGAAGTCGACGTCGACGCGCGAAGGGAAGATCTCCTCCTGGTCCAGCTGGTCCTGCACCCATGTCATCAGGTTCTCCATGTAGTCGGGGGCCGACAGTTTCACCGGCTGGTTCGTCCCGGCATCTGCCCAGTAGTATTCGTATCTATGAATGCATGTCAGCATTTGAACAAGGGCGAGAGGGCCCGCGTACTTGGTGCCAGCGTTCATCACGGGGCAGCTCTCCTCGTTGCAGAACTCGGCGATGCTGCCGTACAAGAGGTTGATCTGGTTGAAAAAGTCGACGGCTGCATGGCATGGTAGGTAGGGTACGGTGAGCAACACAGCGGGGCAATAACAACAAACACAGACGTTACTGTTGACGGCGAGCCACTCGTACAGGTTCTCGTTGTCGGGCAGCTTGACGGCCTGACGCAGGTCGCCGCTTCCCAGTGTCGTCACGAGGAACTCGTGCAAGCGGTTGCTGTTTCGGGAGCAAAAGCACTGCCTGTCAGTCCACCACCGCCCCTGCTTCTCGTTCGTGCTATTTACCCTGAGGCGCCCTTGAGGTTGAATGACCGCTTGGGCTTGAACGTCTTGTCGTCTCGACTGTAATTTCCCCGGTCAGTCAAGCACACGGCCGCCCTCCAAAGAGAGAGAGAGCGGTTCAGCAAAGCAAAAACGTACAAGAACGTGGACCTGAGCTGGTTCAGCATCTTCCTTGTCTCCGCAACTGGGGGGTCGTTTGGCAAGGAGGGGAGGAGTTTCTGCTGAAAAGCAAGGGTTAAAAATAGACCACGAGACTGTCACAAATGCGCTCGGGCTGTTTTTCGCTCGGTGGTGTGGGTGTTGTCGTGTCGAGTGGTGTGTTTTGTGGTGCGTGTTGCGTTGTGGTGAGTGGTTTGGGGGGGGGTGCACAGAGGCGACAGAGGCGTGACATAAAAAAACACGCATCGAATTAGGGGGGCCACACTTCAGTAAAATATGTCGCTGGCGGATTTGCCGAGCGAAGTCCTCACCCAAATCGCGGGGTTCCTGGACCAGCCCACGGACGTGGCGCATCTGATGCAGACGTGCCGCACGATGCGCGACGTGTGCGTCCAGGAGGAAAACCTGTGGCGCAGGCTGCTCCACAAGCACAAGAACCTCACGTTCAAGCTGCCGTCATTGACCTGGAGGGAGCAGTGTTTGTCCGACACCTCGGGCGTGTGCCGGCATCTGAACGAGCTGGACGGGGCCACGGGCGACCTGCTCAGCAAGACGATGGCTGGGGCGGCCATGCACAACGAAGGGCAGGCGTGCAAGGGCGAATCATGCAGTGTTGTCCTCCCTGACCTGTGGGTGTGTCTGCACCCAGACTGCGGCAACGTCGGATGCGGCAGGTACAAGCGTGAACACGGCCTCAGACACTTTGCACGGAGCGAGCACCCGCTCGCCATCAAGCCCAGGTAAAATAACAATAGATAAACAAGTATAATAAATACTACGCCTTAGGACCATGTTTTTGTACTGCTACGTGTGCCTGAAGTGGGTCGGCAGCATCGTGGAACCCGAGCTGGAGCAGCACCGCATGAGGGAGATTCTCATAAGCCTCTTCCCCGATCTCAGCGACAGCAAGCATGCGTTCTGGGCAGAGATGTCGTTGCGAATGCAACACCGCTTGACCGTTTCCAGGGGCTTGTCGAGCGACCCGAAAAAAATGTACCTGGTCCACCCGTCCCTGCGCGACCAGTTTGACGACTTTATCCTGGGCAACTGTGTCCGGCCCCCTGCCATGGAGAGCCGGGGCCAAGCCAATCTTGCTCATCGCTTCACGACAAAAACGTTTTTGACGCACGGCTGGGTACGACTCCACTAAATCTCGAACCGCGTTCTAATGCTCTTGCTGGCTGGCAGGACTATTGCTTTACGACCGCGGAAAGCTGGGAGCTGTACCGCGACTATTACGGCGTCCAGCCTGAAATCCGTGTTGACTGGGCGCTGGCCTCGACGCGTTCGCAAGACACCAGGAACCACCTCAGACAGTTGTTGCGAGGGATTGAGGAGCGCCCAGCAGCGATCCACTTGTGAAAAGAATTGTGTTGTGTCGAATATGAGGGAGGGAAAAAACAAGGAAAACAAACATAAAAAAAAAAAAAAGAAAACTAGTTATTAACGCGGCTTGAACGAGAGCGCGATGATGAGCGCAACGACGACGACGATGAGGAAAATAACGCACAGCTTGTTGCGCGCGCTCTTCTGGTACTGGTCGGCTTTGACAATCTCTTTGTGCCCCTCGGTCACACCCTCGACAACCTGCTCCATGTTGTGCTCGATCTGGTCGAGGATCGTCCCTTGGTCAATCACCATCGCCTGCATGTCGCGGAAGATGCTCGCGAGCTCGTTGATCGACTTGGCAATGTTTGCAATCTCTCGCTCGCGCTCTGTCACGAGGTTCTCCTCTTCCGCCACTGCGGCTAGCTGGGCGTCGGTGAATCCCTACATTTCCCCCAATACTCCTTTTAATAAACAGCGTCGAGTTGGGGTTTCAAAATGCCTCACCTTGTCCTCAAGACCACTGAAATCAGCGTTGAAGCCAGTGTCGTCGTCAAACTTTCCAATCGCCTTGACACGGTCCTCCGTGCCCTTGAGGCGGTTCAGGTAGCTCGTCTGCTCCTTGCGGAACTCGGTCGAAAGCCCTTGCAGGCGTGTGGCCAGGGCGATTTGTGCATTCTACGAAAACAAGATGAGGACAGAGGAAAGGTTAAACACCAAACATACGCTGCGGGCCTTGTTTTCATCATTCTCCGCCTCGCTGTCCGTCTTGATCTGGCGGATGAGCTTTTGCGAAGTGACAAAGAGCTACAAACACGGTGCCCGATCAGCAATAACAAAGCACAAGGGACTCGGCTTACAGAGGTCAGGTCGTCAGCCGTCTCCTCGATCTTCTGCTGCTTAACGTCGTTCTCCTCGTCAAAGCCGACCATTGCCGCATCGCTGATGTGCTTCTTCAGCTCCTTCACTGTAGTGTTGATGCGCAGCGGGCCACTAATTAGCACGACGCCAGCAACGCAGGGGGAAAAAAAATAACGTACACTTGTCCTGGATTTCGTCCATCTTCTTCTCGGCCTGCTCGCTCACAATCACCCACTTTGGCGCCACCTCTGTGTAGTCGTCCATCGAAATCCCCTGCGGGCTGTCCACC
>Ga0302230_10002553_pt1 | contig 10741 bp, 11 predicted proteins | sample II_Palsa_N2_1_FD_193523 | JGI IMG/M metagenome (GOLD analysis project Ga0302230, IMG submission 193523) | Peat permafrost microbial communities from Stordalen Mire near Abisko, Sweden - II_Palsa_N2_1 | ecosystem: Environmental > Terrestrial > Soil > Palsa > Peat permafrost | place: Sweden... | reverse complement strand
TCCAGCGAGTCTGCGGCTGGGACACGCCCTTCCCCCTGATCTTTGAGCCCTTCTACATGCCCGATAAGCTGCGCAACTTTGAGGCGATCAAGAAGGTCACAAACTATTAGAGCATTAGAAGCCGTCCACCGGGGAACAAAGTTTAAAGAAAAGCAAGGTGAAAAGTGCATGTGCTGATGCGAACGCAAATAGGCAAACGTTGCCAGACGACGACTGGGAAAAAAAAAAACATTTTTTCTTTTTCATGTGAAGCGGAAATTTTCTCGACGGCGTCAGCGACTGCCGGCGCACCAAATGTTCCTTCCCTTCCTTTTTTTGGCAAGTGCCGAAGGCGGCTAGGCCTGTGTCGTCGTTGACAGTTCCCTGTCATTCGATCGACCGGTGATCACAGCTCGATCTCGAGTCCGTGACAAGCTATCGCGGCTATCATGTACTCGTGTGTGCCTGCGTTTGTGCTGGCTTGCGTGCTGGCTTTCGCGCTCGCCCTTCATCCCTCTGTCACGCTGATGGCCGCCGCCACATGCCCGTCGAATCTGACTGATAGTGGCTGTGTGGCCTGCGACGTCGATCCCAATTTGTGCTCGACATGTGGCCCGGGTTATTACCTCTTCAACACGATTGCGTGCGTGCAGTGCCCCTTTGGCAGCTTCTCGACCGTGATCGGGGCCACCAATAGCTCGGTGTGCCTGCCCTGTCCCGCCAACATGACGACGGGCTACTTTGGCCTCAACTCGTACGAATCCGTGACACATTTGTCATACAACTCCACTGCCTGCGACGTCTACACGTGTGACGAGCCTGACACACTGTGCCCGTACGGAAACTCTGGTCCCTTCAGCACGGGCGGCTCTGGATGGGGTCCCAGTGACCAGACGCAGACCGTGTCGTTCCCGGGCGGGGTCGACGTGGTGAGCCAGCAGACCGTGTTTGACCACACGCTGATTGCTGTCGGCATCGGTGTCGCTGTCCTCATTGGCATTGTCTTCTTCTGTATCCAACTCCGCCGTGGCGGCAAGGCGACGTTGCTCAACCGGTTCATATTTATGTTCCATCTCTCCGTGTCGGCGTTCAAGCCTGGTCATACCAACCTGCGCTCGCCCAAGTCGTGGGTGCTCGCGTTGCTGGGCGCGTGGACCCTCGTGGGCATCGCCGTCATGGTCACGTACGAGTCGTGGAGCCTGGTCAACTACCCGAACGTGTACATGCAGCCCGGGACGGTGTTCCAATCCAGCGGACTGCAAGTCGGCACGGGCACGACAAAGTTCAGCGGCTACCTTCTCCTTGTCGGCTCGACCGTCTACTCCAATTACTTTCTGATCCCCAACGTGACCGTTTCGGCCCAGCTGGTCCCGAGTGGACCCAGCGTTGGCAAGCTGCCGGTTCAGCTGGATACCCGCTTCTCGCGAGTGTACAATGGCGAGACCGAGGGCAGCATCTGCTACGTTGTCTTCGAAACGACCCAGGACGTCCTGCTCCCTCTGTCGTCCAACCTGGAGGCGGACCTGATCGTGACCGTGAGTACCACCGACGAGAACGTCGTCTTCACCCCGCTCATGAACTACAACATCGATATCACCCAGTACGACCAGTCGATCGTGTCGATCGGAGAGGGCTACATGCCAGGCGAGGACATTTATTCCGACACGGCCAACCAGGTCCTGACCGGTGTCACGACCGTGTACCTGACTGCCGTGCCCGCAGAGACGCTCAACACGAACGGAGATGTCACGGGCGGGGGTTACACGTTCTCTCGTGTGGGCAGTGTCCCGTCGTTTTCCGAGATCCCGTCCACAAACATCACCGTCGTTTTCCACTTTACCGTTCCGCCGTACTATCTGCAAGTCGCACCGACCGACTGGTTCACGTTCCTGTCCAACATCGCCGCCATCGCCACGGCCATCGTCAGCATCGTCTCCCTGTTTGTCGCCTTCCTCATCTTTGTCGTCGACAAGCGCGTACACGTTCTCGCGCTTACATACGAACCCGACTCTGGAGACGAGACGATCATGCTGACGCCCCAAAAGTAATAGAAAACGATCCGCTGTGCTCTTTTTTTTATTTGCTCTTCTTTTCTTTCCGTGCTCCGTCTTTGGTTTTCAGTAATCAGATTGGGTAAGAAACAGAAAAGAAAAAAAATTTAGCTCCAGTGGAGCATTCTTGGGGGGGACTTGATCACTTCCCGTACCGGGGTGCCTTACGCCAGCTTCCCGATCGCAGGGGAGCCCCCCCCCGAAGCGCCAGGGGGGAGAGGGAGAGCCCTTGAGGGAAAAGGAGACGCATGTTTTCCAAACCCCCTGTGATCGTCATTCATCAAACAGTTCACTCCGTGTTCCGTGTGCATGTATGCTTCTTTTGAAAAAGAGGAGGGGGGATGCGCAAAAGAGAAGGGAAGAGGAGGAAAAATAAGATAAAAAGTACTACTGTAGTAGGAAGAGAATTTTCTTCTATGCATCCCTTACGGGGAACCACGTCGGGATGGCCATGCGGGCGGCTGCGGGCGGCGGCAGGGCCTTACATATCTCGGTGTCGGCGTAGAGTTCCAGGAAGCAGGGCACCTCTGTGAATTTTCGCGCAAAGAGGAAGGGGATGACGACGTCCTGGTACTTTTCCTGGTAGAGCGGGTGCATGGCGATGCGGAGGGACCGTGCGTCCAGGCTGCAGGCGTGGCCGACCTCGGCGGGGTTCTCCGACTCGGTGCAGCGGAACCACGGCATGAAGAGGTTGAGCAGGAGCTGGTAAGGCACGTAGGGCGCGTTGGATGGCCTGCCCGGCATGCTCGCGAGGGTCTGGAAAAAGGACTCGTCGGGGGTCTTGAAGAGGTTGACGTTGCTGAAAAAGGATTTCCAGTACGACAGCTTTGACAGCTCGTCCTTGTAGATGTAGTCGACAAAGTTGCGGTGGAGGGTGGCCCAGTGCCAGCCGAGACCGACGTAGTTGAGGTTTTCGTTCCACGAGGCCTTCTTCTCGAGGCGGCAGTTGCCTTCGGGGAGGCACGCGACCAGGTCCTTGTCGATAAAGTCTTGGAAGCGCTGCAGATGGCCCTCGTTGCAGAGATGACGCGAGATGGCGATCTTGCCGGGCGCGAGGAGGTTGCACTTGTGCGAGATGAACGAGTACGGCATGACGTTGGACAGGTAGAGCTCAATGTCGGCGCGCTTGGCCAGGGGCATGGCGTCGCCGCTGATAAACATGACATAGTCCTTCTGCTTCTCGAGGCCGTGCATAAAGTCGAGGCAAATGATGTCGATCTCGACGAGCGAGTACTCGAAGCGCTTGCCGCTGATCCGCTGCTCGACCTGGATCGGCCACGTAGTGCCCAGGGTGTCGCTCATCAACAGCTCGGGCTCGTTCCTCTCGATCACGCGCCTCACCAGCTGCCGCAGCTCGGCCACGTCGTCCTCGGGCATCTTGGCGTCGGCGTGGATAAAGAACACGTGCCTGTCCTTGTGGTACATCATGTTTAGGGTCGTGTACAGCTGCGGGAACACCTCGCGGCCGTGCAGCACCATGCAAAACCCGATGCTAATCGGGTACTCGGTCTTGAACAGCTTTCTGTCCTTGTCCACGACCAACGGCTTGGTCGGCAGCGATAGGCCACCGGCTGCCGGCTGGCTGTCGCCGCCGCTCGTTCGGGCCGCCTGCTGGACCAGTTTCCCTAATGGTGCGCCGTCCGCGCCGACGACGTTGAGGCCCCCAGACGAGTGGCCCCACCGAGGCCTCTTCGGCACGAGGTCCTGCTGCTGTAAGTTGGAGGTGATCGGTAGCCGCTCCTTGTCCTCCTCGCCTTGGTCCCCTAGCTGCAGTAGTTGCCCCTCCTCGTCTCCCTTCCCTGCGCGTGCACGTTCTATAACCTCCGCCCCTACGTCTGTGATGGTCCCTTGCCCCCCAGCCTCTGCGTCGTCGACGACGTTGCTGGTGACCAAGGCCGCGGCGCCGTCCTCTCCCCGCTGCTGCTGCTGCTGCTGCTGCTGCTGCTTGGAAGACGACGTCCACCCGACATAGCCCACGAGCACGAGGACGAGCACCAATAAGAGGAACGCGTTGGCCTGTCGCACCATTTCTAAACGCGCAGGTGATTTGAGAACCTGCGGGTGCTTCGTTTTTAATAAAGCAAAAAGAGGACGACAAGGCCCAAATAGGGGGGGGGAAGAGGGGCAGCGCAACGAAAGGGGGGTGGTGCGCGGACGTGTATCTGACCAGTCAGTGATGGAAAGGTGGATTCGTGAGATCAATACGGGCGCAACATAGAGGAAAATGGCCATTTACGTCATCCGGGCTGCCAGAAATCGAAAGTACGCCTCGCTCGCCCCGTTCTCCCCAAGTCCTGGCCTCCAAGCCTGCCTCGTACCCCTCACGCACTTCTCTCGTTCTCGCTTCTTTTGCTTTCTTTCTCGCTTTCTCGCTTTCTTTCTCGCGCTCCCGCCTTCTTTGTCTTCGGTTGTTTTATTGATCTCCCCCGACAACAATAACAGTGGACAGGAAACGCGTCGAGAAGGAGCTGCAGGCCGCCGCAAAGGACCCGTCCAGCGGTGTGACAATCGCGTCCGTGGGCGACAGTCTGAGTACGTGCGTCTTGAAGTGAGGGTGGAAAATAGTGCTGACCACGACGTCCAGCCCATCTGGTTGGGTCGTTCCAAGGGCCTGCAGCCACGCCGTACGAGGGCGGGACGTTTGTGGTTGACATTGAGCTCACCAACCAGTATCCCTTTGTACGTTATTGGGGTTTGCTCTTGTTTTGGTAAGAGCACGGGTTTGGTAGGCTCCTCCAAAAATGAAGTTCAAGACAAAGGTGTACCACCCAAACATAAGCAGCCAGACTGGAGGTACGAGCACACGCTGCCGCTGAGTTCGCTAAAACCCATCCCCGCACAGCCATCTGTCTCGACATCCTGTCCAAGGAGTGGAGCCCCGCGCTTTCCATCAAGACTGCCCTGTTGTCGCTGCAGGCCCTCCTGTGCTCCCCAGAGCCGGACGATCCACAGGTAAAAGAGTTGTCGTGTTTTGGTCGTGTTGTAGCGAAAACTGTCGTTCAGGACGCGGTCGTGGCGGCAGAGTACAAAAAGGACAAGGCGCAGTTCCAAAGAACGGCAAAGTACTGGACAGACACGTACGCAAAGGCTGTGAATCAGGACGAGAAGATCAAGACGCTGGTCGACATGGGCTTCTCTGCAGAGGAGGCGCGCAGAGTCCTCACCCAAGTCAACTGGGACGAGAACGCCGCAGTCGAAAAGCTATTATCGGGATAAACGCACTGTTTCTGTTGGTAGCGTTGGTGGATCAGCAAAATATAGCATAAAAAAAATAATATCTACGCGACCAATGATATCTGCCAGGCGGTCCGGCCACTTGTAGAATAATGAGAGATGGTAAGGAGAGAAAGAGAAAAAAAAAATATAAATAGGTCGAATCAATCGTCCAAAAAAAGGGCACCCTGTCCGAGTCTTAGAGGACGTTGCTCTTGCGCTTTCCTTCCGACTTGGACGCCTTTTCGATGGCGTCGTGGAAGATGCGGAAAATCGAGTCGGCCTGGGGCGTGTGGAACTTGTACTCGACCATCTTCTTTGTGCCCGTTTCCTCCAGGAACGTAAACACGAATGCGGGGGCGTTGGCGCTCTGGCCAACGGCCTCGAACACGTCGATCTTGGTGATGTGGAACTCGGACAGGGTGTTCTGCATCAAAAATCACAAAAATAAATAAACCCATACACTGATTGGAAAAAAACGCACCTCATCCCTGTCCACGATCTTGAGACCCAGCTCGGACACATCCAGCCACAGCTCCGAGTACGGGATGTGGAAATCGATCGCCTCACCCGCCTTGCTCGCACTCGTGAACACGTACTTCTTGCCGAAGCCAGCCGAGAGGTCATCCGTCGAGGGCGTGTTTTCATGCGCTGACACAACACGTTTTAACACCACCAGAGAAGAAAAAAAGGCACAGAGCGCGCAGCGTACTGCCGTAGGCGTTGGTCTTGCCACCCGTGAAGAAGTTGGTGAATCGCTTCATATTGCAATGGGACCTGCTGCGTTAGTTGAAACAAATTCAGAAAGGCTTGAAAAAAAAAATCTCATTCGTGCATCCTTTATCCTGCTCTGTCTCCCCCCGCTCTCCCCTCCCCGTCTCTCACCCTTCTCCACCCCGTTCTCCCCGCTTCGGCCGCGCGGCGCTGCTGTCTGTGGCCCTTTGCTCGGAAACGATGAAGCGAATTCTTTTTTTCTGTCCTTTGTTCTGGTTCGCCCATAATTTTCGGGTCCCATCTTGCGCCTCTCTGCGAAAGGGAAAGACAAAAACACCCATCGCGCGCAAATGCCCACTTGCCCTGCACACCCCCCTCCTCCCCCCATGCCCCTCGTGCCCCATCCGCCTCTTTCCGCCGCTGCACTCTCTCTCTCTCTCTCCACCACAATTTCTTTTTTGGCTCACCTACCTTTTTTTTAATTTGCCGAGCAAGGTAAAAAACACAACGTGGCATGGCCGACCCCATCGGAGGCAGCGGCGGCGCAGTCGACAGCGATGCCATGCTCCTCGACGCCCCCCACCCGGCCGTGGCACAGGACGATAACGGGCCATCGCACAACCAATGTACGGTTTCCCCCCTACAATTTGGCAGGTTATTTTTTTCTCCCTCCTCTCTTTCTTCCTCCCCTTTTCTTTAATTCGCTGTGTTTCTGACGCAAACACTTTCGACTGTAAAATCGCACAGCGCTTGGATCGGGTCTGCCTCAGCTGTCAAACGGCGACCCCACCGCGGCGAACCCAGAGAGCCACGACAATTTGACGGCCCTCAAATGGGGATTCACCTTTACCGTCAGCACTCCCGCGGCCACCATCGCCGCAACCAACACTCCCGCGCCCATCGCCAGCAACAGCAACGGCAACGGCGACGGCAACAGCGGCGTCGTGAGCGACAACAGCGAGGGCGATGATAGCGATGACCCCGTACGTTTTTTTCCCTTCCCTTTTTTATTTTATTTTATTTATTGTTATGAGCAGCAGGAGCCAAACAAAAAGCCCACGCGGACCATCCGTCGCAAAAAGTTCTACGACGAGGAGGAGCAGCCCGAGGTCAGGAAGCCCCGCAAGCCCAAGGCGCAGGCAGCACCGGCGACCACTTTGTCCGCTGCCGCTCCAGTTGTGACGACGCCGACGGCCAGTACAACACCGATCACTCCCAATCCTGTGTCTGTTTCACATCCAGTTGCTGCTGCCGCCGCCGCCGCCGCCGCTGCTGCAACCATTCCCGTCGTGCCCGCAGTCGTGCCCGCAATCGTGCCCGCTGTTCAGGTCCCTGTGACTGCTGCGCCCGCGCCTCCAGCCCTGTCACCCATAATCCAGGCTGTTCAAGAGACCGCAGCGCCCGAAATCGTGTCGCCTCCGCCTCCGCCAGCGTCAGCGGCACCTGTTGCTGCGCCATCTGCTCCGGTTGCCCCGTCGGAGCCTATCCAGTTCCCGCCCTGGATGTTCCCGCCCACTCCCGCGAGCACGTCGTCGTCACCTGCCTCGTCGCCCTCGACCACCTCCAACCTTGGCGCACCCCCGTCCGCTTTCACAGTCCCTCCTGCCTCCTTCACGACCTCCCCCAACTCGGCCTCAACCACGCCGACCGGGGCACGTCGCGGACCTGGACGACCTCCCGGCACCGGCCACTTGCAGATGCTCAAGAAAAAGCAGCAGCTGCTGGGTGTCGATGGCGAGCCGCTGCCCCCGCCACCCAAAAAGGAGCGAGCTCCTTACGGATCCAAGAAGGCGGCTGCGATCGCTGCTGCGAACGCTGCTGCTGCGGCCGCTGCCATTGCCGCCGGCCTCCCTATTCCGCCGCCTCTATTGCCTACGTCCCCTGCAGTCAAGGTAACCAAAACCAACTCACCATGCCTAAACTAGCTGCTAATTTCATGAAATAACATAGCTACGGATGAAGGCCCCTGGTGAAGAGTCCTCTGCCCCGCTGACGCCTCGCGAGCACTCTTCGCCGACCAAGGAAGCAGGAATCGCCGGCTCGGACGGGCCAGTCACCTCGCCCCCCACCAAGCGCAAGCGCGCGGTTGCCTCGGACGGCAGCCCTTCCTCCTCCTCGCAGCAGTATGATGACGACGACGATGACGACGACGACGACGACGACGACGACGCAATGGAGACCACCCGCAAGTCGGCGGTGGACGACGAGGCGCCCTTCATTCCAAAGGGTGTGCCAAAGGTCCCCGGCAAGCGTGGTCGCAAGAAGCGCATCGGTGTCGAGCCCGGGGCTAGCCCTGGTCCCGCTGCCGTGTCCCCCTATTCACCCGCCGTCAGCATTGTTTCTTCGGCCGCGTATGCTTCTGCGACGGCATCTGCCTCGTCGTCCTCTACGGCCCTCAACACGGTGATCCCTCCCATCCCCAGCGGCACCCCCGTTCCAGTAAAAAAATAAAATTAAAAAAATTAACAACTCGCACATAACTTTTTTTTAATTTATTTTCAGGTCAATCCGACCCCTCGCGTCGACGCCGCCAAAGCTGACAAGGGCGATCTAGCACTCACGGGCTACCTCGAGCTGCCCCAGTTCACGGCCAAGGAGATGATCCAGATGGGCCACCACCTCGGCCACACCGAGGCCAACCAGTCCATCGGCGGCATTGTCCGTCGGATAAAGCTCAGGTACCCTGTGTATTTATAGTAAAAACTAATCTGTGCTCAATACCAGTGCGATCCAAACCAAGGCCGACGAACGGCGCAAGGACGCACAGCTGGGCGACTCCCCGCCGGCAGACGACCCCATCTTCACCGACCTTCGGGCGGTGCGTGCATCCCAGCAGTCTCCCACGGGATCCCTGAACGGCGAGGGCGGCGACGATGCGGCCAAGGGCGCTCAGGCTCCTGCTTCAAGGCAGCGTCGTGCTCGCCCTCAGCCTGGTGCGTTGGCCTGGTCGTCCGGTGGAAAGTACGAGCGGCTCTTACCTTTCATATTGACAAAAATAAATGTTAGGCTCCAAACGTCCCGTCGAATGAGCGGCAGCGAGCCTGTGTCGCCCCCACTCAACGGCGAGGATCAGGCGTCCGGTGCGCCCGCATCGGCGTCCGGTTCCGGTTCCGGTAGCAGCAGCAGTGCCTCTGCAAACGGCGGCGGCCCACCAGGCGGCGAACTGCCCAAGCACGTCAACCACGACCACTGCGATAGCTGTGCTGGCTCTGGTGTCCTCATCTGCTGCGATACCGTACGAACGATCACCCCCATTTCCCTAATTTTTACTAATGCTTTTGGGGGGGGTGGCGCAGTGCCCGTTGTCGTTCCACTACCTCTGCACGGACCCACCGCTGGACCCCGACCACCTCCCCGAAGGCGACTGGCACTGCGTCCGATGCATCGCTCAGCGCTCCAAGCCCGCCAACCTGAGCCAAGGCAGGGGCCGTGGCGAGGTCGGCACCATTTTGCGCCTGTACGACAGTGCGACAACCGTAAATCCGACCGCGTTTACCCTCCCGGAGTCGGTGGTGGACTATTTCGAAGGAGGTGTGTTTTTCTAATTGTTTTTGCCCCAATAATTGCTCCCCTGTTTTCCAGTTTCCGCAGACGCGACCTCGGGCCAGTATATTGACTCGGCCATTCGGCGGTCGGTCTTTGATGTCGCCGTTGCCACCGAAGCCGCTCAAAACTTTAAGGAGCCCGTCTACTGCCACGCCTGTTCCAGGTCAGCCGTGGCCTCGGTTGCGATCGTACGTTTATTCTCTTCTTTTAATACACTTACCTGTTTTACGCTAGGCGTGCGCGTTCTGCCCTCTCGTTTGGCACTACGACTGCCTCGATCCGCCCATGTCGCACCCCCCTCCACCGACGCACAAGTGGAGCTGCCCAATCCACGTGGAAAACATTTTGGTGCGTGGCTCGTTTTCCTGTGCCGTTTTTTACTGAAAACCCCCTTTCAACCAACAGCCACGAAAGCGGATCCGCAAGAGCACCGCCGCGCCTGGCCCGTTCGTGCTGCGACCCAAGGTGCAGCCCTCATACACTGGATCCCTATCGGTGACGTGCGGCCTCGTCAATGGCTTTGAGGAGACGATCAACGTGTACGCAGAGCCCGGTGCGCCCGGTGAGCTCGTCGAGCTGCCTTCGTCCGCGATCCCGACCGCGGCCAACAGGCTCTCGGTCCTCCTCGATCCCACAAAGCCCAAGACCCGCTTTGTCCTGAGCGAGAAGGCCGTCCGCCTGAATTTCCTCAAGTTTGTGCATTCGTACGTGTGTTTTTTACTGTGCTCTCACTGATGCTCCTTTCTCCCCACCCAGAAAACGGCTGCAGGAAGAAGCGGACGAAGAGGCCTTTCTGGCGCAACAACAGGAACTGCTCGAGCACCAGCCGACTGCGATCCCCGCGGGCGTCACGGCGGCGTACGCAGAGGCAGCCGACAACGGAACAGTCGATGGCCCAACCGCCGAGACCGTCGCGTCGCTGCTCCAGCTCCAGAGGGCCGCTGTGGTAGAGGCCAAGTCAGAGCTGCGAACGGGCCAGGATACCCTCCTGCAGGAGCTGTCGATCGAGAACTCTGCCATCGCCCTCACGCTCGGCATGCTGCCTTACGAGGACGTTCGCCATCTCGCCAAGGTAACAATAACAACCAATGTTTCCTTTTTTCTTTTTTAAAAATAATAAACCAGGGCGAGCCGATCAGCGACAAGGCTCACCACATGCTGGTTGCTTCGCCCGTCACCCATCCGTTGTACACCACGCAGCCCATGTTCCTCCGTTTTGCGGCATGGGTGCACTACCA
>Ga0302230_10002552_pt1 | contig 10743 bp, 5 predicted proteins | sample II_Palsa_N2_1_FD_193523 | JGI IMG/M metagenome (GOLD analysis project Ga0302230, IMG submission 193523) | Peat permafrost microbial communities from Stordalen Mire near Abisko, Sweden - II_Palsa_N2_1 | ecosystem: Environmental > Terrestrial > Soil > Palsa > Peat permafrost | place: Sweden... | reverse complement strand
AGGCGGTTAGGATTCAAGGACGGATCGGCGGGTGACGGGACGAGCGGGAGCGGTGGATTCGCGGATGACGAGTTCGGGATCGACCTTTACCGTGTCTGGCAGCTTTTCGTGGGCCAGTTTTTTGAGGAGAAAGCCTGCGGCAAGACTACCCATGTGGTGCAGTGGCTGACGGATGGTGGTCAGGCTGGGGACAATGTAAGAGGCTGCCTGAATGTCATCGAAGCCAACGACGGAGACGTCGCCGGGGACACTGAGGCCTGCGTCATGGAGGGCTCGAATGGCACCGATTGCAGAGACGTCATTAAAGCAGAGGACGGCGGTGAAGTCTCCTCGGTGCAGCAGGAGCTGGTGGATGCCGGGATAGCCAAGTTCCGGCGAGTGCATGTCCTTATCGAGGCGGATGATCAGGTTGGGGGAGACGCGCAGAGAGAGTGTACGGGCGACCTGCATGGTCGATTGCCAGCGGTTTTGCGAGTCGGAGCTGAAGGGCTGGCCGCGCATGTAGGCAATTTTTCGGTGGCCGAGGCGGTAGAGGTGTCCCAATGCAAGTTCTGCGGCGCGATGGTGGTCGAGAACGACGTTGGTGACTCCGGGGAGTTCGGTGTGACCGGCGACAGAGACCGCTGGTGCGGGGAGCGCAGCCTCCAGATGGGTGTCGATGGCGAGAATGCCGTCGACGCCTCTTGCCTGAAGCAGTCGTGGGTACTCGGCGACGAGGTCTTTTCTGTGGCGGTGATGCGCAGTGAAGAAAAAGTAGCCCTCCTGCATGAGGAGATCACCAGCACCGCTTAGAACCTGGGAGTGGTAGCCTTCGCCGAGCTCGGGAAGAAGGATGCCGATGGTCTGTGTCTTTGAACCCTGCAGTGAGCGGGCGATCAGACTGGGTTGATAGCCGAATTTTTTTGCGGCCGCCTTGACTCGTTCGCGCGTGGCGGGAGGGATGGAGCGGCCAGGCGAGTTGTTCAGCACAAAAGAGACGGTAGCCGGACTGAGGTCCAGGTGTTCGGCCAACATCTTGAGGCTGACACGGCGCCCAGCCTCCGGTACGGAAGGACTCTTTTTTGGCATAAATGATCAGGAACCAGTCTAGTCGAGCCAACGCTATCAGGAGATGGCAAAGCGGATGTTCTTTTAGAGGGGCGCTTCGAAGGGTGGTGGTTCTCGATTTGCAACCTGAGGATCACGGATGGAGGTGGACATTTAGACAAACGTTTGTCTAATATGGTTTGGCCCGCTAAATCAACGAAAGACAATCGCCCTAAAAGGTGCAGGTTTTTTGAATATCCTCGCCGCGGCGTCCGGTCACCTCATCGGGTGGGGACGTCAATTGCAATCCGGAGCTTACGAATGCTTTTTTCACGCAGCACACGCGTCTTTTTTCAGAACGCGGCTTCCACTGGTATCACTCTTTCGCTGGTTCTGGGTTTTGCTCCCACGATTTCGCCAGCTCAGCAGCAGAACACTTCGGCTGCGCTGGTCGCTGCGGATGATTCCGAGGCGGCACGGTTTGTCCATGAGTTGATGGGCAGGATGACACTGGAGGAGAAGCTGGGGCAGATGACGCAGATCGCGTTTCAGGAGGAGGACTCTGCCTCGCGTGACGAGCATACCCGGAAGGAAGAGGTTGGATCATTTTTGTTTGTCACCGATCCGGTGGAGATCAATCGACTGCAACACATCGCAGTCGATCAGACGAGGCTGCATATTCCGTTGATCTTCGGTTTCGATGTCATTCACGGTTTCAGCACGATCTATCCGATTCCACTGGCACTGGCCGCATCGTGGGACCCGGCAGAGGCCGAGAACGCGCAGCGGATGGCGGCCAGAGAGGCCAGCGCCGTAGGCATTCGGTGGACGTTTGCGCCCATGGTCGATATTGCCAGAGATCCGCGCTGGGGCCGGATTATGGAAGGCGCCGGCGAAGACCCTTACCTTGGCTCGCGCATGGCAGAGGCTCAGGTTCGCGGCTTTCAGGGTGACGTGATCGGCAGTGAAGATCACATCATTGCCAGCGTGAAGCACTTTGCCGGTTATGGCGCTGCCGATGGGGGCCGTGATTACGACTCGTCGAATATTTCAGATGAGCAGCTGTGGAACGTCTATCTGCCGCCGTTTTATGCAGCGGTGCAGGCCGGCGCCGCCTCTGTGATGAGCGCCTATATGGACCTGAACAGCGTTCCTGCTACGGGGAACCGGTTTCTGCTTCATGATGTTTTGCGGGAGAAGTGGGGCTTCAAAGGTTTTGTGGTGAGTGACTGGAGATCGGTGGAGAACCTGGCGACGCATGGCTTTGCTGCAAGCCCCGCGGATGCTGCAGTGCGGGCCGTCAACGCCGGCGTTGATATGGAGATGACCAGTCATGTGTTTCGCGACTACCTTCCGGCTGCGGTGAAGGACGGCGCAGTCAAAGAGTCCATCATCGATGATGCGGTTCGCGAGATTTTGATGATGAAGTACCGGCTGGGGCTGTTCCGCCATCCGTATGCATCGCTGGATCACGCGAAGGTGGAGTTGAACTCGATCGCGCAGCACGAGGCGGCACAAGTGGCAGCGGAGAGAAGTGCAGTACTGCTGCGCAATGAGAGTGGCCTGCTTCCGCTCAGCAGGCCGCTCTCTTCCATTGCGGTGGTTGGTCCACTTGCGGACTCTAAGCCGGACACGATGGGTTCGTGGAGCATTGCGGGCAACATTGAAAAGACTGTCACTGTCCTTGAAGGTCTTCGCAGGAAGGTCGGTTCGGCAGTCACGATCAACTATGCGAAGGGTGTTGAAATCGAGCGCGGACAGGTCTCTATCTTCGACAAGCAGTTTGCCAGCCCGAAGCCTGTGCTGACGACACAGGCGGAGCGCGATGTTGAGTTTCAACACGCTCTGGAGATGGTTAAGAAATCGGACGTAGCGGTGCTGGTGATGGGCGAGGCGCAGAATATGAGCGGCGAGAAAGCCTCACGTGCCACGCTGACATTGCCAGGTAGGCAGCAGGAGTTGCTGGAGGCCGCTGTCGCCACTGGAAAGCCGATCGTGTTGGTTTTGCTGAATGGCAGGCCGCTTGATATTACGTGGGCTTCAGCGCATGTGGGCGCCATTCTTGAAGCCTGGTATCCAGGTACCGAGGGAGGCGCCGCTGTTGCAGATCTACTGATGGGCGATGCAAATCCTGGAGGCAAGCTGCCTGTCACGTGGCCTCGCAGTGTTGGGCAGATTCCGACGTACTACGCACAAAATCTTACCCAGATTCCTCGCGAGCTGAGTACGCGTTACTGGGATGCTTCGAGCGCGCCGCTATATCCCTTTGGATATGGGCTGAGTTACTCGAGTTTCAGCGTCGGCAATCCAAGGCTCGATGCTTCATCCATGCGCACGGATGGATCGCTTCACGTGGCTGTCGACGTTCAGAACACGAGCGCTGTTGCCGGCGATGAGGTTGTGCAGATCTACACGCATCAGCGTGCTGGGAGCGCTTCTCGGCCTCGGCGAGAGTTGAAGGGGTTTATGCGGCTTCGTCTGAACGCCGGAGAAAAACGAACAGTGACGCTTACGCTACAGGCCAAAGACCTCGGTTTCTGGAGTCCGCAAACGCATCAATGGTCCGTAGAACCCGGAGACTTCGATTTATGGGCAGGGGAGGATTCGACGGCCGCAGAGCATGTGACGTTCTCTGTCATTCAGTAGCAGCACCAAACTATATCGGTTGGTATATTTCGCTGCTGTTGTCACCCTTTGAGCGTCTGGCTGGCTAAAACAGGCTAATGCGCATTGGCCTGACCATGGGATGGAGGTTCTGAATGCGAGTAGAGATGGCTATACCTCTCTCAATCGTCATCCACCTAAGACTAACGTTTGTCTTTATTGCGTCATTTAAAAAATAAAGCTTGACAGTTCATTAGCCGATGTTTTTTCATGTTGACCGTTGCAGCAAACTACAACTCATGTTGTTGGTTGAAACTAATTATAAAAAAAGCGCCGAGACGATCGTTCTTTTTCTTCACCCAAGTCAAAACGATGTTGAACGTGCTCGAACAATGCAGCAATTTTGAAGGAGAGCCCATGCAGAACCCCTCACCCCGAGTAGTCTTCGGCCGACTTTGCCGCGGTTGCACACTTGCATCGCTGATGCTGATTTCAATCTGCTTCCTGTTTACGGTTGCAGCCTTTCTCCGCCCTACGCGCATGATGGCGCAACTGACAACAGCTACCATCGTCGGTAACGTCACAGACGCCACCGGAGCAGTTGTTCCCCACGCGACAGTCATGCTGACTCAGACCGAAACGAATTTCACTCGTACAGCGACGACCAAGGACGATGGCTCCTATCGCGAGGAGTTCCTTCCGGTAGGTCCGTATAAGATCGTTGTTACGGCCCCGGGATTCAAGACGCTGCAGCGTGCCGGCGTCGTCCTCTCCGTCATGCAGGAAGCCCAGGTCATCCTTGTGCTGGAGATCGGCGCGACAACGGAAACAATCAACGTCACAAGTGGTGCTCCTCTCATCACTCTGAGCGATGCCACACTTGGCCGCACCGTGTCCAACGTGGAAATCGACAATCTTCCGTTGGTAGGCCGCAACGTTTATCAGTTGCTCAGCCTGACCCCGGGTGTCCAGCAAAACACCAACACAAACAGCCTGGGCTTCCCGGAACAGCACGTTTACATCAATGGTTCGACGGACGACTTCACCGGTCAGGTTTCGTTCTATCTCGATGGCGGTCTCAATATGACCGGTCTCCGCAACAGCGGTAATGCCATCCCCAACCCGGATGCGGTCAGCCAGTTCGAGGTTCAAACGAACAACTTCAACGCGACGCTTGGACGCTATGCAGCCGCCGTCTCCAGCGTTGTGACCAAGTCGGGAACTAACCAGTTCCACGGCTCGGCCTTCGAGTTCTATCGCACCAAGAACTTCACTGCAGTCACGCACAATCAGATAACCAAACAGCCCTATGCCCGCAACGAGTTCGGTGCGACTCTGGGTGGCCCCATCCGCAAAGACAAGGACTTCTTCTTCGGCAGCTACGGGGGGCTGCGTGACACTACATCTCCGGCATTTAGCGGCAATGTTCCCAGTGCTGCCCAGATCGGTGGTAACTTCGCTGAGAACCTGCCGTCCGATATCACTGCCTGTTCGCAGAGCCCCTCTGCGGCCGACAATACGAACTTCAAGTTCCTTGTCTGCAACCCGGCGACGAATACGCCGTACCCTGGCAACATCATTACGTCCCCGCTCGACCCAACGGCGGTCAGCATTTTGAACTATCTAAACTCCAAAGGGGTCAAACCGGGCGTTGGAGCAGGTCAGTTCGGCGACAACCAATACACCTACAGAGAGTATGACCCAACACCGGAACAGTACAACCAGTATCTGATCAAGACAGACCACCAGTTGACTGCGAACCATCGTCTCACGTTGAGCTACTTTCTGTATGACTACAGCATCAGGTCTAATCCCGGTGGCCTGACACCATCACAATGGAGTTATTCGGACTACGCAACCAAACAAACCAACGCGAATGCGAGCGACACCTGGACAATCAGTCCGCGTACAGTCAATCAGGCATGGCTAAGCTATACGCGGCAGGCCGGTGGCCGCATCCCGGTTCCGGGCAATAGTACATTCGCGGACTTCGGCTCTGACTTCGGGATCTCTGGATCTCCTTCACGCGGGCAGGTTGGCATCGGCAGCTGGTTCACGCTTTCCCAGGCTATCACCGGTCCCAAGGCAGGCACCAACCAGTATGGTTTCCGCGATGTGCTAAGCACGACGCGCGGCAAGCATACGCTTTCTATGGGTGCTGAAGCCGGCCTCGAAAAAGACTTCCAACTTACATCGCTCGATAACTACGGCGTATTCTCGTACTCGACAACCAAAAGCACCCGCACCTCGAATGCTCTGTCCGACTACATCCTCGGTCGCCCAAATACCTATGAGCAGGATACCGGCGAATACGCGGAAGCTAACTATTGGAATTACGCCGCCTTCCTGCAGGATGACTGGCGCATTCGTCCGAACCTGACCCTCAATCTAGGTCTACGCTATGACTGGCAGCAGGCTCCAACTGACACGCAGAATCGGCAGACCAACTTTGTACCCGGAGTCCAGTCCCATGCATTCAAAAACGTAAGTATCGCCGGCAAAACAGGGCCGCAGCTGGCTCCTATCGGCATGCTATTTCCAGGTGACCCTGGGGTGCCCTCCACCGGAGCCTTCACGCCCAACAATCACATCTCTCCCCGTTTCGGTCTCTCGTATGATCCTTACGGCAATGGCAAGACCGTCTTTCACGTCGCTGGCGGTCTCTTCTATGGCGGAATCGCCGGCAATCTGTGGGAGCTTCCCTCGAATTTCGCTCCTTACGCTGTCCGCCCGACATTCAGCAAGGTTGTTTCGATGGCCCATCCTTATTCGAACGATCCGACTGAATTTCCGGGTGGGACGAACCCGTTCCCGAGCCTGACATTCGTAGGCGGCAGCGGAAACGCCAGCTTCCTGGCGCTCAACCAGGTCGCCTCTTTCGATCCAAACTTCCATTGGCCGGTTACGTATCAGATCAACACCGGCATCCAGCAGCAGTTCGGCAATAGTTTCGCGTTGAGCATTAATTATGTCGGTTCCCTTAACCGGAAATTGCCGATTTACCATGACCTTAATCCTCCACAGTTCAACATTACTGCTGCTGGTACGTCCGGTCCAAGCTGCACGGATCTGACAAAAGCCTGCGCTTATGCGAACACAAGCAGCACAGTAAACAACCGCCGTCCGCTGAACTCGGAGTTTGGGCTCTCGGCTGCAAGCCCCACCTATTCGAACGTCTACAACCTCCAATCGAGCCAGAACTCCAACTACAACGGTCTGCAAGTGACCCTCGAAAAGCGTCTCGCTCACAACTTCAGCGCACGAGGGTACTATGCCTGGAGCAAGACGCTAGCCAGCAACGCCCTGGATGGAACCAATCTTGCCAGCAACTTCGTCGATCCGAACTACCCGCAGCTGGAAGCGCATCAACGTTCGGACCAGGACAGGCGCAACATGATGACAGCTTCCTTCGTGTGGAACCCTGACTACTTCACTTCCTATAACCGGATCATCCGAACTGCATTGAACGGCTGGACAGTGACCGGCATCATCACGACGAACAGTGGTCAGCCATTCACTGTTACCACTGGAACCGATGTCAACGGGGATGGACAGACGAACGATCGACCGAGCGTTGCGTTCGGCAAGGTCCCACACATTCTCGGCGGCAAACGTTCGCGCGTTGCGGCGGAGCAAGAGTGGTTCGATACGACGGCCTACTGCGTACCGGGCACGGCAGGTTGTACCGGCGTCGGTCCCCTGAATCTTCTCGGAAACACGCGCCCTGCACAACTCGACGACCCCGGTTATCGGGATGTCGACGCCTCGCTCTTCCGTACTTTCGGTATCTTTGAATCCCTTAAGTTCCAGCTTCGTGGTGAGGTCACCAACGTCTTCAACCTGACCAATCTTGGTACGCCGTCAACCGCAATGAACAGCTCAACCTTCGGCGAAGTCACCGGCAGCGGAGGCAGCAACCGCATTATCCAGGTTGGCGGACGTATCCTCTTCTAACGTTTGACCAACCCAACTCCAATCGGGCGGCACATATGTGTCGCCCGATTTTTGCAAATCCATTTCAAATTTCCGGTCTTAGCGGCCAGAGATTCTTAGAAGTTTTGGTGAAGTAGGTTGAAAAGGTTGTCGATCATAAGGAATGCGAAGGCGAGGTAGTGGAAGGTGCGGAGTGTTGTGGCGAGCCGCCTGGGTCTGTGCCCCCTTCAGTTAAGGGCAGCCTGTCAGATGTGAGCTCTTACCGTCGACAAACGCTTATCTATAACCGAACATGTTAGACGAGGTCTCCTGATGCTGCTTCGCCGGCTTATCTTCTCCACTCTTGTCACCTGCTGTCTCGTCTCGACAGCGGCTCAGGCTCAGTTTGCACACACCCGGGGCAAGGAGATTGTCGATGGTGCGGGGAAGCCTCTTTTGCTGCGCGGCATCAACCTCGGCAACTGGCTCGTGCCCGAAGGATATATGTGGCACTTCGATGGCGGCCCTGAATCTCCGCGTGAGATCGAGGCTGTTGTTACCGAATTAATTGGGCCGCAGAGAGCTCATGTGTTCTGGAAGAGCTATCGTGAAAACTACATTACGCAGGCGGATATTCATTTGATCCGGCAAAGTGGCTTCAACTCCATCCGGGTTCCTTTGCATTATAAATTTTTCGAAAGCGATGATGCGGAAGGATTTACGCTTCTGGACCACGTCGTACAGTGGGCCCATCAGGAAAATCTTTATCTCATCCTCGACCTCCACGCTGCACCTGGTGGACAGACAGGAAAAAATATCGACGATAGCGATGGGTATCCCTGGCTCTTCAGCGATCCATCCGCGCAGGATCATGCGGTTGCGATCTGGCAGCGGCTTGCACGGCACTATCGCAACAATCCCACTGTGCTTGGCTACGATCTGCTCAATGAGCCTATTCCCAATTATCCGAAGGTTGAAGTCCTCAATCCGCTCCTTGAGCCGCTCTACAAGAGACTTGCAACCGCTATACGAAAGATCGACACGCATCACATTCTTATTCTTGGCGGCGCTCAGTGGGACGGAAATTTTTCCGTCTTCGGCCCTCCTTTCGATAAGAACGTCGTTTATACCTTCCATCGTTATCATGCTGCACCCGAGGATGCGACCGTTCGCAAATACATCGATTTTCGTAATCAATACCAGGTACCAATCTGGCTTGGGGAGTCCGGTGAAAATTCCGACGAGTGGATTGCGGAGTTTGTCAGGGTTCTGGAAAAGAACGATATCGGCTGGGCCTTCTGGCCATACAAGAAGATGCAGGCGACTACTTCCGTCGCCAGCTTTGCGGCGCCAGAAGGCTGGGACAGCATTGTGCAGTTTGCGCGTCTGCCTCGGGCTACCTCCGAAGAGGCGTCCCGGTTGAAGTCGAGACCGGAGCAGGCTGTGATCGACCGTGCACTTGAGGGGATTCTGACTAATATTCAACTTAGCCAATGCACGATCAATCACGGGTATATCCGCGCTCTTCTTCCTTTATCTTCATCACAGCCGGATTCGAAATGAATGGCGTGAGTCTTCGCCCTTCTTCTATTATTACTTTCTTCCAAAGATGAAGACGAAAAGACGGCAACGGTGCTCGCTCTCGCGATTGCCGGTCTTGCCGTGCTCGTTGGCGTAGCTTTGATGTATGGAAATCGTGCGGGTAGTGGCGGTCACCTCCGAGTCGTACAGATGCCTATACGATGTCGCAGGCGCACGATCTGCTCAGTCTGCTGCTTGGCCAGGACGGAAAGACAATGCGGCGATTGCGGGGTTCCGCAAGGCATTGCAGATTGATCCGGCCTTTGGCTCATCGTATCTGAATCCGGCGATGGCGCTTGTCCGCAAAGGAGACAGCGCAGGAGCTCTGGAACGGCTGCAGGCTGCTGTTGCAGCGGATCACACAGCAGGCACGTGAGATGGAGGAAAGCTTAGAGTGCACTGAGCAAAAAGCCAAGCTGAATAATTTTTGTCTCGGGCTGTGGCCATTAATTAGTTGGCGCCAATTGATCAAAATTCGATTGTATAGACGCAACTGGTCGAAGCGTTAGAAGATGGGAGATGTCTGTCTCTCGCCTGCGATCTCTTGCTTTAATTCCAAATAAGTTAAAGAGGTCGCAAATGTTGACGGCTATGCGTTTCTTCCTTGTTGGAGTGGATAAGTTTTGAATCATTGGACTCAGCTTCCGAAGCAATTGCACTCCGTGGTTGCAGCTACCCCCGGTTCTGTTCTGCTTCAGACCTCGCGTTTTGATGAATCCAATCAACGGAGTCTGCTTTTCGTTGATGTGGTGCGAACGATATCGGCGTGCGAACTCGATGAAATACCAGAGCTGTTTCGTCAGATTGAAGAAGCTCTCGCCGATGGGATGCATGTGGCGGGATATGTCGGATATGAATGCGGACATCACTTTGAGCGTTTCAGTGGTGTTACAGTTCGGGCAGATGAGGTGCCGCTGGCGTGGTTTGGTATCTATCGAGCACCGTTGATCTATGACCATGCGCGGGGATGTTTTGAAGAAGCAGTAGATCTACCTGAGATGCCGTGTGGCTTCGATGATATGCCGGTGCGCTTTGCTGAGCATGTGGATCTGGAGATCTCCGAAGAGGATTATTGCGCGAAGATACAGCGGATCAAAGAGTACATCGCTGCCGGGGAGACGTATCAGGTCAATTTCACTGACAGGGTGCGTGTCGCCACGAAGGTCTCTGCCGCCGTGGCGTTTGGAGCGTTACTGCAGCAGCAGCCCGTGGCCTACAGCGCTTTTTTGAATCTCCCCGGACATGCCATTCTTTCGCTTTCTCCTGAACTGTTTTTCAAAGTTGAAGATGGCAGGATCATTACTCAGCCTATGAAGGGAACGATGCCTCGGGGTATGAATACGACCGAAGACGTAGAGTCGGCGCGCCGACTGCAGAACGATGAAAAGAATCGCAGTGAACATGTGATGATCGTTGACCTGCTGCGCAACGATCTGGGTCGCATCTGCGAGATGGGTAGCGTGCGAGTGGAGAACCTTTTTTCAGTTGAGAAATATGAGACGTTGCTGCAGATGACCTCGACCGTTTCGGGTACGCTACGGAGCGGGCTCTCGTATTACGAGATCTTCAAAGGGTTGTTTCCGAGCGGCTCCATTACCGGCGCTCCGAAGATTCGGACGA
>Ga0302230_10002549_pt1 | contig 10749 bp, 11 predicted proteins | sample II_Palsa_N2_1_FD_193523 | JGI IMG/M metagenome (GOLD analysis project Ga0302230, IMG submission 193523) | Peat permafrost microbial communities from Stordalen Mire near Abisko, Sweden - II_Palsa_N2_1 | ecosystem: Environmental > Terrestrial > Soil > Palsa > Peat permafrost | place: Sweden... | reverse complement strand
GGCACCTCCCGCCTTCTCCGTCTATTTTTGTACTTGTATCAATTTTATGCTGATCAAGCAAGGTCATGTACGTTGCCAGCTTAAAAGTTGAGCCAGGCTCGGTAGCATCGCTTATGGCATAATTCAACTTTTCCTCGTAGTCGCCATCTTTGGTACGGGTAAAATTGGCAATAGCGCGAATTTCGCCGGTGGCAACTTCCATCAAAATAACACAACCGTGATCGGCCTGACTTTTAATCAGTTCATCTTTTAATGCCTTTTGGGCAACATCCTGGTAGTTAACATCAATAGTCGATAAGATATCCGCACCCTGAACTGCCGGCACTTCGTCCTCATCATCATTCACCGGTATCCAGGTACCGCCAGTGGTACGCTGCATTAAGCGTTTGCCATTTTCACCGTTTATATAGCTGGCATAGGCACCTTCAAGCCCTACCGCATTTTTTACGTTTTCGTTTTTGTAGCCAATGGTACGGGCAGCCAATGAGCGGAAAGGCAATATGCGCCTGTTTTCCTCAAGCACTATTAAACCGCCTTTATTTTTACCCAGCCTTAATAATGGGAATGTGCGGATCTGTTTTAATTCCTGATACGATACCTTGCGCCTGATCAATACATAACGCGCGCTGTCCTTACGGGCATCACGCAGCAAACGCGAATAATCACGCTCTGTCATGTCCGGGTATAATTGCGAAAGCCTAAACGCCAATGAATCTACCTTAGCATAAAACACTTTATCCTCGGCAATACCGCCGGCAAACATATCCATATGTAATTCATAGTCGGGCACCGAGGTTGCCAACAAACTACCATCAACCGCCAAAATATTACCGCGTGCCGCTTCAACTGCTTCATAATGCGTTGATAGTTTGGCCGACATTGCCTGCCATTTTTTACCCTGCACAAATTGCAAACGAACAACCTGCACCATAACCGCACCGGCCAACAGCAATATTAACCCGAACGCGAGGTAAACCCTAAGTAATATGTTACTTCTTATACTCATTGTTCATCCTCCTTCACGGTTATCTTTTGCGGCGGCTGCATAGATGTTTTAATACCTAAAGTATCAGCGCGTTTTTCAACCTCGGTCAGCGTGCTTTTAAAAGCAAGGTCGGCTTTGGTTGATTTATAGTCCCAACTTAATTCTTTTACTTCTTTGGTCAGCTTATCTATATCACGAATATTTTTTTCGGCGAGGTGGCGGTTGCCGATATAAACCATGCCCAAAAAAGCAACAAACAGCACAAAAGGCAGCGCTTTAGTGGCATCATCTGTAGTGATGAAGCCTTTGGTAAAAAACTGGGTTAAAAAGTTATCGGGAATCTCCTTTTTTACAGGCTTTTCTTCCACAATAAGCTTCTTCTCGGCTTCTACCTCTTCCTGAATTTCTGTGCGTAAACGATTGGTCATTTTTTTACAGCTATTCTTAATTTCGCGCTACGTGCCCTGTTATTTAATTTTATTTCTTCTTCGGATGCCGTTATCGCGCCGCGACTAACCGCATCTAAAGGCTTTTGATCATTACCGAAAAAATCCTTTTCAACCTCACCGCTAAACTTTCCTTTGGCGATGAAATTCTTTACCAGTCTGTCCTCTAACGAGTGATACGACATTACTACCAACCGTCCACCCGATACCAAAATATCAGCCGCTTGAACCAAGAAATCTTTTAGTGCCTCCAGCTCCTGGTTAACCTCGATGCGTAAAGCCTGAAAAACCTGCGCCAGGTATTTATTTTCTTTTCCTTTAGGGATGCGTGCCGAAATGGCATTTTTCAAATCGGCAATAGTAACTATCGGCGCGATTAACCGAGCCATTACAATGGTATTGGCTAATGACTTCGCGTTTTGTATCTCACCATAAATGCCGAAGATGCGGTGCAGTTCGGCTTCAGAATAAGTATTTACCACATCCTTAGCGCTGATGCCAGAACCCTGATTCATGCGCATATCCAACTCTGCATCAAAGCGAATAGAAAAACCGCGCTCCGCCTGGTCGAACTGATAAGACGATACGCCCAAATCAGCCAAAATTCCATCAACCGGAACCGCGCCGTGTAAACGGGTGAAATTTTTAATGTAACGGAAGTTTTGATCGATGAAAGTAAAGCGATCATCAGCAATGATATTCTGCTGCGCATCCACATCCTGGTCGAAAGCCAACAACTGGCCATCTGCGCCCAAGTGCTTCATAATTTCGCGGGAGTGGCCGCCACCACCAAAGGTTACATCTATATAAGTACCGTTGGGTTTAATATTTAAGCCTTCAATACATTCCTTAAGCATTACGGGCACATGGTAAGTATTACTCATCTTTCCCTCCTGCTTTATTATTACCCAACACTTTTTGCATCAGCGGACCAAAGTTATCCGGCTCCTCATCCATCATTTCCGCATGTACCTTCGCATCCCACACCTCAATCTTATTAATCAAACAAGCCAAAACAATATCGTTTTGTATATCCGCGTACTCCAGCAAAAACTTCGGCAACAAAACGCGACCGGCAGCATCAGGATTTAACTCCGTAGCGCCACGCGTGAAATAGCGGATCACTTTTATGTTATCCTCTTCGTATTCGTTAAGTTTGCTCAGCTCATCCAGTTTTTTGTCCCATTGCGACTTGGTGTAGATCACTAAATGCTTTTTGGCGCCAAAACCACGGTTGATGACCAACCCTTCTGTTTCTACCTCAGGAAGCTTTTTCTTGAGGCCAGAGGGAATCATCATCCTAGATTTAGGATCCAATTTACATTCAAATTCTCCGGTCAAATACGACATTAGCTGATTATAGCATTATTTGTTATGTAAAAGTAAATACTTTTACCACTTTCTACCACTTTGAAACACCAAAAGTTTTCAACAATTTTTACTATACCTTATTTTTTTATTTCCAGACCGAAACAATTGGGTATAAGCACGTTCTGCAGCCAGTTTTCCGAAGAAAAACAGCACCAAAATGTTAGTTAAAGGTGTATAAGTTTATTTATCGCGAGAGCCGCGGACCAGAATCACAGGGCAGACCATTTCAGGTGGGAGAAAATCCCAGAAATTAGGCAATAAGAATGATTAATCCGGTTACAATGAAAAACGCGACACGAAGAAACTGCGCGTTTACATAAGTTTGCGGATATTCTTCCGAGCGCATTTTGAAAAGCAGGTAGATTACAAGAGCTACTAAAACAAAGAAATCGGCGATAAGCGGATAACGGTAACTATCAATATTTACCTCGCTTATGATCAGGCTAAGCGCACCCAGTGCATAGATAAAGCCGAGCACAATAGAAATGGTGTTACTGTAAGCTTCAGTAGGTTTGCCAATAAAATAGAACCCGAACGGAAAATAAATAATAGCAAGGCCGAAGGTAAATATTTCTAAAAAGAACGTAGGCTGGTAACCAAAAACATACCTTACCATTGTTGCCACCAGTACCGAAAGGAGTAGCATAATCTCCAGGAAATGCATTTTTTTAACTGAACTTGTTATTTGAGCCATAGTAATACCGCCATTTATTAATCAGTTGAATAACTATGAAGCAACCCGAATTGTTTTATGATTGTGACTGATGAATTACTTGTACTTATTGCAGATAAATGTATTTTTACTAAAATTAACTTAACCATGAAATCATTATTCACTGCAATACTAGTGTTGCTAAGCTTCGGCACCTTTGCACAAACTATGCCCGATTCTTCAACCACGGTACTTAATGCCGCTTATGCAAAAGCGCAAACCGAACATAAAAGTGTGCTGCTGATGTTCCATGCCTCATGGTGTGGCTGGTGCAAAAAGATGGAGGCATCAATTAATGATCCTGCCTGCAAAAAATTCTTTGATGATAACTACGTGATTGTATACCTGGATATTTTAGAACGCGCGGGTAAAGAAAACCTGGAAAACCCGGGTGGAATTAACGTAATGAAAAGCTTTAACGGCGACCCTAATGGCGGCATACCTTTTTGGGTAATAATGGATGCGACAGGCAAACCCTACGGCAACTCCTACAAACCACCAGTTGGCGCTACCATTGGTACTGCCAAAGATAACGTAGGCTGCCCTGCTGAAGCTGATGAAGTGGCTTATTTTATAGGCCTGCTAAAATCATCATCAAAATTGACCGATAGCGAACTTGCGGTTGTTAAAACCCGTTTCGAAAAAAACAAACCGGTAAGCGCAAGCGCGAATTAACCGTTATAGATATTTTATAAAAAGGGCGCTGATTTTCTATCAGCGCCCTTTTTGTTGAATTATAAGTTGATTATCTTTTCTGCTACTATCAGACATCCTTCATAGCTGCCTTTTACTCCCATCCTGTCGTTTTCAATTTCATACAAGGCTTGAGCTATGGTTTCTGCATTTGCATTATTAATCTTTAAATTGAAAATTAATGGCGTATAGCTTTGATATTCATCTTTTGGCCAATCTCCAAATTTTCTCACACCAATTGGATCCCAATCATTCCAAAGTATTTCATTTATAGCTTTGTATAAACTGCTATGTTCCTCGCTAAACTTTATTCCCATGTATTGGTTCAGATTTATAATTACAATTATAAATAATTGAAGCAACCTTTTGAAATGCTATTCTACTACCCTAACTTTCAAATAACTTGGGTGCTCTTTCGAGGTATAAACCTTGTTGGTAGCCTTTTTAAAGTCGGTATCCTTAGCTTTCATAATATTCTCGAAAACCTGCGGGTTACGATCAATTAACGGAAACCAGGTGCTTTGTACCTGTACCATAATACGGTGGCCTTTTTTAAAGGTGTGCAGCACATCCTGCAACTCAAAATTTACCGGGGTTACTTCGTTGGGTACAAACGGTGCTGGTTTATCAAACCCATTACGGAATTTGCCGCGCATGGCCTCGCTACGTACCATCTGCTCATAACCCGACATGAATGTACCCGGAGTTGTGAATCTGTTGTTTTGTGCCGAGTCAGGATAAACGTCGATCACTTTAACTACCCAATCGGCATCTGTACCCGAGGTTGATACTTTAAGGTTTGCCCAGATGTTGCCTGCAAGGGTTACATCTTTATCCAGCACATCGGTTTCATAAGTTAAAACGTCCGGACGGCGAGATGCAAAGCGCTGATCGGCAGTCATATATTCGCGCTGCATATCGTTTACTATCGCGTTATAAAATGGCACCGGTTTGCTTGGATCGGATATAAAAGCATCCTCACCATAACCTGCGTTTGTTGGCGCGTTGAAAGATAATTTACCGCCCGGCAGGAAATATAGATTTTTATCTTCCGCATCTTTCGGTGGCCAGCTTTTGTAAGTTTTCCATTTGTTGGTACCTGTTTCAAAAGTGGATACTTTAGGGATATCGGTATCAGTGCCTTTTAAGTAATGACTGAAGAATGCGAACTCTATCTTTTCGCGGTAATAGGCTCCTTGAGCACCAGCAAATTCAACATCACCCAAGTGATCGCCCGGCCCGCGCGACCAGCCACCATGAACCCATGGTCCCATCGCGAAATAAATTGGCGTTGTTGGATTATCCTTCACCAAAGTTTTGTAGGTATTGATAGCGCCGTATAAATCTTCGGCATCATACCAGCCACCGGTTACTAATACAGCGGTTTTTATATCGTGCAGGTGCGTTAACACGTTACGGTCTTTCCAATGCTGATCATAATTGGGGTGATCCAACATCTCTTGCCAAAGGCGCACAGTGTCATTATGATTATTTTTTAAATAGACATCGGTAGTATGTTTAACCGAGCCCATTTTGAGGTAGTAAGCATAACCATCTGGCGTGCCGAAATCAACATTGAAACCTTTGCCCTGGGTAGGTTTATCATCCTGGCGATTGGTAAAAAACGGATAGAAACCAAAGTTTGCTATCAGCATAAACGCACCGTTGTGAAAAGCATCGTCACGATACAGATCAGCAATTGGTGCCTGCGGCGATGCAGCAACCAACGCCGGGTGGCGGCTTAATAATGAAGTTGTAGAATAAAAACCAGGATAGGAAATACCCCATACCCCTACTTTACCATTGTTATTGGGGATGTTTTTAAGCAACCAGTCGATAGTATCGTAAGTATCCGTGCCTTCATCAACATCCTTATTGGTTTTATGGTTTTCCAGTTCTGGTGTCATTTCGCGGAAGACACCTTCGCTCATAAAACGGCCACGCACATCCTGATAAACAAAAATATAGCCATCATGCACAAATAGCGACGATGGGCCCATACTTGTTTTATACTTATCCGCGCCGTACGGGGCTACGCTATAACAGGTACGATCCATCATAATTGGATACGCTTTGGATTGATCTTTGGGTACGTAAACAGAGGTGAACAGCTTTTTGCCATCACGCATCGGTATTTGATATTCGTACTTCGTGTAATTAGCCTTGATATAGTCGGCATCAGGGCCTTGGGGCATTTGCGCAAAAGAGGTAAAAGCCACAAGCAGCAAGCTTGCAACAGAGAACAATATTTTCATAAGGGACAGTTAAAGCCATCAAAAATATAAAATAAATTAAACATGTTGCCGATAACGCAATTTTAATATCACGTTTATTACAACTTCCTATTATCCAATTACTTTTATTAAGATTTTGGCAAATAAAAAAGCCCCAATAAAGGGGCTTTAATAATATGAAGTAATTTTTACTTTATTCGTTTATTGCTTTTACACCTGGTAATTCTTTACCTTCCATGTACTCTAATAAGGCACCGCCGCCTGTTGATACGTAGCTCACATCATCCGTCATACCAAATTTGGCAACTGCTGCAGCCGAATCGCCACCGCCTATTAGCGAAAATGCGCCGTTTTCTGTAGCTTTTGCAACCGCTTCGGCAATAGCTTTGGTGCCGATCAGGAATTTTTCCATTTCAAACACACCCATCGGGCCGTTCCATAAAATGGTTTTTGATTCTTCAACAACCTTACTGAACAATTTAATGGTTTCAGGACCGATGTCTAAACCCATCCAGCCGTCAGGTATTTCGCCTGTTTTGGCAACACCGGTATTCGCATCGTTTGAAAATGCATCGGCAGTAATATTATCAACCGGAAGCAACAGGTTTACACCTTTTTCTTTCGCTTTTTGTTTAAGACTTAATGCCAGCTCCAGTTTATCAGCTTCAACCAATGAAGTACCGATAGTACCGCCATCCGCTTTAGCAAAAGTGTAAGCCATACCACCACCAATGATCAGGTTATCTACCTTATCCAGCAGCTTCTCAATCAGTTCTATTTTATCAGATACTTTAGAACCACCCATAATAGCCGTGAATGGCTTGGGGGCATTGTTCAATATTTTTTCGGCATTGGCTAGTTCGGCAGCCATCAGGTAGCCAAAGTATTTTGCTTCAGGGAAAAATTGCGCAATAACCGCTGTTGAAGCATGCGCACGGTGCGCTGTACCAAAAGCATCGTTAACGTAAACATCGCCCAGGGCAGATAGCTTTTTAGCAAACTCAGCATCACCTTTTTCTTCTTCAGGGTAAAAACGCAGGTTCTCTAACAACAGCACTTCGCCTTTTGATAGTTTTTTTGATTTCTCGATCGCTTCGGCACCGATGCAATCATTGGCAAACTCAACTGTTTGGCCCAACAAATCAGACAAATGCTTAACTACGTGTTTTAATGAGTATTTTTCTTCCGGCCCACCTTTTGGGCGACCTAAGTGCGACATTAATATTACTGAGCCGCCATCATTTAAAATCTTTTTGATGGTAGGCAGGGCAGCCGTCATACGGTTATCATCGGTAATGTTGTAATCCTTATCCAAAGGCACATTAAAATCAACCCGTACAAGGGCACGTTTACCAGCAAAGCTTATTTGATCTATCGTTTTCATATTATTTAGTTCAGAGTGATGTAATTGGCCGCCAAATTCAGCATTTTAATTCTAAATCCTCAACGTAAAAGTAAAAAAGGTGTTTTAACTAAATGTTACCGCTTTAATCCTCGGTTCATAACATAGTGCGGGCCAATGCCTTTTATTTCAAATTCATCAGATATGAGTTCAAAGCCACAATCGCTATAAAACTTAGCAGCCACTTTACGGGCGTTGCACCAAACATAATCTGCTCTCCTATCCAAAAGCTGCTCTATCGCGAAATCAACAATCAACTTACCCAAACCCTGCCCGCGATGTTGGGCTAATGTAGCCATGCCACGTAACTGGTAACCAATGCCGGCAATTTCGCCATAGTTTTGTGGGTGAAGCGATACGACCGTAGCCAGTTCACCATCAACAAAATACCCCAGGTGAAAAGCCCCATCCACCTCATCACTCGGAAAACGGCATTCCTCATTTGTTAGCCGTCCCTCACGCAAAACGATATTCCGAACAGGCAGTAAATCAGTAGATTCTATAAATTTTATCATTTTTGTGCGGTAATAAATTCCACAATGTGGGCATTGATGTAACCCGGCGACAAGTATAGTAAAATTAAAACACCTGTTTTTTGACTATATTTATTAAAAATATACGTTATACTATTATATATAGGCCGCCATTAACTATTTTTGAACTAAATGCACGGTTTTTGCGTACATACACACATTATGCGATATATTAAATATATTATCCCGGTAATTATCTTGTTTTTTGCATTCAGCAGCTGCGGAAAAAAGGGCGTTAAACCGTCGACCACTACCACGATAGATACCAACGCGATTATCCATTCTGTAACACTGCAGGCACCTGCCCAATATGTGTTAACCAGCGTTGTTGGCGATACTTTGGAAATGATCTATTACGAAAACGTAAAGCTGTCTATCTCTAATGCAGGATTCACATATTCTTATGCCATCCATTTAATTGAGGATTTTAGCAATACTTCGCTTTATAACGTTAATTATATTACTTATGATGAGGCCGGTGATATCAACTACGACTATGTAGATGATAATCTTAATGATGTAAGCGCGAAATCGGTAAAAGATACCACCATTGCTGGTGTTGCTTCAAAACTGATTACTGTACAAAGGCCGTTTATATTTAAAAAGCCTTATGCTACTAACCAGGCGGCAACTATGGGGCAGGATTCGATAGACGCGGTGACTAATCAAAATATGAATTTTCACTCTTACGTTTATTTTGAAAAGACTTATCCTGCGACTTCACAGGGCACAAATCTTTACTATATAAAACAGCAATAGTTATAGCTCGCTAATCCTCTGGGCAAGGTCAACTAAACGGCTGGAGTAGCCCATTTCGTTATCATACCAGCCAACTACTTTTACCAGGCCACCAACTACCGAGGTTAGCTGCGCATCAAAAATACAGCTATGCGGATTGCCCAATATGTCGGTAGATACGATCGGATCTTCGGTATACTCCAAAATATTTTCCATCGGGCCGAAAGCCTGGGCTTTAAATGCGGCATTGATCTCTTCAACCGTAGGAAGTTTTTTAAGGCTGCAGGTAAAATCAGTCAATGATCCATTCAATACAGGAACCCTAATCCCAGCGCCACCCAGTTTACCATTTAAATGCGGAAATATTGCAGTGATAGCTTTTGCCGCCCCTGTTGATGTTGGGATGATGGAGGCTGACGCAGCCCTTGCCCTGCGCAGATCTTTATGTGGCGCATCGTGCAAGCTTTGGTCGCCCGTCATGGAATGTACGGTGGTGATGTAACCATCAATAATACCCCAGTTTTCATCCAGCACTTTTACCATTACGGCTACGTTGTTGGTGGTACATGAGGCATTTGATAATACCGGCGAACGCAAATCAACCTCGCCATCGTTTACACCTAATACCACGGTAGGAACATCCTTTGTGCCTGATGGCGCCGAAATAATAACCTGTTTTGCGCCTGCTGATAAATGTTGCTCTGCACCCTGTCGGTTGGTGAATTTGCCGGTTGATTCGATAACGAGATCAACGTCCAGTTCTTTCCACGGCAAGTTTGCTGGTTCACGCTCAGCCAATACTTTTATTTTTTGATTGTTGATGTACAGGTATTCGTCATCGGCAGTTACCGTGCCTTTAAAACCGCGGTGAACCGAATCGTATTTAAATAGATGGGCAAGGGTACGGGTATCAGTCAAATCGTTTATCGCGACTACCTCAATATTAGGTTTGCTTAGCACATTCCTTAAAAATATCCGTCCTATCCGCCCGAAACCGTTTATTGCAACTCTCATAATTTAGTATCAAGTATTTAGTATCAGGTATCAAGATTGATTCTTGTACCATCAACTACTTGTGGGCTGCAAATTTACGCAGCCTTATGTTAATAAGATAATAAACTTTGAAGTATGGCGAAGAGGTGACGGGGATTATATGGATCTATTTGTGGAAGCCGGAAGCTTCTGACATGATTTACCACGAGCTGGAAGCTCGCGGTAGCGTATGTGACTGATAAAAATCGTCAATGACGATTGATATGAGCCTAATACAATTTCTTATAAAACTCTTTTATCGCCTGCCCTGGATGAAGCGCTTTATTAACCGCTGCTGATACTGCGATGCCGTAAATACCGGTTTCAATCAGCGGATCAACATCATTTAACGAAATTCCTCCAACGGCTATCACCGGAATCTCGATTGGTTGTTTTTGTAACTGGCGGTAACCTTCAAAACCAAGCAAGGGTTTATTGTTGGGCTTGGTGTCGGTATGCGCGAACGGACCATAGCCGCAATAATCAACCACACCGGTAGCTTGCACACGCAGCAGGCTCTCGATATTGGTGGCTGATGTACCTAATGTTTTATCTTCGCCGATATGCTCGCGGATGGATTTCAGATCCGCATCAAAATCTTCG
>Ga0302230_10002537_pt1 | contig 10770 bp, 8 predicted proteins | sample II_Palsa_N2_1_FD_193523 | JGI IMG/M metagenome (GOLD analysis project Ga0302230, IMG submission 193523) | Peat permafrost microbial communities from Stordalen Mire near Abisko, Sweden - II_Palsa_N2_1 | ecosystem: Environmental > Terrestrial > Soil > Palsa > Peat permafrost | place: Sweden... | reverse complement strand
CCGCGTGAGCACAAGCTTCACTGGATGATTACGCTCGTGAAGCGGGTGCATGCAACCGAGGGCGGCCGCGACAGCCTGCACAGTTTGCTGCCCACGCTCGGGCCGCTCGCCAGCACGTTTATGCAGTCACTGGCTGAACGCCCGGAACTCGCCACCGGCACCCTGCACGATGCTTTCGATGCGATCGGCCGCATGGAAGCCCCATTGCCGCCGCACGAAGTCGAGCCAGCATTGGCCAGCGCACTCGGACGACCGCTCACCGGTCTCTTCACGCGCATCGATCTGCTGCCGGCCCGCAGCGGCTTCGCCGAACAGACCCACCTCGCCCGCCTTGCCGAGCCGGTGAACGGCCACCGCGATATCGCAATCAAGTTCGTGCGCGCAGCGCAGGTCGAGCAGATCGGCGACGAGTTGGCCCTTCTGCGCTGGGTGGCGCGCTGGCTGGAAAAGTTTTCTGGCGACGCGCGTCGCCTGCAGGTCCGCGCGCTCGCACAGTCCTTCACCGAGGACGTGCTGCGACGCTTCGACCTGCGTGCCGAAGCCGCCAATCTGAGTCAGACTGGCCATCATTTCGATGGCGACAAGCGGCTTGTGGTGCCGGACGTGATCTGGGACCTGTGCACCGCGCAGACACTGGCGGTGCAGCATCTCGACACGGTGGCCGCGACCAATCTGCCCGGCCTGCTCCAGCATCGCATCAAGCTCGCGCCGCTCGCCACCCACATCGTTGAAGTCGTGACCGAGCAGGCATTCGAGCATGGCTTCTTTCACGCGACTTTCGATGCCGAGCATGTGCGTGTCAGCGTCGAACCCGAGACGCTCGGGCGGATCGTGCTGGCGCAGTTTGCGGTGATGTCGAGCCTGTCCTCGCACGAACGGGAATTCTTCGTGCATGGCGCCACAGCCATGTTCGAGCAGGACTACGGCCGCCTTGCCGAGCTGCATCGCGAGGCCGGCCACGTCGAATCGACGACGCGCACCGAAGTGCTGGAAGCCGAGCTGCGGCGTCGCAGCGAGGCGCATTTCGCGGCGGAACCCGAGGACCGCACGGCGGGTGCGCTGTTTCATCATCTGCTGCACGCGGTGCTGCCCTTTGAAGGCGGCACCGTCTCGCCCCGGCTAGCCACCGCCCAGCGTTCGTTTCAACAGGCGGAAGCGCTGGCGCGCGCACTGCATCCCGGCGTCGACACGTGGAATGTCGCACGCACGGTGCTGGCCGGTATCGCGCAGCGCGACATCGACCATCGCGGCTGGATCAAGCGCATCGCGCAGGAAGTGCCGCATCTCGCTCACATGCTGCCTCGCTTGCCGCAGCTCGCGGTGCGTTATCTGCAGCGTCAGCACGATGCGGCGGGATCCCGGCAGCATACGCAATTGCTGCGCGAGATCGGCGTTGAGTACCGGCGCACGAGGTTTTTGCTGTGGGCATGCGCCGTGTGCGGAGGCCTGCTCGGTGCGGGAGCGGTATTGCTCACACGGTAGGGCGCTGAGGCGGCAACGCGGGAGTGAGGCCCTCCTGCGTCGCGCGGAGTGCAGTCTCGAACAAGACACACCGTACGCGACGCGCAATACTGCGAGCCTTTTACGCCGCTGCTCCCGACGTCCATGCTCGCTACCCTCATCGCTACTGTCTTCGTCGTGCTCTGGTCAACCGGGTTTGTGGTTGCCCGCGCGATCACGCCGTTCGCCGATCCCAACCTGTTCCTGCTCGCCCGCTTTGGCGGCACTGCCCTGCTGTTCGCGCTCGCCGCAATTGTCGCGCGCGCCGCCTGGCCGAAGGGGCGCGACCTCGGCAAGCATCTGCTCGCCGGCGCACTGCTGCAGGGAGTCTATCTCGGCGCCGGATACTGGGCCGTCGCGCAAGGTCTTAGCGCCGGCGTGATGGCCTTGCTCGGCGCACTGCAACCGCTACTGACCGCGGTCGTGGCCGTCCCGCTCTTCGGTGAGCGCCTGTCGCGGCGCGGCTGGGCAGGCATGGGGCTCGGACTTGCCGGCGTCGTACTCGTGCTGCAGCCCAAACTCACCGCGGCCGCGCCGCATGCGTCCCACATGCCGCACGGCCATGCACCGAGCTGGCTGGTGGTCGCCGTGTCAATTCTGGCGGTTGGGGCGATTACGGCGGGTACGCTGTTTCAGAAGACCTCGCTCGCACGGGCCGACATTCGCAGCGCCAGCGCCGTACAGAACTTCGGCGCCGCCGTCGTTGCCGCAATCCTCGCGCTGGCGCTCGGCGAGCATCGCTGGGTCGCCTCGTCCACCCTTTGGACGTCGCTTGCCTGGGGCATCGTGATGCTTTCCGGCGTCAGCGTGACGCTGCTCGTATGGATGGTCCGGCGCGGCGACGCCGCGCGGGCCACCGCGCTAATGTTTCTGGCGCCGCCTCTTGCGGCGATCGAAGGCTATATCGGCTTCGGAGAAACGCTGCTGACGGTGCAGATCGCCGGGTTCGTGGTCGCGCTGCTGGGGGTGTTGCTGGCGCGTTCGTGATGTTGTCCCTGATGCTGGGCCGCGACTGCCGCCCATCGTCCTGGCCACACGCCTCAGTCAGCCGTGTCCCCCGCAGCCGGCACTTTCGCGCGGGCCTTGCGGTCCGGCGCCGGTGACCACACGGGGCGCGCTTTGCGCTCCGAATCGACGACGACGATGTAACGGCCCGCCCACGGCGTCACCTGACGGTCCGAATGCAACACCCAAAGCGGCTTGCCCGATTCCACCAGCGCCTCGTATTCCGCATCGAGAATGCCGTAGTGATCGAGAAACACGTTGAGCGACGCCGGAATCCGCACGCAACCTTTCGAATGACGGACGCCAAGCAGCGGTTCGAGCCTGTCAGGGTCGGTCGCGTGCATCTGGAATCGCATCTGCGACACGCCGCCCTTGCCCCAGCCGCGTTCGCCTTGCGCCCAGCCGAGATCGAAGATCCGCATATCGCGTTTACCGTAGCCGCGAATGCCGTTCTCGTTCATCGTGCCTTCAGCGCGAAAATCCATGTTGTTGGGGGTATGCTCGAACACACCCAGCGGTGTGATGAAGTGGTCGAACTCGCCCGGCCGTCCGGTCGCGACCGGTGACGCGCCGATCATCAGCCACTTGTCGGAAGGCGTCGCACGGAAATAGATGAAAAGCGCCTGAACGTTGGCGTTCCGATCGACCAGCACGACATACTCGCCCGACAGGTTGCCAAGCTGATTCTGTTCGAGCGCCGTCTGAAGACGTTGGCCGTATTCCTGTTGCGCCGCTGCGGGCACGTTCAGACGGCGCGTGACATCGCGTGCGAACATCGCACGCAGCAGCAGCGCCCGATGCGGATCCACCACACCTGCCGCGTCCGGTGCCGCGACTGCGGAGGCGGTGATATCGACCGGCGTAACAGGCTCGCTCTTTTGCGCGCCTGCCGCGAAAGAGAAACTGTAAGTTAAAACAAATAATGCGCCGACTAATGCCGCAGCCCGTAATACCGCGTTTGACATGACAACCAGTTTGCCGCCTGATTGGGTAACCCCGGCACGGCATGTATCTCTAACATGTAACGCCCTCTCAGCGGCGCTTCGATTAATTTCTGCCCAATGGATCGCGTCAATTTGCGCGGGCTGGTCGAGCCGTTTTTTATCGTTCATCGCGTGTTTGAGCAAACCTGCTTATCATTAACCGCCAGGCGACGGCTCATGCAGCGTACAGATTAACAGGATACTACTCAGGACATCCGTTACTGTCGATAACAGAGCCGCCCGATTTCAACCGGCGATCCATTGAATATGCGACATTGGCGCAACGACGCGCGAGCGTATTTATATCCACGACCGAAGTGAGTTTAAACAGAAAATCCGCCGTTAAACTAGCAACGGGAAGTGCGCGCGTCCGCATACTTTGAGCAATCCATTTGCAGGGGAAGAAACATGACTCAACCCGATCCGGCCGAACAGCAACGGCTTATCGCCATGGAGATGCACGTCACAAACAGTTTCGTGGCCGACGAAGAGATCGAACGGCGTGTCGCCTTCCTCGCGCACTACCTGCGAGCGAGCGGTCTGAAGACGTACGTGCTCGGCATTAGCGGCGGCGTCGATTCAACGACTGCCGGGCGTCTCGCGCAGTTTGCCGTCGAGCGCCTGCGCTCAGAGCAGTACGCCGCACACTTCGTTGCAATCCGCCTGCCCTATGGCGTGCAGCAAGACGAAGCGGATGCGCAGCAGGCGCTCGCCTTCATTCGCGCCGACGAAACGCTGACCATCGATATCAAGCCTGCGGCCGACGCCATGCTCGCGTCGCTGGGCGCAGCGGGCATCCCGTTCACGGACGATGCCCATCAGGATTTCGTGCATGGCAACATCAAGGCGCGACAACGCATGATTGCGCAGTATGCAGTGGCGGGGGCACGTGGGGGCGTGGTGATCGGCACCGACCACGCGGCCGAGTCAGTGATGGGTTTCTTCACCAAGTTCGGCGATGGCGGCGCGGATATCCTGCCCCTCGCCGGCCTCAACAAACGTCGGGTGCGGGCCGTGGCCCGCGCGTTAGGCGCCCCAGATTCGCTCGCGCACAAGGTGCCGACGGCCGATCTGGAAATGTTGCGTCCGCAACGTCCTGACGAACATGCCTATGGCATTCCGTACAACGACATTGATGATTTTCTGGAAGGCAAGCCGGTAAGCAATGCGGCTCGCGAGACGGTGCTGCGCTTCTATGAAAATACACGTCACAAACGCGCGCTGCCTTATACGCCGTTCGACTGGCCTGAGCAGTCGTGAACGGACAGGGTGCGCGCTGCGGCGCGCCGCAACCGGATGACGGTCGTCGACCTCTGGACCCGAGGACAATCTCCCAGGCGCAAGCTCAGCTACAGCCGTCCACAATACTCTCTGCGCTGAACCGCTCAACCTGCGGGCGGCTCCTCTTCCCGGAACAACTCGCTCGTCACCTCCAGCGGCAACCCCGCCAGATGCTTGCCGTGCAGTTCCCGCGCGATGACCTCGCCAACGTACGGACCATCCGTCTTCAATTCAACGGTCGCATTCGCTTCGGGGGTCCCGACCTCATGAACCGTTACGCTTTTCGCGTAGTGACCTAGTTCATGCTCGATAAACTCGCGAACTTGCTGCTCGGAGCATGATTCAGCGATATTCCGGACGAACAGGTTCATGGCGGCGTTACCTCAGCGCCCGCGGCGCTCCGTGCTACGTATGCGTACTGGCTGAAGGCTCGCGCGCTTCTTGGCTTGCGCGGCGGCACTCATCATGAGGGCTGTCCCAAGTACAGCCAATGACAGATAAAAGGCAATCATTTGAAATCTCCCCTTCGAGTTTCGTCCTGTTACCAGGATAGACAGAAGCGACCGCAAATCCGATACGACACACCGTGTTGAGCAAGTTCGATTCCTGCTATCCGGCCAGCAGCCATGCTGGCCGGATCACGCTGGAAAGCGAAATAAACTGTTGACAGGTATCGGTCATTACGGACGTTGTCAAAAGCCACCAATGCACTGTACCTGAATAAACGCAAACAAAAATACCTATACACGCGCTGTTTGGCTCAACCGCAACATTTTGGGCCAAACGCGCAGACGAACGGGGTAAGCGGGCGGGAGCAGTAGCCGGCCTGACGCATCGCGCGAGCGGTGCGTCAGGGCTCGCTATCGTGGGTGCCGGTCGCGACGTTGAGACCGCTCACCTCGCACGAGTCCCGGCCGAATCCGGCATATGCGGCAGACCAGTTGCCGACAATGGCCGCCTGCGCCACGCTCAGGCTCATCTTGCCTTCACAAACGCACCGTTTGAGATGCACGACAAAACGTGCCTTGCGACGCTCACCGCTTGTCCCGGCCCAGGGCAGCAGATCGAGATTGGCGGGTGCATCGGGTGAACCGCCAAGCAGGACCGGCACGCGCCGGTCAATCGCGTAGTCGGCCCCGGCGTCCGTATCGATGCCGCGCTCGGCGAGCATATGGGCCTTGTGCTGCATCATCACATCGAACGGCGGCGATACGGCGTCCGCATAGTCCGGCCGGCAGATCGTATCGGCAATCGACCGCTGGGTGACGCGCTCATCCAGCATGGTGGCTTCCTGCGCGCCAGCTTGACCCGTGCGCAGTCCTGCGAGCGCACCCAACACCACGACCACGCCAACACGCGCCACCCAAGTGGCGCGACTGCCATAAGCGCCCTTCAGCGCGCGCAAGATACGGAATTGTCTACTGCGCAGCGGTCCGCCACGTCTGCCTGCCTTTCCTTGATTCATTCGTTGGCGCGCCAGGCCTTGGCGCGGAATGGTTAAATTCGCAGGGCAATTAAAGCACACTCGGTATCGCGATGGAAAATCGGCGCTGACCGGCAACAACCTGGTCGGCGCCGAGATTGCCTAACTCGGCCTGCGAGCCTGCAAATCGCGAATCCTGGCCACCGCGCCTGAGTTCGACACCGTTGCGTCGTACATCTTGGCCAGATCCGCTTTCAGCGCCGTGCGCGAACCGCCGTCGAGATAGACCATGTGCCCCGAGGGATAGAAACGCGCAGACAGATTCTGACGGACCTGCGGGCTGACGAGAGGCATCTTCTGCAGATCGATCACAGTCTGGTAAAACGGTGTGACGAAATCGAAGAAACCATTCGCCGACAACACCTTCAGGTCCACATTGAGCGCCATGACCGCAGCAAGATCGCCCGCGGTGTACAGAATCACGTTGCCCTTTGCGTCCACGCCTTTCTGCGCGCCGGTCGGATCGATATGGCTGAAGTCCCAGTATTGGAATGCCTGGTCGTTCAGATCGGTGAATGCCGAATTCGACGTATAGAGCAACTGCTCGTTGAGATAAACGTTCCACATGCTCGTGTAGACGCCTGTCACCGCCGTCATGGTCGGGTCGTTGCTGCCCGAGTTCGGGTTGATTTTCCCTGCTATGCCGGTTTCGATTGCGGTCACCCGGCCGTCGTATTCCCCAAGCGCGAGACCCTTCGATTTCAGCAACGTGGTCAGAAACAGCGAGTTGCCGCGGCTGTCGTAAGCCGCAATATCGAGGCTCCAGGCGAGCAGCGTCGCCTTGTCGATGCCGGTATATTCGCTCAGCTTCTCGACTGTCGCCGTATCTGTGGCCGGCACCTTGCGCAAGGCGGCGAGATAGTCCGTGCGCGAGAACTGGGCGACCTCCTCCGCAAATGCGCCGAGATCGGTCGGAGTGGGCGCAACGCCGAGTTTCTTGTGATACCAGGCATCCGCAGCGGCCGTCGGCAAGGCGCCGACCGGATTGCCGGACTGCGTGTAGTCGAGTATCGACGACTGCAGCGTAATACCGTTCAGATCGACACCGTCTTCATGCAGCATGTAGGCCAGCACGCAGCTACGAGCCGTGCCGTACGATTCTCCGTACAGATACTTCGGTGAGTTCCAGCGGTTGTTTTTCGTCAGAAAGCGCTTGATGAACTGCTTGATCGAAGTGGCATCCTGATCGACGCCCCAGAAGTTGCGGTTCGTGCTGGGCGCGATTGCCGCCGAATACCCAGTGCCGATCGGATTGATAAAAACCAGATCGCTTTTGTCGAGCAGGCTGTCGGGATTGTCTTCCAGCGTATAGGGTGCGGGCGGCGTGAAACTCGGCATTGCCGTCTTGATACGGCGCGGCGCAAACGAGCCGAGCAACACGAATACCGATGACGAACCCGGGCCGCCATTGTAGAAAAAGGTGACCGGGCGCGTTTCTTCCTTCTGGTTGTCCTCGGTGAAAGCCACGTAGAACATCTTGGCGTTGGGTACGGAACTGCTCGGATCGACCGTCACCAGGTGACCCGCCGTCGCGGTGTACGCAATCTTGCGACCGCCGATCACAATCGAATGCTTCGTGATCGCAGCATTCTCGGTCGTATCGGTGACGGAATCGTTAGGTCCGTTGCCGTAAGCAACTGGATCGAAAAACGGCTGATCTCCTGACTTGTGCGCCGCGGTCGCGGCCGCCTTGGCGGGAGCAGCATGAGAATTGTGGGACGGCTGCGGACTGCCGGAAGCTGACTCGGTGTTGGACATGATCGCTCCATCTCGTTTTACGTCATTTTCGTCATCTGGGCGTCATATGGACGCTGTCTCGAACCACGCACCACCTGCTTTGCAACAACCTTTGCGACAACAGCATCGCAAGCACACACGCGGTTCATCGGGCGCGTGCTTGCGAGACTACAGACTATAGTGCCGCCGCGATTTTCTGACCATTGGGGCTGCCAAGTCCGGTACACGCGTCCCAGCCCGCCGACGCAGCATACGAACCGTTGTTGCCTTGCGTGATGTCGTTAAAGGCACTCGTTGCCGAATACAGTTTCGGATTGACGAAGCCGACTGGCGACCCGTTAGCCGCGTTGATGCGAGCAATCAGCGCAGCCCACAGCGGCGCCACCGCGCTGGTGCCACCCACCACCGTCTCGGAACCATCGATCAGCACGTCATAGCCGGTCTCCGGCGACGCGTCACCGGCTACGTCGGGCACCCCACGCCCTGTCAACGGCGTCTTCGCACCCGATGCGTTCGTGGAAGACAAACCCTCCTGCCAGGTCGGGACGGGGAATGCGGTGCTCACGCCGCCACCGCTCGCGCCGCCCTGGCTGCCGTCGTTCCACACCACCTCCTGGGAGATGGTCGTCCCCGAGGCGGTCAGCCTGGTCCCGCCGCATGCCAGCACGTACGGGCTCGAGGCGGGAAAATCGACCACATTGCCGCTCGTGCCGTCGCTCGAACCGCTATCGCCGGAGGCCACGCAAACCGTCACGCCCATGGTTGCAGCGGATTGCAGCACGCTGTTGAACGCCTGCTGCGACTGCGCAGTCCATGACGACTCCGGACCGCCCCAACTGATCGAGATGACCGACGGCTTGTTGGTCGTGTCATGCACCGCGTTGCTCACTGCGTCGATAAAACCGGTGTCGGTATTGGGCGTGAAGTAGACCGCGATTTTCGCGCCAGGCGCAATTGCGCCGACCACCTCGATATCGAGCGACACCTCGCCGTCCGGCCCGTTCGCGTCGCCGGTGGGCTTGTTCCTGGCTTTGTCGACACTCACCGCGACCACGGTAGGCGCGCTCACGCCAAGATTCGAAAAATAGGTGCTCAGATCGGACGTCTCGTAGCCGCCGCCAAGTTCGATGATGCCGACGCACTCGCCGCTGCCGTCGCCTTGCGGGTATTGATAGAGCGCTGCGACCTGCAGCGGCGTGAACGCGCCCGACGCTTGTGCTTTGGCCGAACGGATCGGCGGGCGGATGCGGAAATGCGGGCGCGCCTGCGGGCGATTATCAAGCCCGAGCACCGCCGTTACGACGTTCGCGAGGTTGTCGGGCACGCTGATGACGCCGCTACGGCCACGATACTGGCCGATCGATTGATGTTCGTAATGGTGCAACTCGACGTCGAAGGCGGTCTGAAACTGCGCAATGGTGCCGGACAGCACAACAGTGCGGGCGGCGGGATTCTCACGCTCCACCGTCAGGCCCGATTGTGCTGCGAAGGCCTTGACCTTCGCGATATCCTCCGCCGCGGCACCGAACTCTTTGGCGAAGGCCTCGCGTGACAGTGGCTTGACACTGGGATCGCCTGCTTCGATCTTGCCGAGCAACGCATCGAACTGCGCCTGCGCGTGACGGCGCAGGACGACGTGGACTTCGATCCGTTCAGCCGGATCGCATTGCCCGATGAGTTTTGAACCTTCCGCTACCGCGCGCTCACTTCCTTGCAGGGGATGCTTGGCCATAGTTTCGATACTCCTCGGTGCGCCGCCGTGCGGCTGCGCGTTGGTCCCGGCGGGCATGCGCCTCGTGACACATTCAGGTTGCAGCGCAACCCGCGCAGGGTTCTGGTTGCATGGACATCATCAAGCCGTCCGACAGATCCATTCGAACACAGTTCCAGCGCGCGCAACAGTTGTCCGGATGGCTATGTCCTGGATGCGTCACGCGGGCCGCGCTATGATGCTGCAGCGGCGAACCAGTCGTTACGTTGTCTCGTGCGGCAAACCCGCACGTGCATTAGAGAATCCGAGCGAATCAGGGGAAAGTTCCATGTCAATTTCGATGTATCAAGCCTCCGTGCCCACGCTGGTGCGCGGTCTGACCTGCCTGCAAAGCATTCTCGGCAAGGCCGAGGCGCACGCTGCGGAAAAGCAGATCGACCCGTCAATCTTTGTCAGCGCCCGGCTCTTCCCGGACATGCTGCCGCTCGTGCGTCAGGTATATATCACGACCGACACGGCCAAGGGCTGCGCCGCACGTCTCGCCGGCGTGGAGCCGCCCAAGTACGAGGACGTCGAGGTGACGTTCGAAGAGCTGCAGGCTCGCATCCAGAAAACGATTGATTATCTGAAGGAATTCAATGCGGCTCAGATCGACGGCTCCGAAGAACGCACGGTCACGCTGAAAATGCGCAACGGGCCGGTTGAGTTCACAGGCCTCAACTATCTGCTGCAGTTCGTGTTGCCGAATTTCTATTTTCACGTCACGACGACGTATGACATCCTGCGTCATAACGGCGTCGAACTCGGCAAACTCGATTATCTCGGCGCACGATAAAGCCAGTTACTAGAGTGGGCTGGTGAAGGAGCTGCCTGGGCGGAGCGTCAAGCGGGCAAGCAGCTACTCACGCAGCATAGAAAGCCGCGCCGGCCGCGAACTCAAACACGCGGCTGGAATGCAATGATCCCCATTCCAGCCAGCGTAAACGCCACACCGGCCAGATCCCAGAGCGTTGGCCGCACCTGCTCGACGCACCACAGCCACAAGATCGCCACTGCGACGTAGACGCCGC
>Ga0302230_10002526_pt1 | contig 10800 bp, 14 predicted proteins | sample II_Palsa_N2_1_FD_193523 | JGI IMG/M metagenome (GOLD analysis project Ga0302230, IMG submission 193523) | Peat permafrost microbial communities from Stordalen Mire near Abisko, Sweden - II_Palsa_N2_1 | ecosystem: Environmental > Terrestrial > Soil > Palsa > Peat permafrost | place: Sweden... | reverse complement strand
CCACGGGCGCAGACAGCCCGCGCAGCTCGGTCTGCAGCGTCTTGAGGATCTCGCTGAACGCGGGGCGGTTGCTCGGCGTGACGTGCCAGCAGCTCGCGATCAGGACGGTCAGCTCCCTGGGCCACGACGGCGGCACGTAGGGCCGCAGGTCGTTGTAGGCCATCTCGGCAGCAGCGGCCGCGGCAAGTACGTCCTCAAAGGGAGTGGCCTCGGCAAAGAGCTCCCACAGACACAGGCCGTAGCTAAACACGTCGGCCTTCTCGCTGTAGGCGCCGTTCGTGCCAAAGACCTCGGGGGCCATGTACCTGAGGTTGCCCGTCTGCTTGGTCATCTCGTCCATCCCAGAGGACATTTTGATCAGCAGCCTCGACTCGCCAAAGTCGGCCACGAGTGCCTGCCCCTTCTCGTTGAGCAAGATATTGTGGGGGTTGAGGTCGCGGTGGATGATCGGGTTCTCGAGGCTGTGGAGGTAGTTCATGCCGCTCGCAACGTCAATCGCAATCTCCACCTTCCTCTGCGTGTCCAGCACGCGCTTTTGCTTGTACAGGACGGCGTGCAGGGACCCACCCCTCGCGAATTCGGTCACGATGCAGAATTGCTGCCGTGGAAAGTGAATTAGAGAACTATCCTTTTTTTCCCCCTCATCGTACGCTCGGCTCTTTCGTGCACGCGCCGATAAAGCTGATCACGTTGGCGTGCTTGAGGTCGCAGAGGATCTTGACCTCGCGGCAGAACTTTTCAATGTCCGACTTGGCCTTGAGCGCCCCGGGCCGCAGCTTCTTGATGGCAATGGTCTGGTTTTTGTACTTGCCCTTGTACACGGCGCCAAACGAGCCTAAAAGTGGCTATTTATTAGATGCACGAGGAAATAAGAAAATAAAAGAACACACCCTGGCCAATGACCTCGTAAAAGTCAATGTCGTTATTGCTGATCTGGCCGTCAATGTCGGACAGGACGTCGCGCAGCTGGAACATCTCTGCCTTCTCCTTGGTGACGTGTCTGATTTTCCCGATCGGCGACGGCGTCTCGTACTGGTCGGTCTGGTCTGCCGCGTGCGTATCGTGCGCATAGTACGCCCTCAGCAGTTCGACGATCTCGTCATACCCTAAGTAAAAATAAAAAGAAAACAAGAGTTGGAATTCTCTTTCGACTTTTCAAGTACCTCGCTCAAAGGCCCACTTGATCGGCGGCGCGCCATTCTTTTTTTCGGTCAGCCTGAAATCCGCCCCGCGCTCGAGCAAGGTCGCAACGACATGCAGGTGCCCGTGATAGCATGCGCTGTGCAGTGCTACAAGAAGCATTAATAAACAACCACTCTTCTTCTCCTTACGTGTGTGTCCGTCCCGTCCCTGCTTATTTATGCTCACGCCCTGCTGTCCGAGCAAGAAAAGGATGAGCGTTTGTGTCTGACCCGAGGTGCAGGCGGCGTGCTAAGGAAGAAGAAAACTTTAGTACATCAGGGAGAACACAGGTCTTTTCTTCGTACCAAGGGCGTCTCTGAGTAGCCGTTCTCGACGCCGAGATCCACGCTTTTTGTGGCGACGAGGGCCTGGCAGATGCCGACCCATCCGTTGTAGCACGCGAGGTGGAGCGGGGTGTCGCTGTAGGCATTCTTGGCCATGGCGTTGGCGCCGTGCGAGAGGAGCAGCTGCGTGACGTCGAGGTAGCCTCGCCTGCAAGCGTAGTGGAGGGGCGTGTGCTTTTCCTTGTCGGGCGTGTTGACGTCAACATTGTACTTTCGGATGAGCAGCTCGCAGATGTCGCGCTGGTTGCTGAATGCGGCCAGGTGCAGCGCCGTGTCGCCCTGTTGGGATGCATGGGTTGGGAGAGCACCATTGGACAGGAGGATCTCGACGACGCGCTTGTGCCCCAAGTGGCACGCCACCAGTAGCGGCGTGAAGTTGAGCTTGTCGACCGCATTCACGTCGGCCTTGTACTTCAGCAGGACCTGGACCACGCGCTCATTGCCGAACGCGCTGGCGACGTGCAACGGGGTGATGTCGTTCTGGCTGCGGATGGAGGCGTTGGCGTGCGGCGCGATCAGCAGCGTCTGCATGTTGGACTCGAGGCCCTGGTACGAAAAGGGGGGGAGGGGTCAGTCAGTACAGCACCTCAATGGACGATCGGGGACGATACAGCGCAGGCGGCCAGGTGCAGCGCCGAGTTGCCCAGCTTTGTCTTGAGGGCCATGTCTGCCCCGAGGGTGAGGAGGATTGCCAGCAGTCCCTTGGACCCCTTTGTGACGCTGCACACGTGGAGGGCCTGATGGATGGATGGATGGATGGGGAGTGCATTGAGACCAGACACGGAGGATGCTCTGTGCACGTACCGTGTAGCCCCTGCTCGTGGCCTTGTTGATGTCGACGCCGGGTTGGCCAGCAAGGCGGCGGATGTCGTCGGGGGTGCCGTTCTTTCTGTGTTGGTTTGTTTGAGTTGGGATCCCAATTGTGGAAATAAAAGGACAACGCACTGGCACAGGATCATGAGCTCGGTCCAGTCCTCGCCCGGTGCAGCCGTGAGCGCACGCATGTCCTCGGACAGGGCGCGATCGGCCCCATCCAGTGCGCCCTGCCACTCTTCGCGCCACACGTCTGTTTTTATTTATTTATTTATTTCAGGCCCCCCCCAGTGTGGTCTGCTTACCCTGGAGGACCTGCGACGTCCGTGACTGGTAGTTGCCCATCGGTACCACGAGGCAAAAGGGCAGGGCACAACAAACCACAAGGAAATGGCATGGGCAGGTCACACGGAGTCCACACTTCACCTTTTTTGCCAGGCAGCCTGTTCGACGCAAGAGCCAGAGCCAGAGATGCCCAGCACGATCGCCACTGGCAGTCCGTTCGACGGCGTCACCACGGGTCAAGGACGTCGGGATGGCCAAGGTTCAGGCTGTGCAGGCCGGCTTCAACGTTTGGACCAGCTCTGCCTACCCGGCCGTCGTAAAAACCTGAAGAGAAAGGCGTGCACGCAAGAGGGAAAAAAACAGGACTGGGGTATCCTACATGTAGCTCTCTTTCTTTCTTTCTTATGTCCCGGCCCGAGTTTCGTGTGCAATGATCAGGGTGTTTATCAGACCAGGTCTCAAACAAGACCGCCGGCAGAAAAAAAATTTTTAAAAAAAAGAACTGACCAAAAAAAAAAACATGACCCCCCTTTTTCAAAAACTCAAGGCGGATGACGACACGCGCTGCGTCGTCCAGTGCCACGGCCGCCCCAGGGCACGCCCCAGCAGCCGCACGAGCCGAGGCCACAGCACGCGCCAGCAGTGCAGGCAACAACAACAGCAGCAGCGGCATGGCGGTGAACGAGGGCGATGTGCGCGCACTGTTGTCCTTCTTCCTGCGTACGCCCGACGTCCTGTCCAGTTCGCGTCGCAACGACACCGAGGTATGCCTTCTTGTTTGATGCTGGGCCCCCTCCCACCTGAGCGAGTTGCCGTGCTTGCCTCTAGGTCAAGACGGCCGCGGCCAAGTGCGAGGCCCTGTTCAAGAAGGACTACCGAGTGGGCAAAGTGACCAACATGCAAGGGGAGCTGTGCATGACATACCCGCCCGAGCTGCTCATCGTCGAGGCGGCGCTGGGTGGCCGCATGGCAGGCAAGGCGGAGGCGGAGGAAGAAGAGGAGGAGGACGAGGAGGCAGTGTTGGTCCCGCCGCCGCCACCGCCGACCGAAGGAACCAAGGCAAGGGCTTGCTGTTTTATTTTATTTGTTTACCGTGCCCCCTTTGGTCTGGCAGTCACAACCACACACGCCCATTGTAATACGCAAGGCCCGCGCTGCCGCTCTCGCTGACGGTACGAAACCCCCCACCACCGCTGTTGAAATTCTGAACCACGACCGACAGAGCTCATGCTTGTGAGCGCCCCCGACCAATCACTGGACACGAGCAAGCTGAACAGCAGCTTGTGCCCCCCGGCGGCCGCTTTGTTGGGCGACGAGGACGTCGACGTGGCGACCGCACCCATGTCGGGGTCGAGCACTGCCTAGCCGATGATCGCAGCGGGGCCGGGATCAGTGGCCGCGGGAGCGACCAGCGAGACGAGTGATGACGCAGAATCGTTCAACGACACGGCCGCCCTGCGAGAGTACTTTGAGCACTGCCGCTTTTCACGCGTGCGGTCACGCTTTGTCGTGCCCGTCATCCTCGTGCGCAGCCGCAACATTTGCCGCTCCTCCACCCTGTCCCACGAAGCCGAGGTACTCGAAATGGAAGTAACATATTCTAACCACAAAAATCAAAGGTGTTTTTAAATATGGCCCATGCGCAAGCCAAGGACCTTTTCGGCTACGGCAAACAGCTCGCCCAAGACAACTTGTAAGGAAAAAAACCCCTCCCCGTCATTTAATAAAACAAATAAACATTTTAGAACCGACCTGAACAAAAACTCGTCCAACTCGACGGGCTCAAACGGGTTCCCCGGTGCGCTGCAACAGTTTACCGTCCCTGAAGCACCCAACGGGAAGTCCGACAAGTCCAACGTGGACCGCCTGCGCAGCCACGACATTGCGCTGCTCAACAAACTCGGTGTCAAGTACATTTGCGATCTCATGGTCGAGTACCGCAAGATCAAGTTTGGCCTCAGTGTTTGCTCCTCCGAGAAGGCCGACTCCCAGGGCAGGTACAACAGCGCGGGCCTCGAGGTGGTCTCCATACCGTACCCCGGGTGCGAGTTTTTCAAGGACTTTCGTGATCACAAGCGTTGCGGTAAAACAACTCGTTCATCTCAAAAAAAATTGTTTAGCCACCATTTTATCAGGGAGGAGGCTCACGTACGACTGGACGTTGCCGCTAGCAAATGCACCACTCAAGGTCTGCAACGAGCTGTCCATTGACGGGATCTCCTGGAACGACTACAAGACCTGGGACCTCGGTAGCACACAATGCCTTTTTTTGTTCTTCTAATGGATTTTTTATTTTTTCGCTAGTGCAATTGACACAAAATTACCTGAGGTTACTGATACGTACGATCGAGCTGCCGGCTGTGCCCAGCACTGCGACGATGGTCGACGAGCACGACCCCGTGGACCCGGCGGGCCTGCTGATCCACTGTATTTCGGGCTGGGATCGCACGCCGCTTTTTGTCTCGCTCATGCGCATCTCCACCTGGGCCGACGACGAGTCGCACTGGAGCCTGTCCCCCCTCGAGATGCTCTACCTCACCATCGGCTACGACTGGATGCTCTTCAGGTACGGCCAAAAAATAAAAAGTTTCTGAATTTTTTTCACCCAGCCACATGCTGGTCGACCGCATGAACCGCGGCGAGGAGATCTTCCAGTTCTGCTTCTACGTTTTGCGCTTCCTCGAGTCGGAGGAGTTTTGTCTACGCGACGATGTCACCACGCCACGGCCAGCCGAGGTCCCCGTGGCAGCCTCGCTCCTGCCCGCCCCCTCGCCCGCCCCCGCGAAAGACTCGATACGAAAGTCGCCGCCCGGCGTCGTGTCCGAAGACGCGCGTCTCCTGTCCCCAGTTCACGGATCCCAGAGCGGCGGCGAGATCTTCCCGATGGACTTGACAGCCCATGAGATTTCCTGTACGTGTGCTCGTTTGGTTGGTTCCTGCCACTCACTCGCTTGCTAAAAAAGTGGACTCGATCCCTCCCCTGGACGACCTCGAAGACCAGGACGCGCTCGGGGACCTTCCTGGGCGCAACAGGTGGGTTCATTCTTGTTTTTTCTGAGCGTGATCGTTTCTTCTTAGGGCCGAGTCGGATCTCGACTTTAGCGGCAGCCTGGTGAACGTGGGCGCAGAGGACTTTAGGGAGCCGTCGGCGGGCAGCAAGAGCACGTCGTCGATGGTGGTTTCCTCGGCAGCGACCACGACGACGACGAATGGTGGCCAGTGGAAAATGTTTGGGAGCAACCAGTGGCAGTCGTGGCTTGCACCTCCCTCGACGACGCCGGCCACCCCGCCCAAGCCGATGGCCCACCAGGTCTCGCGGGGCTTTGTCATCTCGCCCTCGACGGCTGCGGTCGCCGACTTTGAAACGCCCGTCCTTGTCGGCTTGAGTCCTCCCAACGGCAACAACAACGGCCATCGGGCCTCCTCGTCATCGATCCCGATCGCCTCGCGGAAGACCATCGAACAAGAGCTGTCGGATCAGTTGCGCGATGGGACGGCCACGCCCAACGAGCTGGACGCCGACGCTCCGCAAAACTCGTGGCAGGTCATTGGCGACATCACCGGGGCCGACTCTGTGTCGCCGCCCTCGTACATGCCGGCGATCCGCGCGACCGGCACCGCGACAAAGCCGTCCCACCAGCCGACGGTCACCACGGGCTTTTGGGGCCTCAGCTCGTCGCCCGCCAAAGCAGTGACGCCACCTCCACCGACCGTGACCCGCTCTGCGATCGCGTCCCTGTTCTGGAAGGCCACGGGCACCGGCGCGACGACGACGAACGCAACGACGACCGGCTCTGACGCTGTCAATGGCAACGAAAAGAGCGTGAGCAACCCGGAGACGCCCCTCAAGGCCACCAACTCGGACGACCTCGGTAAGACGCGATCAAAAAAAGAAGAAAATACTTACTAAACCGAATAAAAGCGCAAACAACGTCAACGCTGCAACGAGTGGCGAGCTTTACGTTGATCGACGAGTCCCTGCTGGTGACGCGCGACCGCTCCATGTCGGATCCGCACCACGGCGGCGGCAGGCACGGGTCGTTTGCGGGTGCATCCAGGTCCGACAAGACGTTTAGCCAATGCGGGTGCTGCGTGGGTGATACCGCAGCGGCACCTGCTGCTGCTGCTGCTGCCGCCGCCGCCGCCCCTACGAGTGACCGCGATGCCAAGCTGCAGCGACGACGTGAGCGATTGCGTGCCGTGCGGTCGCTGTTCATGTCCCTCTACCTGTCTGTCCAAGAGGAGATCGCAGCCCAGCAGTCGTCTGCCACCACGACGGTGTGGGACTGGCTGGGAGCCGCCGGTGCAGTCGCCCGTTCCTAACAATTTTTGTTGCTAGCCGCGCCTATAAAGAAGATAAAATGCAAAAATAAACTGCGAGATGTATGCCTCGATCGCCTGGTAGCAATTATTGCCATGGAGGTATCGTGATCGCAGTTTGCGAGCTGAAAAACGGCACAGTTCGGCCCCCCTCCAGCAGCGGGAATACGACCCTCGTCGTCACCCGCACCAGGGCATTGTCGTAAAAAATGTTGGACAAGCAGGAAAGGAGGGAAAGACGAAAAACGAGCGTCGGCATGTGATACTCTTGATCTCATCTTTCATTCGATAGAAAAAAAACGAAATTGCGTGCATTCCGTCCAGTATCTTCACCCGCGGAGGTCACGCGTCCTCCCGCTCGCGCGCGCAAGAGGGGCAGCAGTTTGGGCCGCGTCGCTGTTCCGGTGTCTTTCTTCTTCTTTCCGTCGCGCTGCTGAAATGAGGGGTCGGCATTTTCACGCGTTCGTTCGTTCAGCAACTGTCTTTTTTTATTTTGCGCGAATTCCCTGGCTTTCACGCGTTTGCTGCTTCCCTGCCTAACCTCGCCGTTTCCCCTCTCCGCACACAGGACGTCTCTTCTCCAACGCAAGCAGACATGTCTTCAGGCGGCGCACCCTGTATGCGGACTTATATATTTCACTGCGTTTGTCGTCGCTAATCTTGTCCCTCGTGTTTCTCTTCTCGTTTTCCACCCAAAACACAGACCTGGGCGACTCGTACGTGAACCCCCCACCCCCACCCCGCAATTACCGGCAAGGAGGGAATGACTGGAGAGAGAAGGGGAGAGGAAAAAGCAAAGCGAGCAAGTGAACAAAAAGATCAGGGTGGAAGATTTACCTCGTCCTGTCATTTTTTCTTCACGGCTAACCGGTTTCTTTTTCTTTGTTTGTGCATTTTCTTTCGGTCGCTCCGTGCTGCCTCCCGTCCCCACCACTCGGCATCTACAGCGGTGACTCTGCGTACGTTTTGTCTTTTTTAAATGGTTTGTTTTGACTGAGCATTCACGCGGCGCGCGCAGATGGCTGCTCACGAGCTCTGCCCTCGTTCTCATCATGACCCCCGGCCTGGCCTTCTTCTACGGTGGCCTCATCGGCAGCAAGAACGTCGTCAACACCATCGCCATGAGCTTTGTGACCATCTCCATCGTGACCATCCAGTGGGTCCTCGTCGGCTTCTCGTTTGCGTTCGGCCCGGGCACCCCCGGCTACGGTTCGTTTGCGTTTGCTGGCTACAAGTACCTGAGCATCCTCCCCGACCCCGCCTACTCGTCGACCGTCAGCTTGATTACGTACTCGATGTTCCAGCTCATGTTTGCCATTATCACCGTATTCAGAAAACGTGTCATACAAGTATTTCATGTTTTTTATTTCACGTAGCCCGCCATCATCTCTGGTGCCGTCGCAGGGCGCATGAAGTTCTCTGCCTGGGTCGTGTTTGTCGTCGTGTGGTCCATCGTCGTGTACGACTTTATCGCCCACATGGTCTGGTCGTCGTGGGTGCTCGACGACGGCACCTTTGACTTTGGCTGGCTCCGCAACATTGCCGGCAACGGCATCGGCGCTCTCGTACGACTATTTTTCTTTCTTTATTCGTGTTATTTTTAATGTCTGTCTGCACCGGCAGGATTTCGCTGGTGGAACCGTCGTGCACATGACCTCGGGCTTCTCTGCCCTCGCTGCCGCCCTCGTCCTTGGCCCCCGCATCAACCACACCAAGGAGGCGCACACCCCGGCCAACGTCCCCTTTGTCGTCCTCGGCACTGCCCTCCTCTGGTTTGGCTGGTACGTGTTACTCCCCTTCCCTTGCGTCTGCTCAAATGAAATCCCGTTTGTGTTCTTTTCCAGGTTTGGCTTCAACGCCGGTTCGGCCATCTCCGCCGCGTCTGAGCCATCGGCCGGCATCGCCTTCGCCAACACCCACATTGCCACCGCCGCCGCCAGCTTGACCTGGCTCGGCCTCGACTCGCTCTTCAACAAGCCCACCACCGTCGGTGCCTGCTCGGGCGCCGTCGTCGGCCTCGTCGTCATCACCCCCGCCGCTGGTTTCATCTGGCCCCACTATGCCATCATCGTGCGTTGGATGTTTTTATGCTGTAAAAATAAACGATCCCCCCCCATTCAGGTTGGTGGCGTTGGCTGCGCTGTCGTCTACTTCTTTGGCTTCCTCAAGAGCAAGTTCCTCAACAAGTACTTTGACGACACCCTCGACGTCTTCACCTGCCACGGCCTTGGCGGTGCCACGGGCGCCTTCCTCACCGGCCTCTTCGCCTCCAAGGAGGCCAACCCCTCCGGCAACGACGGCGCCTTCTACGGCAACGGTATCCAGCTGGGCTACCAGCTCGTCGCCATCGTCGTGACGGCCATCGTCAGCATCTCCTTCACCGTCGTGATCATGTACCTCCTCAAGGTAAAAATGTGGATTTTTTTATATTTTATTTACCTAACTAAAAACCAAATCAGTACACTATCGGCATCCGTATCTCGGCCGAGGAGGAGATGATCGGTCTCGACGCCGCCGTTCACGGTGAGTCGCAGATGGCCGACATTGACAACCTGCAGCACGAGATTGGCGAGCTCAAGACCCTCCTTGTCCAGTTCACCCTCGCCTCCACCGGCGGTTCCAAGGGCTCGGTCGAGCTCCAGAGCCTCGACAGCAAGCAACGTAAAAACAGCGCCCAGGCTGTCTAAAAAAAAAAAATATTTTTCTGTAAGTGTAGCCTGTTGGATTCGCATTTGATTTTCTTTTTTTCCCTTTCTCTGAATCATTTTTCTTTTCGGTCTCTTTTCTTTTGGGGGGTCCTTTGTACATGAAACAGTGAAATACTGTATGTGGGCTAGAGATACTTGAAGAATTTAAAGAAGGCCACAATGAGAAACGTCATTGAGAAGATGAGTCCCATCGTAAACACAAATGGCTCGATCACCTGCAGGTCGTTGACGTTTCCCGGCGTCCATACGTTCATGCCCATGATTCCGCTCACGGCGCTGATGGGCCACGCGATGGTTGCGATCAAGGTGAAGATGCGGACGGAGCGGTTGGCCTGCTTGGACATGACGGCCAGGTCGAGGCTGACCTTGGCGAGGTAGTTTGCCTGCATCTGGTTGAGTGCGTTGCGCGACGACTGGGCGATGCGCAGGAGGTCGACGGTGTGCCCCATCGCGTCCTCGAAGAAAGGCTCTGCCTCTGCGCTGACCAAAGGGCGTGCTTGGGTGGCCAGGGTCTTGAGGATGTCGCGGCGCATGAGCAGCTTGCGCAGGACGACGCTGATGTGCGAGTGGTACGTGTTGAGCCGCAGCAGGAAGTCGTTCTTGTCGGCCGTGGAGAGCACGTCCGCGAGCTGCTGCAGCGACTCGACCTCGCCCTCCATGGCGTGCACGACAGGGACCCACGCACGGATCGACTCGTTGAGGATGAGGTACATGAGCCTGTCCGACTTGAGCACGGTGAGCCCGCGCGTGACCATGCGCATGAGGTCGCGCAGGGCAGGCATGGCGGCGTTGTGGAAGGTGTAGAGCGCGTCCTCAAAGGCCACGATCGTGACATAGTCGATGGCGTCCGGCTCGGTCAACAGCGACGTGTCCAGCTGGATGCCCACGACCATGTAGCTGTCGAAGAACTTGACGCGCTCGCGGTCGTCGCCGTCGATGATGTCGTCCAGCGTGACGCGGTGCAGCCGGCTGCACAGGTCCAGCGTCTCGTCCATGTCCCGCTCCGAGGCCTTGGTCACGTCGACCCACCGCTGCCGCTGCTGCTGCTGGTGCTGGGTCGGGTGGGCGTAGTGCTGCACCTCGACGTGGTACTGCGGCCGTTGCAGGTGACGCCGCAGACCCCGGCGGTTGTTGAACGTGAGCATTTG
>Ga0302230_10002525_pt1 | contig 10801 bp, 10 predicted proteins | sample II_Palsa_N2_1_FD_193523 | JGI IMG/M metagenome (GOLD analysis project Ga0302230, IMG submission 193523) | Peat permafrost microbial communities from Stordalen Mire near Abisko, Sweden - II_Palsa_N2_1 | ecosystem: Environmental > Terrestrial > Soil > Palsa > Peat permafrost | place: Sweden... | reverse complement strand
CGTGTTTATCTCACGGTGCAGTAAAGCTAGCTAGAAAGTTTAAATTTATGGGACAGCTTGAATCATATACGTTGCAAGATATTTACTTAATAGCTATTGTGTCTGGGTTTTTGGCCGCGTACTTTGCAGAGGAAATAGAAGCTACTATCGAGTCACTAATACCTTATATTTATAGTATTAATCTAAAATCAAAAAAAAATCGCAAGCTGCTAAGTACGAGAATTTTTGCCGGAGACATTATAGGCGCTATGCACAGTACTTACAGTTTCTTAAATCTACCACAAGTCGGGTTTGTGGCTATAGAAAACCCCATAAGCGAAAAAGAAATTTGGCAGGATCCATTTTTAAATAAGTTTGTGGGAGAGGAGGGGGCATTGGACGTGACATTAGAGGGTAGTAATAAAGGGTAATATGTTGAGCTTATTTACATTTTTTATAACCGCATGCCTCCTGACTGGCATAATTGTTTTTGCAACATACTTTATTAACCTACCTTCTAATGATTACGAAAAACATTCAGCGTATTAATGCGGTTTTGAACCTTTCGGGGATGCCCGATCATTTTTTGATATACATTTTTATATTATCGGCTTACTGTTTATTATCTTTGACTTAGAAGTTGTTTTTTTAATTCCGTTTGTTGTTGACCTAAGCAATATCACTTTATTGAGTTATCTTAATATGCTTGTATTTATGTTGATTATTTTAATTGGATTTTATTACGAGTGGGCGATCGGTCTACTCGAGTGAGTGCCTTCAAAAATAAACGTTAATGTCAATTAAGTTACAAGATTATATAAACACGTTGTTGCAGTCTTCGCTAAGTGATTTATTCTTGAATTTAATGATTCACAATAATGTTACAGGAGGGGCTGAGTTTAGTTTTCTATCGAGCACTCCAATTGGCTTAACACTTTGTTTTTTGCTAGCAGATGGCGTCCTTATTGCCGGTGTAGTTACTCTAATTATTGTTCTGGGTTTAAAATACAAAACCTTGAGTGCTGCTGCGCTAACGAAGGTGCTACTAAACGTTAGTACAGTTTCTATTTATGTTAGTTTTTTTATTAATTTATCGGGGGTAGTAGTAGGTTTTACATACTTAACGAAATATCACTTAAGTTTATTTGAAAATGCTTACACTTTTAGCCTCTTCTCACAGTTAGTCAAACTAGTATTACTCTTAATTGTCGGTTGCTTGTATACGCTATTCACGTCAGTTTATTTTTCAAAAGTTCAAAGTGTTGAGCTACCGCTGCTTATTCAAATTGCTTTAGTTTTTTGTAGTGTAATTGTTTCGAGCACAAATTACGCTTTACTTTTACTGTCGTTAGAGGGGTTTAGTTTAATTCTTTATATAATGACTACCTTAGGTAGAGTCTATGGTGGTGTAACTGCTGCCGTAAAATACTTTGCATTCGGTACTTTAGGCTCCATATTTTTATTTTGAGGCTCGGTTCACTTTTATACGATTGTACCGTCTTTTACATTTAACATAATTAATGTGTTGTTACAGCAGGCACCAGTCGAATCAGCTATTTTAGCGAACTCACTAGAGTTCGCTACGACTGCCATTGCTTTCGGCTTCATGTTAAAACTTGGTGCAGCGCCAATGCATCAGTGAGTTGCAGATGTGTATGCAGGTTCGCACATGTACATAACCGCATTTTTTTCGATTTTTGTAAAGTTTTTACTATTTATTGTATTTTTAAATTTAGCGGTCAACTTTAATTGTGATGCACTTTTACAGCTATTTGCAGCCGCATCCTTGTTGATTGGCTGTGTTTTGTCAATCCGCCAAGTGGAAATTAAACGTCTTCTTGCTTATAGTTCTATTGTTCATATTGGGTTTATGCTGATAGGTGATTTTACTGCTTCAATAATTTATTTATTAACCTACACAGCAAGCGCACTTCTTTTATTTTCAGTTTTGTTAAACTCGGAAGTCGCTGGCAAAGAGCTGATCTATTTAAATGATCTCCGATTTGTTAGGAAAACTAGCTATTCGCAAACTTTATATTTAGTTATTGCCCTCGCTTCTTCCGCAGGTTTACCTCCATTCGCGGGTTTTTACGGTAAGTTTTTAATTTGACTGGGCTTAATCGAAGACCTTTATTTACTCAACAATAATTACTCATACCTAATACTATTTTTAAGTATTGCAATTAGCTTAATTACAATATACTACTACATGCGCTTAATTGCATACCTATTTATCGGTGACGATTCAGATACGTATGCAGTACGAATTTATACGTGAACGCTTAGTAATAAAGTTTACACTTTAGCTTTTATGCAACTCGTTTTAGCGCTGTTAGTTCTATTGTGAACTTTTATTCAGCCATATTTATTAAATGTTATACGCGTACTTTAGTGTATAATAAAGTTATCCCTTTAAAGTAAACAAATCTTATGAAAACTCTACTAAATTTAAACTCGACACATTTATTATTTAATACTGAAAAATTTTGGACCATTTCAGAAACGTTGTCGTTAATCGTAATTAATACAACATCTGAATTTTTACTATTATACAGTTTTATTGTGTTATCTCTACTAGCAACTTTCTTTCGCAACTCAATATATAAAGTATTGAATTTGGGGGTGATGAGTATACTTGTTGCTGGGCTTTGAAGTTATACAACTGATTTGACGTTTATCTATGTAGTTTATATTTTAGCATTTGTTGGCGCAGTAATTATGCTATTTTTAAGTGTTATTTTGATGCTTCCATCTAGCGCTATTTCTTCTAACCGCGCCGCTATAAATATTTTATTATTGCAAAGTACTGATACATTCATATTTAAATTTGGCAGCTTTTTCCAGCTTTTAACCGTTGTAGTTATAATATTTACTATACGTTATTTTATCTATGATATATATGTTTTACTAACAAAGCACACAAGCCGCTATTTTAAAAAAGCGACAAGTGTTGTGACTTTAACAGTTTTAGACGGTACCGACTCGCCTGTATTCGGAAGTTTGCGTCAGTATATTGAAAAGTATAATTTTTATGGTCATAGTTTGGCATCAGACAACGCGCTGGCGTTTGCAAAGAGCCAAACATTGTTTGATTACTCGGAAATAAATGTTGTTAGAGAGCGAGTATTGGCTCATAGTTTATTAGGTGCTGAAGTTTCAACACCTTTGGTTTTATTGGCGGTGCCTAAAGGCTTTAATGATTTTAAATACAGTAGCGCATCTTTTTTACATGCTGTAATGGCTGTGTTTTATGAATTTAAAAAATATTATACATATAGGATCGAACCAGTTTTTTTTAAGTTTCTAGCTTTTTGCGCTGTGCATTGTGGTGGTAGTAGAGAACAGGCTGGTAACTTTAGGAGCACTAAGTGCAGTCGTATTGACGATTATCTATTAAACAGCACCGAATACACGATTTTATCTGTAAAAGATACTTCTGACCGTAGCATTATAATTATACGCTACATTCCCTGATGAAGTCCATTTAGCTTTACAAAAGTAGCTCTATCGAGTAAGCTTATTAAGGTTATAAAATTTATTTACTGGCATGCGGCTAACATTGTGTGTAACGTGAATTCATGACGTACCCTTGCGAGTGCAGTGCGTTCTTACATCGATTACACTATAGTATATTCTCGATATCTTTTTAATAAAACATTCTTACCTACCGCGCCTGTTAATGTCATTATGTATTTATACAATAACCCTAAAATATCGGCAGAGTTTAAGGCTTTGTGATTTGTACATGGGGTGCAATACTACATATTCAAGTATATTGACGCAAAATTATTTGCTAATAATGCTCGTAGTTACAAATTGAAACATGGTTATGCTCAGCCGGCGTGGTTTGCTTTAGAAAAATTTTATTATCCAAAACAGCCAGCCCGTGACATTAAATTTAGCAAATTTCCGCATAACCTCACACCGCAAATAGTAATGTATTATGAGCCAAGCGGTGTTCTCGTTGCAGTTGATAAGTTTTTACTAACAACCTACGCAGCAAATTTTGGGGTGTACAAAATTGGTATAGATTTTTATAGTCGCAACTATAATCGTATGCTGCTTTTGCTGAACATAATTTGATTTTTAATTAAAAACTTAGTTATGAACTTAATAGGTGTTACTGCGTTAGCCTTAAACGCAACGATTTCAGTAGTAATCGAAATCGCTGCGCAAGCTATTACCTACATTTCTGTATTCTTGCTTGCTGTGCCAGTTATTTTTTTTAAATCGCCTATCAGTTTACTAGAACACGGTGGCCCAGAAAATCTAAGTGCTATACAGCAGGGTCTCTATTCCAGCAATCCTATGTTATTACTGATGTCGGTGACCAGTTTATTAGTCGCGCTAATTGGTGCTGCTGTTATATTTGCTAAAAAGAAACTGTAAACGCTTATGCGCACAGTACTACACTAAACAACCTCTTATGCTAACTATAATAATTACTATTTTATTTGCATTATTAGCTATTGCATTTTTTACTATTGCGGAACGTAAATTATTAGCATCAATTCAAAGGCGTAAAGGTCCAAACGTAACTGGGTTTTGAGGTATTTTACAGGCGTTTGCTGACGGTTTAAAACTACTATTAAAAGAAATTATTATACCGGTTCGTTCAAACTGGGTTTTATTTTTGCTGGCCCCTTGTCTAAGCTTAGTAATTTCACTGACAGCGTGGGTATTTATACCATTTTCTGAATTAAACTATATCACTAATTTTGATTATAGTTTATTAATGCTTTACGCGGTATCGTCTTTAGGTGTGTACGCTATTATAGGCGCGGGTTGAACGAGTAACTCAAAATACGCCTTTTTAGGAGGTTTAAGATCTGCCGCACAACTTATATCATATGAAGTTTCGATCGCTTTACTTTTATTACCTGTTGCGGCCTGTGCGAACTCTTTTAATTTAATAGAAATAGTCAACCAACAGAAAAGTATCTGATTTATTGTTCCATTACTACCTGTCGGTATCATATTTTTTATTTCGGTTTTAGCAGAGACAAACCGAGCGCCGTTTGATCTACCTGAAGCTGAAGCTGAAATTGTCGCGGGCTATAATGTTGAGTATGCTTCTATGACTTTTGCAATGTTTTTTTTGGCGGAGTACTCAAATATGCTATGATTGTCGGCGGTTATTGCAATATGTTTTTTTGGCGGCTGACTCTCACCGATTTTTTTTTTACCACATTCGATGTTTTGATTTTTATTAAAAACACTAGGCGTCTGCTTTGCGATTATTAAAGTTCGCGCAAACTATCCACGGTATCGATACGATCAACTTATGACGTTAGGTTGAAAAACGTTTTTACCTTTTGCAATTGGTTACTTTTTATTCGTAACCTCGATAATACTGGCAATTTAAATGACTACACTGCAGTTTGCTATTAATATCGCAACTTGGGCGGCTGAAGAGCAGTATAGTAATGTTTTATCGCATCTAAAATTTACGCACGAACTAGCTCCGCTGTCCATTTCTATTTTTTTAATTGGATTGATTGGGTTTCTAGAGAGCAAAGAATTTTTAAGCTTATTAATTAGTACTGAAATAATGATGCTTGGTATAAATTTTTATCTAATTACTAACGCGGTGCTGTGAGGTGATTATAAAGGACAAGTTTACGCTTTATGTTTTTTAGCTATTACCGCCGCTGAGACTGCAATAGGTCTTGGTATACTGATTTTACTATACCGCGTTAAAGGTAAAATTTCGTTTGATGAGTTTTCAACTCTTCGAGGATAAATTTACCGGTTGTGTATAGAGTTGGAGCGACTTTTTAGATATGATTGCTATTGAAAGTAAAATAAAAACTGCCGATAACGCAGGTGCAATATTATTTACCGTTATTACTATACAAAATGGGTTCAAGCGTCGTTATGCTTATTTAGGTGAAATGGTAGGGGTAGTAGCGCACTCACTAAAAGCTTATAAGCACACGGACGATAAACAAAAACTTGCTAAGCTTGCAAAAAAAGTTAAGTATAAGCGTAAAATTAAGAATAAAAAAAAAAAACAACCAAATATGCGCCCATACCTTGCGTTGCTTGTCTCATTAAAAAAATCGACAAGGCGGAAAGATGGGTCATACATAAAATTTGACGAGAATAAGGGAATGACTTTTACTGAGCCTACAAAGTTTGGTCCGGCGGGTAAAACCGAAAATATTCCAAATTTTATCGGAACTAAAACTGTGGGACCTGTTTGTATCGAGTTAGTTAAGAATAAAATAAGTAAAACTAGATTTAAATCGGTCATATCAAAATCCGGGTCGATAGTTTAAAATGCATAGACTCGAACGATATGATACTATGATAAAATCTGATTTAACTTCTAAATCATTTTTTTTTTTTAATAAACGACCGGCCTTTAATTTAATTTCTTTAGCGGCTGGGCTGTATAAAGCCGCGAGTGTAACGCCGGAGCATGCTCTTATTTTTAATATCTTATGCGGCGCTCTTGGTGTTCCCAGACTACAGGTACACGGTAAAAAGCAAAAAATTACCCTTTCTTTAAATACACAACTAGTTAAAAAAAATAAGTGAATAGTCTTTGATAAATTGGTAAATGAGCTTCTGCCCCGTATTAACGATTTTTATTCGCTGAAATTTAATAAACCCGATAATTCAAATTTTACCTTACGGTTAAAACAAAAATTTACACCACTTACTGATTTTGAAGAGTTGGTTAACCTAAATATGTATAATACACATAAAGGTATATTCTTACCGTTAACTGTGCACTTTAATTTAATAAATACGAGCTACCACCAAGTTAGCGAGCAGTATCTGAGAATGCTGAAATTGCCGTTTATTTTTTACGTTAAACGCCCGGCACCAGCGTTAGATGATTTTGTAATTGCATAAAATATAAACGACCTTATAAATCTAGCCCTTAAAATAGATTTTACTAATTTTAAAGTACGATTTTTACTTAAAATAATATACTAAAATGATTATTAATGCAGCAAAAATAATTGCAGCTGGTTTAGCTACTATATCTTTAATTGGTGCTGGAGTTGGTATTGGAAATGTTTTTGGATCTTTTTTAGTTGCTCTTTCTAGAAATCCGCTTCTTTTAAAAACATTATTCACATACGCAATTCTTGGATTTGCACTGGTTGAAGCAATCGCACTATTTGGCTTGATGATGAGCTTTTTGCTATTGTTTGGCTTATAGGCTTGCAACCATGCTGGAAAGGTATCCAAGTGTCCGAAGTAAGAAGATTGTAAATCTTTTGCGTTATGCCGCGTAGGTTAAAATCCTACCCTTTCCAATATAAATGTAGTTTACGCCTAGTAAGTCATCTATTAATTCTCAATAACTGCCGTGATCCCGTAAGATCTCAAGACGAAGCAGCGAATTATACGTTTGATACTTTTAAGAAACCAACCGTGATAACACCTTACTATATACACTTTTCTTACTCAATAAAGCACTGTTGTTGCGTAAAATCGGACGGTTACAAATCAACCAGCCGCAGTTTGCAAACATTTTAAAGTTGCGGCTCATGTTTTTCGAATAACGTTTGATTTATTATTTTTAAACTAGTTATAAAATAAAATTATGTAAATACTGAGTTTACTATGCAAAATTTATTATTGTTTGTACTAATCTTTCCATTACTATCTTTTATTATAGTTGGTATTTATGGACGTTACCTAGGTGTTTACGGGAGTATGTTATTAAGCGTTATTAATATAGGCTGCGCGTTGTTATGTTCGATTATTTTGTTCATATCGCTAAGCTTCAGCACTGCTATATATATTGAGCTGTGAAATTGAACTACCGTTAATGAATTTTTATTGCCTATGGGGTTTCGCTATGACGGCTTAACTGCTATTATGTTTTTAGTGGTAACGATGGTTTCATTTTGTGTACATGTTTACTCGTGTGTTTATATGTACACCGACCCATTTTTAACTCGATTCATGAGCTACCTATCGCTTTTTACGTTTTTTATGTTAGTTTTAGTTTCGTCAAGTAATTTACTTGTTTTATTTTTAGGTTGAGAAGGTGTTGGTTTGTGTTCATATTTATTAATTGGATTTTGATATACACGAGTGCAGGCGGGTAAAGCTGCAACAAAAGCTTTTTTAATTAATAAAGTCGGAGACTTATTTTTACTGACTGGTATTAGTCTGGTATTTGTAATTTTTCACTCAGTTGACTTTGGTACAGTAAGCGCTCTAGCCCCTTATTTCCCTGTAGATGTGTTAGAAATAACTGCGGGGTTTTTATTAGTAGGTGCTGTTGGAAAGTCAGCTCAGGTTGGTTTACATACATTATTGCCGGATGCTATGGAGGGTCCTACACCAGTATCGGCCTTAATTCATGCCGCAACTATGGTAACGGCAGGTGTGTTTTTATTAATACGTAGTTCAACTATCCTTGAATATACTCCTCGTATACTAGTACTTATTGCTTTTTGAGGGGGCGTTACTGCTTTTGTATCTGGTACTATCGGCAGTGTCCAAAACGATATTAAAAAAATTATCGCCTACTCTACGTGTAGTCAACTTGGTTATATGGTTTTAGCATGTGGCTTGTCTTCTTACTCTGCATCTTTATTTCATTTATTAAACCACGCATTTTTTAAGGCGTTACTATTCTTGTCGGCGGGCTCTATAATTCACCTACTATCTGGTGAGCAGGATATTAGGCGTATGGGCGGACTGGCGAAGTTAACTCCCTTTATATATGTCAATATGTTGATCGCATCCTTAGCTTTAGCAGGCTTTCCGTTTTTAGCCGGATTCTATTCAAAAGATTTTATAATTGAAGGGGGTATTGCAAAATTTTGAGTAAGTAATCAAGCGCTTTATTGATTAGTCATAGTATCCGCAATGTTAACTGCTGTGTATTCATTCCGATTGCTAGAGCAGGTATTTTGAAGTGATTATAATGGTTTTAAGCTAGTTATTATGCGGCATACTAAAATTACTAATATTGAAATATTTGTGCTGACTGCGCTCGTAAGCTTGAGCTTAGTAACTGGGTATTGCTTTAAAGATATTTTTATCGGATTTGGCGCAAATTTTTTTAATAACTTTATACATAGCTTACCAGCAAGCTATAATAGCTTAGAATCAGAATTTTTATCTATGGAGGTAAAAATCATGCCACTATTGCTAACAGTGCTAGCTTTTGAGTTAGAATCGAGATTTTTTGAGTGCAAGTGGTTTTATAACGAAGTTGTTAACAGCTATTTGACGTTGCCTGCTCTGGTGTTAAGTCGCCATCTATTTGAGCAGCATGAAAAAATTATATTAGAGCAAAACGGCCCGCTATTCTTCGTAAATCTAGTAGTAAGTTCTAGCACGCGGTATTTTATAAAGTAAAATCCTATAAAACATTATGAAAATCATGTAGGGCTGATATTTAGGCTAAGATCCGAAATGGCGTCGGCCTTGTTTGCAAAACAAGTAACTGTGGGTTCAATTCTCACCTTAGCCTCACTTAAAGCGTGTGTAGCACAGCAGTAGTGCGGTGGCCTTTTAAGCCAACGGTCCAGGGTGCAATTCCCTGCATACGTAGAATTTTAATAATCCGGGTTAGATCAATGGTAGATTGTTTGGTTTGGGACCAAAAGGTTGGGGGTTCAATTCCCTTTCTCGGAATACTTAGTTTGTAGTTCAGCGGTAGAACGTCCCGCTCATAACGGGAAAGCCATGGGTTCGATTCCCGTCTAACTCTTTTATAAAGTAGCTTTGTTGGCGAAGCGGTTACGCAGCGGACTTAAAATCCGCCATACGCTGGTTCGATCCCAGCACAGAGCATTTTGGGAATTAAGGTAATGGTCGCCTGGCGGGCTCATAATCCGTAAGATCCAGTTCGATTCTGGAATTCCCAACTATAGGTTTACACAGTCGAGGATTTTTCTGTAAGTGCGTATTTTTTAAAACTTAATCTAGGCGCTTAAATAATCGGATTAGATGCTAAACAGTCTCCAAGAAGCGCTCACTGGTTGTACTGATAATACTTTTACATAACGGCGTTTAAAATTTTGCAGTATTACAGAGTAAAGGCATGGGCTGAAAACCTCATTGTGTTTCTGGAAGCGTGCGTGATTTATAAACGCGCAACTATAAGCTAGTTTTAGCTTTAAAACTGCGCAGTAACATTATTTCGTCTGTACAAATTTTTGTATTTTTATAAACAAGTGTCTTAGTAAAAATAAAAACTATGATTACCTTTAACCACATTAATATTTTAGAAATTATATTAAATTCACCTCTAGACCAATTTGGAGACGATGAGGATTCTACTGGATTATTAGATAATGCACTAATTGATTTACTACCGGATAGCGGGTATTTAGAAGATTTGTTAGATTTTACTGGCATTACCGAAGTTGACAGCTTAGGCGATTGAGCGATTATCGCCTTATCTAGTAGCGGCACCATTTTTTTTGATGATGAGGATGCTAGTGATAGTGAATGAGAAGAGAGCGACATGACCACTTCAGGTATGCAAGCATCTATATTTAGTGCAAATTTATTAGGAATGATACCTGGTGTAGAAACCACTACAAGCGAAGCATCTTTAACTTTTTTATTTAGTATTTCAACTATGGTTACTTTCATTCTTATCGGATTGTCAATACACGGTATTAGGTATTTATCTATTTTATACCCTACGGGAACGCCTACTGCTATGGCCCCATTTATTATCTTAATTGAGTTTGTATCTTACATATCACGAGCCGTCAGTTTGGGTATGAGATTATTCGCCAATATGTTTGCTGGCCATTCGTTAGTCAAAATTTTAATGTCGCTTGCTTGATTATTTTTAAACTCCGAGTTACCGTTTTTAAGTATACCG
>Ga0302230_10002522_pt1 | contig 10806 bp, 9 predicted proteins | sample II_Palsa_N2_1_FD_193523 | JGI IMG/M metagenome (GOLD analysis project Ga0302230, IMG submission 193523) | Peat permafrost microbial communities from Stordalen Mire near Abisko, Sweden - II_Palsa_N2_1 | ecosystem: Environmental > Terrestrial > Soil > Palsa > Peat permafrost | place: Sweden... | reverse complement strand
AGCGATCGCCGATGGCGAGCAGCTGCAGCTTGTTCACCACGTTCTCGCCGCGATGCTCGAAATGATATTCGTGGATGCTGGTCTCGACGATCGAATCGACCGGGCAGCTCTCCTCGCAGAAGCCGCAAAAGATGCACTTGAACAAATCGATATCGTAGCGCGTGGTGCGGCGCTGACCATCGCTGGCTCGCGGTGCGGAATCAATCGTGATCGCCAACGCCGGGCACACCGCCTCGCACAATTTGCAGGCGATGCAGCGCTCTTCGCCGTTCGCATAGCGGCGCAGCGCGTGCAGACCGCGAAAACGGTTCGACTTCGGAATGTGCTCCATCGGATAGCGCACGGTGTACTTCGGCTTGAACATGTAGCGGATGGTCAACGCCATGCCGCGGAACAGCTCGATCAACAGCAGACTTTTGAAATAGTGGGTAATGCGGGACATGGCTTTCTTCAGACCCCCGTGCCGATGGTGACCCAGCCGAAATATTTCAGGCAGCCGGCAACGAGAACCCACACGATGGCGATGGGAATGAATACCTTCCAGCCCAACCGCATGATCTGGTCATAGCGGTAGCGCGGGAAGCTGGCACGGAACCAGAGAAACAGGAATGAGAAAAGAAAGGCCTTGATCAGCAGCCAGGGAAAACCACCCTGGCCGATGAAACCCCACGACGAGGGAAACGGCGATAACCAGCCGCCCATGAACAGGACCGCGGAGAGAAAACTCACCAGGATCATGTTGGCGTATTCCGCCAGAAAAAAGATCGCGAAGGCCGAGCCGGAATATTCCACGTGGAAGCCGGCGACGATTTCCGACTCGCCTTCGGCGACGTCGAACGGTGCACGGTTGGTTTCGGCCACACCGGAGATGAAATAGATCACGAACACCGGCAGCAGCGGCAGCCAGAACCAGTCGAGGAAGCCCTTGTGGCCAGCCTGGGCATTGACGATATCGGTAAGGTTGAGGCTACCCGCCAGCACCAGCACGCAGACCAGACACAGGCCCATCGCCAACTCATACGAGATCACCTGGGCCGCCGAGCGCATGGCGCCGAGCAGCGCATAGCGTGAGTTGGACGCCCAGCCGGCGAGAATGATGCCGTACACGCCCAGCGACGTCATCGCCAGCAGGTACAGCACGCCAGCATTCGCGTTCGACAGCACCATCTTGCTGCTGAAAGGAATCACGGCCCACGCCGCCAACGCAGGCACCAGGGTCAGCATCGGCGCGAGATAATAAAGAAAGCGATTCGCCGTGGTCGGCAGGATCACTTCCTTGATTAGCAGTTTGACCACGTCGGCAAACGCCTGCAGCAAACCGAAAGGACCGATCTTGTTTGGCCCCATGCGCACGTGCATCCAGCCGATGACCTTGCGCTCCCAATACACGAACATCGCCACCGCGATGATCAGCGGCAACACGATGGCCACGATGTAGAGGACCGGGATCAGCAGCTGATGAAAAAGTAGATCAGCCATTGTGCTTATGCCTTGCTCAAGGTGATGGCTGCGCCGTAAGGCGGCAGTGCGGCAGTGATGTCCTGGCCAGCTTCGATCCATGCCGTGCCATCGGGTACGGCTTTATCGATCACTAGCGGCAGGGTTGATTCGGCCAGGCGAACCTGGGCGCCCTCGGTAAGACCTAGGCGCTGAGCTTCGTCCGCATTCAGGCGCACGGCAGGCGCGCGATTGAGTGGGTGAGCCTGCAACGCCGTAACTCGGCGCAGTACCGCATCGCTGCGATAGATCGGCAAGGTTGCAAGACGCGTGAGGCCAGTGACCTCGGCACGCTTGGCCAAACCGTTACCCGGTGTCGATGCACGCTCGCTGATGCCATCGCGCAGACCGGCAAGATCATCAAATTCGAAACCGGCCAACTGCAGCGAACCGCCAAGGGCGCGCAACACCTTCCAGCCGGCGCGCGTCTGTCCGAATGCCTTGGCACCGGCGCTGACGCTCTGTGCCAGACCATCGACGTTGACCAAGGTGGCATCGATTTCCGGCAGCAGCGCGATCGGCAGGATTACGTCGGCGACTTCGCGCAAAGCGACGCTAGCATAAGCACTGAACGCAACGACCTGCTCAGCGGCATGCAGCGCCCTCAACGCGGCGCCCCCGTCGGCGAAATCATGCGGCGGCTCGACGCCGTACAGCACGTAACTCTTGCGTGCCTGCGTGAGCATCGCCTGCGCATCCAGGCCGCCATTGCCCGGCAACACGCCGACCTTGGCCAAGCCGACCGCATTGGCGCCGATCGGCAGCTCGTTGTAGCCCGCTCCGGTGGCTTCGGCGATAAAGCGAGCGATCGCGCGCAGCCAGGATGCCTGCGGATGCGTCACCGCCGTTTCGCCGAGTATCACCACCGCCTTACCTGACTTCAGTGCGCTGATGACGTCGTTGTCGCCATCGTCGCTCTGCGCACCGTTGATCGCTTCGGCCAATGCCGATGGTGCAGAAGCGCCGGCACCCACTGCGGCTTTGGCCACCGCAAGCAATGCATCAACCATAGCCTGCGGCGCCACGATAGCCTGACCGGCCAACTGATAATTGAATTCGAATAGCGCCGGGTTCACGAGGTAAACCTTGGCGCCCTTCTTGGTCGCCTGATGCAGCCGGTGATTCACCAGCGGCATCTCGTGGCGCAGGTCGGAGCCGACCAGCAGCGCCGCCTTCACCTGATCGATCTCGGTGACCGGCAACCCGAACGTCTGTGCCGACGCGTTATCGGCAAAGTCGAGCTGACGCAGGCGGTGATCGACATGCGCGCTGCCCAGACCGCGGGCCAGACGCATCAGCAGGTCACCCTCTTCGTTCGACGTCGCCGGGTGAACCAGAATGCCCAGCTCACTGCCCTGCTCTTTCTTCAAGGCTTCGCCGGCAAACTTCAGCGCGTCTTCCCACGTAGTCGCCTGCCACTGGCCGTTGCGCTTCACTTCCGGCGCGCTGATGCGATCGGGCGCATACATGCCCTGGTAGCTGTAGCGATCGCGATCGGACAGCCAGCATTCGTTAACCGCTTCGTTGTCGCGCGGCACGGTGCGCAGCACGTCGCCGCGACGCGTATGCAGCCACAGGTTGGAACCCAACGCATCGTGATAACCGATGGAAGGCTTGGCAATCAGTTCCCAGGCGCGTGCCTGGAACTGGTACGGCTTGTTGGTCAGCGCGCCGACCGGGCAAACGTCGATGATGTTGCCCGACAGCTCGGTCTCGAGCGTCTTGCCGATATACGTGCCGATCTGCAGGTTCTCGCCACGGCTCATGCCGCCCAGCTCATACGTACCGGCGATTTCACTGGTGAAGCGCACGCAGCGCGTGCACTGGATGCAGCGGGTCATTTCGGTGGCAACCAACGGACCGAGATTTTCGTCGGTGATGGTGCGCTTGCGTTCGGTGTAGCGCGACACGCTGCGGCCGTAGCCGAGCGCCACGTCCTGCAGTTCGCACTCGCCGCCCTGATCGCAGATCGGGCAGTCGAGCGGATGGTTGATCAGCAGAAATTCCATCACATCTTTCTGGAATTTCAGCGCCTTGTCCGAACGCGTGGTGACCTTCATGCCCTCGGCCACCGGCGTGGCGCAGGCCGGCTGCGGCTTGGGCATCATCTTGCCGCCCATCTCCACGTCGACCAGACACATGCGGCAGTTGGCAGCGATCGGCAACTTGCGGTGATAGCAGAAGCGCGGGATGGCGACGCCAATGGCATCGGCCGCCTCGATAATCATCGCGCCCTTGCGGATCTGCGTCGGCTTGCCATCAACCTCGATATTGAGCAGGTCGGGAGCCGTATTGTTGGCGGGTTGCGCGCTCATGCGGCCACTCCACGGGCGGCTTCGGCCATCTGGTCTTCGGTCATGGAACGGCCATGCTCAACGTAGTATTCGAATTCATGCCAGAAGCGGCCTAGGAAACCCTGTACCGGCCACGCAGCGGCTTCACCGAAGGCGCAAATCGTGTGCCCCTCGATCTGGCCGGCAACGGCCTTGAGGCGATGCAGATCGTCCGTCGTACCCTTGCCATCGACGATGCGCGACAGCACGCGATACATCCAGCCAGTACCTTCGCGGCACGGTGTGCACTGACCGCAGGACTCGGCGAAATAGAAGCGCGAAATGCGGTGGCACATCTTGACCATGCAAGTGGTGTCGTCCATCACGATGACCGCGCCCGAGCCGAGACCGGAGCCGGCTTTCTGCAGGGCATCGAAGTCCATCGTCATCTCCATCATGATGTCCGCCGGCAGCACCTTCATCGAGGCGCCGCCGGGAATCACGGCCTTCAGCGTCCGACCGGGCCGCATGCCGCCAGCCATTTCGAGCAGGTCCTTGAACGACGTACCGAGGGCAATTTCGAAGTTGCCTGGCTTGGCCACGTGACCCGATACCGAGAAAACTTTCGGGCCGCCGTTGTTCGGCTTGCCGATATTGAGAAACCAGTCCGCCCCGTTGCGCAGGATGGCCGGCACCGAGGCGTATGTCTCGGTGTTATTTATCGTGGTCGGCTTGCCGTACAACCCGAAGTTGGCCGGAAATGGCGGCTTGAAACGCGGCTGACCTTTCTTGCCCTCGAGCGACTCCATCAGCGCGGTTTCTTCACCGCAGATGTAGGCGCCAGCGCCGAGCGCGGCATGAATATCCACATCGATACCACTGCCCAGGATGTCCTTGCCGAGCAGGCCGGCAGCATAGGCTTCCTTCAACGCTTCTTCAAAGTGCTCGAACGGCTCGTGATGAAACTCGCCGCGCAGATAGTTGTAGCCCACCGTGGCGCCGGTGCAGTAGCAGCCGATGGCGATTCCTTCGATGACGGCATGCGGGTTGTAACGCAGGATGTCACGATCATGCGAGGTGCCGGGTTCCGATTCGTCGGAGTTGCACAACATGTATTTCTGCATCGTGCCTTTCGGCATGAACGACCATTTCAGACCCGTCGGAAAGCCGGCGCCACCGCGACCGCGGAGCGCACTTTTCTTGACCTCTTCGATCAACGTCGCCGGGTCGGGCTTTTCGGCGAGGATCTTGCGCCACGCCTTGTAGCCGTCCATTTGCTCATAGCTGTCCATCGCCCACGGCTTGTCGAAATGCAGCGTGGTAAGGACGACCTGATGATCCTGGGGTGCGGGTCCGACTGCCATGATTTACTCCAACCCGTCCAGAATTTTGTCGAGCTTCTCGATGTCCAGATGCTCGCGATAGTGGCCGTTGACGGTCATCGCCGGCGCACGCACGCAGGCAGCGATGCACTCTTCTTCGCTTTTGAGATACACGCGACCATCAGGCGTACTTTCACCCAGCTTGATACCCAGCTTTTTCTCACAGTGGCGAACCAGGTCGTCCGCACCATTCAACCAGCACGAGATGTTGGTGCAGATCGCCACGTTGTTGCGGCCGACCGGCTTGGTCTCCAGCATCGAGTAGAAGCTGGCCACCTCATATGCCCACACCGTCGGCAGATCGAGATACTTGGCCACCGCGGCGATCAGGTCGTCGCTGAGAAAGCCCTGGTTCTGCTCCTGCGCCGCGAACAGCGACTGGATCAGTGCCGAGCGCTTGCGATCCGGCGGAAATTTGGCCACCCATGCATCGATGTGATGACGGGTGTGCTCGGTGAGAACGACGAGTGGATCGACGTTCCTGACCTGATCGAAATGTCCAGTGACTTTCATAGATGCTTTCCTTCGGACTCAGCGGTCAACTTCGCCGAACACGAGATCGTAGGTGCCGATCATGGCCACCACGTCGGCGAGCATGTGGCCGCGCACGATGGTGTCCATGGACGAGAGATGGGCAAAACCCGGTGCGCGCAGATGCACGCGGAACGGTTTGTTGGCGCCATCGGAAACCAGATAGCAGCCGAACTCGCCCTTGGGCGCTTCGACGGCGGCGTAGGTTTCACCGGCCGGCACGCAGTAGCCTTCGGTGAACAGTTTGAAGTGATGGATCATGGCTTCCATGTCCTCCTTCATTTCAAAGCGCGTGGGCGGCGCGACCTTGAAGTTTTTCACCATCACCGGGCCCGGATTCGCTTTCAGCCATTTCACGCACTGCTGGATGATGCGATTGGACTGACGCATTTCTTCAACGCGCACCAGGTAACGGTCGTAGCAGTCACCGTTGACGCCGATGGGGATGTCGAAATCCATCTCGGCATATTTGGCGTAGGGCTGCTTCTTGCGCAGATCCCACTCCACGCCGGAACCGCGCAGCATCGCGCCGGTCATGCCCCACTGCTGGGCCAGTTCCGGGCTGATGACGCCGATACCGACGGTGCGCTGTTTCCAGATGCGGTTGCCGGTGAGCAGCTCTTCGTACTCGTCAACCTTGCTCGGAAAATCGTTGGTGAAGGCTTCGAGATAATCCAGCATCGAACCTTCGCGCCAACTGTTGATGCGCTTGAGATCGTTGCCCTTGTGCCATGGTGACTCGCGGTACTGCGGCATCTGCGCCGGCAGATCGCGGTAAACGCCGCCTGGCCGGTAATACGTCGCATGCATGCGCGCGCCCGACACGGCCTCGTAGCAGTCCATCAACTCTTCGCGCTCGCGGAACGCGTACAGAAAGACCGCCATCGCGCCCAGATCGAGCGCGTTCGAGCCGACCCACATCAGGTGATTGAGGATGCGGGTGATCTCGTCGAACATGGTGCGGATGTACTGCGCACGCTCGGGCGCCTCGATGCCCAGCAGTGTTTCGATCGCTTTGACGTAGGCGTGCTCGTTGCACATCATCGAGACGTAATCGAGCCGATCCATGTAGCCGATCGACTGATTGAACGGCTTGGATTCGGCCAGCTTTTCGGTACCACGATGCAGCAGGCCGATATGCGGATCGGCGCGCACGATGGTTTCGCCATCCATTTCCATGATCAAGCGCAGCACGCCATGGGCCGCTGGATGCTGCGGACCGAAGTTCATCGTGTAGTTGCGGATCTCTTGCACGATCAGTTCCTCTGCCAGTCGTCGGCGGCTTCGGCTTCGGCCTGAATCAGGTCGGCGTCATTGCGGATGGTGCGCGGTACCAGCACACGCGGCTCGATCGACACCGGCTCGTAGATCACGCGCTTCTGCTCGGGGTCGTAACGCACTTCGACGTTGCCGATCAACGGGAAATCCTTGCGGAACGGATGACCCACGAAACCGTAATCGGTAAGAATGCGGCGCAGGTCGGGGTGGCCGTCGAAAATAATGCCGTACAGGTCGAATGCCTCGCGCTCGAACCAGTTCACACCGGGCCAGATCAAGGTCAGTGAAGGCACTACCGGCAGCGTGTCATCGTCGCAGAACACGCGCAGACGCAGACGGCAGTTGTGCGTGATCGACAAAAGATGCACCACCACGGCAAAGCGGCGCGGCTCGTCATTGCCGCGCGGGCGCCCGGCCCAATCGAAGCGACCCATGGCCTGCCCTTCCACGCCGCGCGAAAAGCCCGTACTGGAAATGGACTCGGTGTCCCACTCGACCTGGCCGTAACCGAGATAATCGACACCGCACAGATCGACCAGCTCGCTGAAGCGGAACTCGGGCTCGTCACGCAAAGCTGTGGCCACCGCGATCAGATCGGCAGCGGTCAGCTCGGCGGTGGTTTCGTTGCGAATCTTGCTGAGGGTCAGCGTTTCGCCGAATCGCGCGGCGAGACTGTCGGCCAGCGCGCTCGAATGTGGGTCGGACATGGAGAGCCTCTTACGAACGCGCGATGGTGCTGGTGCGACGGATTTTTTTCTGCAACTGCAGGATGCCGTGGATCAACGCCTCGGCCGTGGGCGGGCAGCCCGGCACGTAAATGTCGACCGGCACGATGCGATCGCAGCCGCGCACGACGGAATACGAATAATGGTAGTAGCCGCCGCCATTGGCGCAGCTGCCCATCGAGATCACCCATTTCGGTTCCGGCATCTGGTCGTAGACCTTGCGCAGCGCCGGAGCCATCTTGTTGACCAGGGTGCCGGCCACGATCATCACGTCGGACTGGCGCGGACTCGGGCGGAAGATCACGCCGTAGCGATCCAGATCCAAACGGGCGGCGCCAGCGTGCATCATTTCCACCGCGCAGCAAGCCAGACCAAACGTCATCGGCCACATCGAACCTGTGCGCGCCCAGTTCATCAACGCGTCGACACTGGTGGTGGCGAAGCCGCGCTGAACGATCGGATTGTCGCCACCAGGCCTGAGAATATCGTCGACCAGATTCAGCGGCTCCGGGTTGTGCATCACCCGGCTGATGGAATTGCTCACTCCCATTCCAGTGCCCCTTTCTTCCAGACGTAAGCGAAACCGATAACCAGCAACAGTAGAAACAGCGCCATCTCGATCAGCGCTGTGGCACCGATCTTCTGGAACACCACCGCCCATGGAAACAGGAAGGCAATTTCCAGATCGAAAATAATGAAGAGGATGGCCAGCAGGTAATAGCGCACGTCGAACTGCATGCGCGCATCTTCAAATGCCTCGAAGCCGCACTCATAGGGCGCGAGTTTTTCCGCGCCGGGACGACTCGGGCCAGCCAGCAGGCCGATGGCGAGAAGCGCCAGACCCAGACCGACGGCAACAGCGATGAACAACAAAACGGGCCAGTATTCGGCAATCACGATGCAACTTACCTCCGCGCCAAGCGGCGCATCAGTGACCGCGGGGAAACGGTCTGGCGACTTTGGTTCGTCAGGCCAGTACAGCCGTTAGCTGCTGGCTACACTTGCAGGCATTGAGCCCGAAGCATCTGACGTTTCGCGAAGAACGGGTCCGCGAACCCGGTTATTGTACCAGCGCGTACGGGTACTACGACAAGCTTTAATGAGCGCAGCAGGCAGATTGACCGTAGATCCAGACGGCCATCTTGATGCCACTGTTACATGGTATGCGTTGCGCGATCCGAACTCAGCGTGCCGGCGAGAATGTTCTCGATGCGGCTGCGAGCGGCTTCCGCATCACCCGACTCATTGAAGTGAACGCCGATGCCCGCGGTTCGATTGCCCTGCGCACCCAGTGGGCTGATCCAGACCACCTTGCCTACCACCGACAAACGCTCGGTTTCCTCGGCCAGCGTCACCAGCAAGACCACCTCGTCGCCCAACGCATAATGTTGCGCCGTTGGCGCGAACAGCCCGCCATTCTTCAGAAACGGCATATAAGCGTTATAGAGCGAAGGCGCGTCCTTGATCTTCAGCGAAATAATGCCCTGACGCGGGGCAGCCACCACGGGTTTCATGCTCGACTCCTGCCGGACGGACGCATCGCCCGATCCATGACCTGATCATAAAGGCTGCGCTGGCATGACACCATAACGGCGATGAGGCCTCGGCCGGATGAATCGGACTGAGATCGATGGCCGCCACTGATCCACGGCACGCTCACAGATTCACTTGCCGCCCATCCATCAGCAACTGGCGCTCGCCGGCAAGGTGACTCCACGACGGCGGCGGCATCCAGCCCACCACCCACTGCGGCACTGCCTCACCCACCATCGGTCGCGAGATGGAAAAGCCCTGCAGCTGATGACAACCAAGCGATGCCAGCACGTCGCCCTCCTCCAGCGATTCGACACCTTCGGCAATTACCGACTTGGCCAGCATGCGGGCGGTGGTGATCACGCCCGCGGCGATCGCCATATTACGATCGTCACTGAGAATGCCACGCACAAAACTCTGGTCCAGTTTGATGTGCTCGATATCGAGCTGCTGGATATGGCTCAGCGATGCGCTGCCGGTGCCGAAATCATCCAGCCCCACGCGAATGCCACGCCGACGGCATTCCTCGATAACCAAGGTCGCCTGTGCATGATCCATGCTGGGGCCGGTCTCGGTGATCTCGATGCCGAAGCCGACATCCATTACCTGGGGATAGGTATCCAGTGCCACCTCGATGTCGCTGAAGAAAGCCGGATGTAACAGGTGTCGCGTGCTGATATTGACCGACACGGGTATCGATATGCCCCGCTGGAGCCAAGCCTGACAGTGCTTGAACGCCTCGTTCAGTACAAAACGCCCGATCGGTCGTGCCAGTTGCGGGTCGTCCAGTACATGGGTGAAGTTGGCCGGCTCGATCAGGCCGAACTCGTCATCATGCAGACGGATCAGCGCTTCCATACCTGCCACACCGTGCAGCCCCGGCAAGCCGTCGATATAGACGATGGGTTGAAACAGCAGGCGCAAGCGCGACTGCACCAGTGCCTGGGCAATACGTTCGCGCATCGCCTGCAGCCGCAATTGTTCCAGCTCCATCGCCGGCTCGTAAAAAGCCCCGCGATCCTTGCCATCCTGCTTGGCCGCGTACATGGCCAGATCCGCGTGGCGCACAAGCCCTTCCGCATCGGATGGATCCAGCGGGAAAAGCGTCCAGCCAATGCTGGCCGACAAATGGAGCTGCTCACCCATATAGTGGAACGGCGCACGCAGCGCCTGCAGGATGCAGCGGCAAATGACATCCAGCTGCTCCCGGCTATCCAAACCGGAAATCACCAGCGCAAATTCGTCGCCGCCAAACCGCGCCAGAACATCCGCCTTGCGCAAGATCCCGAGCATCCGTGACGACGCTTCGACCAGTACCTGATCGCCACCGCCATGGCCGATGGTGTCGTTGACGCTTTTGAACCGATCCAGATCGAGTACGCCAATCGCCAGCAGGGATCCCTCTTTCGTAGCCTGCACTCGCGCGTTCTCAAGCAGTTCGAACAGCAGGCGCCGATTGGGCAAACCGGTGACGACGTCGTAGAACGCCAGTCGCCGCACGTTGGCCTCGTGCATTTTCTGGGCGGTGACATCGCGCTGGTTCCAGATGCGTCCGTAACGAATCCCGTCAATATAGATCGGCGTAAA
>Ga0302230_10002512_pt1 | contig 10826 bp, 19 predicted proteins | sample II_Palsa_N2_1_FD_193523 | JGI IMG/M metagenome (GOLD analysis project Ga0302230, IMG submission 193523) | Peat permafrost microbial communities from Stordalen Mire near Abisko, Sweden - II_Palsa_N2_1 | ecosystem: Environmental > Terrestrial > Soil > Palsa > Peat permafrost | place: Sweden... | reverse complement strand
CCCCCTCCCTGACCCTCCTTGGCGGTCTGTCCGTGTGCGATTAATATGCGAAATTTTCGCCGCCTCTAGGTGATCGAGTTTGACAAGGAAATCTTCTTGGTGATGGAGTACGCGGAGGGCGGAGAGCTGTTTGACTACCTCGTCGCACACGGTCGCATGAAGGAGAAGGAGGCACGCAGGCATTTCCGTCAAATCCTCTCTGCCATTGACTACTGCCACAGTCTCAAGGTACTGTTTTCTGCTAATTTTTTTTTTCCACGCGTGTGACCTTTTGCTAGATTATTCATCGAGATCTCAAGGCCGAGAATCTCCTGCTCGACCTCAACCTCAACGCCAAGATTGCCGATTTCGGTTTCAGCAATCAGTTCCAGATTGGTCAGCAGCTCAACACATGGTGTGGCTCCCCGCCGTATGCGGCGCCAGAGCTGTTCTTGGGCAAGGAGGTAAAACAAACACCTAAAGAAGAAGAAAAAAAAAAAAGAAATAAAATAACGGCCGTGGCATAGTACACGGGCCCCGAGATCGACATCTGGAGTCTCGGCGTGGTCCTGTTTGTGCTCGTGTGCGGTGCCCTTCCCTTTGACGGGAGCAGCCTTACCCAGTTGCGCGCGCGCGTGCTCGCTGGTCGATTCAAGGTCCCCTTTTACATCTCGTCAGGTAAAGCCGAGCGATAGGGGGGGAAAGAGTCCCAAAAACTAATTTGCTTTCCCTCAGACTGCGAGAGGCTTATCAAGAAGATGCTTGTAGTTGATCCTGGCGCGCGCGCGTCCATGAGTGATATCAAGCGGGACAAATGGCTGAATGAAGGTTACTCCAAGGTAACAAATAAATAAACAGTGAAGTCAAAGGAAGAACACACTAAAATATTGCAAAAGGGCCTCGGCGACGGCATGGAGTACGAAATATCAATCTCCCCCGAGCAGCACAATTTTATTATCAGTCAACTAGCCACAATGGGTTACACTCAGGCCACCGTAGAGGCATCTCTGGCGAGTGAAGGTTTGAAAAAAGTTACCTTTCATAAAATAATAATCTGTCACGACGCAGTGTACGACTCTGTCACAGCCATCTACTTTTTGCTCTACGACAAAAAGTACTCGCGGCCGCCCATTCCAGAGTCCCGTCCAGATCCCGTTGCTGTCGTGTCTGGTGCCTTGACTACTTTGACTATCAACACGCCAAACCACTCTGCTTTGGACACAGCCGCACAGTCGATACCGTTGGTGGTTCCGTCAGGATTGTCTGCGTCCGCAACGACAAGTCCGATTTCGTCGCCGCCTACTTCGCCAATAGCCTCATCATCGGTAAGGCTGCCTTGTTTTTTCTCATGCCTTGCTAAACAAGCAAACAAAAAATGCCAGAGCGATGCCGCAGAGGCTCTGTGGAATGTCATCAAGTCAGAGGGGGTGCCGTCACCTCCTTTGGCACGTCCCGCACCGACGGTTGAACGTGCCAGGCCGTTGTCAACCATCGTGGACGGGTCTGTGCCTGCGTCTCCCCCTGTGCGAAAACACGCCCGTGAACGCTCGCACACGGTCAACAACAAGCCCGACGTGGATTCGCTGCGAAAAGACCTTTTGAAGAAGGTAACTAACTGGTTTGCGTCGCAGTTCAAACCGAAAATTCATTTTTTTTTCTTTCTTTCTTTCTTTCTTTCACTATTGCAGCACCGTGCCCCTCCGAGAATATCGACGAATTCAAGCCCAGTCTCCTCTCAGTCGAACGTCCTGATCACTCCTCTCTCGGCGAGTCTGGCCAAGTCGGAAGCCCATTTCCCCGTATGCATTTTACCCCCCGTCGTCGTTCCGCTAAAATCCTGTTTTGACAGATGACAGCAACGTCGAGTGCCACCACTGTTGCACTTTTGCAGTCATTACTGGACTCGGCGGTTGCAAATGAGGCAAGATCGATAGCCCCATTGCCAAAGAGCGAAAAGAAACGACGACAGCGTGCCCTCACACTGGGCTCCAATGACCCTGCCAGCAGCCCTGCGCAGTCGCCGACCCCGCAGCGAGCAGCGGTGCCTCAAGGCAATGCACCCCAGCTCAACATTGTCATCCCAAGCGGCGTGGCAAGTCCCCCGTTGCCATCGTCACCACGAGCGGGCAGCACCTTGGGCTCTCCATTTTCATTTGGCAACATTTTTCGTCGTCACAAAAAGGACTCTGATATTGTATGTTGTCCCTCTTTGTTGTTGTTTGGCGATTCCCTTATTTCTTTCCGCAGCAACCCCGGTCATTCCGCTTCCATTTTTCGATCAACACTACCTCGTCCAAGGATCCAAAGCACATTGTGCTCATCATCGAAGACGTCCTCGGACAGCACAAGGTGGCGTTTGAGCGAACGGCCTTTGTGTTTATCTGCAAATTTGAGGTACGATTCCCAAAAACGAGACTTTGCGAAAGGTGAAACCTTTTTCTCTTTTGTCGCCTTGTGCATAGGACGTTGCCTTTGAGGTCGAAATTTGCAAACTCCCGCGCCTCTCAATGAATGGCTTACGGTTCAAGCGGTTGGCAGGCGATTCGTGGAAGTACGTTATCGAGACTTTCTGGTTTGAAGACTAATGGTTTTTGCCTGCAGATACAAAAACTTGTGCACAGACTTGATCTCAAAGCTGCACCTCTAGATCCGTCTTTTTTTTTTTTTTTTTTAATGCTCTTTGCCTTTTTGTATGTTCTATATGCCGCCCCCCTCCCCCGTCTTTTTTTTTTTCCCCTTCATTTTCCTCCCTCTTCAAACAGTCGCTACCACAACTTTTATTTATTTTTCAGTTCTCTGCCCTCCAAGAGGCTTTTTTTGAAAAAATAAATTTTTGCTGCTCATGTCTAGCGCCGTGACTTTTATGATTGTTTGGAAAGCAGACAGAAAGCTAGGAATTATTTTATTTGTTCCTGTCCAGAAGCAAGTTGCTGCTGCAGCTCTGGAGAAACAGCGATGCGGCGTTGCTTGAAAATGTCCCCGAGGGTCTTTGCAACATCCAGCTTGTTTTCTCGGATGCATTCTTCCAACAGTTTATTTGCGGTTGCGGCGTTGGGATTGAGTCCGTCCTTTCCCTTGGAGTGCATTGGTGAAATGTTTAATAATATTTTTTGTTTTGTTTTTGTTTGGGGATAAATACCGTCAATTCGAGTACACGGGGTAGCTTGTCCAAGAGCTTGCCTTCAACAGAAGCTTGCAGGAGAAGACCAACGGTAACTGCATCGCCCCTAAATTTCCACTTGAACCACATGGCCGTCTTGATCTCGTCCATCTCTTCCATCACCTCAAAGCACTTGAGAAAAAATAACGTTAACGTGTTCAATAAAAAACGTTTGGATGGGCATACGTGAGCATAGTTGCCTGTGCGGACGCAAGCTTCGAGCATGCTGTTGTACACCGGCCGCGTGGGCAGGGTAAATGCGTTCTCGCAAAGGAGATCAAAGTAGTATCTGGCATCGTCAAAACGTCCAGCTTTTCCGCTTGCTCTGATCATCTCGTGGCAAGTCCACATGTCTGGACGCAGCTTGAACTCGTTCTCCATGCGATCGTAGAGCTCTTGCACGGTTAGCCAAAGCGACTTTGTGAGATGGTCGGCTTGCTTGTAGTCCTTTGTCGCGGTCATGCTCATGGTGCAGCCACGTATGAGCATCTCGAACGTTGCTCTGGTGGGGCGCTCCTTCATAAGTTGCATCAGTCGAAATGTCTCCATCGCCGACATGAGGTCGCGCTATCCCGGTTTTGTGTGCGTGAGTCGTATGTTCAGCAGTGCTGTTGTTGTTACCTGCTCCAAGTGGCGGTGGATGACCACGTCAAAGTTTTCGCCCACGATCTTGAAGAACGTGCTGGAGAAGAACTTTTTGGACGACTGCACGGCTGCCTGGCCGATGATCTTCTCGTCCACTTGGTCGCGGATGTCCCTATGCATGCATTTAATGCATTTCCTTTTTTTGGGGTGGCTAATCCTTTACCGCAACGTGTCCACCGTCAGCGTCTCCTTTGCCGGCGTCGCTTGCTGTGCGAGTAGCGTACGATACGCCTCGCCGATCTCAGCAAACGCGTGCGCACTGTCCACATTGCTCGTGTCGGGATGGTGCGCCATCGCGAGCTTGTAATAGGCCTGCTTGATGTCGGACACGCTCGCGTTGGGGCCAACACCCAGCACCTGTCAATTGGCGCATTAGTGCATGCGGGGGTTGCTTCACATCGCGATACTTGGCGTGGGTCCCGCCGAGCGGCAGCGGTAGCAAAGCGTGCGATATAATGTCTCAGCATTACAAAAAAAAAATTACACAATAAATTTTCAATCTTCGATTTCGGCGTCTGCGCCGCCATCGCGATAGGCCTTTGAGTGCATCTCTCGACCGGCCCACTCCAGGATGATCTGGTCTTCCTTGTACTGGTCGAGGATGCTCGGGCCGGTTTCGCGGTTCGGATCGACCTCGTTTTCGAGCACGCACCAAACCTCGATGTGCGCGATCTTAAAGGTTTCCTCCTTGGACAGCCGTGGCGACTGGTACGTTGTGCTCCGTGGCGACCCTTTGCTGTGACCCTCCTCTAATCCTTCTTGCAGCCAGAGTCCGCAGTATCCGTGTTGGCCGCCCATCGCCTTTTTTTGTTGTTGTTGTCTTTCGTAAAAAGAAAAAAAAGAAAAATAGTTGTTACCAGGCCGTTTGGAAGCGTCTCCGTACCAAAGTTGAGGTACATGTAATGATCTTTTTGTTACAAAAAAATATTTTTTTTTTTTTAATATGATGAAAGAGTTGAGACTTTAGTAATAAAGAAGTTTACCGTTCAGAGTGCCAGCATTAAATACCCCCGATTGTGGCGAGAGGGAAAATAGGAAACAGGACGTGTTGCCATACCACTTTGCGTTCTTGGTCCAATTGACGCTTGCAAACGCGCCAAATTGTGCACCTGCCTCGTCCTCGATCACGATCACCGTCAGGCCTTGGCTGATGAGCGATTTCGTAAACTTGGTCCAACTCTTTCCGTGCACGCGGTCATTGTACAGGGCCTGATTTTACTACGTAGTTAGGATGCAGGGTTGCAAAAATCACATGTATCGATCGCACCCGCCACATGTGCCGACAAGGGGCAGGTACGTGCTGGTTGACCATCCAGATCGTGTCCCATGTGAGGATGGACGAAGGTTGACCACGAATGCGAGGCAGGCGCAGACCGGCCTCGCGGCTCTCGGCCTTGCGCTTTTCCGAGATGGCATCGTGATCGTCGTGGTGCTCGGCTCGGTCGGCTGTGGCAGTGGCATCCTGGTTGTGATGCTCCAGCACCTCCTCCCGATGCAAAAACGAAAACTCGACCAGCGTGCTCCACAATTTGGAGAACATGGTCGCCTTGGCAAACCACTGTCGCACATCGTCCTTCGTTAGCGGTGCATTGGGCGCCGAGCCTTCATCCATCAGCATCGTCACGAATGCGTCGCGGGCCGAGGCCACGTTGTCAGGATGCGACCGAAGGGCTTGGTGGCACTTGAGCGCTGCCAAGGCCACACCCTCCACAAGCATCCTCAGCTCGCCCATCGTGACTGGTGGGTCGCTTGCATTTTGCGCCTGGCCTTGATGTTGCCGCTGCTGCCGTTGCCGCTGCTGCTCAGGCTGGCTGGGATTTGGCACGCGACCGGCCAAAACGAGGGTCCAGTCGACGATTGCGGCCGCCCTCTCGTCCGGCGTCCCCCTTGTCATGGCAGCAATCGTCTTGACAAAGCCAAGTTCGTCCACCAGCTGCTGTTGCTGCTGCTCGTGCCCACTGTTGGCGCGCATGACGTGGTACAGAGCATCGCTGTGCTTTTTCGGTAGAAACGCACAACACTGCCGCAGTGCGTCCGCCTTGAGCTGCTTCGTAGCACCGCTGGCATGCTCTTTGAAAAGCGAAGCAAACGTATCACGATCGTCCACAGCAAGGCGACCATACACGGCCTGGAGCTGAGCGGCCGTGCTCAACGTGGATTGACCGAGGCCCATTATAGAAAATACAATGTCTACCGTTGAAATAAATATCTATGTCGCCTCTAGCCAATGAAGCATCTGGGCGTTCGGATCGTCCACAGATGCTACGTACTCAACATGAATAAATAAATACTTTCAAAAAAAAAAAAAAAGATAAAGATAGTAAGTACCGATGAAATCGACCGCGACCTGCCGCTGCTCATTGTAGACTGTCAGGTGCCCTCGCACAGACGCGATCGAGCCGTGCTGGAGGGTTTTTATACTGCCTGACCCCGCCGTAGCGGCCGTTCCAATGTCCATTGTACCGACGGCCTCCGGTGTCTCCTGCTTGATCCAATGGATGCATGTGACGAGCCCCGTGCCATCATCCACTACACCGACATGGACTTAGTGTTACTCAAACAAAAGCACCAACAGTTGAAAGCTTTTTACATATGTACTCGTTAAACTTGGGCCTCTGTCGGACCGACACGATCGCCCCGACCAAATGCACGTTGCGAATCGGCCGCCCATTCCAAACGAACGTGTCTTGAGTTATTCTTTTGTTCGTCAGAAGCGCGGCCCTTCCCCCATGGGAGACCAAAAGTATACCTTTGAACTGGCCGTGCGGCTTCAATCCGGCCACGACATCCGTGCCCAGCACCTTGACGAAAGCAGCGTAGGAAGGTTCCAACATGGCGGGTGTGGAATTTCTTAGTCACGTCATCGAAACCCTTTGTCTTGACGAGTTGTTGCGCAAGCGCCATGGCGCAAATACAAAAGGGCCGAGGGCCATTCCACATCGCCCCATACACCCCAGTGACACACCGTCGCACATGCCGCAACTGACCGTCGACGCGGGCGACAAGCTGCTCGCCTTCCACCAGGCCAAGCTGCTGCTGACCAGGACGCCGGCCAAGATGGCCGTGCCTCCCTCTGCCTGTACCAAGAGCAAGGGCAAGGCACCGCTGAAACTGGAGGAGGACGGGGAGGGGGAGGAGGAGGAGGACCTCGCCAGCGTGATTTTGCACAACCTGTATCTCCATCGGCCGCACGACCATGTCGCCATCGAGACGCAGCCCATCGACGACGACGACGACGACTGCGAGCCAGAGTACGACATGATAGAGGCTGCGGACGCCGAGTGGATCTACGACCTGGGGGACGACTATGAGAGCAGTGCACGCAACATCAAGCGCGGGTACGGTTTTGTTCGGAGCACTGCGGCCAACCGCAAGGAGAAGGTGCGCAAGCGGTACGTGAACGCCCGCGACCACCAGCGGGCCATCGAGCACAAGGCCTACATGAACGAGCACTTTCAGCACCGCAAGGAGAAGTCGCGCATACAAAACGTCATCGACATGTCCCGCTACAATGGCTACAACTCGGGGTACTTTGGAAACTATGATGACGCGGCCGTCGTCTCCCCTGACCAAAAGCATCTCACGCTCTCCGGCAAGCATCTGTACGTGCTCGCGCCTCACATCCGCAATGCCATCATGGCCCTCCAGTTCAAGGAGGTGCTCACACCCGAGGACTATGACCTCCTGCTCATGCTCGATGACACCGTCACCAAGAAGACCCTTTCGCGCGCCCAGATCAACGCCTACGCCCTTGTCACCGTCACCGACGAGCATAGACACCACGACAAGCAGTGCATGATCTGCCTCTCTGGCTACATTCTCGGCGAGAAGCTGCGACGCCTGCCCTGCCAGCACGAGTTCCACACGCATTGCATCGACTCGTGGCTGCAGCACTCGTCCGATCGCTGCCCTCTCGACAACCTCAATCTTAAGGCGTCATGACAGGGTTAAGTGACAAGTATCTGAGCAGCTGCGGATGATCTGTATTGTATTTCTTTAAAAATCACAGAAACTCCACCCCAAAAAAAAAAAAAAAAAAAAAAATCTAAGCTGATCCAGTCAAAGTGGGAGGGGAGGAGAAATAGTGTACGACTGCCTCGTAACCCAGGAACATGATGGCTGCGTTGGGGACGACACGGAGAACGTGCGCACCGATGCCGTTGTAAAATGCGTACGCTCCCTCCTCGGCCCAGATCGTGCGGATGCTCTGGCCAAGGGTCCTGTATTTTAGGACACCGTTGGAAACAGGCTCGCGCATGCGTGTCCTCAGGACTTCGTGAGGGTAGGTTGCAACAGCCGCGATCAGCTTTGAAGAGGCCGCCATCATAAAGTACTCTAGCCAGTCTGGAGTAAAATGAATAAAATATAAAAATCAATAATTTATAACAAACTTCACGTTTTTCATGTTTCTGCTGCTGTACCTGGCTTGGAGGAACCATGGCTAGAGCTGACAAGCTTGAGTTGCTCGTAGATGACAAATTGAAGTGTGCCTTCCATCACACCCAGGTACGACGCGCCCAGACCGCGATACAGTGCGAAAAAGCCCTCGTTCTTGATGACTTCGGCGACACAATGGAAGCTGTTGCGGTACCGCCTCTGCGCACCAGGGACCTGGCTTTGCAGTTGCATGCGCGTCTTCACAAGCCACAAGGGGCAGGTGATCGTAGCCACCGTCACGCCTGCCGTTATGGCCGACAACATGTGTACCAATGGGTCCTCCTTTCCACCGCGCCAGTTCGCCAGGACTTCTTTAGCTAGCAGTTTTTTTTTTTTTTGGTTTTGTTTTTTAATCTTAGGGCGTCACAAGAGAGAGATGTGTACGACACGTACACTTGTTGTAGGTCGAAAAGTGGATCGCGCGTGACGGGATGATGCCAACCAAGTTGGGACCCAGGCCCTTCCATAACGCCCGCACACCTACCACGCACAGGTGAGTCTATCGCCACCTCACGCAAAAGAATACCTTCGGTGCGATAGATGTCGCTCATGGTCTCAATGGCAGCGCCAAACTGACCGTACACGACATTGCCCAGTCGCGAGATTCCGCTTGGTCTTGAGCTGATCCCAAACGTCGACGAAGCTAACCAACACCATGTGAGACAGTGGCTCCCTTTGAGAAGAGGGGGATACCGTTCTGCGTAAACACGATCGACTCCATTCGGGCCTGCTTGGTGTACAGCGACGATTGCAGTCGTGTCTTGGTCACCTGGGCAAAACACACGTGTCAGTCCCTCAGTCTCCACAGACCGCCATACCTCCAGGGGACACGTCACGATGGCACCCAGCGCACCTCCAATGCCGCCCGCGACAAAGTGCAGACCAATCGAGGTCTTTGCCTTGACGGCTGCTGCTGCGTTGCCCGAGTCGGTTGCGGTCAACGTCTTGCTGCCAGTGCTGCTGCTGTTGTTTGAAGACACAAGCACGGTAGCAGCCGCTACGGCGGCGACGGCGGCTGCAGCGGCTGCAGCTGCAGGTGTAGATCCTTGATTTGCAACGGCAGACGGGGATGCCGACGCGCCCGAGACCACTGCCACGGCGGCAACGGACCCGTGGCTGACAACAGACCCGGCGACCGAGGACGACGAGGACGAGGCGGCCGCTGCGGCAGAACTCAGTGCGGCAGAATTCATTGCCGTTCGCCAATGGCGTGTGTGAAGGGAAAAAAACGAAAAAGCACACGTGGCCTCGCGTCACGTCGACGACTTGGCAAGTTTTTTACATATAAATACTGAGCCTAATAAGTTGAGCGTAGATGGTCTGGCAGGGTGATGCCGTGCATATCGATGATGCTGAGTAGCTGCTGCACGCGGGCGTGGGTGGTGCTGGCAAAGGGATGCTGCAAAATGTCGATGGCGGTGGGTCTCTGCGAGGGATCGTGCGCGGTGAGCTGTTGCAGGAGCAGGTTGAACTCTGGGGAAAAGCCGTTCAGATAGGGCACGGTCTCCTCGCGAAAGCTCTGCCACTCGATCTGCTCCGATGGCAGCGGCCGCCCAAGGGCGAGTTCGTAGATGGACGCGCCCAGCGAAAACATGTCACACCGCCGCAGATCGTAATCGCTCAGGTTGTTTTTGAGCAGTTCTTGCGGGAGGTACTTGCTGTCTCCCTCTGAGACGGTCGCGGTATTGAGTGCTTTGACCAGCAGTCCAAAATCGCCTTGAATTTATATTTGTCATTCAGTATAATAATAATAATAAAAAATAAAAAATAAAAAAGTTTACCAATCTTGTACACGCCGTCAGAGAGGAAAATGTTGTCAGGCTTGATATCTAGATGCGCAAAACCTCTAGAGTGGATCTCCCGCAGGCCCTACAAGAAAAGGGGAAAAAAGGAAGGGACAAATTAGCCAAGACACAAAACGAGAAACAGTACATTGGAGACATGCAGCAACATGGTAATCAAATCGTCAATCGCCCGGGGCACAGAAACAGTCATGTTTGGATCATTTGGACTTTTCCTCAGCTCGACACTGATAAGAAAAAGAAAAAATAAATAAATTCGTATATTACAAAAAATACGGCTTTCATACCTTCCTCCAACACATAGCTCTGTCTGGATGTAGACGTGTTGAGTATCCTCCCAGGACATGTAGTATCGAAGGATGTTTGGGTTGTTCACCTCTGTGGAAAGAGAAAAAAAATTGTTTTCACTTGGAAGTCCATTTTGTAAAGTAATTACGATTTATCGCTGCCATCGCGTAGGCTTCTCGATACACGACCTGCCGTAATGACTTGCTCTTGTTGTACTTTTTCATTACTTTAACGGCGTAGATGCACCCATCGAACCGATGGAGACACCGGAAAACGGTTCCGTACGACCCTCGGCCGATTTGCTCCATTTGGATAAACATTGATTCGTACAGCGATGCCATCGCGTCCTCCGCTTGTGCACCGTCCTCGGACCCTTCGCTGATGCCCATGCTGCCACCGACAGGTGCGCTTGACGGAAGTGTCTTAAATACTGAAAAGGAAGAGAGAAAAACGACGTTCTTTTAGGCCGTAAAAAAAAACTTTTTTTTTTTTTTTTTTTGCTACATACACGAGCC
>Ga0302230_10002496_pt1 | contig 10868 bp, 14 predicted proteins | sample II_Palsa_N2_1_FD_193523 | JGI IMG/M metagenome (GOLD analysis project Ga0302230, IMG submission 193523) | Peat permafrost microbial communities from Stordalen Mire near Abisko, Sweden - II_Palsa_N2_1 | ecosystem: Environmental > Terrestrial > Soil > Palsa > Peat permafrost | place: Sweden... | reverse complement strand
GGGGGCGGAGTGTTCTACTTATTGATGAGGCGATCGATGGTGAATGAGGCGGCTACGGACGTTGCGGCGTTGGTCCCCGTGGGCGATGCCGACCTGAGGAGGTACTCTTGCTGGATTTGCAGTTGCTGCTGATGCTGAGCAATCATATTGCTGTTGTTGATGTTGAGTGCAGTAGTTGAGGAGGAGGGCGATGACAGAGTGTAAACTGGCAGCACCAAAGCGGTTAGTATGTCAAGCGAGAACAACGTTGGTGTCTCAGTTACCTGAAGGGATGGTTGTGTTGTTGATGGGCAGACTGATGCCGCTCGAGGAGAAGCCAGCAAGGCTGGCTGTGGGCGACGAGAACGACATGCGGGCAGTGGCTGAGGATCTGCTGGCAACGCTGAGGATGTTGCTGCTGTTGCCAGGGTTGTTGAAGTTGCTGTTGAGCGATGAGGACGACGAGGACGAGTTGGGAATGACGGAGAAGAGAGGAATTGACGGCGTGAACGAGTTGACGCTGCTGCTGGCTGCAGTGGCCGCCGAGGAAGCCGATGACGAGTGCAGGTGTGGCGCCGAGTACGAGTGGTTGAGCGACCGACCTGATCGGTTTGACTGAGCCGACGAGCACGAGCTGCAGGAGGAGGAGGAGGACGCAGGAGAGGTGGTGTTGCTGTTGCAACTCGACTCGTACGTCGACGGCTGCAACTGCTGCTGCATTGGCTGTCGCGGTTGCTGCAATGTGGTGGGCATGAAGACAAACTGACCGGCAGCCGCGGCCGCGACGGCTGCTGCCGCAGGAGGCAAATAGCCAAACAATTGCTGTTGTTGCTGTTCTTGCTGCAGCTGTTGTTGCTGTTGCTGCTGCTGCAAGGCGGCGAAACCGTTCCACAACAGTTTTTGTTGCTCGCTCACAACGGCAATGTCGGCATGCAGTTTTTCAATGTACTCGATGGTTTTCTGCAGCACGTACGCCTGCCAAAAAAAAAAAAAAAAGTTGGAAGGCTATGAAGGCGGCGAAAGCGTACCATTTGGAGTCCGTCACGGCCGTTGCACTCGGGCACGAGGGCTTGCAGTTGGGTGACCTTTTCATTGATTCTCTGACGCCTGCGACGCTCAATGGCCGAGTGCGAGATCTTGCGGCGCTTTTGCTGCTCCAGGAGGACGTCGGTTGTGGTTGTGCTCGAGGCAGGCGAGGACGAGTCTGTTTGTTTTCTGTTTGTTTAGGAAGTGGAGAGAGGAGAGACAATATACCCTTGGCGGAATTTATTTGGTCCATTGCGGGGCGGAACCTGCGCTTTTTTCCCCTTGTCTGTTAGCACTGGTGGAACAGCAGCAGGGAGGCGCGCGCGTGTGTGTGTTGGGGGGGGGGAGGGGGGAGGGAGGGGAGGAAGAAAAGGTGGAGAGCGGCACACGAGACAGAGATCCGAAAGTGATCTGTTCGGCGAATAAAAAAATCTCAAAGGTCGTTGGTTTCAATTTGTTTGCGGTTTGTTTGCGGAACTTGGAATCACATGTGATGCGCGCTCCACTCACACGACCTGGCAAAAACATGGCTCCGTCGGCTGACCACATAGGCTGGCCAAGTTTGTTGAGTCGCACGTCCTTGCGTCGTGACCTCTGCTGGCAGGCCTGGCTTTTCGTCCGGCTGTGCGATCTACCCACCCTCGTTTGAGGTTTTTCCTTGTCTTAACGAACGTATCAACCTCTGGGTTTCCCTTTTTTTTTTTTCCCTGTGCGTTCGAGCTTTTTTTTTCATCCCGCTTAATGCACACCACCCAACTTTGCAAAGCGCCCTAACCCATCTTTTTACAACCGATACCTGCAGACAGACTACTCTCGCAAGGAGACGTAAAATGGTATGTCACTTGTCACCTTGTCGTGTGGCCCGTGCGCTTTTTGTTTTGCTCACCAAAAAACAACATACACCAAAAATAAAACAACACACGCAGGCCGACCAGTTGGACTGTGCGCTCGATCTTATGCGACGCCTGCCCCCGCAGAGCGTCGAGGAGAACCTTGCTGGTCTGCTCGACATTGTGCCGCACCTGACTGAGGATCTCTTGTCTGCTGTCGACCAGCCTCTGAAGGTGTGTGTTTCCTTTTTTTTTTTTTTTTTCCCTCAAAGGCGACTGTGCTCGTAGGTCCAGAAGTGCAAGTCGACCGGCAAGGACTACCTCCTCTGCGACTACAACCGTGACGGTGATTCGTACCGGTATGAACTTGTCTTCCCTCCCTTTTTTTTTTTTTGGTCTTTGTGTGTTGACGGTCTCTACAAAACAGCTCACCCTGGTCCAACGAGTACAGCCCCCCGCTCAGTGATGGAGCCGCCCCTTCGGACAAGCTCCGTAAGATTGAGATCCAGGCCAACGAAGCCTTTGATACCTACCGTGAGATGTACTTTGAGGGTGGTGTCTCGTCCGTCTACATGTGGGATCTCGACCACGGTTTTGCCGCGTGCATCCTCATCAAGAAGGGTACGATAACGATGTTTTGCTAGTTGTTGATAGTATACTAAATCCACACTAGTTGGCGAGGGCTCAAAGAAGATGAAGGGAGCATGGGATTCGATCCACGTCGTCGAGGTTGAGGATACCGGACGCACGGCAACCTACAAGCTCACATCCACTGTCATGCTCTACATGAAGACCAACAAGCCTGGCCACGGCGAGCTCAACCTCTCTGGCAGCATGACCCGTCAGGTAAATTATCTTTGAAGAAAAAAAAAAATTTTTTTTTGCCAACATATTCACAATTAAAAAAAGGCGGAGAACAAGAACGTTGCCGTCGATGACAACAACCCCCACGTTGCAAACATTGGCAAGATGATTGAGGAGACCGAGATCAAGATGCGCAACGTCCTCCAGGTAACAAACATGCTTCGAATTAACTTGTAACTTTTTGTGACGGACAATAGGAAATCTACTTTGGCAAGACCAAGGATATCGTTAACGACCTCCGATCCATCCGACCACTCCAAGAGCTCAAGGCTCAAAACGACCTTGCTGCCGAGCTTGCCAACAAACTGAAGGCTAAGAAGTAGAATTGTTCTCACATCCCCCTTTTTTTGCGTTTCGTCTTTCACAGAAAAAAATTTAAACTTGGCAAGAGTTTGGATTTCTTTCTTTTTTTTTTTTCCCTTCTGGTTTCTTTTTTCCTCTTGTGTGTATCCCCCCCCCCCCCCTCCCCCCATTTGCCCTTGATCGTTAAAGTCGATTTATATACTTCTTTTTTCATTTACTCAATGATCATTTGTTCTGCAAGTCTTTTCTTGCTGTCAGGATGGACCGTTGTTGAAACTTCTTCCAGTTGCCGCTTCGATTTTCCTTGCTGAGGCTGCTGCTTTGGTTGTGCAGCCAGAATTGAAGCGCCCTCAACAGACAGGACGGCTTTAAACGTGCTGCGCCGTGTTTCTTTTTTTATTTATCTATTAACTTTATTCTCCATGCAAGAAATAAAACATACCGCCGTGAAATAAAACAGCTCGCGCATTCACGGTCAAGCAAGCCTTGGCGTCAGCTTGATTCAGCCCAAAGAGACACGCCCTGAAAAATGTCATTCTTTTAAAGAGGGTAACTCGGCATTGTCGGTACATGTTGATGACATCGTAGGGACCTCGCAAGTCCATCACCGTCAGCGCACTGCTGGAAATGACGATGTTCTTGCCCTTGCAAAGTCGAATGAGGTTGATTGCGTTGGATATCAAGCTTTTCCGCGAGTTTGCATCTGCCCGAAAAATCAGCGGGCCAAAAGTACTCCTGTCCACGTACTCTTGATTGCCTTGGAATAGCAAATTTCAAAGTAGACCCCGCGCTGAATGGCCGAATGAAGCGAACCACGTTTGAGAGAGAACGGCAGGCGCTCAGAAAGATCGATCGATATGATGTCGACTTCATGGGTTATGCAAGAGGCTAGTGTCGCAAAGTTTTACACATCGGCTGAAACGGGAAGGATACCTTGAAAAGTTTTATCGGTGAGGGGGCGCACAGCTACAATGTCGTATGAATTCAGCACAGGATTGTTTGAGTTCTAAATTTATTATTTATTTTTTATAGCACTGCATCAATGGGTTGCAGTAGCAAAACTCACAATCTGAGGCGTGCCCGTCCCATCAAGCACAACGGTGATCCGTGAAAAGACGTGAAAGCCTGGCTTGCCAGTGGCCTTTAGAAACGACTCTTGTACGGACGAGGACTTGGCGACAGACGAAGGGACAAACGTCTAAATAATAATAAAAATTGTTTGCAATAAATAGATGAATAAATAGAAGAAAGCGCTACATCTTTGGGTTGCAACTTGCCGACAACGACGTAGTTGGTCGCAGCGCCATCGTACCCCACTTTGCCAGTACATGAGAAACGGAAGGGAAAAAGTAGTATTTGTCTGCGTACATTGCAAGAGAGCGTCCAGCCGTTTGCTAGCGCCGTCAAAGGTGAGACGCATCGATCCCGACAATGCCGCTGACGACGAGCCTGCCGCCGCCGCCGACTCGATGTTGTCCAGCGTGTCGTCCAAGGGCACCGACAAGTCAAACATCGCCGAGCCGCGAGCCGCCAAGAAGTTTTAGTTCGACGAAACTTGGAAATGTCGGCTGACCACGTGGCGGCCAAGGCCAAACTGCCGTTCAAAGCCAAGGACGTCTTCAGCAAGCTCAATGACCTTACGACTGCGGCAAACGGCCTGCCCGCTGCCGAGGTAGGCACGGTGTCTCGATGGTTTAGTGCTCACCGGTCTGTGCAGGCGGACAAGGGCGACTACGAGTACTACACGACGAGTTCGCGCGAGTTCCGGCAACGCATGGCGCAGCTCGGTGCCGACGTGCTCGTGCTCAACAACGCCCTGCTCAAGCACCAGCGACCGCTTGGGCCAACGCAGATCCACAGCGCAGAAGAGCTGCAGGACCGCATGAACGAGGTCGTGGACCAGCTCGACAGCATGTTTGAGATCGCGGTATGCTCCGACTGCGACCACTCCTGACTTGTTTTTGTTAAAACAAGGACGCGGCATTCGATGAGCTCAAGGGCATCAACAACACGGCCAAGACCGTACCCGCGGCATCCAGCGTTTCACCGCTAGTTCTGGAACGGGGAGGCAAACTCGCGCATTCAGCGAGCCCCGCTCAATCGCCAAACAAGTTTACACACGCGCAAAACATCCTCCGACCACAGCTCAAGTTTGAGGACGAGATCGACAATGCAGACGTGCCCTTTGTGCCCTTTATCCGTGAAAAGTTTTATTCCAAGACCCCTCTTGCCCTCGGTAATCACACAACGTTTGTTGAAAAAACTCGCCCATGTTCATCTGTGTGCAGAGAAATATGATCAAACGCGCACATACTTTCGGTCACTCGGGAAAACAAGCGAGGTCCTGAGCGTCCAAGAGCGCATCGCCAACCTTGGTGATCATCTCAAGCTTTCCCTGCCCACGTACCATTTTTTCCCTTCTTTGTTGGCTACATTTTGGAACGTTTCCGATAGGTTTGCAAATCCGTACGCCGATGAGATCGCGCACGTCGCACACAAGGCCAACGCTGCACAGACTGTCAAGGAGCAAGTGTTCAAGTCGCTCGCAGAGACGCCGGTGACATGGGTCGAGACGGAGGCCCAGTTCGACACACTCGTAGACTTGCTCGAGGGCGTGTCCGAGTTTGCCGTCGATCTCGAACACCACGACTACCGCTCGTTCCAGGGGTTCCTGTGCCTAATGCAGATCTCGACGAGGACCGAGGACTTTCTCGTGGACACACTCGCCCTGCGCGCCCACGTCTCAAAGCTGGCCAAAGTCTTTGCAAACCCAAACATCGTCAAGGTCCTCCATGGTGCCGACAGCGATGTTGCCTGGCTGCAGCGCGACTTTGGCATCTACATTGTCAACCTCTTTGATACGGGCCAGGCTGCACGTGTCCTCGGTAACAAGAGAGGAGGCGGGTAGAAGGGCTTTACTAACTCTCTACCTGCAGAGTACCCTTCGTTCGGCCTAGCGTACTTGCTCCAACAGTTTGCTCATGTCACGGCCGATAAAAAATACCAGCTCGCCGACTGGCGTGTGCGTCCTCTCCCGGAAGAGATGTTTCGCTACGCGCGCGAGGACACGCACTACCTGTTGTACATCTTTGACCGCCTACGCAACGAGCTCATCACGCGCAGCAACAGTGACGGCAATCTTTTTTGGGCTGCAATCAAGCGAAGTGAAGAGGTTGCAGGAAAGACGTACGAAAAGGAGCGCTTCGACCCTGAAGGCGCGGTCGCTCTCTTCCGAAAGTACAACCGCAGTTTCGTACCCGATCAGGTCGAGGTTCTCAAAGTGCTCTATGCCTGGCGCGACATTACGGCCCGCAGCGAGGACGAGAGTGTGAGGTACGAATGCATTTGAGTGAACACAATCAGTGAATTTTTCTTTTTTTTTTTAAAAAAAAAAAAATACACAAAAACAACTAGATATGTCCTGCCAAACCACATGCTCATTGGTCTTGCCGAAATGATGCCGCCAAACGCCAGTGCCGTCGTCGCCGCATGCTCTCCTGTGCCTCCTCTCGTGCGGCTCAAGGCGACTGAGATTGCAGCTCTCGTGCACGCGACCAAGCAAAAAGTCATCAAGGCTCCCCAGGTGGTGTCGTCGTTGCCCTCGTTCTCCACACTCGCATCGTCTTCAAGCGCTACCACTCCTACAAAGGCCGTCGCTTCGTTCCCACCCATTCCATCGGCAGCACCATCTGCCAAGAACGTCTCCTTCCAGGAATCTGCCGTCCCCCGGGAGGGCAGGGCTTTGGTACAAACTCCAGTCATTCCGAAGCGAGTGGTGGCGGCGTCCTCGATCCTGCAATCACCTGCGAAAAAGTCTTCAAGTGTCTTCTTTGACGACGACGATGAGGACGACGACGACATGGACACAGACGCTGTATGTTTATGAGTCGTATGCAGTCAGTCAGACAAATCTGTTTGATTTTACAGACATCAAAGGCCGCCAAAACGTCATCCCTCATGGGCAATGACGATGGAGAGGAGGAGGAGGACGAGGACGACGAGGAGGACAGCCTCAGACGCAAAGCATCAGCGATCCACGCAAGCCTTGCCTTGACACCTCTGTACACAATTCCCAAGGTAAACTTTTTTTTAACAAATAATTTTCCGAAACAATTTTTGTTCACGCGGAATGATAGATCGAAGAGGAGGCAACCGCACCCAAGGCGCTAAAGAGTCCTGCGGTTGTACAGCAGGCTCAGGAGCCCAAACAAGAGACAGGAGACGCATTGCCAATTCCTCTCTCACAACGGAAGCGGAAAGTGGTGGGTGATACCGAGTCAGCACAGGAAGAAACTGCATCATCCTCCGAATTCCCCAAGAAAACAAAGAAGGAGCAGCAGCCACCGATCGAGTTCCCCTCAGAGGTTACGGCAGAGGACATTAGCAAGATTCAGGACAAGCTGACTGCTCAGCCTGAGGAGGCCGACGAAGTGTTTGACCCTTTCAGACCGTCATCCAAGCATCGAGGTGGCCGCGGAGGCTCCGCCAAGTCCAAAGGATTCTCGAACCGCGGAAACCGCAGTGGCACCTTTGTCGTTCGTGGCAATCGATAATGTATATTTTCCTTGTACAAGAAAAGAAGGGGAAAAAAAAAAAAAAACGATGATCATGAAGCTGCAGATGTATTGCGGGGCTCAATCTTGAGCGAGTTGTTGTACGTGATCTGAAGAAACTCATTCAGAAAAGAAAAGGGGGGAAACAAAATATAGAAACGTACGTTGTCACTTTCACGGTTGTACGATGGCAGGTTGTTTTTCAGCTGTTTATAGAGGTACGAGTGGTTGTCGCCGTCATTGCGTCGACGCTTGTACTGGTTCACATCGCGGAGCGTGTCAAAAAAGAGCCAGATCTTCCGAAAGTTGACACGTCCGTCAGCGAGCGTCCGGGGGTTGCCGTCATTGATGAAAACAAGATCCTTCAAGTACAAGCCCAAGTACGGCACGCAAGGCAGCTTTCGATCTACAAAATCTCAAGAGGTGAGACCGATTGAATTGAATTTTTTTTTTTTAAGAGGGCGTACTGATACGCTTGAGTGTATGACGATAGACAGAGTAGTTGTTGCTTGTGGTCATCAATGTCTCGAGGCTGTGCAGTGTTGCAAGAATACTGTCGGGAAGCAGCTGCCATGTTCGCTTCAATCGCTGCACAGCAGCCAAGTTGAGGGCGGCCAGGATAGCCATCAGGCTTGCATAGTTGTGCAAAGCACAGCAATACTAGAGTTTTTATATTGAGAAGAGTTTTTATGTTGAGAAAAATTTTTATTTTCGTGGAGGCAAAATAGTATCGCCATTTTACCCGAGTGCCACCCCCCACGAACATGCCAAAGCGCCACAACGCGAAAGACGTCAAGGGCGACGCGATCCACCCATTCTCGCGCAAGGCGACGCAACTCCAGCGTGCGATTCTGCGCGGGGACAAGCTGTCGCGCCAAAAAAAGATGCATACAGATGGCAACACTGTTGGTACCACAGTTTTATTACCTCGGCCACATGGCGCCAACCCTGCTTTATTTTAGTGCCCAAGCTGCTCTGGCTACACGATAACTTGACCGAGGGCAAGGAGGAGTATAGCGAAGAGGAGGCCCACGCGCTCATCGAGCTCTATCTCGAGCGCTACCGGGAGGAGATGGACGAATTGGAATCGCAGGTGCGCAAGAACAGGCCAAAGCCATCACGATTGACCCTGCTCAACGCCATGCACGACAGTGAGAAGCAAAGCTATGAGCTCGGCAGTTTCGGTACGTGTCCTTTGAATTGTTTAATTTATCCAGATATTTTTGTCTGTAGAGATGCCTGATCTGTCTGTGAAAAAGAATGTGGCGTTTGTCGGCCAGTTTACTGGTGATGTCAACTCGCTGGACCAGGTGTCCCTGCGATTCTACAAGCAGCCTTTGTCATCGTCATCAGGGTCAGCGTCGTCCTCTTCCGCAGCGGCAGCAGCAGTCGACAACGCCGAAGGAATGTCGATTTGAATTTTTTTTTTTTTTTTTTTGTTCATCAGCGTGGATTTCTACTTGCCAATGCAAAAATCTCTAAATATTACGTCGAGGATCTGCTCGACGTCGACGCGGCCGGTGATGCGACCGATGCTGTGGACGGCCGCACGGAGTTCTTCTGCGATCAGGACGAGGTCGGTCACTTGGCGGCGGATGACACGGTGTAGCGCCTCCAAACATGACGCGAGGTTCTCCCTGTGTCGCTGCTGCGTCACCGCCAACGAAAACATAGCTCCAGTGTTGTCCTCGTCGTTCATTTGCAACCGGGTCTGAAGGAGCTTTCCGATTCCTCGGACGAGAGCGGGGATACCATCAGAGGTTGCGCACGACACCGAAAATAGTTGATCCCTCTTGATGCGCACTAGTTTTCTCCTTTTGAAATAGTCGAGAAAAAAAATTTTTTTTCATACACTGGCTCGCAATATCGTCCAGATCCAGCGGAAGTTGGCACAGGTCCGACTTGTTGAGGATAACAACGGTTGATTCGTCAATGTGTTCTGTGATTTCAGCCGGCACATTAGCCTTCTCATCGCATTGGTCGCTTAGGACATCTGCAACATCGAGGACACACAGTCGGAGCTGGCTCTGCTCAATCCTGCGAGTTCCACACCATGACGACGAGAAAGATCAAAAAAATAAATAAAAAAATACCTTGCACGAGCCCGCCTGATCCCCTCGAGCTCGATCGGATCGGTCGTGGCCGTTCGTAGGCCCGCCGTGTCCGAGAGGACAACGGGGAAGCCATCCAAGTTGAAGGTGACATCGATGACGTCGCGGGTTGTGCCGGCGATGGGTGAGACAATGGCTGCCTGGCGCTGTGCAAGGGCGTTGAGGAGGCTGGACTTGCCCGCGTTGGGCGGGCCGAGGATGACAGCCTGGACACCCTCTCGGATGAGCTCGCCGTGCCGTTTGGCCAGGTGTCTCTCGATCGACAGGGCCACTTGTTCCGCCTGCACGTACACACTATCGAGCACGCCGTCGTCCACCTCTTCCGACTCGCCAAAATCCAGCACGGCCTCGGCATTGGCCAGGCAGCGCACAAGCGTCTCGCGCCATCGCTCGTAGGCCTTGCTCAGCTCGCCGTCCATCTGCCTAAGCGCCTGCCGTCGCTGCCACTCTGTCTCGGCGTGCAGGAGGTCTGCGAGCGCCTCCACCTGCGTCAGGTCCAGCTTGTCGTTGAAGAAGGCACGCCTTGTAAATTCGCCAGGCTCGGCCATGCGCACGCCCTCCAGCGATCCCAGCGCTTCCAGCACGCTCGTCACCACCGCCCGCCCCCCGTGCACGTGCAGCTCGGCCACGTCCTCCCCCGTGAAGCTGCGCGGCGCCGGAAACGTCAACACGAGCCCACGGTCCAGCAGCTCCTTGGTCTCTGGGTGCCTCAAGGCGGCCACAGTGGCCGTGCGCGGACGCAGACGGCCCAGCGGTACGCCCAGCCGGCCCAGCGACGACATGGCCTCGGGTCCAGAGATCCGAATAACGGCCAGGGCCGTCGCGGGCGCCTTGTGCACGGCGGGCGACGACAGGGCCGCCGTTGCGAGGGCAAACACGGTTGCGCGCCGCATCATGGGCAGAAGAAGAATGACAACATCGCCCACGTGGCCCGGTGTAGTTTTTTTTTTTTACGCGCCACTGGCTTGGCGGAGTGGCGCGCCAACGATGGAAGCCCACTTCTACCAGCGCTTTGTGCTGGAGGCGTCCCCTGCAACCGAGGCGGCGGCGGCGGCGGCGGCACAAGGAGGAGGTGGGGCAGTGGCCAAGGTGGTGACGACGCCAAGGAGCGCGATGCTCGCTGTACGCAAGACACTAGCGATGGCTGAAGGCGCTCAACGGCAGCTACTGGATCCCACAGGTGAGGGGGGGGGGGGGGGGGG
>Ga0302230_10002486_pt1 | contig 10890 bp, 14 predicted proteins | sample II_Palsa_N2_1_FD_193523 | JGI IMG/M metagenome (GOLD analysis project Ga0302230, IMG submission 193523) | Peat permafrost microbial communities from Stordalen Mire near Abisko, Sweden - II_Palsa_N2_1 | ecosystem: Environmental > Terrestrial > Soil > Palsa > Peat permafrost | place: Sweden... | reverse complement strand
TCCCTTTCCTTTTTTTTTTTTTCTCTCCTGTGCGTTGACGCGCGACGCAATACCAGATGGAACGACACATTGTCAGCCAGACTGGCCGCCTGCCCGCACTCGCCGGCTCCAACCTGGGCATGGACATCCTCATGGGCAAGGACGAGGTGATCGAGTTTGAGGACTATCTCAGCGGTACAGCAGTGTTTTTCCTCCGCTGTGTTTCCTCATGTTTATCGTGGCAATCAACAGACCCTGCCGAACTCATGGGCACGTTTGACCCTCACACAACTATGGAGCACAAGCTCAAGATGAACATGAACCTGTAAACCCGTAGCGAAGAATGCATGTGTTGCCTTTGAAAAGAATTCGGTGACATTTACAAAACTTGAAAAGCTTTTTCCTTTTTTAATTTTATTTTTATTGGCCGTCGCCGTCCTCCGCTGCCGTATGCTCCTCCTCCTCGCCCGATGGGGGCAGAAATTGTTTGTCAGGGTACGTCTTTTTGAACCACGCCTGAACGACTTCCATCTAGAAAGAAAAAAAAATATTCTTTTCATCACGAACATACTTTTTTTTTTCCGTTTTACCTCGTGCGACATGTCCCAGCCGCGCGTGCGGTTCTCCACAACGAGGATGTTGCCGGCCGTAGCATGGTTGAACGCAGCAGGGACGGGAGCCGAAAAACGCTCGCGGTAGGCGAGCTTGACGCGAAGGTGAAGCCCATTGCTGTGGTGTGGGTGCGCCTTCAGGAGCAGCGGGACTGCTGCGTCCAGGTCCGCCTGGGTACCAGTGGTTACGAGATGGATCACAACAGTGCCAGCGGGGCACACGCGCGCAACTTGGTCCTGGTAGAGTACGTGCACGGCGCTGCCCTTGTTGCCGGGGATGACGCCGAGGCCCATCGACGTGGTGGCGTCAAAGAGGTGCTCTCCCTCTGCAATCAGGATCATTCGTTGCAGGGCCGGGGGCTCGTTTTCCTGCAGATGCTGGTGCTGCTGCTGGATATAGGCTGGGGACGTGACGAGCTGAGCAGCTTTGACGTACTCGCCAGACTGCAGCGTCACGCCCACAAACCGCTTGCAAACGGCGCTGGCGGTATCGTCGGTGTAGTCCTCAAAGTGCAGCTCTTTGGGGGCCTGATCGAGAATAAACGTGCCGCCCGAGATGGCGCCGACGCGGCAAAAGGCCTGCACGACGTCGCTGATGCCGTACGACACGTCTAGGAACGCTGTCGAGCCAAAGCGGCCGATCGAGTGCAGATGGGTACGAATGGCACCGAGGCCCTTGCGTGTCGTGAGCGGGGCAGAGCTCTCGAGCGACAGGGCGAGGGCGTCTACGAGGATGGGCACGAGGTTTGGGCCAATGTTGTGCTGCGCGACCAGGTACTCGCTAAACGGGGTGCTGGCGTGCTCTCGCAGGGCCTCGTCGGTGATGACGCCCTGGCCGTCGACGGGCAACTCGTTGCACCACTGCAAAAACTTCATCAGCCGTCGCTTGTCGAGTGGGCCCAGCAGGTCGCTCGAAAACACATCCTCCTTGGACGCGGGCACGTGCCGCCACGCGCCGTCGCTCTGCATCACAAAGAGCTTGTCGAGCGACCGGAGCTCGAGGTACCGTGCGATATTTGACGTCCCGAGGACGTTGACCAGCTCGCCGCGACAGAGAAGGAGCGAGGGCGCCAGGTCGATGCTGAACCCGCGGCCCGCCTTGACGACATTAGGCGTCGGAGCTGCTGGCTTGGCAGATGCCTCGTCCGGCTGCTCCTGCTCCGTGTCCTGTGGCCTCGGATCATAGTCTGTCCACTCGAACGAGTCGAAGACGTCGCCCGTCGTGTCGCTGCTGGCTCCCCCCTGCTGCTGCTGGTCATTGCGTGCCTTGCTTGACGTCACCAGGACCTCGAGTTCGCGCAACGTGAACGTGGCCTGGGCCTCGCCGTAGTACCCGTTACGATCGATGTGCAGCACGCTCTTGCCCGCGCTGGCAGCCGCCGCGGCCGCGATGCTCTGCGCCAGTCCCGTCCCACACAGCACCACGTCAAAGCTGTCCCTGTTCAGCTCCATATCTGGGCGGCCCACTTGGTTCAATATGGAGGACGACTTCAGCTCCGTTTGTGCGACCGCCGCTGAGCCCGCCAAACGGCGGCGCCTGGACGGCGACGGGGGAGGGCCATGTGGCGTGGAGGGAGAGAGTGAGGGTGAGTACACTGAGCAGCAGCAACACGAGGATGAGCAGGACACGTACTCGAAAGAGGTATGGCCTTTTTTCTGGCGGCTGTTTTTTTTTTCAGTAACCGTCTCGCGCTCGTCACCAGAACGGCTGCACCATCTGCTTTGAGAACATGACGGTGAGCGGGGCGCACCGGATCGTGTCGCTGCTGTGCGGGCACCTGTTTGGGCACCAGTGTATCGACAAGTGGCTGAGCAAGAAGAACGCCTGCCCGCAGTGCGCTCGAAAGGCCGTCAAAAAAGACATTCGGCCCATTTACGCGCGCAACATTGTCGCCACCGACAACAAGTAAGCGGCCGCCCGCTCGATATATTAAAATCCCTAATGCCCTCCCTCGCCACCACCACCCCAAAAGATCCCTCGATGACGCCAAAAACAGAGCCATCTCGTCTGAGCGAGAACGTGATCACTGGCGCCTGATCGCAGAATCGCGCCAGACACAGCTCGACTCGCTTGTCGACGCAAACATGGTTCTCAAGCTGCAAAACGACCGGCTAAGCAAGGAGGTGGCCACGCTGCAGGCCCTTTGCAAGTTTGCCCGCACGTCCTCGTCTGTAGCCGCAACTGCTACGACTTCAAAAGCCCCAACCATCGTATCTGGCTCTCCGCACGCATCCCAGTCTGCGCTCTCTCAGCCCACACACCCCGCTGGAGTTGTACTGGGTGGCGGTGGCGGTGGCGGAGGTGTACTGTCAGCGGCGGCGTCAGCGTCCGCGCAGGAGATGCAGAGTCCGCCGACACCCACGTTTACCCAGCAAATGGAGCGTCTTCTCACTTTTCGGCACAAGATCTCGTTCCATCTCGAGCGCGGTGCCCGTGCATTCGATTTCGAGCGGTCCAGGAGGTGTGTCGTTGCTTCCAAGACGCTCACCAACGGGTGTGGCGCACTCGTAAAGATCTCCATGAACGGTATTCATAATTATTACTTGCGCGTGGATCAATTGTTTTCCATTTCCCTCCTAGACTCGCGATCGTTCAGCTCGCTCGAGGTGCACACCAAGCAGATCCGTGATGTGCAATGTGGTCGTCATCGCGCCGACGGCTACGTTGCCTCTGCGGCTCTGGACAAGACGGTTGCGATCAGCAGCCTGGACGGCAACACGCGAATCCAACTGTGGACGCTCGATGCGCCTGCGTGGAGCTGCTGCTGGGACGACTTCAACCAGAATCTACTGTATGCTGGTCTCGTCAACGGGTCCGTGGTGACGCTGGACCTGCGCCAGTCCAAGGGCTACGTCAACAGCACCAAGATTGGCGACGGCAAGGGCATCCACTCTTTGCAATCCCTACGGCTGACCAACTCCACTGATGGCGCGTCGACCAACGCCCTCGCAGTTGGCACGCTCGGAAATGTCTACATCCACAATCCCTCCACACAGGAGACCTCACCTGGCGTGATTCCATTCGGCTCGGGCCAGTGCATCTCCAGCTACTACGATAACGACAGCGGATCGGTCCTTGCGAGCTTTCGCCAGAACGAGGGCTCGTCGCACAGCGTAACAGGCATTTTTTTTATAACGTACATCGACTAAAAAAAGAAAAAAATAAATAAATAAAAACTATCAGCTTTTGGGCGTCGACGGCGATCTGCGGTCCCTGTATTCAATCAACCAGTTCGCCGTGCCGTCCACGCACAAGCACATGTTCCGCACAGACCTGTTCTCCAAAGCCCTGCCCAAAAACGAGCGGAGGCTATTTGTGGCCGCGCCCGACGACACCTCTGCCGCGGTAAAGTTTTACGATCCCACGTCCCCGCAATCTGTCCATCGGTTACCACTGCCTTTCGTCTCGGCAACCGAGCCCATGCCGACGATTACACAGATCAAGCACGCAAGCATGTCCACGGGCGAGTTCCTGGGCGTGCTCTCAGAGTCGCAGTTGTGGCTCTTCAAATCAGACATGTAACGCAAGGACCTATTGTTAGTTGCATACACTGCTTTGTATTTTGTTTTTGTGAAGAACACACAACAAGGAAGAAAAACTAAACCAAGAGAGTGAAGAAGAACAAACTTTTATGAATATCAAGAGTGAGGGAATTCTTTACTTGCTTAGTCCTTCTTTGCGTCAAGCTTGGCGACGAGCTCCTTGAGGGAGGCGGTGGTCTCCGACTTCGGGCGCTCGAGGGGGAAGCCGAGGGCGCGGGCCCAGATGAGGTCAGCGGTGCAGCCGAGGGCGCGCGAAACACCAAAGAGGACGGTGTAGTAGCTCATCTCGGTCAGGCCATAGTGGGTCAGGAGGACACCCGAATGGGCGTCCACGTTGGGCCAGGGGTTCTTTGTCTTGCCCTGCTCGGTGAGGACGGCGGGGATGATCTTGTACAGCTGCGAGGTCAGCTTGAAGTAGGGGTCCTCGGGCATGTGCTTGAGGGCAAACTCGCGCTGGCAAGTGTAGCTGCGCGCAAGAAAGATGAGTGTGTGTTTTTTTAAATTTAGAAAAAATAGACCACATACCGAGGGTCAGTCTTGCGGAGCACAGCGTGACCGTAGCCGGGGACGACCTGGCCCTTCTTGAGGGTCGACCAGATGTACTCCTTGAGCTGCTCATCGGTGGGGTTTCCGCCAACTTCCTTGGCAACACCTGTGAGCCAGCGGAGAACCTCCTGGTTGGCGAGGCCGTGGAGGGGGCCGGCAAGACCGTTGAGGCCAGCGCCAAAGGAGAGGTAAGGGTCCGAGAGGGCCGAACCGACGAGGTGAGTAGTGTGGGCCGAGACGTTGCCACCCTCGTGGGCCGAGTGGATGACAAGGTACAGGCGCATGAGCTCAGTGAACTCCTGGCTGTCGTAGCCGAGCTGGACGGCGAGCTGCTTGCCCCAATCGGCACCGGGGGCGGGCGAAGGAACAACGCGGTTCTTGTAGGTGTTCTGGTAGATCTTGGCGGCAATGTGGGGCAGCTTGGCCAGGAGGTCCATCGAGTCCTCAAAGGTGGTCTCCCAGTATTTGGACTTGTTGACACCCTGCACGAAAAAAAAAAAAAATGCGTTTTTAGGAGGGAAAAACTAAGCGTGCATAGGGCGATACGTTGGCATAGGCAGCGGCAAAGGCCGACTCGGTGTTGAGGGCGGTGACAGCGGCCGAGAACTGGGTCATGGGGTGCATGTGCTTGGGGAAGTTGTCGAGCATCTTGATAACGTGCTCGGGGAGAGCGGCGCGGGCGTTCCACTCGGCAGTGATGCTGTCGGTCTGGGCCTTGGTGGGGATCTCACCGGTGAGGAGGAGCCAGTACAGGGCCTCGGGGAGGGGCTCGCCATCCTTGACAGCCTTGGGCAGCTTCTGCTGGAGCTCGGGGATCGAGTAGCCTTGGAAGCGGATGCCCTGATTGTCATCTCTCTTTTTTAGCTTTTTTGGAGGGACACCTCTGGCGTACCTCCTGAGCATCGAGCAGCGAGGTCTCGCAGACGAGCGATCGGATGTCGCGCATGCCACCATAGGCCTACAGGTCGACAACAACAATAATAATAAATGAAAATGAGCTCATTGTCAGCCACACAAAGGTCGTACCTGGTCGACGGTCACGTTGCCAATGACAGTGTTGGCGTGCTTCTCCTTGAAGTCCTTGATCTCCTTGGCCTTGATGGGGATAAGCTCGGCAAGGCGGTTCTTGAGGGCCTGTTGTGCACAAGAGACAAGAGGAAGTGCATAGGGAAAATGGGGGCGGAAAAAATCATCATAAGACTCGAGGAAAAAAAAAAACCCACTCTTTTTCGCAGCATACCGACGACTGGGTGGCAAGGCCGCGCGTGAGGACGGGCTGGGCGATACGGCGAACGGGGTTCTGTATTTTCAGGTGACACCAGTGGTTAACACCCCACCCCTTCTTTCCCTGTTTGATCGCATGGACCCATGTAGACACTGCCCGTGCCTATTTTTTTTTGTAACCACTGCCCTTGAGAAATCCCAGGTCTCCCCACACGAAAGCAGCAGACAGCAAGCACCCCCCTCTCGTTCGTGGACCGCGTTACCAGCAGCATTTGTTCTTTCGTTGGGCGGTCGCAGAAGAAAACTGGGCCACCCCACGTGGATCTGCCGCTCTGTGGACGATAATCTCGTAAGGATGGCGGCGAAACCCCCAGAATGGCCGTTCCTTTTCTCCTTTTGCTGGCTCTTTCTGCGGGGTCAGGTGGGCGGCTCTTAGCTTGCGGGCTTACGTTTGCTTGCCAGTGCTATTTTGGCATGCGCTTATTTTCCGAATCTCGACAGATCACGAGACAAATGGCTTCGGGTTCAACGACGACGACCTTGGCGACAGCGGGCACCGCCGGCAGTGCGGCGGAGCACGTCGAGCACCAGGAGAACGCAGCACCGACGCCGACCACGCCAACGGCGGCTTCCTCAGCATCGTCGGCAGCATTGCCCAAGCCACCCAAGCCAGCGTTCAAAAACATTGAGATGAGCCCAACCGACGTGCTGTTGTCGCCGACATCGTTCAAGCTCAGGTCAAAGAAGACCAAGCCATCGATGTCAAGCAAAGGGTATGGCGTCCAAAAGAGAGAGAGAGAGCTTCTAACACTCCTCTTGACACAGAGCCGCCGGGGGCGAAAAGAAGACGGCACACTCGGCCGGTTCTGTTGGTAAACCCTACCAGCTGTTCCGAATTTTGCAAGAGTAAGCTGGGGTCGCCAGTCGATCCCGTTAACCTGTGTATTTCCCCCCAAAAACATTAATATATTATTTCGTGTAATCTTTGCTTGCGTCGATGTTTCCAAAACTGAACGGAATTTTTTTTTTTTTTGGCTGTCCTACTTTTGCTCCTTGGACGCGAGGAAATTTTTGCGGATAAAGTCGGCAGCAAAATCAAATACGACGAGGAGGATGCCACCGCCGGGGCCGAGACGGACCACCTTGGGAACATAGCCCTTCCAGAGCGCCGCGAGACCCTCCTCCTTGGCGACCGTTGCCAGGCCAGGAAGAGTCCAGGTGTACTTGGGGGCGGCACCAGCGACGGCCTTCTTTGACTGGTTCTAAGGCAAGAGAGGAGAATAAAGTAAGAAAGAGAGCAGGGGGCGGGGGGACCTGGCAAACCTGGATGCGCGTCTTCACAACATCAAAGGGAGTATTAAGGGTCGTTCCAAACGTGCCACCGATAAATCCGGCGACAAAGTTGCGCCAGCTCTCCTCTGTTTGGTTCTACAGTCACACATCCGCCAGTTTGTCTTCGGAAAAAAACACATGCACATATTCATTACCTTGGCCTTTGGAAGGGCCTCACGGACGATGTGGATGCATCCGAAATATCCGCCGTTCCAAACACCGTTACGCCAGAGCGTGGATTCGAGGCCCTTGAAGAACGCCAGCGGCCCCTCATTGCGAAGGATGTGGGCGGCACATGCAAACGTGTTGGAGTAAAGCGATCGCTGTCAACAACAGAAGGCGGGGGTCAAAAAAAGAGAGAATCTTTCTTTCAGGTGTTTGCGTTACGTTCTGGGGGTCCTGCAGGCGGATCTTGACAAGCTCAAAGGGCACGATGACCACTGCCTCGGTCATGCCCGCAAGCACGCCAGTGGCGACAGACAAACTACGAAGATCAGCATCTTGCAAAAAAGAAAGAAAAAAAAAAAGTCGTACGACTGGGTCATCTTGCCATCCGTTGTAAAGTTCTTCTTGAGGTAGCCGCCGTAAAACTCGTTGCCCGAGAACTTGATAGCACGCTTCGGCGTCTCCACAAGGATGGGAGGGAGGAGGCCGCGGTAAAGTGCGCCAAACCTGATGATGAACCGTGGTCATGCTTACATTTGTTTTACAGCCCTACCCTTCCTTTGCCACAATCGTCTGGAAGCATTGCAGCATCGACGTGTTCTTGCCCGTCTGGAGCATGAATCGCGTCTTGACGACTGTTTGTTTATGTGTTGGGTGCAAATCAGCATGACTGATGCATTCAGTACCATCGAGCGGGTAGAGGATGCACAGCTCGGTCACGCCGGCGACGGCGCCTGCAGCCAAGTTCCAGTGGAACGGGAGGGCTATTACTCAGTGGGATTAGGAAAAGGACGAGGACGACGGTTTGCCAGAAAACATACGTTGTTGCTTTGGGGGTGCCGCGCTCATGCTGATGAATTATTTTTTTTAAAAAATCCTTGTACGCAGTATGTTTCGCGATCATCGCAAAAATTCGACAGGTCAGCTCATCAAAGTTTCTACGCGCACTAGGTCCTATTGTGTTGCATTGAAATAATGTTATCGCTTGACCTTCTTCTTCGCCTGCTGATCAGATGTGGCCGACGACTTGGAGGACTTGTTTGTGATGATCTCGACCGTGACTGTGCCGTCCTCACGCACCTCTTCGACTACGTCTGTCCTGTTGGGCGCATCGCCGTCGTCTTCGGTTGTTTTTTCCGTGGATGTGGAGAAGATGGGCACGTCCGGGAAGTGCATGCGCAGATGCGTCTCCATGTCGTCCACACGCTCATACAGACTCACGATCATCTGCTGGATCTTGAGGACGTCCCCTTCGAGCTGCCCCAGGTCGAGCCCGCCTGCGTCTACTCCCGATGCTCCTGCTGCTGCTGCGGCTGCTGAAGATGCTCCTGCTGCGGCTGATGAAGATGCGGCTGCGCCTGTTGTCTCGGGCAGTCCCGACCCGAGTTGGTAGCTAGTCATGAGACGGACATCAAACGTGAACGAGTCTCTAAGAGCAGCGCGGGTGAAACGTTAGTTCACATTCCACTCCTTTTTTCACGGCCCCGCACCGTAAATGGTCCAGCAGCCTCGGCGTGGAAATGTACATCCTCCCGACAACGCTCTGGCAGTTCTTGCAGCGCAGTTTCCGGAACGAGCTGCCCAGGTCCTTGCCCTCGTTGGACGTGGCCAGCTCCGTCTCGACCTGGACGTTGTCAGACGCCGCCATGAGCGTCAGGGTCATCAGCCCCTCGTCCGAGCTGGCAAACGCAAAGCTGTCGCCGAGTATGCACCGGCAGCTCTTGCACTGGAACACGAGCGGGTTGGAGACCTCGGCCATTCGCACAGGGACCCAGCCAGCAAACTAACAAGTGGCGCGAAAGCAGGGCCCTTCACTCCGGAAGCCATATTTATGACATCACTGTGGCACCAGAATCGCGTGTTCTTGGGCTGACCACACGTCTTTCATGGCCTGATTGCGTCGCTCACGTTGTTTTTCCTGAACACAAACAGATACAACCGATGTCTGCTCAGGAGGTCTTTATCGCCGCCGTCGCCCGCACGCCGCTCGGCGCCATGGGCGGCCAGTTTGCGTCCCTGCCCGCGACCAAGCTGGGCTCGATCGCCATTGCCGGTGCGCTCAAGAAGGCCGGCATCGACCCGTCCCTGGTCGACGAGGTCTACATGGGCAACGTGCTCAGCGCCGGCGAGGGACAGGCGCCCGCCCGTCAAGCCGCCCTGGGTGCGGGGGTGGGCCATCGCGCCGTCTGCACGACCATCAACAAGGTGTGCGCCTCGGGCAACAAGGCCATCATCCTCGGCGCACAGTCCATCCTCCTCGGCACGGCCGACATCGTCGTCGCAGGCGGCATGGAGAGCATGTCCAACGTGCCCTACTACCTCCCCGGGGCGCGCACGGGACTGCGCTGGGGCAACGGCGAGGTCGTCGACGGCGTCGTCCAGGACGGCCTCCTCGACCCCTACAGCAAGTCGCTCATGGGCGTAGCCGCCGAGCTCATCGCGTCCGACCTCTCGATCACGCGCGAGCAGCAGGACGCCTTCACGATCGAGAGCTACACCAAGGCCCAGGCTGCACAGAAGAGCGGCGCCTTCGAGTACGAGATCACGCCGGTCGAGTTGCCCGGCGCCAAGGGAAAGCCCGCCGTCTCCGTCGCCGCTGATGAGGAGCCGCCCAAGCTGCTCGCCGACAAGCTCAAGACCCTCCGGCCAATCTTCAAGTCGGACGGGACGGGCACCGTCACCGCGGCCAACGCCTCCAAGAACGCGGACGGCGCCGCTGTCCTCGTCCTTATCTCGGCCGCCAAGGCCAAGGAGCTCAACGTCCCCGTCATCGCCAAGATCAAGGGCTGGGGCGAGGCTGCCCAGGTAACCCTTGAATGCATGCGCATGTCATCCATGGGCTCTAAAAATAAATAAATAAATAAAAACAATCTGTGTAGGCACCCGAGTACTTTACGACAGCGCCCTCCCTGGCCATCCCCAAGGCGCTCAAGCACGCCGGCGTGGCGGCCGAACAGGTCGACTTTTTCGAGATCAACGAGGCCTTTGCCGCCGTGGGCCTCGCCAACACCAAGCTGCTCAACCTCGATCCGGCCAAGGTCAACGTCCACGGCGGCGCGGTCGCGTTGGGCCATCCGCTGGGCTGCTCGGGCGCGCGCATCGTCGTGACCCTGGCCGGCCTCCTCCACACTCACAAGGACAGCAAGATCGGTGTGGCGGCCGTGTGCAACGGCGGCGGCGGTGCCTCTGCAGTAGTGATCGAAAAGGTCTAGCGTTCTTTTTTGTACTGGCTAGTTCAACTCAGTTTTTTGAATGCTGCTGCGGACGTCGTCGTCAGCAACATCACTCGTCAAAAGGCTCCTTGTGGTCAGACACCCCTCCGCCCTTCCAGTTCCGCCTCGCCGCCTCGTCACCACCGTGCGAACCATGGCATCCTCGTCGTCGTCGCTGTCGGTCGCCGACCTCAAGATGTTCACGTACCCAGTCGAGACGCCCGTCCAGCGCCTCGAGTGCAAGACGGCCTTTGACAAGCTGACCGAGGACGAGAAAA
>Ga0302230_10002481_pt1 | contig 10897 bp, 7 predicted proteins | sample II_Palsa_N2_1_FD_193523 | JGI IMG/M metagenome (GOLD analysis project Ga0302230, IMG submission 193523) | Peat permafrost microbial communities from Stordalen Mire near Abisko, Sweden - II_Palsa_N2_1 | ecosystem: Environmental > Terrestrial > Soil > Palsa > Peat permafrost | place: Sweden... | reverse complement strand
TGTCCAGTGCCTGGTCTGGCCCGACCTGCGAAGAGCCCAAACGCGTCATCAGTGACGTCGACAAAAACGTGGACGAATCAAACGAGTCCTACCAGGCCCCGCTTCGAGAAATAAAAATTCCTTCCAGACAATTCGAGAAGAAGGGGCCTGGGTACGAGGCTAATGTGAAGAAGAAACAGAAGAATACACGTATACTGTTTTCCGGGTTACTTTTAAAACATAAGAAAGACATCTCTTGGTCAACCTGTCCCAAGCTGACATCTATAATGTGTCGTCTGGATCATGGTCGTCAACCGGTAGCTTAACCACGTCACGATATGACCATACAGCCACACTGCTCCAAAATGGAATGGTGCTTGTCGTAGGTGGTCACCAAACATCAGCCCTTTGCGTTTCAACTTGCGAGATCTACAACCCCGCAACCGGAACATGGTCATTAACTGGCAGTTTAAACATCGCACGTTTCGATCATAGTGCCACTCTTCTCCACAATGGATCAGTACTCCTTGTAGGAGGAAATGGCCCTGCTTCTGCACTCAGCACTTGCGAACTGTATGATCCTGTCAGCGGAGTTTGGACGATAACAGGAAGCCTCAATTCGGCTCGATGGATTATGGGGATAGCGCCAATGCTCTCAAATGGATTAGTCCTCATCGTTGGCGGAACCAGCACATTGGCCGAGTCTACTTACTTGGCTAGCGCGGAATTGTATCTTCCCACTTGCCCTGCTGACAGCTTTGGAATGGTCTGCACCTATTGCTCATCGTGTCAGAATGGTCAGTGTCTTCAAGGTTACACTGGCGAATGTGAGTGCAATTCAGGATGGACCGGAACTTTCTGTGACCAGTGCGCCGAGGGCTTCTTTGGGCCCAATTGCTCGTCGTGTTCCCTCTGCCAGAACGGGGCCGGTTGTACTGATGGTCTTGGAGGTGAATGTAACTGCCCAAGCAACTGGAACGGCTCCTTCTGCGACGAATGCGCCTCTGATTACTTTGGCCCATCCTGTGTGTCCTGTGCAATTTGTGAGAACGACGCGACGTGCACCGACGGCCTGTCTGGTCAGTGCGACTGCCCTGTTAATTGGAACGGCACGTACTGCGATGTCTGTGCTGACGGTTACTTTGGGTCCCAGTGTCAGTGCACGTGCGAGCAGTGCGAAAACAGCCTTGGCTGCTCGAACGGCTTCGGCGGTGGTTGTGTCTGTGACTACAACTGGAACGGCACCTACTGCGACCAGTGCGCCCCAGATTATTTTGGACTCAATTGCACCTCATGTTCCCTCTGTCTCAACGAGGCCAACTGTACCGATGGCCTCAGCGGCCAATGCGACTGCCCCACCAACTGGAATGGCACCAACTGCGACGTGTGTGCTGACGGATTCTTTGGCCCTTCCTGCGCTCCCTGCTCCAGCTGCCTTCATGGATCGACTTGCACTCAAGGCCTCTCGGGTCAATGCAATTGCCCCACCAACTGGAACGGCACTCTTTGCGACCAGTGCTCGTCAGGATTCTTTGGCCCCAACTGCTCGTCTTGCGCCGACTGTGAAAAAGGCGCGTCTTGCACTGATGGCCTCTCTGGTCAGTGCAACTGCCCAGCCAATTGGAACGGCACCTTTTGTGACGTCTGCTCCGACGACTACTTTGGTGCCAATTGTACCTCTTGCTCTCTCTGCGAGAACGGAGCGACCTGCACTGACGGGCTGTCGGGATCCTGCGATTGCCCCATCAACTGGAACGGCACTCTCTTGTGCACCGACTGCTCCACTGATTACTTTGGGCCCAACTGCACGTCCTGCTCCAACTGTGACCACGGCGCATCGTGCACCAGTGGCCTAAACGGTCAATGCTTGTGCCCCAACAACTGGAACGGCACCTATTGCGACGTCTGCGCCGCTGGTTTCTCTGGCCCTGCTTGCACCTCGTGCACCCTTTGCCAGAACGGGGCCACGTGCCCCGATGGTCTCGACTGTGTTTGCCCCGCCAACTGGAACGGCACCTACTGCGATGTCTGTGCGGTTGGCTACTTTGGCCCCTCGTGCACATCGTGCTCGCAATGCCAAAATGGAGCCTCCTGCACCGACGGGCTCAACGGCCAATGCAATTGCCCCGCCAACTGGAATGGCACCTTCTGCGACACCTGCGCGACAAACTATTTTGGCTCCTCGTGCACGCCCTGTTCGTCTTGTGAACATGGTGGAACTTGCATCCAGGGCGACTTTGGCCGCTGCGTCTGCCCCATCAACTGGGCCGGCTCCCTTTGCGACTCGTGTGCTTCCGATTACTTTGGCTCTGCGTGTGCGCCCTGCCTTTACAACTGCACCAACGGCGGCACCTGCAGCGATGGTCTCGCGGGCAACGGCACGTGCGACTGTCTGCAGGGCTACACGGGCAGCACATGCGAGACGGCCAACTGCAACGCGATCGGCTGCAATGGGCAGGGCATTTGCCTGGACGATGGCATCTGCTCCTGTGTGATCGGCTGGGCAGGTGATTTCTGCAACGTGCAGCAGGCCTGTGGCTTTGACTCGTGCCTCAACGGCGGCTACTGTGCCATCGAGGATGCGAGCAATTTTGCCGCGTGTGTATGCCAGCCCGGATACGTCGGTGCGTTCTGCGAGACACCGACCAACTGCCTCAACAGGACCTGCGAAAACGACGGTGATTGTGTTGCGGTCAACAGCACCAACGTCGCTTGCTCTTGCCTGGCTGGCTACCACGGCGACTACTGCGAGCAACCCCAACTCTGCCGCAACGTCACCACGCCATGCATTAATGGTGGCAGCTGCATCGCCGTCAACAGCACCGATGTGGCCTGTTCCTGTCTCGCCGGCTACTTTGGCGATTTCTGCGAGAACGACCAATTGTGTCGCAACCCTTCCACGCCCTGCCAGAACGGCGGTTCCTGCATTGCCATCAACAGCACCGACGTGGCCTGCTCGTGTCCCGCCGGTTTCCTCGGTTCCTTCTGCCAGCTACCTCAGTCGTGCCGCGAGACGCCCTGCCAAAATAACGGCACCTGTACGGCGACCTCTAGCACCGAGGTTTCGTGCTCCTGCCTCGCTGGCTTTATCGGTGACTACTGTGACCAAGCCGAGGGCTGCCGTGTTCCTGGCCAAGAGTGCCTCCACGGCGGCACCTGCTCCTCGGTCTCGGCTGGCTCGGCCTCAGTTCAGTGCTTCTGCCAGTCGGGTTATGTCGGCACCACCTGCGCGACTTCGACCGCCACGTCACCAGAGATAATGTATGCCCTCATCGGTGCCATTGCCGGCATCTGGATCCTTCTCGAGATCGGCGCTGGCCTCTACTACCGCAAGCTGGCTCACTCGTCGTCAACGCGTGGTCGTTACTTTGAGATCCTCATGCGCATCGCCTCGATTTCGTTTGGCATGTTTGACCTGGCCTCGGATGTCCTCTTTGCGCTCGTCCTCAACGACCTCCAATCGGCCAATACAAACCCCATCTTTGATCCGCTCTTCACAGCCGCAGTCGTGGTCACCATCGTCCCCTACGTCGTCAACATTTTCGTAGGTGGTGTCATCACAGTCTACTTTGTCAACTCCAACACCGGATTCGCCGCGACACTTTGGTTTGGTCTCTTTATCGGCACCCTCGTCACTGGCGACATCACTACTGCCCTTCAGTTCGTCCTCCTGCTTCTCTGGATTGATCAATCCTCCAGTTCTATGACGGGTGCTGCTCGCCACGTCGTTCTTCGCATGGGATCTGGGGAAGATGGCCATCCTTCCGTCGTTTTTGAGGGTCACGAGGGAAAATCGTCGCTGTGGGATCTGCTCGGTGTCAATAATTTTGGTGACCGCGCAACCATTACCACCATCGCTACATCGCCGGATCAAGTCCAAGCGCAGATCCGTGTCGCCTCGGGCTCCTCGACAACCGCGGCCCGCTTCCAGATGCAGCAGATCTTCACGAGCACGTTTGGCGACCGCTTGGGCGGCCCGATCTTCATCTTCCTGTGGCTCGTCCAGACGGTGGCCAAGGACATCGCCCACCTTGTCGTCCAGATCCTGTCGCTCCAGGCCGTGAGCGATTTCAACGTGATCGTCGTCCTCTCGCTCCTCGCCACCATCATTACGGCCGTTGTCAACTTTATGTCGTTCGTTACGTTCTACCTCGGCCCGCGCATCGTCCGCGCGATCAACGGCGGCCGCATCGCCCAGACCAACCGTCACAGCAAGGGCGGCATCGAGATGTCCTCGTTCTACTGATCCGGCAATAAAAGTTTTTACTCAGTTTGGAAGGATAATTTCAGTTTTCCTTCTTCAGTGCTTCGTTTCTTTTGTTCGCATTTCGCATGATAAAATAATATAGTTTCTCGAGTTGCTACGAACTATAAAATAAAAATACATGTAAACTGAATAAAAAAAGTGCTTGTTTTTAATTTTAAAAATCGGTTACAAAAGAAAAGGTAAAAGAAAAAAATCAGTTGGCTCAAAAGGCCGCCCACTGGTCCTACCTGATCTTCTTGCCATGGTCAGAGAATTGTTCGGGCGTCATGCTGCTGCCGTTCCAGGTGCTGATGAGTTGACGATGCTCGTGTCAGAGCCACATGCAGGCGCCGGGCTCACCAGATGGGCAGCCGGGGCGCAGGATCGACACGCGGTGCAGGGCGGCCGACTCGACAAGCCCATTGCTGAACGCACTCATGGAAGGGCTTCTCCTTTGTACCGAGACAAGATGATACCGGTCGACGGCGTGAAGGGCGATCCACCGGGACTTAGAGGGGTGAAGGCAACTCGTTCTCCTCGGTAATCGGACCGTGGACAGAAACAGGAACAGGAAGGAACAGGAAGGAAATTTCGGGAACGGGAAGGAACAGGAAGGAAATTTCGGGAACGGGAAGGAACATTGGTAATGATAATTCAAGTGAGGCGTGCACGATGTTGCAGCACCAGCAAGAGGGATGGCAGTCTACTAGCAGAAAGAATAGGAAAATGAAATAAAGGAAGATTGTCGGTTGTCAGCAGGCCACGCCGACCCAAGTTTTGTGTTAGTGTGATAAATAAATGCAGCACCCGCGATGGACAAGCACGTCTCCCGCGCTTGCGCCAATTGCAGTATAGCGCACATGTCCTCCACGACCCGTGGCCACCATTGCGTCATTATCACGAGGTCGAAAGAGCAGAATGACCGTTAAGGGCCTCCTGCGTATTTCTCTCTTCCCAAGACCCCTACATCGCACACCAACTCCAGTAGGTCGGCTCCCTGAGTAGGCGAGTTTTCCGCACGGAAACAAAGCTACTTTGCGCGTCTTTGTAACTGTGCAAGGAGAAAAGGGAAAAGAATAAAAAAGTTATTTTCACATGAATCCGCTGGATAAAAATCTACTTTTTTATTAATAATTCACGTCCTATGTCAATTCGAGGAAACTAATTATCATTCAAACAAAAGGAAACAAACAAAGCACTGAAAAAAGAAGGAAAACCGAATTTTATTTTTCCAAACAGAAAAAAAGGTATTATATTTGACGGCTACCATCGTTAGTAGAACGAGGACATCTCGACGCCGCCCTTGCTGTGGCGGTTCGCTTCGATAATGCGGCCGCCGTTGATCGCGCGAACGATGCGCGGGCCGAGGTAGAACGTAACGAACGACATAAAGTTGACGACGGCCGTGATGACCGTGGCGAGGAGCGATAGCACGACGATCACGTTGAAATCGCTCGCGACCTCGAGTGACAGGATCTGCACGGCGAGGTGGGCGACGTCCTTGGTGAGCGTCTGGATGAGCCAGAGAGCGATGAAGGCGGGAACGCCAGCACGCTAGATTGGGCTTGTTCCTCGACGCACAGGAGCGAGATTCCATCGACACCAACAGTACTCTCTCACCCAGCGTGAGGATCGGGCTGACACACAGGGGCCTCTCTTCTTGGGCCTGCTTCTGTTGGGCCGGCTTTTGAGGTCCGCTTGCGTCGACGTCAGAGAATGGGGTAAAGTCGATCCGTCTTTGCTGCCGCTTGGCCACGGAGACAGTTTGGGAAGGAGTCGATCCACGGCGGGTGCTCGGTCGTCGACTGGCGGGTGGGTGGGCATCTCCTCCGACTCCATGGCGTCCTTGGTGTCCTTGAGGCAGCAGAAACGCCATTGGTTACAGATTATGGGCCCATTTCAGAGCCCTTCTGGTGACCACGGACCTCCGTGCGTTGTTACCGATCACAGGACCAGAATAACCAACTTTTTCTTTTCAGAGACGAGGCTAAGCACGCAGGGTCATCAGTCGCTCGTAGCCTTGAAGCTTCCAGCAGAAGATCGTGGCGATGTTGAGGCAGGCGTTGAGGTCGCAGTTGAAGATCCAACAACAGACACTCTTGCAGTGCTTGGACCCCCAGCCTTTGTCGTTCTCGTCTGGTGCAAGTCGTGATGGCAGCGGTGGCACACCTTGGACGTGCGGTACTCGTCGACTATGACGACGCGACCGTGGTGGGCGAGGTAGTCGCGAATCTTGGCGACGGGCGCGGGAGGCTGGCCTTAGATCGAAGACAGGTAGATACCGTCGCCGAAGACCGCTATTTTTGAGCGGCCCTTGCCCAGGATGTCGTCGGCGATCTTGGTCAGCGTGCGCTGCTCCTTTGCGTACGAGGTAAAACGCTGACGGCCCCACCAGTCTTGCGAGAAGTGCGCCCACAGCTTGTCCCAGTGCTGGAACCAGATCTTGAGATTCGTCTTGAGCGTCTCGACGTTGCTGGACTTGAGCGAGCGCTGACCCAGGAGATTGAGGATCAAGAGGACGACCTTGTTACGACTGTTTGCCTGTGAGGAAATGAAGGATTAGGTCGAAAGAGAGAGAAAAAAGAGAACGTCCCTTGGCAGTCGCCTTGCCCGCCGGTGCGGTGCCGCCACTCGCGCCGAGACATGCTCGTGCCCTTGTCGCCCGTGTACAAGTTGTTGAGCCCGGGGTCAAACGGCCCCCAGTCGCCGTCGACCAGCGTCCAGTCCTCCTCGATGTCCTTGAGGCTGCACGTGCCCTTGGGCACGGTGTGGATGTTGATCAGGGACTTGTTGAGGTTCGCGTGGAACGATGTGTGGCAGGGGCGGTCGACGAGCAGGGGTATGTCGGTAGCCTTCTTGCGCCGCTTGGTCTACTTGAGCGTGTCGCCGCCGACCTCGCGGTTCTCGATCTTCTTGGTGTACGTGAGCGCAATGCGCACGCCATCTGACGCTATCTGGTGCGCCGGCTCCTAGCCCTTGCGCACGGGGAGGAGCGCACGCATGACGTCCTCCGAGTCGCGGTCCTTCAAGAAGGTGTTGGACTGGTCGAGCACGGCAAAGTGGTGCTCGATGTTGTAAAGCGGGAAGAGTGGGAAGGTCTTGCCGGTGGTGTTGGTCTGGCCGTCGACGTCCATCGCGTTGGCCTGGCGCTCCTCCACGCAGTCCAACATCTGGCGGTGTGCGCGCAGGTGGTTTTTGCGCATGAGGATGGCCAGCTGCTCGGCCTCGTGCTCATCCTTGGTGACGGGGCGATTCTCGAGCGACTTGAGGAAGGCCTTGAACCAAGCCTCGATCATGTAGTCGCGCTGGTCGTTGGAAGGGTAAAGGTGCTTGGCACGCTCCCAGGCCTCCTTGGCGAGCCACTTGGGCAGACTCTTCTGGGTCGGGTCGGTCTTGTCCTCCTCGCGCAGGTAGGCGATGGCGTGCAGGTCGAGGCCGATGGACGAGTACACCTGGTAGTTGGCGTCGAACGTGCGCGCGATGGCCGCGTGGTAGACGCCGCCGTCGGTGAACTTGGGCCAGACATGCTTGGGAACAAGCGGCGCAAAGACCTCGGTGAAGCAGCGCTGGAGGAGAGGTTGCTTGTCGCCTGTGCCCTTGCGGTCGAGGTTGTTGACGAGGGTGCACGCGGTGACGAAGAAGGCGTGATTGATCGCAACGTTGCCCATTTCGAGGTCGTAGTCGCTCACCCACGCAAAAAACACGTTGAGGAACCATGCCGCCAGTACGGTGATGCGCGACTGGGCCACGACGCAGCGGCGGACCTCATCATAGAACATGTGCTGCGCGTCCTTGCCGAGGTGGAGGGTACGGCTGGCGTTCTCGACCGCGGTGGCGAGGGACATCACAATGGTCGACGTCTTGTCGGTCGCCTGCGCTTGCAAGAAGCCTTCCTCGCCGCGAGCCACAGGAGGGTCGCCGGGGCTCTTGCGGCGTCGCTCGCGGAAAGGGAAGGTATAACGGGAAATTAGAACCAAAGAAACCACCCTCTCGTCATCAACTCATTAATGCACACATTGCTAAATGTACAAACTGATTTTGTGCACTCCCTCCCGGCTACAAATGTGAGGTTGCGCGGCGTTCTAGGCCTTCTGTTGCTCCTATCAACGACAAAGTGGTTCTCTGTTATGGCGTGTTGTTTCATCGAAAAGGTGCTAGGCCTTTTAGGAACAGAAAATATCCTTGTCACAGTTCGCGTGAGAAAATATCTTCCTTTGACCTTGACGCAGCCCATGAGGGCTGTTCTGCTTTGACTGAACAAAGCAGAAGCAGCAGAAGCAGAGCACCTCTGACATGTCTGAAGAGCATATGGAAAGAGGAGTCAGTTAGGGAAAACGTTTATGAGCAAACCCAAACACGACTGTCACTGTCACAATTTGAGAAAGGCCTGAGATTAGTCACATGGGCTGCGTCGGCGATTAGTCACACGGGCTGAGTAAGGAACATAAGGAGATTTTTATTTTTGCCTGTTCTTTCTCTCCTCCCTTCCAAAGAACTGCGCGTCTCGCTTGTGTGCGTGGGTCCTGTTGTGAGGTAAAGTTTATAGAAACACCGCCTACAAGTACGCAATTCAAACCGGTGGAAATGAAACTGGCCCTGGCCGTCCTGTTGCTTGCCACCCTGGCTCTCACGTGGGTGGACGCTCAGTCAACCAGCTTTTTCCAACAAAACGAACTGACCGCCAGCAATGGTGCAACCTTTGACCAGTTCGGCTGGTCTGTGACGATCTACGGCTCCATGGCTGTGGTGGGCGCATTCTACAAGACAATTGGCGCGAACAATTACCAAGGTGCTGCCTACGTATTCTCGTGCCCCACAGCGTCGAATTGCACGCAAGGCTCGGAACTGACCGCCAGTAATGGTGCGGCCAATGACCAGTTCGGCGTATCTGTGGCCGCTTACGGCTCGGTGGTCGTGGTGGGCGCACCCGAAAAAACAGTTGGCTCGAATAGTGAACAAGGCGCCGCCTATGTTTTCTCGTGTCCCACCGCCTCGAACTGCACCCAAGTTACCGAACTGACGGCCAGCAACGGGGCAGCGGATGATCGTTTTGGCTATTCTGTGGCCATTTACGGCTCATTGGTCGTGGTGGGTGCATACTACAAGACAATTGGCTCGAATAGTTCCCAAGGTGCTGCCTACGTTTTCTCATGCCCCACGGCGTCGAACTGCACGCAAGGCTCGGAACTGACCGCCAGCAATGGTGCGGCCAATGACCAGTTCGGCTGGTCTGTGGCGATCTACGGCTCCATGGTTGTGGTGGGTGCAGATGGTGCTGCCTACGTTTTCTCATGCCCCACAGCGTCGAACTGCACGCAAGGCTCGGAACTGAACAGCAATGGTGCGGCCAGCTATTCTGTGGCAATCTATGGCTCCATGGTTGTAGTGGGTGCAGATGGTGCTGCCTACGTTTTCTCATGCCCCACAGCGTCGAACTGCACGCAAGGCTCGGAACTGACCGCCAGCAATAGTGCGTACTTTGGCGATTCTGTGGCGATCTATGGCTACATGGTTGTGGTGGGTGCACCTACCACGACAATTGGCTCGAACACTATCCAAGGGGCCGCCTACGTTTTCTCATGCCTCACGGCGTCGAACTGCACGCAAGGCTCGGAACTGACCGCCAGCAATGGTGCCACCGAAGACTGGTTCGGTGATTCTGTGGCGATCTACGGCTCCATTATCCTGGTGGGTGCAGCGTACCATACAATTGGTTCGAATAGTGAACAAGGTGCTGCCTACGTTTTCTCATGCAATTCCAGTGATTGTCAATGCGCGACAGGTTGGATGGGTGCAGACTGCGACGTGTGTGCGAACAATTACTATTCATCGAACGCTACTTGTCTGCCTTGTTCATTTCCTTGTGTCTCCTGTGCATCGGCGGGGAACTGTTCTTCCTGCACGGTCGGTTATATTTTAAAAAATGACACTTGCATCGCATTCCACTCGGCTACTTTGTCGGCCACGGAGTCAAATACCCTGTCGGCTACAAATTCCTTCACAGAATCGGCCTCGGCAAGCTTGACCAATTCATTCACGGAAACGGCGACCAATTCATTCACCAATTCGGCGACCGGATCGGCCTCACCCACCCCAACCGCGACTATTTCGGCAACAGTCTCGTCCACTGTGTCAGCAACGGCCTCAGCAACGGGCTCGTACACAGAGTCGCAAACAGCAACGATCTCTGCAACTGATTCGTTCTCGGAGTCTGCGACTCAATCTGCGACGGTCACTCGATCAAGCACCGCGTCCGACACTGCTTCGCTCACGTACACCCAAACCGCGACCGCCAGCGCAACGGCCAGTGTGACAGCCAGTGCAACGGCGTCCTTCACAGAGACCTCAACAGCCAGCGCAACCGAATCCTTCACCGTGACGGCCATGGCGACGTCTACGCCAACGCCCACCGCCTGTGCCAACGCGACCTCCGGCAACGCGACGTGGCCGACGGCATCGCTCGGCGCGACCGTGCTGGGCACCTGTCTTCCTGGTTTTGCGGGCCAGCCATCGCGTTCATGCTCTATCTCGGGCGTGTACGGCCCGATCAACTCAGCCTGTCTGCCCGTCGTCCCTGTGCCGTCGGGCCTTGTCGCTGCGTCCCTGGCTGTGTCCTACAGCAACCCCAACTACCTCATCTCGCTCACAACCTTTATCGCTCAATCGTTTGTG
>Ga0302230_10002473_pt1 | contig 10917 bp, 12 predicted proteins | sample II_Palsa_N2_1_FD_193523 | JGI IMG/M metagenome (GOLD analysis project Ga0302230, IMG submission 193523) | Peat permafrost microbial communities from Stordalen Mire near Abisko, Sweden - II_Palsa_N2_1 | ecosystem: Environmental > Terrestrial > Soil > Palsa > Peat permafrost | place: Sweden... | reverse complement strand
TCCCAGCCCGTCCCGTCCGCCAACGCTGGGGCCCCCCTAGCGAACGTACCCATCTTGTCGAGACTTTGTAAAAAGAGACCGAACCCGGATTCTACAGGCCGCCGGTAACTAATGTTTGGAGGCCGTCAACCAGTTTAATCATGGCGACCAAGTTGCTCCCCTATGGCAATCGCCCGAAAAACGCGATTGCGCTCGGCGACGACGCGAGCGCAGCTGCGGCTGCGGCTGGCGAGGAGGAGGAGGACGACGAGGAGGACGAGCTGGCCAACGAGGACGATGTCGCCCTCATCGGCAGCGCCACAACGCCGGCGCCACAATGGTCTGCGCAATTTCATGCGACGACAGCTGCGTTGACCGTCGGGTCAGCTATACAAGGTGGGCCTGGCTGCATTCTGCGTGTTTCTTCCTGTTAACAATACCCTTGGTTATCCGTGTGCAGGCGGCACCTTGGCACAGACGTTTCCTCTGGAAGACAAGGGCAAGGTGCGCAAAATAATAAAAACCAACACTCGAAACGATTTTGTTGCACTTTTTTTTTTGTTCCAACTGGCTGAATTTATTCCTCTCTCTGTTGTTTAGGCGCTCTGCGAGGGCTACACAGCGTCTACCGCCGGCAAGGTGGTGTTCAACCTGCTCTGTGTGCTGTCGCTGGGCGCCATGTACTTGGTGAATGACGTGTACCCGTGGCTGTTTCTCCTGATTGCCGGCACGAAATCGACGCTGAGCAAGGCCGACTATGTCAAGTGCACGGTACGAACCCTGACACTCTCCGCTGTTCTTGTCTGACTGGTGGTGTGTACTCCAAATGCGCAGACGAGCCAGGGCGACATCACCGTGCACCCCGTCCAGGTCCTCGACATCAGCCAGACGGTAAGACCCTCGTCACTTTTTATTAAGGGGGCTTGTGGTGGTGGTGGCGGTGGTGTTGACAGCTCTCCTGTTGGCGCTCAGACCAAGGTCAGGGTCCTCGAGTACCGCTACGCCCGCTACTGTTACTATGAGCAGAGCGACCGTTTCGAGCCGACCAGGTACGTACACTGCGCCATTTACAACCGTGAAAGGTACCAAAGACGCCGGTCTCGTTTTTGCAGCAAGTTTTGCAATGTGTTTGAACGCGGTGTGCCCGGCCCCGATGTGTACACGCACGCCAACGCCGCCCTGCCGCACCGCACGCGCGAGTACCGTCGCCAGGTGTTTGGCGTGAACGCGATCAACGTCGTCGCAAAGTCGATCCCGCGGCTCCTCATTGACGAGGTCCTGCACCCGTTCTACCTCTTCCAGCTGCTGAGCATCGTCACATGGTTTGTCGAGGCCTACTACTACTACGCGACGGCCATCTTTGCCGTCTCGGCCGTGTCCATCGCCCTGTCGCTGCAGGAGCTGCGCGGCAACATCAGCAAGCTCAGGTCGATGGCCCGGCACGACGGCGTGGTCAACCTGCTGACCGAACAGGGCTGTACGTTTTTTGGGGGGTGTTGTTGTTCACGTTTGCTGCTGACTGACAAAAGGGGACTAGGGACCGAGGTCTCGTCGGCCGACATCGTCCCAGGTGACCTCATCGAGATCCCGTCCACGTCGGGCTATTGCCTGCCCTGCGACGCCCTCATCATCATGGGCTCGTGCATCACCAACGAGGCCATGCTCACGGGCGAGTCCATCCCCGTGACCAAGTCGCCCGCGACCCTGCTCTCGGTCAACGACTCGTTCACGCGCGGCCTGTCGCAGGCTAGTGGGCCGCCGCATATGGTCGCCCCAGAGGCCCGCACGTCTCGGCGCCACCTGCTCTTTGCAGGCACGACCGTCATCCAGACGATCGACCAGCCGCCCAAGTCGCCCAAGCCCGTGTCGTCCCCTCTGCAGGACCGCATGGTCGCAATGGCAGTCAGCACGGGGTTCGAGACCGCCAAGGGACAACTCATCCGCTCGATCCTCTTCCCAAAGCCCAGCAGGTTCACCTTTGTGCGCGACTCGTTTCGCTTCATTGCGATCATGGGCGTTGTCGGTATGAACATGATCTACAATAGAAAATAATAGAAAATAAATATCCGTAGCACTCCTCGGCTTCTTCTACAGCCTCTATGCCTACATCACAATGGGCGCGTCGTGGCAAAAGATTCTGCTGCGCTTTGTCGACCTGGTCACGGTCGCTGTCCCGCCCGCGCTGCCCGTGGCCATGACCATCGGCACGTCCTTTGCCCTCTCCCGACTCAAGCAGCGCCGGGTCTTCTGCATCTCGCCGCCTCGCGTCAACGTTGCTGGCCGGCTCAACTGCATCGGCTTTGACAAGACCGGTACGTCGTTGCTACACCAATTACAACAAAGATAAATAAATAAATTAAAAAAACAACCCAACCATCTGAAGGGACACTCACCGAGGACGATCTCCAGGTCGTGGGCGTGATCGGCAAGGAGGACACGAATCTGGGCAAGCTGGGCCCGTTGATGCGCCATCTCGCGGACGGCTCGGGTGCCAGCGGCCGCGGCAAGTCTGTGCCCGCCATCTCGGCGATCGAGGACGCCGGCACAGTGTCGCTGCGCCACTTGCTCGCGAGCACCCACTCGCTTCTGATCCTGAACGGCCAGATCGTGGGCGACCCCGTGGACGTGCGCATGCTCGAGTTTTCCCAGTGGCACTTTGCGGTGGCGCCCGCGGCAGGCGAGGAGCTCAACACGCCGCTGCGAAACGTCGTCGAGCCAAAGCTCATCCACAGCATTCGCGGCATCATCAAGAGCCCCGACGACCTCTACGAGCTGTGGATGATGCGCACGTTCGACTTTGACTCTGCCATCCAGCGCATGAGCGTCGTCGTGTTTGACGCCATGCACCAGCGCTTCCAGTCGCACCTCAAGGGTGCACCAGAGATCATCCGCCGCATCTGTCGCCCAGACTCGATCCCGGCCAATTTCGATGAGCAGCTGCACAAGTACACACACCGCGGCTACCGCGTCCTCGCACTCGCCTACAAGCTCCTTCCCGGCGTGCGCTCGATTGCCCAGGTGCTCGACATGTCGAGGTATTATTATTTTTTATATTTTACTTTATTTGGAAATAATTGTCCTTATACGTAGGGAGGACACGGAAAAGGACGCGCTGTTTGCCGGCCTAATCGTGATGGAGAACGCCCTCAAGGAACAGACGATCCCGACGCTCGCGCTGCTCGCTCACGCCCACGTGCGCTCGTTCATGGTCACGGGCGACAACATCCTCACGGCCAGCAGCGTGGCCCGTCAGTGCGGCCTCCAGCGCCAGGGCTGCCCCGTCTACCGGCCCGTGTTTGAACCAGCGGACAATCCCACCGAGGTGATGTGGGAGCGGCTGGACAAGGTGGCCGAGGCAGCAGCAGCCCCGACCGTCCCTGTCTCTCCGAGCGATGATGAGCTTCAACCGCAACCGCCGCAACAAACCACCACGTCATTGTCGTCGTCGTCCTCGTCGGGCGGCTCCTCGACACAGTCCCTGGAGTCGGATCTCGGCCGCAAGCTCGCCCTCGAACAGCAGCCGCTCCAGCTGGAAAAGGAAAAGGCAAAGGAGGAGCGCATCACGACCGAGGAGCTCACGTCCTACATGAGGAAGCTTAAGCTGCCGTACAAGCGCATGTCGCAGCAGCTTGTCCAGGCCGAGCAGGTCCCTGCGGGTGGCGTGGCGATCAAGATGGATCCCATCAACCTGACCGCCGCCGTGCCTTCATCGTCGCTCTCTGTCCCTGCTGCAGTTGGTGGTTCTGCTGCTGGCAGTGCCCCTGCTGCGGGCGGCCCTGCCCACGCGACAACGATGAGCGAGGTCGAGTTGGCCGAGGTCAGCATGTCTGGCGACGACTATGTCTTGCTCAAGAGGCTGCTCGATCCCGTCCTGTTCCGCAAGGTGCTCCTGCGTTGCCACGTCTTTGCGCGCATGCTGCCTCACCTCAAGCAGGAGCTGATTGAGGACTTCCAGTCGCTCGGCTTCATGTGCGCCATGGTCGGCGACGGTGCCAACGACTGCGGCGCCCTGCGAGCGGCCGATGTCGGTCTGTCGCTGTCCACCGTCGAGGCCTCGGTCGCCGCGCCCTTTTCGAGCCTCGACATGCACATTGGCGCGATGGTCGAGTTGATCCGCGAGGGCCGTGCCGCTCTGGTCACGTCCTTCAGCTGCTTCAAGTACATGGCATTCTACGCGATGATCCAGACCATCACCGTCTCCATCCTGTACGGCATCGACTCCAACATGAGCGACTTCCAGTTCCTCTACATCGACCTCATCGTCATCCTGCCCCTGTCGCTCTGCATGGCGCTCACAGCCGCCAGCGAGCACCTCGCACGCAAGGCACCTACCGGCAACCTCCTCTCGCCGACCATTACTATCTCCCTCTTTGGCCAGATCGCCATCCAGGGCATCTTCCAGGTCCTTGTCTACCTCGTCCTGCGCACTCAGTCGTGGTACGTGCCACCCCAACCGGCCGTGGCGTCGGCCGAGCCAAAGCTCACCGACTCGCCCGGTCCCATGATCACGTCCGATTACGTACGGCCCGAGTCGACCACCCTCTTCCTCTTCTCCTGCTTCCTGTACATGTCGGGCAGCGTCGTCTTCAGCATCGGCCGCGACTACCGCAAGTCCATGTTTACAAACTGTATGTCATGAAAAAAAAATTTTTATTATTTTAATTTATTTTTTGTTCATGTACAGTCTGGTTGATGATGACCCTGTCTGCCCTCCTGCTCGTTTCCATCTGGATGCTCTTCTTCCCTGGCGAGCTCGTCCTCGATGTCCTCGCTATGGTTGACATGCCCTTGCAGTGGCGTGCAGCCATCTTTGGCTTTGCCGTCGCCCACGTGCTCGTTGCGTTTGGTTGGGAGCGGTACGTGGCACCAACGCTCGGACACTGGTGGTCGACTCGCAAGCGCAACGCAAAGGATCCAAGGAAGCGCAAACTCTACAAGCAGCTCTTGGATCATCACCTCTAAAGAGACCCCGGCTTACATTAAATTTAAACTTTATTTTATTTTTTTTGTTTTCAGTTAAAAAATCCACCTAATTGCTTGAGCTTTTTCTTTTTTTTTGGGGGGGGGGGGAAGGGGTAGATGCTGTTCAGCGGGATCCACCGTGAGGAATGGGACCAGGACCGGACCACTTGTTGGAGGGCACGCCCCCGGGCAAAGGACCGCCAACAGGCAGCTTTACCCCTTGAGGACCTGCGGGAGCCCACTGCGAAATCCCAGGAGCATATCCATAGGGGACGGGACCGGTGGGCACGTTGCGACGCTGAGGAGCCAGGAAAGGACCGGTTCCTTGCTGGAAGGGTGAGATTTGGCCGACGCCGGGGTTGACAAACGCAGGGACGACAGCCGGGATGGGTCGCAGGCGATCGAACGTGACCTCTTCGTGGTTGCCGTACTCGGGATAGAGGACAACAGCAAACTGGTTCGTCAGGTTCTCGATCACAGCAGGGTACCACTGGTTGTCCTCTGAGAAGCGGGCCTCGACGTGCTGGCCAAGGACCCACTGCTGCTGCTGCTGCTGCTGCTGCTGCTGAGGGATGCGAACGGGCAGAGGTTGTTGGAGCTGCTGTTGCTGCACAGGCACGGGCACGGCGGTTGTAATGTTGGCCTTGAGCTGCTGCTGAGGCGCGATGGGCTTTACTGCCGGTGCAGAGATGGCAGCAGCGACAGGTGCAGGTCCGGCAACGCCACCGATGGGGCGAATGTCCGAGGTGGCGACAATCTCCTGGTTGCCGTACTCGATGAAGACGACGCGCACAGTGTTGTTGCTCTCGTAGTTGATGATCTCCGCCTTGTACCACTGGCCGTCCTCGTGGAACTTGGCCTCGATGGGTCCAGAGTACTTGGGGACGGGCGCAACGGCGACAGGGGCGGCCACTGGCGCAGCAGCGACGACGGGCGCGGGCACAGGGGCCGCAGCTGCAACGACTGGGGCGGCGGCAGCCGAGGCGATGGCAGCGGCGGCCGACGCAGTGGGGATGGCACGGATGCTCGAGCTGGGGAGGATCTCTGCGTTACCGTACTGGGTGTAGGTGACAGCAATCAGCTGGCCACCGTTGGCGACATTGTCGATGCGGGCGGGGTACCAATGGCCATCCTCGCTAAACTTGGCCTCGACGACCTGGTTGACCGAGAAGGCAGGGGCGGCGGGAGCAACGACGGCTGCGGGGGCAGCGGCGGGCTTCTGGACCTGAGGGACGACGACAGCTGGCTTGGCCGGCTGCGGAGCAGAGACGGCGACGGGGGCGACGGCTGCGGGAGCGGCAGCCGCAACAGGAATGGTGGTCTTGCGCACGCCAGTGATCGGGATGGTCTCAGTGTTGCCATACTCGACATACGTGACAGTGACGGTTTGGCCAGAAACAGACTCGATCGTGGCAGTGTACCACTCGCCGTCAGCGGGGAAGAGCGCATCGACGACAGTGCCCTTCTGAAGCTTGAGGGCAGTCGCAGCAGGTGCAGGGGCGGTGGCAGCGGCGACTGGGGCAGCGGCGGTAATCTTGCGCAGGCGCGAATAGGGAATGGTCTCACTGTTGCCATACTCGGTATAGGTGACGGTGACCTGGCTCTTGGCCGCGTTGACATCGGTGATGATGGCCGTGTACCAGACGTCATCCTGGGTGAACTGGGCCTCGACAGATTCTCCGGGCTTGAACGCAGGGCTGGCAGGAACAACGGGTGCAGGGGCAGCGACGGGCGCAGGGGCAGCGGCGGCAGCAACAGTGAGGGGACGGATGGAGGCCGCGGTAATGACCTCGCTGTTTCCGTACTCGACATAGGTAACCGAAAAGTGCTGTCCGTCGGTCGAAACCTTATCCACGCGGGCCTGGTACCACTGCTGGTCCTCTGTGAAGAGGCCTTCCACAATTTCGCCAACCTTGTATGCAGGGGCAACAGCTACAGGCTTTACGGGTGCCGGGGCCGCGGCAACAACGGGGGCGGCGGCGACAGGCGCAGGGGCAGGAGTGACAGCGGCAGCGACAACGGGGGCGGCGCCGGCATGGCGAAGAGACGACGCAGGGAGATCCTCCGAATTGCCATACTCGGTGTAGAGGACGCTGAAGACCTTGCCGTCGGGGGAAATTTTTTGGATAATCCCCTTGTACCACTGACCATCCTCGGAGAAGAGGCCCTCGATCTGATCGCCCACCTTGAACCCACTGGCAGACACAGTTGCTGGAGCAGCAGTAGCAGCAGCTGGTTTGACGGGTGCAGGAGGTGTGACGACAATAGGAGCCGACGCTGTCGTCTTTGGACCAGCCCAGCTTGCCGTCGACTGTTGAAGGGACATTGAGTGCGTTACCTTGGGACCGATCGGCCCTGGTGCGGCGGGCCTTTTCATGGGAAGAAAGAAGGGGGGGAAAAAAGGATCAAATAAAAATGAATTTAAAAATATTTTCTATATTTTCTTTTATTGTACTTTGAGCCAATTGGGGCAGTGGCTGCTTTCTGTACAGGAGCGGCGATCGCGGTTGGGGCAGCGGCAGCGACAGGGACGGCGTGCTTCTTTGCAGCAGCAGAGCCATTCACACCCTTGGGAACAAGTAGTTCGACTGCCTTGTCGACGTCGCCCTTCACCTCGGCCAGTGCCTGAGTCGATTGTTCAAACAAGTGGATGATTTTTAAAAAAAAAATACATTGCGGGCGTCAGCAGCAGAGAAACCCATCTCGATCAGTCGGGCAACGCCTTCGTCATTTCGCGTGGCATCGTTCTTCTTGTCGGCCCGGAGCGCAACGTCGGGCTGGTGCAGGAGAGATAAGACCATGAGTGTTTCTTCTCAAGCGAGCCATCGTTTGATACCTGTGCAAGTACGGCGATACCAGCGGCCTCCAGTAGTTGAAACGTTTTATCAAAGTCGTTCTTGCACTTGATAAGTGTGTTTCTGGCGAACGACAGACGGATAAGTAGGACAGGGGCCGAAAGACTTACCGTGCTGCTGCCTCTTGGAAACCCATCTCGGTAAACTTGTTGACAAAGTATTCGTCTGCCTTGCCAGCTTCATGGTGGACTTCATTAGAGAGGACGTCGACCTGCACCGGCAAGGGAATGGTGAGTTGGCAGCGCAGAGCACGGGTAGCAGGAAGGAAAAAAAAAAGAAGGGACGAGGGGGGGGGGAACCCCGGCAAACCCAGCGGCGTAGGGAGAAAACACGGATCACTCTTCTACCTTGCTCTTCCTGGCTGCTGCCTGACGTTTCTTTGCTGCCTTGCTCGTTCCGGCTCCAGGAGCTGGTGTGTCGGCAGCTGACTTCGTGGCGGGTGAACCAATGGGGGCTGACATTTTTTCCTTTTCCTTTTTCTCTCTCTCTTCTTGTCGCGGGGCGGGCTGACTTTTTCGTGCGGGCAGGAGGACTGGGTGCTCTCGCTGTGCGTGTACTAGTTCCTACCACGGCAGCGTCGTTAGACAATTTATGACAACGATAGGAAAAGGGCAAGTCAGCGAGCGCGCGCCAAGCCGGCGAGGAAAAACCAACCAGTGGCCAACCAAGGATGCTGGCCACATGCGCTTTCTTCGTTCTTTTTTTTTTTTGCCAGAACTTTATGCGCGTGTACGAGGTCGTGTGGTCGTGGATTGTGGCCGCCTACTGGCAGTTCCATCTGGCCTGGGTCGTGCTGAACCAGGTAACAAGCCCCCTGTACGTTTTAAGCGGTGACCTTTTTTTTTTTTTTGGTCGTGTCGCAGTTTGCATGCAATGTCCTGGCCGCGCCCAAGCGCGCACAGAGACGCAAGATTGCGGTGATTGGCGATGGGCACGCGCAGGGAGTGGGCGACTGGGTGGTGATGTCAGTCAGTCCTGGCCTGCCGAAAGAGCTCGAGGCGCTGATCTCGCGCGACGGGAGGCTCACGTTCAGGTGGAGGGTGTACCCGTGCGGATGGCATCGCTCGTCCTCGTACGACTGGCTGCCGCCGTCAAGCCTGTCGTCGGCTAGGGCCGTCACCGCGGGGAGGATTAACTGGTTGTGGGCATGGTTCATGGAGGCCGCCGCTGCCAAAGACGCTGACGTGATCATTGTCATCCTGGGCTCGCACGATGCTGCGTACTAAAATATTATTACCGCGAGTTGTACTCACCATATATACCATGTAGGCTGAAGATTACGCCCGCAGACACTGTTGCCAACCTCAAGGCGGTCTGCGAGGAGCTAAAGGCGCGCAGCAAGCGCGTGTTCTTGTGCACGCTGCCCACTCATGGCGCCAAGGGGGCCGAGCTCGATCGACTTGTGGCTACCAATGAGCTCATCGTCAAGTCGTTTTCGAGAAAGGAAACCATCGACGGCCTTGTCGTGATTGACGAGAAAAACAACGGCGTGTTCAAGCGAGCCGACCTCTACTGCATGGATCACCACCATTTTAACAGCCGGGGCTACCGCGAGCTTGCCAAGGCCATCAACCCCGTCTTTGCCAACGACTTGCTCAAGGTGCAATTTGCGTACTTTCGCGACCTCCTCGAGCCGTCCAAGTCGAAATAATTTTCACTTTTGTAAAGAGTATCACGGGCCCATGGTTCAAGGATTGCTGGTTGCGATAGCCCTCGCGATCGTGCTCAGTCTGCTGGGCCCACCCACACGAGACTTGCTCCTGGTCGAGCCCATGCGCGAGTACGCTGTCTGGCGCAGCAGAGGCACAGGCAACGTTACACCTCCCGTGCAGAGCAGCCCCCCGCGAGTGGTCCTGATGGTGCACATATTTGCGTGGAGGAGGACCAAGGCCCTGCGGCGCCTGTGGGACTCCCTGGTGCGGGCGGGCAGCGAGTTCATGGACGACGACGGCGATGTGGACCTCCGCTTGGTGGTGCATGTGGATGGGGGCGCACTGCCGGCTGTGGTGGACATGGTCGAGACAGAGCTGGTGCTGGCGTGGCCCGCGGCATGGGGGCCGATGAGGGTGGACGTGGTGACGGCAGGCGGCAACATGGGGCTGGAGAAGGCGATCATGCGGGGCGTGGGGCAGACGGCGGGCCATGAGGCGATGGCGCTCGTGCTGGAGGACGACCTGGAAGTGAGTCCGCAGCTGTTTCGCTACGCACGATGGTGCAGGCAGCACTGGGCAGGCGTGGGGCGCCGAGACGACATGCTGTTTGGGTACGCGCTGCACACACCGCGGGCCGACGAGCTTTCGATCAAGGGCAACGAGAGCACCGTGCCGTGGCGGCCCAGCGATGTCCTGCCCGTGGACCGCAGCCAGCAGGCCGTTTTTGCAATGCAGGTGCCGTGCAGCTGGGGCTTTATCGTGCCGATGCAGCGATGGAACGCCTTTGCCGCGTACTACTCGCACAGGACAACGTCGACTAATTCCAGGACGGCCTCGTTCCCGAGCAAGTCTCACGCCTGGGCCAAATCGTGGAAAAAGTACCTGGTCGAGTGGATGGTCCATCGCGGCCTGTTTGAGATCTACCTCAACCTGCCCGACGAGGCCAGCATCGTCACCAACCACTACGAGACGGGCGTGCACAGCTTTGCCGCGTGGCACGAGCCGGTCATTCCCGACAGCCTCCGGCCCGACCGCGACCTGCGCTTCAATGTGCCCCTGGTCCAATCGGCCTCTGAGCTGGACGCCGTCCTCTTCTCATCCGCTTCTGCTGGAAACGACCTCGTCGTTGTCGACTGGACCCATTCTCTGTCTTCACGTGATGCGCTGCAGCGTAGTGCGACGGATGGATGCAGCAGAAATTAAATCCTGATTTTATTTATTTTATTTATTTATTTATTTACCCCGGAGTGCACAATTGATGAGAAGCAACAAACAACATTTACGTTCACTGATTCAACACACAAGTGTGCACTCCGGACGCATGTTTTTTTTTTGTTAAAATAAAAAAAAAACTTGAAAAGACAGTATGGGAGACGAGCATTTCAAATATGTCTGCCGGTATAAGAAAAAACCCACGACCTTCCCGATGACTAAATGCCACCGTGAACGAACTGCGCAGACGCCACGCT
>Ga0302230_10002472_pt1 | contig 10923 bp, 19 predicted proteins | sample II_Palsa_N2_1_FD_193523 | JGI IMG/M metagenome (GOLD analysis project Ga0302230, IMG submission 193523) | Peat permafrost microbial communities from Stordalen Mire near Abisko, Sweden - II_Palsa_N2_1 | ecosystem: Environmental > Terrestrial > Soil > Palsa > Peat permafrost | place: Sweden... | reverse complement strand
TTCCTCAGGACCTGCTGCTGCCGTGTTTGCGCGTACCGGTGATCGGCAGCCTTGGCCAGGAAGTAGGCTCCGGCGGCAGCGGCGAGAGGGACGGCCAAGTTGGTGGTCTGGGACATTGTGTAAAATGGAAGCGATGATGTCACTCAGTTTTTCAGCCGACGATGAACCGCCGCCTTCTGTTGCAGCCACGGAGGAGGCTGCTGAGCACGATCGGCCGTCCGATGGCGCCGTTCTACGACAGCGACCCGTCCTTGCCGCCACCGCCGCCATCGCCATCGCCTCGGCAGAAAAGTAGACCACATGGCGAATTGGACGGGCAAGAGTTCAGGGTCAACAGGGGGCGGTCGCTCGAGGCCGTCGTGCACGACACCAATCACTTCTTCGCGTCGGCAGACTCTAGGGGATACACGCCGCTGGACCTGAGTGTGTACGAGGATGACGTGCTTTTCCGCGAGACGGTGTTTTACGAGTTCCGCATGAACGGGATCGGGCCGTACACGCGACTCCTCTGGGTCACCCGATCGCTGCTGCGCATGTACTATGCCCACTCGCAGATGGAGGTCATCAAGGTCTGCGATCGCACGCCGCACGAGTTCCAGCTCCAGTGGAAGTTCACCGCAACGCCCCGCACGCTGATTGTCTTCCCGTGGAGTGGCAATCACGGCGGCGATGTCGCCGGAGGCAGTAATACAAAGGGCGCCAGCACGAACGAGGTGGTCTACGAAGGCTACTCGGTGTACAACCTTTCTTCACGCGGGCTCATCAACGCCCACACAATTGAAAACATTATCCCAACCCCGCTTCATTTTGCCTACAGCAGGCACCTCAATCGCCTGATCAATTACGGCTCTCTTCTAACTAGCTCGCCTACCAAATACTGACGCATCCCTCCTTCGTAATGTTTGTTTTTCTGAAGTGCGCTAAAAAAAAAAAATTCACAAAAACATTTTTCATACATAATAAAATTTCGTCATTAAGCAAAGTACTTGCGGCTGGGCGAGCTGTTGCTGACAAAGACAAGGTCATTGCCGGTCGCAAAGCCCGAAAAACCGTTCGAGTTGCGCGAGCCAAAGGGCGTCCTGGGCGACAGGGGAGAACCGTTGATGGACTTGTGATCCGAGGGCAAGGCACGCTTGCCCTTGGGCGTTGTTTGGGCTGAGCTGGCCTTGAAGGGCGAGCTGATAGCCGCCGCATTCTCGGCACCACCGCCGATGGCGGCCACGGCGTTCTTGAGCGTCGTGTTTTTGCGCAGATTTTCGGACGACGTCTTGGTCGGTCGCGCCTTGGGAGAGGATGTTGACAGCGTCACGACCGCTGGCGACGTCGGGAGAGAGTGCACCGCCTCGGGGTCGTAAAAGATTGCAATCTTGCCCACGTTGACGTTTGGCAGAGCCGCTGGCTCCTGTTGTTTGCTGCCCTCCTCTGTGTCCTCGTCGTCGTCGCTGCTGCTGCTGCTGCTGCTGTCGTCCTCCTCGGCGGCAACCTGCGTCATGGACGAGGCGACGGTGGAGATGGGCGATCCAGGGACGCTGCTCGCGGTCGGCTCCGCGGTAAACTCGTCGGAAAAGAGAGTGAAAGTGGACAGGGGATGGGCCACTGTTCTCGACGGGGCAGGCGACCACTGGGGTGCCGAGTCAGTGCTGTTGCTGGCAGCCGCAGGTGGCGCAGGCGACCATTGCAGCACGGATGCGGAGCCCCTGCACGAGCAAATTAAGCACGTACAAAAAAAAGAACATTAATTTACGCGTACACGGGGATCTTGAAGGCAGAAACGGGCACGGGCACGTGGAGGGGCGTGCGGTCGTTGGCGGGCGAGCGGGGGTCGTGGAGGTCGACGGTGGCTGGCACGGCGTAGGACAGGGGCGTGCGGTCGAGCGCCTGTGTGGGCGAGCGGGGATCAAGCAGCGTTGCGGTACCTTTTGAAAAAAAGCACGGCGTAAGCCAACAAAAAAGAAGGACACGCATACCGACGTTGAAGCGCTCCTGCTCGTTGATAGGGTTCCTCGGGAGGTAGTTGTGGTAGCGGGGGATGGGCGAGCGGTTCAGGGCCGGCGAGCGCGGGTCGAAAACACCCTCCTCGTCCACAGAAAGTGGCAAGATGTCCGAGTTTTTGCGCTGGGACGAGAGCTCGGGCGACGCGGGCGGCGTGGTGTTTCCTCCGACCTGATTCACGTCTTAGCTACCGGGGGAGACCGCTTGCAAACACGTTACCTCGAGGACAGAGACAACGGCCGACTGCAACAGCGAGGCGGCGTTGCCCATTCGCTTTCTTCTTCTTTTTTTTTTGAAAATGGTTTGTAACGGTTTTTTGCCGACCGCCAACCAATGTTTTTGGCGAACCAGCCAACCAGACTACATGTACTACTGCAACGAGACCATGGCATCGCGAGCGACGCCGACACCGATCCATTGGACGGGCACGCCGACGAGCTCCTGGATGCGCAGGACGTATGCCTGGGCGTTCTTGGGGAGCTGGTCAAAGGTGCGGGCTGCACTGATGTCGGTCTTCCAGCCGGGCAGGGTTTCGTACACGACCTCGACCTTGGCGAGGTCGCCGAGGTCTGCTGTGTACCAGAGCGAAAGTTAGAAACAAACACACACAAATAAATAAAAGGGTTATTTTTGAAGATACCAGGCATGGAGTCCAGCTCAACGCCGTCCAGCTTGTAGGCGACGCCGATCTTGACCTCATCCAGTTGGTCGAGAATGTCGAGCTTTGTAAGGTTGATTCTGTAGCATTTATCGTTAGATCTCTCCCGTTTTATTTTTGACGGTTCCGCGTACGACTTGTATCCGTTGATCATAGCAGAGTACTTGAGGACGACGGCGTCGAGCCAGCCGCAGCGACGCTTTCGGCCAGTGGTCACGCCGACCTCGTGGCCGACTTTTTGGAGGTGCTCGCCGATGTGGTTGAGCTGCTCGGTGGGGAAGGGTCCCTCGCCGACACGCGTGGTGTATGCCTTGACGACACCATAGACGTCTCCGATAAAGCTGGGTGGGATGCCGAGGCCAGTGCAGGCGCCACCCACGGTTGCCGAGGACGACGTGACAAAGGGGTACGAGCCAAAGTCGAGGTCGAGCATGACGGCGTTGGCGCCCTCGACGAGGATCTTCTTGCCGGCCTTGAACGCCTTGTTCAGGTAGACGATCGAGTCGACGACCATGGGCTTGAGCCGATTGGCGAGCACCTTTTTTATTTTATTTTATTTTTTTTCAGGACACACACATGTACACAGCAAAAACAAGTCGCACCTTCAGGGTGGCGAGCTCGGCGTCGCCGTCGTGCTCGAGCGAAGGGAAGCGCTTCTTTGTGCTTGCAAGGAGGTCATTGTACTTTTGCGTAAACTCCTCAAAGTGGTAGAGCATGTGGATGCGGAGGCCGTTTCGCGACGCCTTGGCGCTGTAGGTTGGTCCGATGCCCTTGCGCGTGGTTCCGATGCTGCAAATGTAACCGTCGTTGGTTTGATTATAGCCTAGGCGAGTCCTCCTTACCTGCCACGGCCACGCTCGCCCTCTTCCAGGCCGTCGACCTTTTGCAGAAAGTCGGTGACGATGTGCGCGCGGTCCGAGACAAACGTGCGTCCCTCCCACTTGACGCCCTTGCTCTGGAGCTTGTCCAGTTCCTGGAACAGGTTGGGGAGGTGCACCACGACGCCGTTACCGATGAGCACGGCACAGTCCGGGTTGACGAGGCCGCTGGGCACGAGGTGGAAGTCGTACATGACGCCGTTGAGCACAATGGTGTGGCCAGCATTGTTGCCCCCCTAGCCGCGACAGAAAAGAGGGGGAATTAGGACGCGGCACATGGCCCCCCAGAAATCTTGGCCTTTCTTTCCCCCGCGCTGCCAAAAACACAAAAAAGGACCCAAAGAATAGAAATATACCTGGCAGCGCGCGACAATGTCGACGTCCTGGGCGAGCACGTCGACCAGCTTGCCCTTGCCTTCGTCGCCCCATTGGGCCCCCAAAACCACGAGGGCAGGCGTGACAGCGGACATTATCGTAACTGACGGGCCCATATTGCTCTTCACGACGACGAACCTGCCTCTCCGTCGCCTGCGCCGTTTCTTTCACAGCTGCGGGGGGCTCCTAATGACGCAGCGATCGACGTGGGTCTCGTGGCCCGGCTGGTGGCCCGGCGAGCGCGGACGCAGCGGGACGGTGGGCACGGTGGGCCGAGGAGAAGGTTCGGAACAGCCCCTGTTTGTTTTGTGACGCGCACTGAACTGCGTGCTGCAAACCCTCAGGGCGGCAGGTGTTCTTGCCACGGGAAGGCGAGCTCAATGCCCCGCTGCTGCCCGTGTCCAATCGCGTCCAGACTGCGCGATACAACGTGGTGGACTTCCTGCCCAAGCAGCTGCTGGCCCAGTTCAGCAAGGTGGCCAACCTGTACTTTCTGCTGATCGGGTGCCTGCAGCAGATACCCGACATCTCGCCCACGGGGCAGTACACGACCATCCTGCCGCTCGTGGTCTTTGTCTCGCTGGCGATGGCGCGCGAGGCGTACGACGACTGGCACAGGCATCGGCAGGACAGGGTCGAGAATGACAAGGTCGTGCTCGTGTGGCGCGCCGAGCGATGGACAGACATCCGCTGGGCAGATCTGCTTGTCGGCGAAATCGTACGGATCGCGGACGGAGACTACTTTCCGGCAGACATTGTCGTCCTGCACACGAGCAGCGACAACGGGACGTGCTACGTCGAAACTGCGTCGCTGGACGGCGAGGTAGTGTTTGTGCTCTTACGGACTGTCACTAAAGGAGCGATCGCAGTCAAACCTCAAGGAAAAGTCGGCGCTAACGACAACGCAAGCACAGTTGGTCTCGATTGAAGCGATCAGCCATGCAAAAGGTAAATGCCCAAAAAAAAAAAAACCACTTTTTGAAAGTTTTATTCATGTCCTTTTTTTTTAAAGGCTTTGTCCGGGCCGAGGCCCCCAATGCCAACCTATACGTGTTTGATGGCTACATCAGCCTCGATGGCCAAACGACGGCGCTGACCTCGCAGCAGCTGCTTCTTCGCGGCTCCAAACTCGTCCAGACCAAGGAGGTCACGGGCATCGTGGTGTTCACGGGCGAGGAGACCAAGGTGCGCATGAACGCGTCTCCGGCCCCGACCAAGTCGCCATCGATCGAGAAAATAACAAACCGACTGGTTGCTTCCGTGTTTGCGCAGCTCCTCTGCCTTACCATTTTATTCACCATCCTCAGCACCGTTTGGTCAAAGAACAACCTTGCGCACATGTGGTACCTCGGCACCAATGCACAGAATCCCCAGAACCCGATGGCTTCCTTTGGTACCTTTGCGTAAGGCAAACTCGAGACTGACGTTGCTTCTTTTTTGGCACAGCGACGTTCTTGATCCTCTACAATACGCTCATCCCGATCTCGCTGTACGTGACGCTGGAGTTTGTCAAGCTCGTGCAGGCAGGCCTGATGGGCACGGACATTGCCATGTACCACGCAGAGTCGGACACGCCCGCACAGGCGAGGTATATATGTCGTAGAAATAAATGAATGCTTCACGCTTGGGCACAGGACGAGCTCGATCAATGAAGACCTCGGCCAAGTGTCGTACGTGTTTTCCGACAAGACGGGCACGCTCACGGACAACATTATGATATTCCGCAAGCTGAGCGTCGGAGGCCACTCGTACCGCCACCGAAGTGCCGCCGACCGTTTGCCCGAAGAGTCGTCGTCCGCAATGCTGCCGTTGGACGTGTCCGATGACATGGGCAGCTCTGGAGGCTATCGCTCGTTTACGGGCAGCTCGTAAGCCTTGCTTTAACTCTTTTTGCTTGTTTGCTTGCTTCAAATCTTCTTTTCTAGGCGACCATTTACTGCAAACTCCACGTCCAACAGGGCAGCTGCGGCAGAGGGCTCGACGAGCGACCTGATGGGCCTTGCGCAGAACGATGGCCTGATCAAGAGCACGCTCCTTGCAATGGCGCTCTGTCACACAGTCGTCCCGTCGTACTCGGCAGATACAGAGGACGGCCGGCCGCAGTACCAAGGATCGTCTCCCGATGAGGTGGCGCTCGTGGACGGCGTCGCACAGATCGGCTTTATCGTCATGCGGAAGCGTGCAGAAACGATGACCCTCAAAATTTTGGGTCAGATGGCCGAGTACGAGATCCTCAGCGTGCTCGAGTTTACGTCGGAACGCAAGCGCATGTCTGTCATCATCAGGTGCGTGGTTGTTCAAAATAAAATTTAAAAAAAGGCAATTGATGTTGGGATCTGCAGAACACCCGAGGGTCGAATCCTGCTCTTTTGCAAGGGTGCGGACCAGGTGATCCTCGAACGCGTGCTCCAAAACACCGACACGTCCCGTCAGTACCTCGCCAAGACGCAGCAGCACATTGACCAGTTTGCCAAGGACGGCCTGCGCACCCTCGCGTACGCCGTGAGCGAGCTCACACAACAGCAGTATGCGGAATGGCACAGGGTCTACCATGCTGCCTCGATCGCGCTCGTGCACCGCCAGGAGGCGCTGGACCGTGCCTCGGAGCAGATCGAGATAAACATGACCCTGTTGGGTGCGGTTGCCATCGAAGATCGTCTCCAGGTCTGGTTTGTTCTGATTAGTTATTTTAATTTTAGTTTAAAATATCAGGCGGGCGTCCCGCAAACGATCGAGTCCTTGACAAAGGCGGGCATCAAGCTGTGGGTTTTGACAGGCGATAAACTCGAGACGGCGATCAACATTGGCTACTCGTCGGCGCTCATCCGCCACGACTCAAACGTGTTTGTGATAAAGAACGAGAACGGCGACCATGAAGCTATCAAGAAGCAGTTCAAGAAGGCGTTTAGCACGATTGCCGCTGACGATCTCAAGAAACACTCGGTCATTGTCCTCGAGGGCACCACCATCCACTCGATCTTTGAGAGCGACGACCTCGTCCAAGAGGTACGTTGCTTTTTCTTTTCTTTTTCTAAAAACATCTGCAGTTTCTGCTGACATCCGTGTCGGTTGCAAGCGTCATTTGCTGTCGTGTATCGCCCATCCAGAAGGCCGACATTGTCCGTTCTGTTCGGTACGAATAAAATGGAGACGTTTTTCTGACCGGGTTTATACAGAGAAAACCTGAACCAAATCACACTTGCGATCGGCGATGGCGCCAACGACGTGGGGATGATCCAGGCCGCGCACGTCGGCATCGGTATCACCGGCCGGGAGGGTCTCCAGGCAGCTCGGTCGTCCGACTACACGTTTGCCCAGTTCCGATTCCTTCAGCGGCTCCTGCTGGTTCACGGGCACTGGTCGTACGTGCGCGTGAGCAAATTCCTGCTCGGGTCTTTCTACAAATGTACGGTGCTCATCATGACGCAGGTCTTCTTTCAATGTACGTTGGATTTTTTTTTATTTAAAAAAAAAATACATTTATTCTAATCGCTTACTCGACAGTTTACAATGGCTTCACGGGCACGAGCATTTACGACATGTGGACGCTTGCTTGCTACAATGTCATCTTTGCCCTTTTGCCGGTCATTTTCGTGGGTGTGTTTGAAAAGGACGTGGAGGACAGCACCTTGATCGCCGTGCCCCAGCAGTACAAGGTTGGGCGAAGATCCGAGCTCTACAGCTACAAAAGTATTTTTCTGATTTTGAAAGGAAAAAAACAAGACAAGGCCTAAACAAATGCACATCAGCTTTCTGGAGCGAGATGCTGAAAGGGACGTTCCATGCGTTGCTTTGCTCGCTGGTCGTGATTGGCCTCTTTGGCAACAGCGAAGGCGCGGCGTACAACGAGGACGATGGCCTGTACCTGATGGGCGAGATCGTGTACACATGCGTTATTTTCATTGTCACGATCAAGATCGGCATCCTCGGGGCACACAACCATACCTGGGCCAACAACATTGCCGTCTACGGGTCTATCGGCATCTGGTTCCTGTTTATGGCCGTCTACTCGTACATGAAGTTCCTCAGCTTTACCTTTTACGGCATGTTTGTCCAGGTACGCCAATAGCATGCTTTTCTATTTATTTATCTGAAGAAAATCCTACTTTAGCTCATTGGCCACAACTCAAAGTTTTTCTTCACTGTCGTCATCATCGTTGTGAGCGCCCTCCTGCTCGACTTTTGCGTGCAGTACTATGGCGCGAGCGAGCACCCGTCCAGCACGCAGATCCTGAACGAGTTGGAGAAGTTTGGTGATGTGCACGACGCGACGATGGAGTACAGCGAAGACAATGACGATGACTGATCAGTGACTTGGTTTGTAAATTTTTCTTTTCGGTTGAGAATTTATTATTTTCGTTTTTTCTAAAGAGAAGCAATGCCCCCATTTGAGACATGGCGCAAACTATTCGTACATTGAGATTTTTTTTTTGGATGAGCAGGGGAAAAGGGGAAAAGTGCGATGGAGAAAACTGATCCACAGCACGTGTTTAGAGCTCTCGGAGGGGAACCTCGGCCTCGGCATTGTTGTTGCCCGTGTTGTTGCCCGAGTTGGAGTCTGACGCGGTGCTGGCATTGTCGGCCTCGACGGGCTTGTTGTCGATGATCTCGCCGGCCTTGGAGTTGTCGGCGACGGCCTCAAACGCGTGGCCATCAACGATTTTCAGGGCGGTCTTGTAGGCGTCCTCGACGGTGAGGAAGATGCTCTGGTAGTTGATCTCGTCCATGACACCCGAGTCGAGGAGGACGTCCTTGACGTTGGAGCGGAGGTAGGCAAAGAGGGGGGTGATGCCACGGGCACGGAGCTTGCGGGTGACCTGGATGAGGGCCTCGGCACCAAAGGTGTCGACGTGGTGGATGGCCGAGCCGTCGAGGATGAAGACCTTGGGGGCGACCTTGGGTGCTCCGGGGCGGAAGTGGAAGTCGCCCTCGACGTTGGGGGTGGTCTTCTCGACGACCTTGTCAATAAAGTACTCGCGGTTGAAGAACACGAGGGCATTGTCGAATCGGAGGATGAGGACCTGTTGTTATTTTGACCATTAAAAAGGAGGGGCTGTCACGGCGAGTGGCGCTTACGTTGGGGTTGGACACGGCCTGGGGGAAGCGCTTTAAGTTGACGATCTTGACCTTGCCGTCGGAGCCGGTGACGGTGCCGAGGTAGGCAATGTAGGGGAACATCTGCTGGAAGACGACAATGATAAACATGAAGCCGGCGCCGATGGCGAGTCCGTTCTCGGGGCCACCGCCAATCACGCCGATAAAGGTGATGGACCAGATGAGGAAGTCGCCCGTGTTGGAGTACCAGTACTTGACCATGGGCTCAAAGTTGGCGAGACGGACGACGGCGGCGAGCACGATGGCCGAGAGGATCGACTTGGGGAGGTAGAAGAAGACCTGCATGACGGGGGTGCCGACGACGATGATCATGGTGATGATGCTGACGACCGTGTAGAAGATGGTCCTGGCGTTCTGGAGGTCGGCCTCGGCAGTGCTGTTTGTTATTATTTTTTGTTTGTTTGTTTGTTTGTTTGGAATTCAGCGGTTGGTAAAGGATACTCATGCAAAGGGGCACGTACCGAGAGAAGGAGCCGGTGACGGGGTAGGTCTGGAAGAACGACGAGACGACGTTGGCGACACCGAGGGCGAGGAACTCCTGGTTGCCGCGGATGACGTAGCCGCGCTTCTCACCGATGGTGACGGCGAGCGAGTACGACTCCATGTAGCCGACAAAGGTGATGATGAAGGCGGCGCCCCAGATCTGGCCCTGGATGTTGGAGGCGACCGAGGGGACCTTGTAGGCGGGGAGACCCTCAGGGCAGGTGGTGGTGGCGTTGGTGGTGTTGGTGGCCGCGGTGTTGGTGCAGCTGACGGGCCAGCTGTTGGCCGCGGTGTAGCCGGTCGAGCTGTGGTAGGTGATGAGGAGCCACGAGACAAAGGTCATGACGACGACGACAAAGAAGGGCACGGGCCAGCGAGGGAACTTCTTACGGACGACGACGATAAACACAAGGGAGCCAAAGCCCATGAGGAACGCGAGCCACTTGGACTGGTTGAGGTTGGCAGCGAGGTAGGCAAACTCTTGCCACATGAAGCTGCTCGTGGGGACCTGCGACGACGAGAGCTGTGTACGGGGCGGGGAAGCGGGGTCATTCCTTGTGCCAACAAAATAAATCTGAAAGAACGTACACCCCAGAGACTGCCGATCTGAGTCGAGCCGATGACGAAGGCCGAGGCGGCGACGAAGCCCTCGATGTAGGCGGGGCTGAGGAGGCGGAGGAGGAAGCCGATGTTGAAGAAGCCAAAGATAAGCTGTTGTTGCAGAACAGGTTAATGACTGGCTACAGAGGAGACACGTACGTTCCAGATGCCGACGATGAGAGCAAGGTAGCTGCAGGCCTCGACGTAGAGCGGGTACTGGGGGTTGGATGCCGAGTTTGTCGAGTTGTAGATTGCGCCAATGTACTCGTTTGTGAGGACCGACACGACGGCGACGGGGCCGACGTTGATGTGGTGCGAGGTGCCGAGGAAGAGGTACATTGCCATGGGGATGAAGGTGGCGTAGAGGCCGGCGGTGACGGGGAGGTTAGCGACGTTGGAGGCGTACGAGACGACCTGGGGGATCATCAGGGCCGTGACGGCGACACCGGCGAGGAAGTCAGCCGAGAGCTTTGCGAGGAAGTCGTTCTTGTAGTCGAGGGCGGTGTTGATGATGGGGAAGAGCTGGGTCAGGAGGAACCACAGGTACGCCTTGGAGGGCGCCTTGAGCAGCGGCTTGACGTGCACGTTGTACTGCTGGCCGATGTACTGCCACGTGCGCTGCGGCAGGGTCAGGTGCTCGTTGTCGTTGAGGTACTTCTTGAAGCGGGCATTGCGCGTGATCTCCAAGAGGGGCGCGTTGTCGGCGTCTTGCACGGTCACGTTGGTGGCCATTGTGAGCGAGCTGTGCGTGGTGGGCGGTTAGAGAGGGAGGGAGCAAGAGAAAGATGTGCCACGGGGGGGGGGGGGGTCTCATAAAACAAA
>Ga0302230_10002462_pt1 | contig 10956 bp, 6 predicted proteins | sample II_Palsa_N2_1_FD_193523 | JGI IMG/M metagenome (GOLD analysis project Ga0302230, IMG submission 193523) | Peat permafrost microbial communities from Stordalen Mire near Abisko, Sweden - II_Palsa_N2_1 | ecosystem: Environmental > Terrestrial > Soil > Palsa > Peat permafrost | place: Sweden... | reverse complement strand
TTGGTGTTAAATGCACCCAATAATAGCGCAAGCAATAAATATATTTATAATATTAATTACAATGGTAAACGCTATAATAACAACTGGCTTGATCATGCTGAAATGCTAAAAGGGGGGGTCATAAACCTTAATATGGCAGCGCAACCAAATAAACAACGAGGTACAGATTCATCTAGTTTTCCATACTCGTTATCAAATGAAAAATAATTTCACCGGGATGAACAGACGCAAATTTGTAAGAAATACGGCAATCCTTGGTGCGGGGCTAACCCTCTCTAAACTACCTGCTTTTGCTAACTCCAGCTACCCGGTAGTAAGAGTTGCTGCCGAAAAGCGAAATTTTAGCAGTAAGGTGATAGAAGATACAATTCTTCAGTTTCAATCAGGAGTTAAGGATAAAGAACTGGGGTGGCTATTCGGAAACTGTTTTCCCAATACGCTGGATACTACCGTTACTTATACTAATAAAAACGGCGTGCCTGACAGCTATGTAATCACCGGCGATATTGATGCCATGTGGTTACGTGATAGCAGTGCCCAGGTTTGGCCATATTTGGATTTTATCAACAAGGATAAGAATTTGCAGCAATTGATTGCCGGTGTCATCAACCGGCAGAAGGTTTGCATTTTACGCGACCCTTATGCCAACGCATTTTATGATGACCCAAATAAAACCGGCCAATGGAAAAGCGACGTTACCGATATGAAACCCGGGCTGCATGAACGTAAATGGGAAATAGATTCGCTCTGTTACCCTATTAGGCTGGCCCACAGGTACTGGCAATTAACGGGCGATACCACGCCCTTTAATACACAATGGCTTGCGGCTATAAAACTCACCTTAAAAACTTTTAAAGAACAACAGCGTAAAACTAACGACGGGCCCTATCATTTTCAACGTAATACTGCCTGGGCCACCGATGGCGTTGCTATGAATGGTTTCGGTTACCCCGTAAAACCGGTAGGATTGATATGTTCAGCATTCAGGCCCAGTGACGATGCCACTATTTTTTCGTTCTTGATCCCTTCTAATTTTTTTGCAATCGTTAGTTTAAAGCAAGCCGCTGAGATGGTAGAAAAAATAGCAGGTGATGCCAGTACAGCCGCTGGGCTCACGGCTCTTGCTGCGGAAGTAGAGCAGGCAATACAAACTCATGGAATTATTGAACATAGTCAATATGGTAAAATATATGCTTATGAAGTGAACGGCTATGGCAGTTATAACTTAATGGATGATGCCAATGTACCCAGTTTACTTGGGTTGCCTTATTTAAATGCGGTCTCAAATACCGACCCGGTTTATCAGAATACCCGTAAAATGTTGTTGTCTTTAAATAACCCCTTTTTTTTTAAGGGTCAAGCCGGCGAAGGAATAGGAGGCCCGCACGCAGGTAAAGATATGATATGGCCTCTCGGTATTATTATCCGGGGTTTAACAAGCGATGATGATGATGAAATGAAATATTGCATCACCATGCTGAAAAACAGCAACGTGGGTACAGGTTTTATGCATGAATCATTTAACAAGAACGATGCAACTATTTTTACGCGTAAATGGTTTGCCTGGGCAAATACCCTTTTTGGCGAGTTTTTATGGGAAACGTATCAAACTAAACCTTATTTGTTGGCATAACAGCAAGTATTTCAAAAATTAAAACATATGAAACGAATCTTTTTCATTCTGATATTTATAACTGCCGTTACTATAGCTAAAGCTCAGGACTGGGCTAATGTTAAAAAATATGAGGTTGCAAACGCTGCAATACAAGCACGTGCTACAAATGAGAAAAGTGTTGTATATATGGGTGATTCCATTACTGATTTCTGGATAAGTAATGACTCCGTATTTTTTGCAGCCAAGCCTTATTTAGATCGTGGGATCAGCGGGCAAACAACAGGGCAAATGTTGCTGCGTTTCCGTCAGGATGTGATCAATTTAAAGCCAGGCGTGGTTGTTATACTTGCAGGGATAAATGATATCGCCGAAAATAATGGCCCAGAGAAATTGGCGGATATATTTGGCAATATTGTTTCCATGGCAGAGCTGGCTAAAGCAAACCATATTAAAGTGGTGCTTTCTTCACTTTTGCCGGCCTTTGCTTTACCATGGCGTCCGGCTATAGATCCTTTACCAAAAGTTAAGGCCCTTAATGAAATGATTAAAAGTTATGCATATCAAAACAATATAGTATACCTTGATTATTTTACTGCGATGGCTGATTCACGAGGAGGTTTGCCCGCTAACCTATCAAAAGATGGCGTACACCCTAATCTGGCAGGTTATAAAATAATGGAGCCACTTGCAGATAAAGCAGTTAATGAGGCATTGAAGAAAAAATAGCTTTATAGAGCGTACCCCTTATGAATCAAAATCGACGTCCCTAGATTGATGAATGCCGTAACCGCAGAGCAGAAAATATATTACACCTTACGGATAGCTTCAGCGATGTGCTTCATTGGCCATGGAGCGTTTGGTATCATTACCAAAACTATATGGTGCAATTATTTCGCTGTCTTTGGTATAGGGCACGATATGGCATATCAGCTTATGCCCATACTAGGGTTTGTCGATATTTTGATGGGGCTAAGTTTGCTATTTTATCCAACCAGAGTTGTACTCATCTGGCTCATTGTATGGGGATTAATCACAGCCGCCCTGCGTCCTCTTTCTGGTGAACCCATTGCTGAATTTCTAGAACGGGCGGGAAACTTTGGCGCGCCATTGGTTCTGCTGCTTTTATGTAATACTCAAAAAAACGTATCATATGGGTTCCAACTAATCAAACCTTCATCTACCGTTTCCAAAAGACGGATGAATCAACTTCAGGCTTGCCTGAAGTTGATCGTGTTTTTATTGCTGGCCGGTCATGGCTGGTTAAATCTGATTGGTAAAAAGAGCTTACTGGGGCAATATACATCACTTGGATTTAGCAATGTATACCTGGTATCGCATATAGCGGGTTTAATCGAAATCGGTATGGCTTTACTTGTACTTGTTAAACCGTTAAGGCAATTGCTGCTCATCTTCCTGGTCTGGAAAATATGTACCGAACTATTTTACCCGCATGATGAAGTTTTCGAATGGATTGAACGGGGTGGCAGTTACGGTACCCTATTAGCACTTTGGCTTACCTTGGATTCTTCTGGATCGGTTAACCGTAAAAAGGAGTATAAAATTACAATTGTGTCAGATTAATATTTACCGGTGTAGGTAATAAATTAATAACGGGTTGCATGCTATTGCTACATTGGATTTTCGTAAAGGCATCGCAAATTTAGTTTCTATTAAAAAAGCAGACCGAGAATATAACGTATTTTTTATAGATCGTCTAAATTATGAGGTATTATTAAAAATATTAGCCGTATTATCATTATATTTTACTGCATATCATGTTATATAACAAAATATGTACTCCGTGTCAATAACTATGTATGATTTGCTAACCGCTGTTCTGAATTAAAGCGGTTATTTGACCCACCAATTAACTCATAAAGGCCATTATTATTTTATACAACTGTTTACAAGCGCTGTAATAAATATAATATGCGTGTCTTTAATTATTAAAATAATACATAATACCTGAAAAGTAAAATCAATAGAATTATTCAATCACCTAACACAGAGCTAATGAAATAAATGAAAATCACAATTTCCTTTTTTACCCGATTGTCTTCTTTTAACCCAACCTAAGATCAAATATGATAACACTTTACTTAGAATACCTATAGTTAAAAAACCATGATTTCAAGGCTTCAAATAGTTTGCAGCATGTTCAGGTCTGTAAATAATCTGTTTTTTTAGCCCTTATCTATAAATAATTCTCATCCAAAAACAATCAAAATTAAATTAGTATGAAAAAGAAAATATTTACACTTATAATAATTTACTCCTGCATTTTACTTACACAAACAAAAACTTTTGCCCAGGGCTGTGTAGCTATTCGCAGTACCGGCGGTATCTGCGCGATGAATGAACACCCTGACAGTACAGCAGCTGATGCCGATAAAGGGTACTGGTTATATAACAATAATGACCGTTATTATAAATCATTCAGGCACTTTATAGGTAAGCAGGAACAGTTTCAACGTACGGCACTCCACAATAATGTTATTAACAAGGTTTTTACGCAAGACGAAACATTTACCCGTGTGTTTGATAATCGCTGGTCCTTATCACTGGATATACCGTTCGCTGATAACAGCCGTTCACAGTTGGCCGGAACTGAACGGTTCAGTACGCACTCATTTGGGCTTGGTGATATAAGCGCAACTGGTTTATATTGGTTATTTAATCCCGCTAAAGCCACAAAAGGTAATGTACAGGTAGGTATGGGGGTTAAATTTGCTTCCGGACAGTCTGATTATCAGGATTATTTTCTTACTGCCACGGGAACAAGAGTGCTGGCGCCTGTTGACCAATCCATTCAACTGGGCGATGGCGGTACCGGTGTTACGCTAAACGTGAATGCTTATTATAATTTTACTTCTAAGTTTGGCTTTTATGGTAACTTCTTTTACCTCGCTAACCCGCGCGATGTAAACGGCACTTCAACTGCTACAACGGCGCCTGCCAGTGCAACAAAAATCGCTATAACAAGTGATGTCGAAAGTGTACCGGATCAGTATCTTATCAGGTTTGGGGCAAGTCTGGCTGTTCACAAATTTAATTTCTCTTTGGGCATGCGTGATGATGGCTTGCCGGTACGCGACCTTTTTGGAAACAGCGACGGCTTTAGAAGGCCGGGCTATATACTTGCGGCTGAGCCGGGCGTAACTTATCATTTTAAAAATGTCGCTTTATATGCTTATGTGCCTATCGCTATTATACGTGACCGCACGCAAAGCGTACCAGATATCAGACAAACAGAATTAACTGGTATCTATACACATGGCGATGCTGCCTTTGCTGATTATGTGGTGAATGTGGGTATAACTGTCAAGTTTTAATAAACAAATGTTATTGTATCATGAATTATACTAATGATCATACTAATTAATTATACCGGCTAAATCGAATAATGAGCTATATGCCGTATAATTTTTTTTAAAAAATGCAATATGCACACAATGTCAAAAAAAATGTATGATTTGGCAATCGCTCAAGTTGGATAAGTAAGTTATTTGTACAACCAATTAATGTATCAGCCTTGTTACTTTATAATTTATTAAAGTCCGGGCCGCAAAACCATTTATCCATGCAACTATCAATCATGATATAAGTACGATATAAACCAACGATAACTAATAATAAATTAAAGCCAATGAATTTAAAAACCAATTACCACCAATGCCCGACATTAAATTATCTGATTATTATGTTTAATTAAAAGCTCAAATATGAAAAAGACTTTACTTAAAAAAAATCCTATTATTAACAATCTCCGGTTTTATCTGGGGCCTCTGGTACTTTTATTTGTTTCAGGATTTAGTTTTGCCGGCGCGTTGAATGGCGCGCCCAATCATGTCATGCATGCGGCAATGACAAATGCACAAAAAGTTATTACTATAAGAGGAAAAGTTACCGAACTCGCAAATGGACAAAGTATTCCCGGCGTTACGGTAACCGTGAAAGGCTCCCAACTCGGAACAATAACCGATGCAAGCGGTAATTTTGAGATCAAGACATCCGACGATGCTACTTTGGTGTTTACATCAATAGGTTATGCGACCGTTGAGGTGCCTGTTCAGGGAAAAACTACGGTGAATGTTAGCATGCAGGTAACTGATAGAAGTTTAAGTGACGTAGTTGTGGTAGGTTACGGTTCCCAGAAGAAGACCTCTCTTACATCAGCCGTTTCTACCATCACCCCGGCAGAGATCACGCAAAAGCCAGTGACAAACCTATCCAACGATCTTGTAGGTAGAGCTACGGGCATAATCGCTGTACAAGGCAGCGGTGAACCTGGTTTTGACGGTTCCAGTCTTCTAATCAGGGGGCCAGCTACGCCTGGCAACACCGCTCCGTTGTTGGTTGTTGACGGTGTGCCGCGTGATTTCACTCGCCTTGATCCGAATTCCATTGCGTCAATATCTATACTCAAAGATGCGTCCGCTGTTGCGCCATATGGCGTGGCTGGGGCAAACGGTGTAATTTTGGTTACCACGAAATCGGGAAAAGTCGGTAAGCCAACCTTAACCTATAATGCGTGGTACGGTATCCAGAACCCAACTGTAATTCCACAATATGTTAACTCGTTTCAATACGCCACGCTCAGGAACGAGGCTGCTACAAACGACGGTACCGCACTTCCTTATACGGCAACAGATCTTGAACTTTTCCAGAACGGAGAGGACCCTGATGGCCATGCTAATTCCCAGCCGTTAAGAGATATCATTCAGAAAAATAGTCCTATATCCTACAATAACCTCACACTTTCAGGCGGTACAGATCTTATAAAATATTTTGCTTCAGTTGGGTATAATGCCCAGGATGGGATGTGGAGCACAGACTATATCCGCAAATATACCGGGTCATTAAACCTGACTGTCCAGGCAACATCCACAACCACCGTGGACATGAGAGTAAGCGATGCTGAGGAAGACCAGCATTATCCTGCAGATGGCGCCTCGAGCATCCTTAACCAGGCACAAAGGCAAACTCCGCTCTTTCCTATCTTATACACTAACGGCCTTCCATCAGGTTATATCGGGAATTCCCTGTATGGCATGATTCACTCCGACGGTTACTCGACCAACCAAAATACGTACATGTATACTCAGTTGTCCATAGAGCAAAAGTTGCCGCTTAAGGGACTAAGCATAAAAGCAGTAGTCAACTATGACAGCGGGCCGGACCCTTTAGGGTTCAGCGGCAACTCGACATCCATACAAAGGACCTGGTTTACGCCCTATACTTTTACCAACCCTGTTTCGACTTCGCCGACTGGTGCTTTCGGGCCGGGTATAAAGTACAATTATCCACTAAACCAAGTAGGTTCCCTGCCTTCATTGACCGAAACTTACGGGCGTAATTTAATGTTTACCTACCAGGGAATTATGAACTATAGCAACAGCTTTGGCAAAAACGTGGTAACCGGCCTGTTGGTAGCCGAAGATCGCCAGGTAAAATGGGAAAATTTTACCGCGGAAAAAATCAATTATAATTTAGATATACCTGAATTAAACTTCGGCGGCCCGCTCGCAAGTGACGCTACCAACGGCGGTTCTTCAGGTGGTCAAAAGTCAATAGGATATGTCTATCGGCTTACAGATGATTATGATAATAAATATCTTTTCGAAGCTTCGGGAAGATATGACGGGAGTTACATTTTCGCGCCGGGGCACCGGTTTGGCTTTTTCCCTGCCTTTTCGGCCGGTTGGCGGATTTCGCAAGAAAATTTTATGAAGGACGTAACCTGGGTTGAAGACCTTAAAATAAGAGGTTCATACGGCGAATCAGGAAATTATCCTAACGGGGGCCAATACCAGTATCTAAGCCAGTTCGGCGTTAACTCCGGTTCTGCGGTAATTGGCAATAATGTTACCCAGGGCATTTCGGAGAATCTTCAGGGTAATCCTAATATTACCTGGGAAAGGTCAAAGAAAACCGATGTGGCCGTTGACGGTACTTTCTTTAAAGGCGCATTGGGGGTAGAAGCGGATTATTTCTACGAAAAAAGATCGAATTTCCTCGTAACGATTGGCGCAGTGCTGCCTGCAGAGTACGGTATAACCACCGGACAGGTTAACGGTGGCATTTTATCAAATCATGGCGTTGAATTGACACTGACCAGCTATAAGAATTTCTCCAGCGATCTAAGACTGGACATAAAAGGTACATTTACGTTTGCCAAAAACAAACTGCTGCAGGACTTTGAAAACGCCTCCACCTATGATAATCCTAACAGACGCCTGACCGGACGGCCGCTAAATGAACAATTCGGCCTTAAAGCTATCGGTTATTTTACCGCATCCGATTTCACGGACCCGAATGCCCAGGATCCTACACTAAAACCTGGTATCCCTGTTCCGACCTTTGGGACGGTTCGTCCCGGCGATATCCAGTATGCCGATTTAAATCACGATGGTAAAATCGACGCCAACGACATTACCGATATTGGTCACCCACAGGTACCGCAGATACAGTATGGCCTTGAACCCCGCTTAACTTATAAACATTTCGATATTGATATTCTCGCCCAGGGCACTGCCTTAAGCGATATCGAGCTTAACAATTACTTAGCATTTCCTTTCTATGGATCAGGCTCGGCTACCGAACTCGTTTACCAGGATCACTGGACGCCGCAAACGCCTAATGCGTTGTACCCACGGATAAGTGGTACGCCTACGGCTAATAATACGCAAACCTCCAGTTGGTTTATGAGGAATGATTCATATATACGCCTGAAAAGCGCGGAATTGGGTTATACCTTTTCAAACAAGTTAATGGGACATGCGATACGTTCATTACGGTTGTACCTTGCCGGTGAGAACCTGCTAACCTGGATGCCAGGGGTGAAGGAACAACTCGACCCGGAAAACAGCGGAGCCAATCAAAATTATTTCCAGCAGCGTGTATATTCAATTGGAGTGAACGCAACATTTTAAACCAAAGATTATGAAATATATAAATTTGAAAAACGGAAAGTTCTTTTTATTTGTCCTGCTGATCCTATGTAGCGGCTCATGTAAAAGAGACAGCTTCTTAAACGTGCCCGCGGCAGGCGTGTTAACCAGTACGGTAACCTTCGGTACACAATCAAATGCAGACCTTTTTGTGAACGACATATACAGCAACTTGCCGGATATGAACAATTATGACGACATACTTGACGGCTGGACAGACAACAACGATGTTGGCGCAACCAACATGGTAGGGCAAGCAGTTATACGTTCAAATGCGATGAGTGCAGGAAACGTACCAACAGCCGGTGATGGAGGGTATTTAGACTGGGGGCACCTTTATACTCTAATTCGCAAATGCAATGTGTTTTTGCAGGATGCCGCAGCTAACCAGGGAGCCTACTCCGCTACCTGGTATGCCCAGCGTGTAGGGGAGGTGAAATTCCTGCGAGCCTTTTTTTATACCTATTTGTATACGAATTATGGGGGTGTCCCATTAATTACGGTACCACTTAATAACGAGAATGGTACCGATATATTTAATGCACGCAGTACCATCGACCAGACGGAAGCATTTATTGAAGCGGATTGCGATGCCGCCGCTGCTGTACTTCCGGTAACCCAAGGATCAGGAGATTTAGGTAGGCCAACAAAAGGTGCTGCGCTAACCTTAAAAGGCTGGGTCCAGTTATTTTATGCCAGCCCGCTGGTTAATACCAGCAACGACGTTAGCAGATGGGCAAATGCGGCCGCCACGAATTTGTCAGTAATGAATCTGGGTGTGTATAGTTTATTTAATCCTACGGGCGATACCGCTGCATACAAAGATCAGTTCTTGGCTGTAAACAATTGGAACCCTGAGCAAATTTTTTGCAGGGCCTACGCGCTGCCCGGTAAGGGGCATAAAAGGGAAGGAGTTCTCGGGCCTGTCATCGTCAACGGCGGGGAACAGGCATGGGGCAACATTGCACCAACTGAAAACCTGGTAGACGATTATGAAATGGACAATGGCTTGCCAATTACAGATCCTGCTTCGGGTTATAATCCACAACAACCTTATGTCCATAGGGAATCGAGATTTTACCAGTCCGTTGTTTATGATGGTTCAACATGGCAAGGCGAGATATGGACATCAAGGATAGGCGGAAACAACGCGATTGACTTAGGATCGTCAAGCGACATCTCAAACACCGGTTATAACGGACGGAAAACGCTTGATGAATCTATTAACGGTCAAGTAAGTTTGGGTACATCGCCAAATACGTCCAATTACTCGTTTTATCGTTATGCCGAAGTGTTGCTAAGTTATGCCGAAGCGCAGAACGAGGCTGTTGGTCCCGATGCAACCGTATATTCTGCTGTTAATGCGGTGAGGGCTCGGGTTGCATTACCGGCGTTGCCGGCTGGTCTAAGCCAGACTGTTATGCGAACGGATATCCGCAGGGAACGCCGTTTGGAACTCGCCTTCGAAGATAAGCGCTGGTATGATATCAGACGTTGGGATATCACCACCAAACCTGGCCCCAGTGGATATCCCGCGGCTGGGGTACTGACTTCGCCCGAATACGGCATGGTGATAACGAAAAGCACTAGTGGAACTTTGGTGTACACGCCCACGCTTACATTTAACAACAGATTTACAGAATATATGAACTGGCTGCCGATTTCACAAAGCGTGCTTAGTCAAAATACAAAACTTACCCAAAATCCCGGGTATAAATAGTAATTAACAATTGGTTTATAGCGTCACTATTCCCGGTTCCCCACCGAGATAGTGACTTTTTTTATTAACTTTATTTAGCATGAAAAGCAAATTCTATTTATTATGTTGATCAAACAGAAGCAATTGGAGTCCTCCGCCTATCGGTATAAGTTTTTAGGCACTTTGACCACGTTGTTTTTACTCTGCATTATTTTCAGTTGCAGGAAACACGCCTATACGGAAGTTAAAAAGCCAACAATGTTTAAATTGCTGTCTCCCGAGCAAACGCATGTAACTTTTGAGAATACACTTACAGAAGGCCTTAATACTAATGTACTGCTCTATCAATACTTTTACAATGGCGGCGGTGTAGCGATCGGTGACCTGAATGGCGACGGCCGTCAGGATATCTATTTTACCGGTAACATGACCGATAATAAACTTTACCTGAATGACGGACATATGCAGTTTACAGATGTTACTGCTATTGCAGGAGTTGCCGGCAGGCCGGGGCCATGGAAAACCGGGGTAACGCTGGTAGATATTAACGGCGACGGAAAACTGGATATTTTTGTTTGTTATTCCGGGCATCTAAGGCCTGAAAAGCGCGTTAACCAATTGTTTATTAACCAGGGAAATGACAGCCACGGTGTCCCTATTTTTAAAGAAATGGCAGCTGAATATGGCCTCAA
>Ga0302230_10002460_pt1 | contig 10959 bp, 9 predicted proteins | sample II_Palsa_N2_1_FD_193523 | JGI IMG/M metagenome (GOLD analysis project Ga0302230, IMG submission 193523) | Peat permafrost microbial communities from Stordalen Mire near Abisko, Sweden - II_Palsa_N2_1 | ecosystem: Environmental > Terrestrial > Soil > Palsa > Peat permafrost | place: Sweden... | reverse complement strand
CCTTCGCGACAAGCCGTCCACTCCGCTGGATAACGGAGTTTGGCTCGCCACTACAGCGGAACATCACGACAGTTTGCGGTTGGCTTTCCCCAATATGCGATCCATCCTGGTATTGGGCAAGAAGGTGACAGGATGGCAAGTTCTCCCGGTCGATGCGCCGGATTTCGAACAGGCCGCGCTCCACGCCTGCGACCTCGTCCTGGCCGGCGATCCTCGCATCGGCAAAGTTCCGGGTGCCCGGCGAATTTCGAAGGGTTCCAGTAAGGCCACTGCGTCAAGGCCGCTGCAGCCCTCGAGAAAACCCACGCAATCCCCGGCGAAGAAGGCTGGCCGCTCACCGCGTCGAAAACCGTAGCTGCACGTCGGCGTCGCTTATGCACCTTCGAACCGTTTCATTTTTGCTCGGAAAGGCGCAACATGCTCGATAACGCGGCCGCAACGCCGCACCACGGCGCAACATCCAAAACTTGGGATAATTAGGAGGCAGTCGCCGAAAAGGGATCGATATGAATTCCGGAGAACAGTCCCATCACGAAAACAACCCGCCGCTTGCCGGAACGGATTCCAACAAAAACGCAGTCGACGAAGAAGCCCGGCTCATCCGCCGCCTGCAGGTCATGATCAGCATGGTGTCCTCAGTAATCAGCCAGTATCCCAGCCTCACCGTCGAAGAAGCCGCTGAACTCGCCGCCAGCGCAAAACGCGCCGCCCTCGCCATGTTCCCCGACAAAGAACTCGCCTACGACCTGCTCTACAAGCCCCGCCTGCAGCGCCTCATGCGCGAACGCTTCAGGCTGCAGTAAGAAACGTTGCCATCGTGAGCAAGCGTTCTTTGCGCGGCGAAGGATCTGGGCGAGCCGCGCGAAGCGTCGCGCTTTTTGCGACGCAATACTCGCGTGTTTGGCTCGCTTCCTTGACTTATTCATCCACCACCGAATTCCTCAGCGTCCCCACGCCCTCCACGCTAATCTCCATCACATCTCCCGCCGCCACCGGACCCACGCCCGCCGGCGTTCCCGTCGCCACTAAATCCCCCGGCAACAGCGTCATCGCTTGCGAGATAAATCGAATCACCACATCCAGCGGGAAGATAAAATCCTTCGTATTCCCCGACTGCCGTACCGCGCCATTCACCCGCGTCTCCACGCCCACTCCCGCCCAGGGATCGAGCCCATCCACCACTACCGGCCCCACTGGACACGACGTATCGAAGCCCTTCCCGCGCGCCCACTGATCTTCTTGCCTCTGGATGTCGCGCATGGTCACGTCGTTCAGGCAGGTGTAGCCGAGAATGTAGGGCCGCACATCCTCGCCATCCGCCAGCAGATGGCATTTCTTCCCAATCACCACACAAAGCTCGCCCTCAAAATCCACGCGCTGCGAAATCTTCGGACGCTTCACCACTCCACCCGGGGCCAGCAGCGCGGAGTTCGGCTTGAAGAACAGCAGCGGCTCTTTCGGCACCTCGCTGCCCAACTCCGCCGCATGTTCCCGGTAATTCCGGCCCACGCAAACAATCTTGGTGGGATTCACCGGCGCCAGAAGTTGCGCCTCATCCAGCCTGATCGCTTCGATCCGCCGAGTTCGCAGTCCCTCCACGTCGCCATCGGACTGCTCCGGCGCCGTCAGCAAAATCCTCACAATCGAATCGTGTCCCGCCACCGATTCGACCAGCCCATAGTGAGCCTCTCCATTCAGTTGAAACCGGCAATATTTCATGGCTTCTATCTAATCACGACTCGGCGAAGTCACGCGAGAACTTTTCCAGCCTAATTAAGATTTCTGAAGACGCTAGCGCTTTTTGCAGAGGTGGATACAGTCTCGATGTGTAGGAGTCTGAATCGTGCAAAATCAGAAGTCGGCTGCAAAACAAAACGCCCCAGACTCGTTCGAGTCATGGAGCGTATGTCGATCAGCCCTCCCCCAAGTGCTGCTCAATTAGGAGACTAAACTGAAGCCGCAAATCGGTAAATGGCTAGTCCGTGCCATTACCCACCACGAAGGTCACCACACCTTAATGATCTGCTCCCGAAGAGCACAAAGATTACGAATCGCGCCTGCGGCATCGGGTGCAACCTGAGTGCGCAGGGTTACATGGGCTGGATTCCCATCAGGCCTGTGCTTTTGATGCGTTTCGGGGTGTCCAGTCCTTAAGGTGCGCGTCAGGGGACAGGAAGGCGGAGTTGTTTTCTTTCGACGAATTTCCCTGACATCCCGCGCCCCATGAGGTAGTTTGGTGAGGCTGAGGCGGGACAGCGGGATCGGCGGCCATGGTCTTCCTGCGGACGATATACTCGGAGGCCAGGCGGGCTCCAAACTTAGGCGAGAGGTATTCCGATGATTTTGAGCAGAGTTCGTGGACACTGGAGAGAGTTAGTTTTAGTGCTGTGGTTGGCCGGGTTCTTATTTCCAGCCCAGGCGGCTGATGTGAAGGCGGAAGACATTGTTGCCAAACATCTGGATTCGATCGGTACGGCGGAAGCCCGAGCGGCTATCAAATCGCGCGCCGTCCAAGGCAGCTTGCGTTTCAAGGTTCTGGTGGGCGGTGGAGGGGAAGTCGCGGGTACCTGGGGTCGCGTATCCGAGCAACGCAAGTCGAAGTTTGTGATGAAGTTTGGGAACGGAGACTGGTGGGGAGAACAATTCGTTTTCAACGGGGATAAAACTTCCTTCGCCGCCGCCACCGCTTCGCATGTTCCGAGCGTCTTCGCAAAATTCGTGAACAGCCAGGATTTCATTGTGAAAGAAGGCTTGTTGGGCGGGGAGCTTTCCACCGCCTGGGCGTTGCAAAACCTTGACGGGAATCGGGTCAAGATCGAGTATATCGGCCTCAAGAAAGTCGACGGGCACGAATTGCAGGGGGGTTGAGTATTACTCGAAAGGCAAGACCGACATGACAGTGAAGTTGTATTTCGATCCCGAGAGCTATCGTCATGTGATGACAGTCTATTCGGTCTCGGTTTCGCCGAATATGGGGCGCAACGTGACCGACAGCGTGAACCAGCAAGAAATCCGCTATACCATCGAAGAACGCTTCGGCGACTTCCAAAGCGAGAACGGAATCACGCTTCCCCATCACTACGATCTTCAGTACACCCAGGAACTGCAGAGCGGATCGACCCGCGTTTATGATTGGGATATGAGCGCAGACAAGATCGTCAACAACATCGATTTGGATCCGAAGAATTTTCAGATCAAATAGAAATCGGAGAGCTAGTCGGGAGAGGCTAGTCGATCTCAGGCCGCCAAACGGGCTCGCCGCCGAGCGAGTGGTAGAAGCCCCAGACTGCCAGCGCTAGGACGCTGAGCAGGGCAAGGATTGAGGTGGGCATGTACCAGGCGGAAGAATCGGCGGAGAAGGGGACGTTGGCCAAAAGGTTAATGGTGAACACGGCGCAGGCCAAGGGCACAAATCCGAAGCGCAGCACGATCAGCACGGCGATAGCATAGACCAGAATCTGGGCGGGGATTTCTACCGCCATAAAAGTGCTGCTCAAACCGCGCGGCAGTGCGAAGATGGCGACCAGGGCAACGCCCGCAATCCACTCCTTGCGCAGGAGAACTTTCAAGCCGAACAAGAGAAAGAAAAAAACCAGCGTGGTTTGAATGGACTGCGGCCATTGGTACAACCAAGCGCCCAGCGCACGGCGTCCACCCATTAAAGCCTCAGTCGAGAAAAGCCAGGGAGCGGCGCCCATGCGCATCATGGGAATGGAGCGCAGCTGGAAGACGAGAATCCAGACCACGCCTAGAATCACTCCGAAAAGAATGTCGCGGCCAACGACCGGATCGCGGGCTTGGCCGGACAGCAAGCGGCTCCAGGAGATCATGGTTTTAGGCCAATGACGCCGCACCCATGGTTCCACCGCCAAGTACAGCGTCCAGGTGACACCCGAAATGAATAGCGCCGTGCTGACTGCAAGGATTAAGAGTCCGAAGGCGGCGCTAATGGTTCCGAAGTGGCAGCGGCATAACCACAATGCGATCTCGAACAGAAACATCACCGTGGCCAAGCGCAACGCCCCTGCCCGGTCTCCCCGTCCCTGACGGTAGTTTCTGCGGGCCAGAAAAGCAGAGCCCACCAGCAACGCAGCAAATATGAGCGGACTAATAATTCCCTGGGCCTGCTCTCCAATGGATTTCTTCTCCGTGTCCTTCATCCGCTCCGGTTTGGTCCAGTCGCCGATGAGGGAGAAGAAGACGGGTTTGCCGTGAAATGCCGCGGCTTCGACGCGTAGGGGCCGCGTCGTGCCCGGCCAGGTTCCGGTCCAAGCGATACGTGCATCGGCGTCGGCCAACGAATTCCAAGTGGGCTGCACGGGCTGTAGCTTGGAGGGATCCAGACCAGCGGCGATGAACAGAATATTCCAGTCGAATGTTACGGGGCTCGCTTCTTTCTGTGGAGTTTGTCTTTGCGGCGGGATCGCCTGGAAGTAGGTGAGGCGGCCCTGAGGGTCGAGCTCCAGATTGATCATGCCCGAGAGAACTGTGGGGGGATCAGTTTGGGTGACGATGCCTGGGGTCAATAAATTGTCGCGGAAATCGCGCGCGACCAGAGCATCGGGACTTTGACGGTACCAATATCGCAGCAGGGAAGGACGAGCGGCGAGAACGGCATCCCAGTGCGGCGGCTTATCGTTTTTTTCCACATAGTTCTGGAAGTCGCCATCGTCTTCCAGGCCAAAGTCGCTATCGGCGGGCCGGCCTTCGTAGCCAAGGCGCGCGATCATTTCGCGGGACTTCTGGGTAAGAACCTCAGGAGTTTGTTCCAGCCCCATCTTGTCGAGAGCGCTGTAATGGATGGACAAAAACGTGACCATTGCCAAGCCAAGCAGGACCGCCGCAAGGCAGATCACGGCGATTTGTGGACGTAAACCAGCGGATTCGCCCGATGCTGCCACCAGTTGCGGGGAAGGCGTTTCGCCGGCAGCGAGCGCCGCAGCCAAGGGATCGCCACCCGGCAGAGCAGCGGCGACACTGAGAACCGTTGCGGGGCGGGCTGAAGGCTCCGTTTCGAGGCAGCGAAGAATGACGCGCTCGATAATCGGATTGAGATCTTTGACCACGGAGGAAGGCCGGCTGAGAAGTCTTTCGCCGCCTGCCGGCAATTTCTCGGAGGGCTTCTCGAAGGCACGTTTACCGGTGAAGACCTCGTACAAGACCAGCCCCAGCGAAAAAATGTCACTGCGCGTGCTGACTTCTTTCCCGGCTAACTGCTCAGGCGCCATGTAGGCGGGAGTGCCGCTGCGAACTTCCGCACCCTGAATCTGATCGGCAATTCCGGCCAAACCGAAGTCGGTGATTACGACCTGGCCGCGGCCATCGAGCATGATGTTGGCGGGCTTGAGATCGCGATGAAGAACGCCTTTGGTATGCGCGGCGGATAAACCGGCGCAGAGCTGGCGGGCTATATCGAGGGCTTTGTCTTCAGGCAGGCGGCCGATGCGGCGCAGCAGTGAGGCAAGATCTTCTCCATCGACATACTCCATGGTGAAGAAGGTGTGGCCCTCGATGTCGCCAACATCGTAGACGCGACAGACGTTGGGATGAGAAACGCGCCGGGCGATCCGCACTTCGTTCTTGAAACGTTCGAGAAGCCCTTGATCGCGCGCCGCTTCGTCGGGCAAAAACTTGAGAGCCACGGGCTGGCCGAGAGTAAGGTCGTCGGCGCGATAAACCTCGCCCATGCCACCCTTTCCAAGCAGAGCAATGATGCGGTAGCGCCCAGCCAACAGGCGGCCGGGAAGGAAGCGCCCTTCACTCAAATATTCGGCTGAACTCGAAAGCTGCGGCGAGCTTGCGGACTTCGGCCGCGGAGGAAGCGGAGAAGTTGCGGTGGCGAAATCGAGGGTCGCGAGGTTGTCGGTATTAACATTAGGCGTTCCGCAGGCGGAGCAGAAACGTCCTTTGACCGGAATGTCGGTGCCACAGGATGAGCAGGAAGGCATGAATTTTACCGATACAGTCTACCGCGTTCGGAGCAGGAACTCGTCGTCAGTAGGAACTTTCCTACTCCCGTGAAGGATTAGCGAAAGCCCTTTTTAAAAGGGCTTGGCCCGGCAGGATCACCCGAACCACAAAGCCGGAGAGCCTTCCCCCTGTTAGCTTATACTTTGCGGGAATATACAACGAAGGAGGGTTTTATGCGTGACCCTTGGAAGTGGTTGGTGTTCCTGTTGATTGTTGTTGTATTGGCAATAGCCGCGGCAATGTTTTTTGGAGGGAACTGGCAGTCCTATGGATCCCTGCCGGCCGCTTTTGCGGCCCTCGTGGGTGCCGGATCTGCTTCCATGTTTGCCCTGATACTGTGGAACTTTAACGAGCGGTCCCTGCGAAGGCAGGCACGGCAAGACCACATCCGAATGTTATTGGACGCAGACCGGCTACTGATAGAGAAACCAGAACTTTGGGCTATCTATCCGGGCAGGTCTACTGTTCCTTCGGCAACCGAGCCGACGAGAGACGGCTCTACTACGAAGTCGGCTAATACCGTTCAGGGGAGAAGTGACGCAGAACTGCGCCGCGAAGCGTTTATCTACTACCACCTGAACATGTATGAGGCGGTTTACGACTTCTACGAATCCCTGCGGGAGCGTCGGTTCCTAGGTCTGACAGCAAGGGATGAGGAGTACTACGGGGCATGGAATTCCCACATGGGCTTCGTGGCAGGCGGCGAAGAAGTGAAAAGAGTCGTTGCTGCGGCAACGGAAGCGAAAGAGTTTGCGGCCCCTTTCCTGGAACACTTTAGGCAGCAAGGGCCGAGTTAGGCCTTCAGATAGACCCGATCCAGTAAGGCTTGGTTGAACTTAGCCTTAGGACAGACACGCGACGGGTGCTGAGGTCCCGGGACCTGTGGCCGCGAGCGGAAGCCTGCGGTGTATTACCATCGAAACGATGAGTTCGCGCTGGCGCGTTTGGTTGGGCGATCCGCTGGTCTTGTTGTGCCTCGCTGCTGGACTGCTTGCATTTGTGGTGCAGTCTGGCGAGTTGGGCACAGCCGATACGATGCATCGGCTGCAGACTACGCATTGGTTGTGGACTTCCGAGCCGCAGGTTTTTCCCAGCGAATATCCTGAGTTTGGTCTGCATGGCCGTGGCGGCCAACTCTATAGCTGGTATGGAATCGGCCAGTCACTTCTGATGCTGCCCGCCGATCTGGTTGGCACGTGGATTTCTCGCTGGAAAGTTTTCTCCGGTTACGCCGATGATCCAGCGGTGCGCAGTATCGTGGTCAGCTTCAGCACCAGCATTTTGGTGAATGTGCTGACCGTGATCGCCGGTTTTCGCCTGCTACGACAATTGCGCTTCACGGTTCGGCAGTCGAGCCTGGGCCTGCTGGCCCTTTTTTTTTGCACGACGCATCTGCATTACACGCAGAACTTGATGGAGAACAACTACATCATGCTTCTGACGCTGACAGGATTCTCCTTTCAATATGAGTGGTTGAGATCGGACGGCAAAAGCTCTCTTTTCGTGGGTTGCGCCGCGCTCGGACTGAACTTGCTGACACGGCTTACCACCGGGCTCGATCTGATGGCCGCCGGTGTTTTTCTCCTGCTCGTGCTTTGGTTTGAAGGAGCGCGAGGAAGCGAACTCTGGCGGAGGTTCGTGACCTACTGCCAGGTCGCAGCACCCGTGTATGCGTTCTTTCTTTTGGCGGACCGGCTTTATCAGTTCTATCGCTTCGGATCATTCACCAATACATACGTGTCGCTGTTCGCCAAAGAACAGCGGCTGCAAGATCCGACACTGCCGTCGAATTATCCGTGGACGACGCCTTTCCTCGAGGGCGTTCTCGGGCCGTTGTTTAAGCCGGAGAAGTCGATCTTTCTTTTCGATCCGCTCCTCGTGTTGGTGATCTTGCTGCTGCTGGTGCTTTGGAAGCGGCTATCGCCGGAAGTGCGTGCCTATGGGGCAGCGTCCCTTCTGCTCGTGGCGGGCTATATCGCGTTTTATGCGAGGTATACCTTTTGGGCGGGAGATTTTGCCTGGGGTGATCGTTACGTTTCGACTTCGGTGGAACTGGCCGCCATGTTAGCCGTGCCGTTGTTACTGCGCTACCGCGAGAACTTAGGCGCGTGGATTTGGCGCGGCGGAATCGCGCTTATCGCCGTCAGCTTAATTATTCAAATTGCAGCGCTGGCGTTCTGGCTCCCGCTGGAGATTTATCAGATGGAGACGCGGGGCCATCCTACCTTTGTGATTGCATTGCGCTTTAGAAATATTGCTGCCTTCGCGCTGGGCAAGATGGATGCCTGGGGATTGAACAACGAGTCGATGACGCAGGATGCGTGGGACTACGTCCATATCACGACGTGGAATTTTCTTCCTTTCTTGTTGAGGAGGGTGGGAGCGGCTCCCAAGTGGGTGGTGGATGCGGCGTTTGGAGTGTGGACCGGGGGCGTTGCGGCGCTCACTGCGGCATTGTGGCAACTGAAAAGGAGCGTTGTCCGCTGAGCCATCGACCTCGAGATCTAAAAGTACGCAAGAAATTGCACACCTCGGCAAAAACGTCTCCGCTGTCAAAAAAATTACAAAAGTCGTTGTGCCGTCCACATAGAAACCGTAGTACTATGCGGAACGCCAGAGAGAATGCGAATTGCGAACTCCCGGTGTACTCCCCCAAAAAACAGAAGATGGCAATTTCGGTTCAACCCTCGTTAAGGAGAAATATGATTCGAAAAAGAAGTGTTTCACTGCTCGCGATTGCCGCGATGATGTTCGGCGCGGTTATCGTTTCCCAGGCCCAACAATCCCTGCTGACACGTCATATGCGCGATGAGGTTCGCACTGGACAGGCGCCGTTGGTCGGTCATCTGCCTGCAAACCAGTCCATGCGTCTTGTACTCGTTCTGCCACGTCATGACGAGGCAGGGTTACAAGAATTCCTGAAAGAAGCCTACGATCCAGACAGCGCCTCCTACCACAAGTTCCTAACCGTGGATGAATTCACCGCACGGTTTGGCCCCAGCCAGGAAGATTATGACTCCGTGATTCAGTTCGCGAAAAATAATGGATTGACGGTGGTGAAAACCTCCCGCAATCGCATGAACGTGGACGTCACGGGTTCGGTGGCAAACATTGAGAAAGCCCTGCACGTAACCCTGGGCCTCTATCAGCATCCCACCGAAAGCCGCACCTTTTTCGCGGTCAACCGCGAGCCAACCACCGACACAGCGTTTCAGTTGTGGCACATCGGCGGCTTGGACAATCTTTCGCGTCCCAAGGCGATGTACACCCGTCTTGATTCGAGCAAAGTCGCTCCCGAAGGCGTGACTTCGAATGCCTCCATCGGCTCCGGTCCGAGCGCCTCGTTCCTGGGCAGCGACATGCGCGCCGCCTACTACGTAGATGGCAACGCTTCCGCGACTCTGACGGGCGCCGGCCAGTCAGTCGGCCTGTTTGAGTTCATTGGAACCGACCTAGTTGACCTGACGACTTACTATACGAACGCACACCAAACCAACAACGTGCCGGTCACGCTTCACTCCGTCGATACGCAGAGCACGCTTTGCAAAGAGCCCTCCTGCGACGATACCGAACAAACCCTCGATATGACTCAGGCGCTGGGTATGGCGCCCGGTATGTCCAGCCTTGTGATGTACATCGGAACTGGCGGTTTGTCGGGACAGACACTCGATGACCCTGGCATTCTGAATGCCATGGCTACTGCCAGCCCACTGAACGCGCAGTTGAGCTGCTCATGGGCATGGAACCCTGCGGACCCCACAACCGACGACCCCTACTTCGAGGAGTTCGCGGCGCAAGGTCAGAACTTCTTCACTGCTGCCGGCGACGACGGCAACTGGGCTCATGCCGAATTCGTTTGGCCGGCGGACAGTCCATTGATCACTTCGGTCGGCGGAACTGACTTGGATACCTCCAGCGCGGCTGGTCCATGGAAGTCGGAAACCGGCTGGTCTGACACGGGCGGCGGAATTTCGCCGAATAAATTTGCCATTCCCTCGTGGCAGGTGGCCGCAGCTGCTGGCTGCTCCAAGTGCTCACAGACATATCGCAACGGTCCGGATGTTTCGGCCAACGCGAATTTCACCTTCTACGTCTGCGCCGATCAAACCACCTGCACGGCAAACCTTTACGGTGGAACCAGCTTTGCTACGCCCATGTGGGCCGGCTACCTGGCTCTGGCCAACGAACAGGCGCTCGCGAACGGTGCAACCAGCACGCTTGGTTTCATCAATCCGGCCATCTACACGATTGGTGGAAGCTCGAGCTATGACACCGACTTCCACGACGTCACCAGTGGCGGCAACACCCTCGGTTCGACAGTTGGTTACGACTTGTCGACCGGCTGGGGCAGCCCGAATGGCAACGCTCTGATCAACGCTCTCGCTCCGGTTACGGCGAGCTTCACGCTCGCGGCCGCACCCAAAGGCGTGAGCATCGCTCCAGGCGCCACAGGCCACACCAAGATCACGGCAACTCCTACCGGAGGGTTCAGTTCGTCCATTAGCTTGTCAGCTAAAGGGCAGCCAACCGGCGTCACCGTGGCCTTCAAACCTGCCAGCATCGCTGGCGGCTCGGGCAGCGCGACCATGGACATTAAAGTGGGCGCGACCGTCAAAGCCGGAACCTACAAAATCACCGTTACGGGCACGGGCGGTAGCGTGACCGCAACCACCACAGTCACTCTTAAAGTGAGCTAGAGAGTGAACTAGAAAGATACTCGGCACTTGCTGGAGTAGGCTTGTCAGGAGAGGCCCGATCGTCTGATCCGGGCCTTTTTTCGTTCTGGATCTCCGGCTTTGGGCTGTGGATTTCTGTTGGTAATAATTTCTAGTGATTCTGGACGCCATCTCCTGAACTGCACCCTTCGTGTGAGACAAAGAAATTGGGGACAGATTGTTTTGCTGGAAAGATTGTAACGCGGGGGAGTGGGGTGTGGGGCGAGGGGGCGGTCAGCCCTCTCGCCCCACTCAACTTTGTAGAAGCCGCAGT
>Ga0302230_10002455_pt1 | contig 10969 bp, 13 predicted proteins | sample II_Palsa_N2_1_FD_193523 | JGI IMG/M metagenome (GOLD analysis project Ga0302230, IMG submission 193523) | Peat permafrost microbial communities from Stordalen Mire near Abisko, Sweden - II_Palsa_N2_1 | ecosystem: Environmental > Terrestrial > Soil > Palsa > Peat permafrost | place: Sweden... | reverse complement strand
TGCGACGGGACCCGCTTTGGAAGCCGCAAAAAAGGACAAAAGCGCTAAAAACAAAACGATTGGTCGAACGCTTCATTTTTTTTTGGGAAAAAAAATAAAAATCCGTGCCGAACAAAATGACCCCTCCGCCGGCCAAGAAACTCAAGACGGCGCGGACCAACAGCAGCGGCAGCACCGGCGGCGCCACGAGCGTGCCTGAGCTGCTTGCATCGACGGACGACAACGTACGTTCTTAACAGCAGCGGCGCGTTTTCTGTTCTTACTGTGTCGTGTTGTTTGTCATTTGTTGTGACTCCCTGTTTCTATTACTCACAGGCGGTCCTCGAACGCTTCCTGCACTTTTTGTCCATCGCGACCGTGTCGAGCGAGGGCGTGATCAGCGGGAGCTACGTCCAGGCCGCCGATTTCCTCGTGGCCTTTGGCGACAAGCTTGGCCTCGAGAGCAAGAAGTTTGAGTACGCCATCGGAAAGCCCATCGTGCTGCTCAAGTGGACCGGACGGGACCCGTCGCTGCCGGCCGTGCTGCTCAACAGCCACTACGACGTCGTCCCCGCTGTCAAGGAGCACTGGAAGACGGACCCGTTCAAGCCCGTGCTGGACGAGGCCAGCGCCACCATCTTTGGACGCGGCACGCAGGACATGAAGAGCGTGTGCATGCAGTACCTCGAGGCGATTGCACGTCTCAAGGCCGCTGATGCCACGGCCACGTCGCCCTTCCTGCGCACGATCTACCTGTCCTATTTGCCCGACGAGGAGGTCGGCGGATCCGATGGTGCGGCGCAGTTTGTCAACGATTCGCTCTTCAAGCAGCTCAACGTGGGCGTTGCCCTTGACGAGGTACCACACAGCTTTGATGAGGGTGCAAAACAAATTGAAAATAATAAAAAACAATAGGGTCTCGCGTCGCCGACCGACACTTTCACGGTATTTTACGGCGAGCGTGCGCCCTGGTGGTTCACCGTCAAGGCCACGGGACCGACCGGCCACGGCAGCCGCTTTGTCGTGGATGCGGCCGCACAAAAGCTTGTCAATTTTATCAACAAGGCCCTCCAGTTTCGCAAGGAGCAGGAGGACAGGCTCGATCCCGGCTGCTCGCACGGCATTGCAAAGAAACTCGGCGATGTCGTCACGCTCAATCTCACGGCCCTCAAGGCCGGCGTTCCCGGACTGGCCAAGTTTGGTACATTGGCTTTTTTTCTGTGACAAAAACAATTGATGCTTTAATACAGGCGGATTCGCTCTCAACGTCGTCCCGCACGAGGCACAGGCAGGATTCGACGTGCGCATCCCCCCTTCGGTGCCCACTGACGATATCAAGCAGATGCTCGAGGAATGGGTTGCAGCCGAGCCTGGCCTGTCGTATGTTTACTTTCAATACCTTTCCAACTAACATGAAAATGCGAAATAAGGATCGAGTACCACCAGGCCATCAAGGACCACCATGTAACGTCGATCGAGGCAGAGAAGAACCCGTGGTGGGCTGCGTTCCAAACGGTGATGAGCGCCAACGGCTGGGAGATCGAGCCCGAGGTGTTCCCCGCGGCCACCGACAGCCGCTTCTTCCGCCAAATCGGCCTTCCCTGCTTTGGCTTCTCGCCCATGAACAACACGACCATCCTCTTGCACGACCACAACGAGTCCATCCACAAGGACGTGTTCTTGCGCGGCATCGGAATCTACGAGAAACTCATCCCGACCCTCGCCAACCAGCCCGCCTTTGAAGCCGCCTCTGCGTCCACTTAGAAAGAAAGAAAAACGGAATTGAATTGCAAAAGAAACACGAAAGTCACAGAAAAAAAGGTATCGTCACTTCGAGAAATACAGTCTGGGAAAAAGGGGGAAATAAAAACGTAGAATTGCTAATCCTCCTTGTGGTGCGTCTTGTACTGCGTGATGAGTGTCTCTGGGGCGACATTGGAGCCACAGAGAATGATGCCCACGTTCTTGTCCTTGTACGCTGCCTTTGTCTTGAGGAACGCAGCCAGAGCTACACCGGCAGCGCCCTCGATCACCTTTTTGTGCTCGTACAGGGCCACGGCCATGGCGGCTCCAATTTCGGCCTCGGTCACGGTCACCCAGTCGTCGACGTTGTCCTTGCAGATGCCAAACGTGATCTTTATAGAACAAATTAAAAAAAGCCTGACGGGGAAAACTGGATAAATAGGCGTACAGATCCCTGCTCAATGAGCCCCTCCGAGCCATCTGAAAGCGTCGTCTCTTGTTCAACCTCGTCCTCGGGGAGAATGTAGCCCTTTTTGATGCTCTCCGACTAGGGAATTTTTTTTATTTATTAAATAATTATTTACTGGTTTGTTTTTTGGGGGGGCTAGGCTCACCATGACGGGGCTGTTGGCGGGCTGGCAGCCGATGATCTTGCAATCAGGCCACTTGTTCTTGAGGTAGATGGAGATGCCGCTGACCAAACCTCCGCCGCCAACGGTGACAAAGACGGCATCCAGGGGCGTGGGCGACTGCTGCACGAGCTCGCAGGCGATCGTGCCCTGTCCGGCGATGACGAGCTCGTCGTTGTAGGGCGAGATGTACACGTTTGCCTTGTCCTTCTTCTCGAGCTCGCGGGCGTACTGCTCCGAGTAGGTCACGTCGGTCCCGTGGTTGACGATCTTGATGTTGTTCTTGGCGTACGACTTGAGCGCGAGGATCTTGTTGGCCTCGGCGTAGATGGGCACGACCAGCGTCCCGGCAATGGCGAGCTTTCTGTGTTTTTCGTGTTGTGTTAGTAATGCATCGGGAAGGAGGGGGGGCGTACTCGAGAGCAGTGGCGACGGCGATGGCGTGGTTGCCCGACGAGGCCGTCACAAACTGGCCCACGGTCCTTCCCTCCTCTTGCACGGCGAGGATCTTGTTGTAGGCGCCGCGTACCTTGAACGAGCCCGTGTCCTGCTCCGACTCGAGCTTGAGGAACACGTTGGCGCCCGTCTTGGCCGACAGGCCGCGCGACTTGAGCAGCGGCGTCTTGTACACGTGGCCGCTCAGGCGCTTGGCGGCGTTGTCAATGTCGGTTGCGCTGATACTGGCCATGCTATTTTTGGGGGTCCCGGGTTGGGTGTAAACAACAGACACAGAACACGGAAGGGTTGACGAAAACACATGCACGTATTTCACGACAGAAGAAGAGAGGAGGAAAGAGAGATGGGCGGGGGGAAGAGAGTGGGGAAAGAGAGTGGGGAAAGAGAACCTAGGAAGCACAACAACAAAAAGCACAGGGGAACCATGATGATTAACAAAAGCCCTCCCTAATCCGACCATCCGGCGAGGCAATGAGTGGCTCATCGACGACGCGTCAACGTACCGCGCCCTGGTCCACTCCCAAACGCGGCCGCGTGGTGGCCGAGCTGCCGATCGAGTCGGAGCACGAGGGCCCGTGGTACACGGCCCCCAGCGCGGGCGACCGCGTGCTGGCGCTGGACAAGTCGGTGTCCAAGGCGATGTGGGCGGGCGTGCAGGGCATTGCGTTTGCGCGGCCGGTGGGCTTGCTGCTCGAGTACTCGGGACACGGTGTGCCGTGGTTCGCTGGGGCGATCGGCTGGCTGGCGTGGGCCTGGTGGTGGTCTGGCACGGCGGCGGTGCCGGACGAGCAGGTGCTGTGGACGCTGTTTGCGTTCAACGTGGGGCTGCTGCTTGACGTCGCGTGTGTGGCCCTGATCAAGCTCGCCTTCCAGCGACAGAGGCCGCCGTACAACAAGGGACACGTCGCCGCCACGCTCAAGGTCGACAGGTTCTCGTTCCCAAGCGGGCACTCGTCACGTGGGGCCTTTGTCGCCACGTTTTTGATTGCGCACGCGATCGGAGGGGAAGCGCTGCAGGCTGCCGCGTTGGCGTGGGCACTCGTTCTCGCCCTCTCGCGCGTCCTGATCGGCCGCCACTACCTCGGGTAAAGGCCAAGAGAACAAGGACATTGGAACTGAACTATTGCAACACAAAAGAGATGTGCTGTCGGGGCTGGCGCTGGGCGTGTTCGAGTACTGGCTGCTCCTCGTCGTCCTTTGGATGCCCTACACCGATTCGTGGCAGTGGTGGTTCACTGTGAATACATACAAAAACACCTACTCCTAAGTTTGTGTGTGTTGTAATAAAAAGCTAAAATGGATCACCGCCTCTGGCGTTGGACTGCTGTTGTGCGGTGCCGTCCCATTTCGGGGTCGGAGCGAGGATGCCCTTCGCGGAAGCAGGCCTTGCAGTACGGGTCGTCGTCGCAGTCGATACAGCGAACAATGGCATCGTCGTTGCAGATGCAGCACCAGTTCTCCATCTCCTTGTCCGAGCTGTCCTCGTCGTCCGGGTGCAACTGGGCCTTTGGTAGTGACGGCAGAGACGGTGCTGTACTCCGTTTGGTTGCAGCGGCCGGAGGGACAGGGAGATCCTCCTTTAGCTTGTCCAGTCGCGCCTGCAGGCTCTCCATATCCGGCACGACTGGCTTCGGCATAGATTTCTGTGCGTGGGCAGCGCACGGTCAACAAACATAAGCGAGTCTTCTGGGTTACCTCGAGCTCGGCCTCATCCTTGGCCATCGCAATGATCCGAGCTGCCGCAGCGTCGTCGTCGCCATCGTCGTCGTCGTCGTCGTACAGGTCGTCGCCATCCACGTCGAGAAAGTCGTCGCCGTCCAGCCCGTCCCTGGCCGTGCGCATCAGCTCGTCGACCTCGTCGGCCTCGGACCTGCGTAGGTGCGGATCGATCGAGCTGGCACCGCCGCCGCCGCCGCCGCCACCACCACCACCGCCACCGCCACCACCAAGCTTGAGCGAGTACGTCTTGCCCGTCAGCGCCGTGAACTTTTTCTCCAGTTCCTCGTCTGTCACGGGGCCCTTGCCCTGATTCTGCCAGTCCTTGAGCTTCTTCAGCCGTGCCTGCATGTCGGCTTCGAAGGGCTCCAGATCGGGCTCCCTGCCGTACGCCAGGCTGCTGGGCGGCGCCTCGTCACTGTACACGGGCGCGATCCGGTCCGCAAACTGGTCAAACTGAGCAACGAGCGCGTCCAGGCTGACGTCTGTCGTCGTCGTCGTCGTCGTCGTCGTCGTGTTTTTCTTGGCCATTTGATCAGGGCACCGTAATGATTTTTTTTACACAACAAATCTGGAGAGGGCTCGTGAATCCTCTACGACGACGGTTGTACTGTGGCATTCACGACTGTTTTCCGGTTCTTATTGGCCTGGACAACACACCCGACTGGGGCAGTTTGTGTCCGCCAAGTTTGGGCAGAACGAGATCCAAAATCTTGGAAACGAAATTTTGTCACCCCATCTCGGCTTTTGTTGGGGAAAAATATTTCAGCGCTACGACGAAACTGAGACAGTTTTTTTTCTGCCGCTTTCCTGGTCCGTCTCAACCGCCTTGTGCGCCTTTTCTCTAGCTCGTGCGGTTTCTCAGACGAGTAGTCTGACATTTAGTTTTAGAGAGCATACTAGTAAATGACAGCGGAGGAAACCCCTTCACCCACTCCGTCGACGTTGGTGGCCACGTCCGACTTCGCCGCCCCGCCGGCCGTGTACGTTGCGCTGGCTGTGCTGCACACGGTCTTTGTGTGTGTTATCCTCGTGGCCTACTACCTGCGGCGAAACCTCCAGCCCCTCAAGGTAAAACATCAACGGGACCGCCCAACCTCTTTTCACGTTTTCTTGGTATGGTACTAAAACCTCTCTCTCCCACTCCCACTCTCACTTTCTCTGCTGGCCCACGTCGCGCGCGCACACACACAGGCTCGAGGGACGCTGCTCACGTTTATCTCGACGATCTATGGCATGACCCATTTCTTCGTCCTGTACGTTTTTTCCTGGAAGAGTGCCCTGCACGCCCATGTTTCTCATGCTATTTTTGGCCCATTTTATCAACGTTTTGCAGTGCCATCGCGGTTTCCGGCTCGCCCGGGGTCGTCACCAACTGCAATGTCATGGTCGCAGACATCATCTTCAGCGACCTGTTCCTGCCCGTGTGGGCCCAGCCGTTCCTCATGCGCGCAGGCCTGCTCATCTTCACGTTGAACGTCCAACGCGCCACCGTCTCGCCCGTGTCGGGCAGCCAGCGCCTCCAGGACCTCAAGACGCGCCTGTTCAGCATGCGATCGTACCTGTACGACACCCGGCTGCAGTTGGCAAGCGTCATCTTCATGGGACTGCTCCACTTTTTCATCAACTTTGCTCTCACCGTCAACAACGGGCCGCTTAGTGAGGAGCCCTGCAGCATCCATCCGTCGGTCTACGTTGTCGCAGGTGCGTACCTTGTCTTCTTTATCGATTGCCAAAAAGTTCTCTGCGCTAGTCTTTGGCGTGTTTTACATTTTCATCCTCGCCGTCTGCGCCGTCTACGCCTACAGCATCAACGACATCTACCACATCAAGAAGGAGCTTGCGGTGGCCCTTGTGGTCACGATCCCGATGCTGATCATGTGGGTTTTCAGTATGAGCACGCACACACCGCCACCCTTATTATTATTAAATCCCACTTTCTCTCATCAGCGACCGAGATCCTGATCCAGTACAACATCATCTTTGTCCTGGCCGAGATCTTCTTTGCAGACATCATTTGCGTCCTCGTGCCGCTGTTGATGACCTTTAGACCCTACTGGGTCCAGTTCAACAACGGTCTTGCCGACGCCCGCCCCATGTCGGCGGTGATGGACTCCACGTTCAACGACATGCGTCTGCACGAAAAGACGGTAACAATAAATCATAATATCATTTATTACGGAGATTTACCCTGTTGTCACCAGGACGACTCTTCCAGCGCGTACAGCTTTGGCCACGACGGCGAAATCGTGAAACTTGATGCGGACGGCGGTGAGCACCAGATACGGGCTGGTGATACAGCAACGGACTCGCCTCAGGACGAGCACAAGAGTTCGCACGCCAGGAAGGACGCCCTCAAGCCCAAGCCATCGCTCCAGCAGTGCGACATCGACGAAAGCGCCACCTTGATAGACTACCTGCGTGATCCAGTGTTCCTGGCAGAGTTCACGAGCTTCTGTGTGAGAGCGTTCTGCGCCGAAAGCATCAGCTTTTTCCTGGACATGCAGCGCAAACAACAGATCAAGAAGATGGATCAAGAGGCTCGCGCCAAAGAGGTCAAGTACCTTTTCGAGACGTACATCGAGGTGGGCGCACCCAAGGAGCTCAACATCACCGACGTGGCCCGCAAAGAACTCACGGCTACCTACCAGAAGGTTATATCCCGTGTTTTTTTTTTCACAATTTCTTATTAAACATTTTTTTTTTAATACTTTAGTGCAACCACGATATAGGAATGTTTGAGTCAACGCTCAAGGACACGTACTGGCTCATGAAGACCAACCTCTTCCCTGCCTGGAAAAAAGACAGGGGTTTTCAGGCTCTGCGTGAAAAGGTACGCTCCCCTTCGAGAAAGATGCAAGTTAGTAATTTATCATGTCAAACAGCTGGTACATAGCGCGCCCAGTCAGTCAAAGTCGAGCTTTACCGACGAGGTCTCTTTGACCATTCTCAAGGACAGCGGCAGCCTGACCATTCCCGCCAGCGCTCTACCCGTCGTGAGCGATTGAGCAGCCGTTTTCAAAATACAATTAATAAAAAAATTGCTGTTTTGCCCTCTCGCTAAAGTTAGGCCCTTCTCCTAATTCAAATGTGTTTTTTGTTCTTGTGTTCCGATGAATCGCTATATAAAATACACCAACTACGTAAAAAACGTTCAAAATAGTCTTTCTTTATTGGTGGGCACGGAGAAGCTGCATGAGTTGCTTGATGAGGACAAGCTGCTTGTTTAGGTGATCGAGGGCCTCACCGCCCTTGACGGCACGCGACGAGGACAGCGTGTGGATCTTGATCTTGTTGGAGAGCATGTCGCTAAAGCCGCGGATGCGCTCCACCGATTTCTTCATGCCGTTGACCGACTTGCAGTGTTCGGGCGTCTGGCACAGGGCGATGAGCAGCTTGGCGGTGGCGCTGAACAGGTCGTAGTTTTCGCGGTTGTTCTGCAGCAGTTCGACGAAGACATCCACGGCGTTCTCGGCGTAAAAGACCTTGTCGGCCGTGTCGGGCCAAAGGGTCAGGTTGGTGAGGATGGTCAGGACGATCCGCAGCACCTTGAGATGGGGCTCGGAACGGTTGACCGAGCGGATAAACATAAGGATAATCTTGATCGCATTGTTCTCCACCATCTGTTTGCAGCACACGTATGACAGTCGTGTTGTTACCTCTGCATATTGTGAAAAAAAAAAAACATTTTTTAAATATTTCAAAAAAAAAAAATTTTTTTTTCCTCACCAAGATGCTTGCAAGCGCGAAGGATCTCAGTGACAGACTTGGACAGCAGCAAAATATCAAGGGCCATCTTTGTGCGGTTGCCCAGGGTCATCTGCTCGCTAAACTGGGCGTTCGCCTGCTCCAGTCGCGCACGAACCTCCACCAGACGCGCTGTGGACGCCTTGCGCACCCTGTATCCACGCCAGCACCTTTGGATCGTTCTAATAAAAGAAAGTGGACTTTTTTATTCAGTGTTTAATAGTCTCGATTGTTCTTGTTACATGGCCGCGTTCTTTGTCTGGGCAAAGATGGAGTGGGCTCGACGAGAAAAGAGGGTGGCGAGGCGTTGCTTTTCGACGAACCGTGCCGCACTGCGCAGGGCTGCAACGTGAGCCCGTTGCTTACGCCCTGCGAGGAGGCCTCGGTATCTTCGTTGGATCGCGCTATTTTTTTTTCTTTCAGTAATGTGTAAAATAAATAAAATATTCTTTCGTACATTGCGGCCGCAGATGTTTTGCCGTTGTCCATTCGAGCGAGAAGGAGAGCCCGACGTTTGCTCTGGACGAGGAGGACCGCCTTCTTGAGGAGCACAAAGGTGGCACGTTGCTTTCTGCCAGCGACGATCGCTCGCCACAAGGTTTGGAGGGTGGACACTGCCCTTTTGGTTGCGACGAACTGAGCCAGAGCAGATCGGGCGGCGAGAAGAGCGAGACGCTTGACCTCGACGGTCTTGGCGGACTTCTTGAGGAGAAGGAAAGAGGCGCGTTGCTGCTTGGCGAGAACAACCGAACGCCACCAGGACTGGAGCTGGCATGCAGCCTTCTTGATCGCGAGGTACTTGGCTTGAACAGATCGGCCGGCAAGGAGAGCGAGACGGTGGGCCCCAATGGTTGTGGCGGCTTGCTGCAGGGCGCTGAAATGTTTGCGGTCCTTGCGGCCAGCGACAAGGGCACGGTATCTCCTCTGGATGCCAATTGCGGCGTGCTTGAGCTGTTGGAAGTTGGCCATCTCCTTTTTTGCGAGCGAGGTGGCGCGCCACCAGGCCTGGATCTTGAGCACTGCCTTTTTGATCGCTGCGTACTTGGACTGGGCAGATCGGACAACAAGCAGAGCAACGCGCCTTGTCTCGACGACGGCCGCTGCCTTCTTGAGACCCAGGAACGAGCGCCGAGCCTTCTTTGCCAGGCTCACCGCACGCCACCAGCCTTGGATCTTGCATGATGCCTTCCTGGACGCGAGGTACTTGGACCGGGCAGATCGGGCAGCGAGGAGGGCCAGCCGTCTGGCTTCGACAACGACCACTGACTTCTTGAGCTGGAGGAACGTGGCACTCTGCTTCTTTGCAAGCTGGGTCGCTCGCCACCACGCTTGGATCTTTTGCGCGGCCTTCTTGGTCGCCATGTACTTGGACTGGGCAGATCGGGCAGCGAGGAGGGCCAGCCGTCTGGTCCCGATCACGACCACCGCCTTCTTGCACTGGACATACGCTGTCCGCTGCTTCTTGGCAAGCATGGTACCGCGCCACCAAGCCTGGATCTTGAGCACGGCCTTCTTGGTCGAGGCGTAGTGGGCCACAGCAGATCGGGTCGAGAGAAGGGCAAGACGTTTGGCCGCGACCAGCCTGACCGTCTGCTTGAGGAGCAGGTACGAGGCGCGCTGCTTCTGGGCAAGCATGGCTGAACGCCACCAGGTCTGGATCTGGCATGCCGCCGCCTTGGCCCCGAGGTACTTGGCCTGGGCGCATCGGGTCGAAAGGAGGGCAAGACGTTTGGTCTCGATGAGAATGGCAGTCTTCTTGACCTGGACGAAGGAGGAACGCTGCTTCTTCCCAATGACGATTGCTCGCCACCAGGCCTGGAGCTTGCAGGCCGCCTTCTTGGCCGTGAGGTACTGTGCCTGCGTAGATCGGACTGCGAGCAGGGCAAGACGTCGGGTCTCGATCGTCTTGGCGGCATGCCGTGTAGCCTCGAAGCTGCGTCGTGCCTTGCGGCCGGCAGTCAGGGCGCGGTACCGCTGCTGCACGACGATCGCGGCGCTCTTGAGGGCAACAAAGGAGGAACGCTGCTTCTTGGCAAGCGAGAGGTCTCGCCACCAGGCCTGGATCTTGGCTGCAGCCTTCTTGGTCGCAACGTACTTGGACTGGGCCGATCGGGCGGCGAGGAGGGCAAGTCGCTTGGCCTCGACGAGCTTGACAGTCTTCTGAAGCAGCGCAAAGGCGGACTGTTGCTTCTTGGTGAGCACAATCGCCCGCCACCAGGCCTGGATCTTCTGAACCGCAGTCTTGACAGTGACAAAGCGAGCTTTGGCCGATCGGGCAGCGAGGAGGGCGAGCCGCTTGGCCTCGACGAGGGAGGAAGCCTTCTTGAGGAGCACAAAGGAGGCACGTTGCTTTTTACCGGCAACGATCGCTCGCCACCTGGCTTGGAGGGCGCAGGCTGCCTTCTTGGTCGCGAGGTAAAGGGTCTGCGCAGATCGGGCGGCGAGAAGAGCGAGGCGCTTGGTTTCGATCACCTTGGCGGACTTCTTGAGGAGCAGGAACGAGCTGCGCTGCTGCTTGGCCAGGACGACCGAACGCCACCACGACTGGATCTTGCACACGGCTGTTTTGGTCTTGCTATACTCGACCACAGCCGACCGGGCAGCGAGGAACGCGAGACGTTTGGTCGCGATGAGGACAGCGGCGTTCTTGAGCGCCAGGAACCCAGCGTGCTGCTTCTTGGCAAGCTGGTTTGCACGCC
>Ga0302230_10002454_pt1 | contig 10971 bp, 17 predicted proteins | sample II_Palsa_N2_1_FD_193523 | JGI IMG/M metagenome (GOLD analysis project Ga0302230, IMG submission 193523) | Peat permafrost microbial communities from Stordalen Mire near Abisko, Sweden - II_Palsa_N2_1 | ecosystem: Environmental > Terrestrial > Soil > Palsa > Peat permafrost | place: Sweden... | reverse complement strand
ATTATTTATTTTATTTTATTTTTTTTTAAATACTATCACAGGGCGCTGCCGTGCTCAAAATTTTCGTGAATGCCCGCGTGTACAACAACGCCAGGTGACCAAGATGCAAATCATTGAAGGAAAAAAAAAAAAAAATTAATGTCCTTCTCAGGGTGGCTTTGTTCGCACAAATGGCGAGCTTTGTTGAAATCTCACGGGCCATCGCCGAGGTGACAAACAGGCCTTGTCTCTTTCAACAGCTCTCACCAACAGAGGCCCTGGGCAAGGGGATGCTGCCCGACCTCGTCAAGGCTTTTCAAGTGATCGAGCAACACGGCTATTACAAAGATTGCGACATCGGAACCTTCCCCGAGCTATCTGATTCGCTCACGACTCGCACGATCGGGCAGTACATTCAGGACTCTGACTGCCTGAATCGGTGGAAGTTACTTTCAAAGTAGTTCTTTTATTTATTAATTTATTTTGTTTTTACACTTCAAAGATATTTTTATTTTAAAGGAAACAAGCGATACACAGGACAACCAAATAGAAAAAGGAGGAGGGGACGTGAATGAATAGAGGGAGGGAGGGAGTGAGCGACAGTGAGAGAAGCGAAAAGGGGAATCACGACCTTGTCTACTCTGTTTCTCTCACTTTTCCCACTTTCTTTAAAGAAAAAAAAAAATTTGTTTAGATCTCGCTGTCATCATCATCGTCGGGGAGGGGCTGGTGGGTGGCCTCCTCCATCTCCTTCTTGTAGCTCTCCATAAGCGCGGGGTCAACCGAGACTTCTGGGGGCGCGAGGGCGGGCGAGGCGACAAAGTCGAGGTTGGGATCGCCGATGAGCTTGCGCGCGAGCCAGAGGAAGGGCTTCTCAAAGTTGTAGTTGGACTTGGCCGAGATGTCGTAGTACTGGAGGTTCTTCTTTCGGTGGAAAGTGATGGTCTTGGCCTTGACTTTTCGCTCCTGCATTTTCCAGTCAGTGAGAACTCCTCTTTTTTCCTTCCTTCTTCATCGAGCAAAGACGACGCACCTTGACATCGACCTTGTTGCCGCAGAGGACAATGGGGATGTTGTCGCAGACGCGGACGAGGTCCTTGTGCCAGTTGGGCACGCTCTGGTAGGTGACACGCGAGGTCACGTCAAACATGATGATGGCGCACTGGCCGTTGATGTAGTAGCCATCACGGAGACCGCCGAGCTTCTCCTGACCAGCGGTGTCCCAGGTGTTGAAGCAGATGGGGCCACGGTTGGTGTGGAAGGTGAGGGGGTGCACGTCGACACCGAGGGTGGCTGCCAAAGGACGTGTAACGGTCACTATACAACTGCTCGTGGCAAAAAGAACGTACCGACGTATTTCTTCTCAAACTCGCCGGTCAAGTGGCGCTTGACAAAGGTCGTCTTGCCAGTTCCACCGTCACCAACGAGAACAAGCTGTCGAAACCGGAATCCGAATTCAAATTTTGGCGGCCGTTAGTCCCTTGCCAAATTTATTTTTTTCCTCGACGTGGGGGGGGGTTACCTTGAAGGTCGCCAGAGGCGTCTGCATGTTGCCGAGCTGAGCCTGCATGAGAGAGGGAGGGGCCACAAAAAAGAAGGAAGCGAAACGAAAGAGGAGAAAAAAGGTTAGCAAATCGTGTCGTGAACCCAAGCCCTTGCAACCCCAACCTCAATCCCAATCCAACCCCTCCAACCCCGACCAATCCGTCCATCCGCGGCCCCAAACCCTCGCCCGTCCACGTTGTCCCGCAGCCGAGGGCCCCGCGAGGGGGGGTGAGGGGCCCCGGATTGGCCGGCGGATGGTGTCCCAGTGTCTCGCTGAACCAAGGAGGGATGGTACACTACGCACCATTTACGTCGTTCTTTTTTTAAAATATTTTTGGCGGGTCTTTTTTGCCAGGCCCTTCAAACATGACTTCTACACCGCGTTTACTTGGTTATAGCACGCCAGGCTGCACACGGGGACGTTGGCGAGCCGATGGACGTAGCGACGGGGTTCGAGCTTGCACACGTGGCAGAGACGAGGCGACGGATACGGCACGGCTGGCGCGGGCAGCTTCCACGCGGCGTTGTCGGGGAAGGAGACGCTGGATGGGGCGCGCGTGCTCGAGACAAAGCGGACCATCGTGTGGCGACGCACCTCGTCGATCTCGGCGCGACGTTCTTTGCGCTCCTCGTCCGTCTTGACCCGCTTGGAGGTCTGCTTGTTGAGCAGTTTTTTAATCGTCGCCGTCTGCATGAAATGTATATTTTAAAAAAAAAAAATTATAAAGGCAGCCAGTGGTACCTTGAGGGCCTCCGATTTTTGCTCTAGCAAGGCCTTGCGTCGACGGTTGCTCTCGGATCGCTTGAGGAGCTGCTCTTCTGTCAGGGACGGTTTCGGGCTGTCTGCGGCCGACTCGTCGTTGTAGGGCTCGTCGCCCTGCTGCGGCTGTTCCTTGCGCTCTTGGCTGGTGAGGAAGGCGCGCTGGCGGTCAGTGAGTGACTTGGACTTTTTCATGCGGCTGCCGGCTCCGCCAGACGCGACCTCGGCGTCCTTTTCGAGCTGCTCGAGGAACTTGTCGTCGTCATCCTCGTCGTCCTCATCATCGCCTCGTGTCGCAGTAGCATCATCGTCTTCGCCATAGTCGAGCTCTTCGCCGCCATCCTCCTCCTCCTCCTCCTCGTCGCCGCTAAACTCGTCGTGGTCGCTATGTGCGGGCGACGAGGATGACGCGACCGACACGGTCGCAGATACGAGCGAGCCGCTCTCGTCATCGTCACCGTCATCGTCGTCATCGTCGTCGTCGTCGTCGTCGACCAGGCGTTTCCGCTTGAGGACCTGTCGCCGCAAGTTGCTGGACGACGAAGGTGATTTGGTTGGTGGGGCGCCCTTCTTCTTGCCTGCTGCAGCGGGTTTCTTGCCTTTGGTCGCCGCTCGCTTGGGTGCTTTTGTGGGTGCAGGGACCGCGGCCTTCTTGCTCGTCTTCTTCACTGGTGATGTAGGCAAACTGCTGCTGCTGTTGCTGCTGTTGTTGCCGCTCACGAGATCGTCCTCGCTGTCACCGTCATCGCCACCGCTATAGTCTTCCTCGTCGTCCACCGCCACAGCCTTGTCGTCCTCCTCTTCACTCGCCGCAGACTCTGACGACGACGAGTCCACAATCGCAGCTTTGCGTTTCCTCGGCGGCAACGATGGCTGCTTTGTTTGCTGCTGCTGCTTTGGCTGCACAGCCGGTGCCGATGCCGGTGGCGGTGTGTAGCTAAACTTGATCTTGATCCCTGATCCCCCTGCCGCGGCCGCGGACGGCGATGCGGACGACGACGACGACGAACTCCCTTTTTTGTCACGCGCCATCTTTTTAGAAAGTGACCTGCCCTGATGACGCGCATTTCTTTGCTCCAGTTCACGTTTGCTTTTTCCTCCGTCTCCTCCTCTTGCACGTGCACTTGGCGCGTTCCCTCTGCGTGCGCGCTCTCTCTCTCTCTCTCTCCGTACCTGTATCTTTGGTTGCCTGTTTGGGCCGTATCTCGTTTGCCGGTGGTCACTTGAGAACCGGTTCCAGTTCCCCGAAAACCAACCCACAAAAAACGTGTGTTTTTTAGGCAAGCTGTAACCGGACGCAATGCCGCGCGACCGCCTCAAGGACGTTAAGAAGGTTTGTTTTGGAGCTGTGCCATTGGTAGCCTGACCCGACGACGACACGTTCTTTCGAATAGGCGGGTGGACCTGCCGGAGACGACTCTGCCATGGACATCGAGAGCGGGTTTATCAGCGACGAGAGCGTGGCCAACCGCAAGTTCTTTGAGCAGGTATGGAACTGCTGCTGCTGCTGGAGGCTTGACTGGGGCACTTATCACACCCTCCCCCACCTCTATAGGTGAACGAAATCAAGGGCTTGATTGAGGCCATCTCGGGCAACACGACCGAACTGGGCGAGCTCTACAACGCCAACTTGACAGAGCCGCAAGAGTCGATGAGGAAGTGTATGCGCCCTGAAGGACTGTAGCCTTACTGATCTTTTTTTATTTTTATTTTAGCACGGACGTCGCGCATCGAGCGGTTGCTGTCAGACTCAAACAAGGCAGCAATCTCCACACGCAAGAAGCTCAGCGAAATGCAAAAGGCAACGGGAAACCTCCCGGACCAGGTCTCGGCCGATGCGCGTATGCGATCGGGGCAGGTACGGCTTTTTCTTTGGGGTTCAAATCAACAAGTTTAAAATATTTTTTTGCAGCACTCTGCTCTTACCAAGCGCTTTGTGGATGTCATGGGAGCGTACACTGATGTACAAGCCAACAGCAAGAAGGAGCTGCGCAACCGTCAGAAGCGCGAGTTCAAGATCAGTAATGAGCAACAAGCAAACGAAACAACCAAAAAGAAAAAGAAAACTAAAACATGAGCAATAGTCAAGAAGGAGGCCACCGACGAGGAAATCGAGAACGCTATCGACAACGTCAGCGGCCCTATCTTTGCTCAGCAGATCGAAAACATGTCGCAAAGGGAGGAGGCCAAGAAACTCCTGGCCGACATCCAGAGCCGTCACGAGGACATCCTTAAGCTCGAGGAGTCGCTGCGTGAGCTGCGCCAGCTTTTCCTGGACATGCAAACCCTCGTCGAGTCGCAGGGCGAGATGCTGAACGAGATCGAGAATAACGGTACAATTGAACGATGTGCACGCGTTTCTAATCCAAGTAAATTGAATAAATTTGTTTTTACTCAGTGGATAAAGCGGTCGACTACACGGACAAGGGAGTGCAAGAGATGAAGAGTGCGGTCAAGCTCCAAAAGTCTGCTCGCATGGTATGTGATTACCATATTTTTTTAATTTTTTTTTGGGTTGGGGATTTTTATTTTTATTTTTTTCATTCATGCTAAATGTTGTTCTGCAAACCCAACTCCCTTCATTTCTGCCCCCCCTTTCCACCATTTATTTTGCGCTACAGAAAATGTTCATCTTGCTCGGCTGCGTCTGTTGTCTCATAGTAATCGTGGTTGTCATTCCAACTGCTGTCGTGTTTGGTCCAAAGCTCTCTTCGTCTCATTGAACGTGTGCAGTCATCTGCTTTTGTTTCTCTTTCTTTCCTCGCTCTCGCAATTTTAAAAGAAAAGACAGGGCTGGGTTTTGTTCCCTGTTTTTTACCATTGCGTTACTAACCTTTTCCTCCCCTCTCCTCCTCCCAAATTTCTTACGATAGTTCTTTTGATATCACCGAGTCTCGCCAGGAGAGCGGAGAATCGACCCCCCTTTTTCTCTATTGTACAAAACCAGCGAACCAAAAAACATCAATTGTCAACTGTGTCAGTCCTGAATATTTTTTATCAACTTATTGCCCGGCGTCGGCGTCGCCGTCGCGTTGTATCACCATTGCCAGGATGCCTAGTTTCCGTTGCCGCAAAGACAAATGCACAACGGCAGCTGCCAGTGGTCGCAGGAGGAGCAGTGGGCCGCCGCAGCCGCGGCCGCTGGCGTCTTTGCTTTGTGGCGTTTTGGCAAGCGCTTCCACGTCGCGACCCCCGGCCACAACCTCGTCGTGACGGGATCGCGCATCCCTGGCGGTCTCAAGGTGGCCAACGGCGCCTTCCGCTGGCCCAGTCAGCGCGTGAGCGAGATCGCCGCCGCGCAGGTCACCGTCCGCGTCCACCCCGCGCAAGCCCTCGTCCGATCCAAGGACGGCTTTGTTTTCCGCTTGCCGTACACGATTGTGGTCGCGCCCACTGTGAATCCCACGACAGGGCTGGTCAGCGCCAACTATGCCCGCATGATGCTGATGCAGCCCAAGGCCGAGGGCAAGCAGGAGGCCAGCAAGGATGCGGCCGTGAGCAATGACGCGAGCACTAAACCATCCGCTAAAGACGACGGCAAGACCGATTCCGACAGGGACGTGCTCAGCCCCAAGAAACTCTCCCCCCTCGAGCAGCTAGTGTACGACCTGTCGCTCGGCCGCATCCGATCGTTCGTCCTGGACAAGGACGCGGAGCAGGTCGTGCGCGGCGATGCCGGCATTGGCAAGATCGAGAATCACGTGCACGAGATGCTGGACCACTCGGACGTGTTTACCGCGCTGGGCATCAGGGTACTGGACCTGACCGTGACCGGCCTGAGCGACAACTCGGACGCGCCCAGCGACGCCAAGTACCTCGCCCAGCGAGCCAAGATTGACCGCATCCGCTCCGATGGCAACCTGGCAAACGCTAAGCTGGACGAGGAGATCAAAGAGCTGCAGCGCGCAAACTCGCTCAAGGAGGCCTCCCGCGACTACAGCGTCCGCCACATGGAGGCCATCAACAAAGCCGGCGGCTTCCACAAGTACGTACAGGCGGTGCTCCTCAGCCAGTTTGCCAACAATCTCAGCATCAAAACCAAGGATGAGAAAGAGTTTGGGGAAATTGTCACGTTTGTCCGGGCTCTCAAGGAGGCTGAGGTGGACAGCAACAGCGGCAGCGACGATGAGCACGACGAAGATTGTTGCGGTGGCGACGACGACTGACGCCAAGAGCCAAGCTATTTTTTATTCTCCCCTTTTAATTATTCTGCTGCTCGATCCCTCTTCTGTCGCTTCGGTCAGTTTGGCGCTCTGTGTCGCGCTGGCTGCAGGTCAAAAAACAAACAAACTTGAAAATACAAGGGGCCTGGCAAAAAAAAATAGAGACCATGATTTACGAGTTCACGGCCCGGGGACTCTCCTTTTCTCACGAGTCTCGCTGACATTATGCTGGCCTCTCGCCTTGCCCCGTCCTCGAGGGCAGCTGTGGTCGTGCCGCGCGCCACGTTTGCGCTCGCCACGTCTGCCCCTGCCCCGAGCGCGATGAAGGGCAACGCGACCGCGTCGACGCAGGGTGCCAAAAAGTTTGACTTCCCCACGGGCTTTGTGGGCCACAAGCTGGCTGAGCTGCCCAACAACTACCGCTACGGCACCAAGGACGAGCTGGACGACATGTACTACAAGATGGCGGTGATCCGTCGCATGGAGACAGCCGCCGACAACCTCTACAAGTGTAACGTGTCGTTTTTTTTTTTTTTTGCAAGGATTGGTCTAAATGCGCGCACACACACACACGCGAACAGCCAAGCTCATCCGTGGCTTCTGCCACCTGGTCACGGGCCAGGAGGCCATCTGTGTTGGCATCGAGGTGTGCTTTTATTATCCCTTGTTGGCTCGTTGTGCATAATAACCCTGTTTTTCCTCGCCAGGCGGGTCTGGAGGCGAACGACTCGATCATCACCGCGTACCGCTGCCACGGCTTTGTGTACGCGCGCGGCGAGCCTGTCAAGACAGTCCTGGCCGAGCTGCTGGGCCGCGAGGGCGGATGCACGCTCGGAAAGGGCGGGTCCATGCACATGTTCACACACGAGTTTTACGGCGGCAACGGCATTGTCGGCGCACAGGTCCCTCTGGGTGCCGGCATCGCCTGGGCACACAAATACCTCGACCGCAAGAACGTGTGCTTTACGCTGTACGGCGATGGCGCCGCCAACCAGGGGCAGGTCTTCGAGGCCTACAACATGGCGTCGCTCTACAAGCTGCCCGTCGTCTTCATCTGCGAGAACAACCAGTACGGCATGGGCACGGCCGCCAAACGAGCGGCAGCCTCCACCAGCTACTACACGCGCGGTGACTACATTCCCGGCATCAAGGTCGGTCGTTGCCTTGTGCAAAAAGAAATAATTTTTACATCCGTTCCCTGCAGGTCAACGGAATGGACGTGCTCGCTGTCAAGGAAGCCACACAGTTTGCGAAAGAGTATGTGCTCAACAACGGACCTCTCGTGATGGAGCTTGTCACCTACCGTTATGGTGGCCACTCCATGTCGGATCCCGGCACGACCTACCGCTCGCGCGACGAGGTCCAGCACATGCGCACGACCAACGACCCCATCACGGGCCTCAAGGACCGCATTGTGGCCGCAGGCTTCTCTACCGAGGACCACCTGAAGGAGCTGGACAAGAAGGCCAAGGCAGAGGTGGAGGAGGCTATCGAGTGGGCCAAGAACAGCCCAGAGCCCAAGCTCGACGACCTCTGGAACCACGTGTACGTCAAGGGCACAGAGGTGCCCACACTCCGAGGCCGCGATCCTTCCGAGATCAAAACCTTCAACTAATCGATCACAAACCGTGTAACCGAAATTGAGCTGATCCTCCACAGTCGAGTGTGCGCGCGTTTGGCTTGTTTTCCTGCGCGCCATGGTTGTGATTGATGCCGAGTGACGGTTCACTTGCACAACTCATTTCGACGGACGGACGAAACATTTATATCAAGAACCACGCACTCGCGAGCGTGGCACAACAAGCGGGGCTTGCCCTGAGCCGGCCTGCGGCGTAAAGAGAGTTGATTAGTGAGAGTCAAGGTTTATTCTATTCAGCAAAGGGTCAAGGGAAGGGAGGCGGCGATACAAGAAAAGACAGAGTGTCGGGTATCAAATTATTTTTTTTATCGATGTCTACGAGTTTGTGTAAAAACCAGATTTCTTGCCGGTGAAAGATGGCTTGGTTGACGGTGGAGGACCGGCCGGCTTGCTGGAAAACTTGTCCATAATACCAGACATTCGCGATTTGGACTGGAGGGTCTCAAGGAAGTTGGACGACGTCGGTGTCACTGGCATCGGCGTCATTGGCGGCGTAGCAGAACTTTTACGAAGGGGGGGGGAAACAGTGTTAAAATTCTTGTTTCTTTCAACGGAGGTCAATACGCGAAGATGGCGGCGTATTCGCGGAAAAGAGCAATCATGTTGTTGAGCTCGATCGGGTTGGCCGCTTGAAGCTCGTACACACGGCCCTTTTTGCCCTCGTGCATCGTGTGGAGCTCAAACACGTTGGGATCTCCCTTGGAGTCGCTCTTGGTGCACACGTCCACGATGGCGTCGGTGATGCGGCCCTTTTCGTTTCGATCATACTGCGGCGAAACAAGGTACTCTTAAAAAAAAGGCAAGAAAAGCAGACGTACCCCGCGCTTTTCATAGTAAATGATGGTGCGCTCCTTAAAGTCGAGCACAAAGGTTCGCATCCTCCAGTTGCGGATCTTTTCGCCGCGCTTCATCAGAGTCACCTCCTTGTACGTCGTCTTGATAGCCAATGGTAGGGGCGCGGCATGTTTTACCGCCGGAGATCCAGAAGCGTCGGCAGGGCTGGAGGCGCCACCTCTCGGCGAATCGATCAGGAGGTTATCCGAGGGCGCGGACAGCGTTTCATCCGTCGTGCGACCAAACACCTCGTTTGCGCTCATCAATAGGACAGGGCACTGCAGTTCCGCCTTTTTTTTTTTTGTCCTCGTAATTATTTTAATCCAATGGATGTACGTCCTTACCACAGAGGACCAGTCGTCGAGCCATTCGGGCGTATACTCGGCTGGGCAGGGGCGGATCATCATGGGGTTCTTGATTTTGTGGATGCGCTCGCGTTCGGCCTTGAGCTGCCTGAGTAAGTCGACGACCTGATCGTTGACCTGGTCCTTCTGGAAGGCAGAGACGGCGGGAAGCTGCGCGACCAGGCCCTTCTGGCCCAGGGCCGTGTAGTACTGATCCAGGAAGAAGCTCTCCCAAAAGCAAAGCGACGCGGCAGCCGTCTTGGGCCGCAGGACGGGCAAGAGCGGGGGCATGAAACGAAAGTTGTAGAAGACGGGCTCGCTCAGATGGCGAATGTTGATGTAGTCCCACAGGGACGAGCTCTTGAGACCGACCGCCTCTTCCTCGACACGGTTGAGGGCACTCGAGTAGGCGAACGTGCCAAAGCGCTGCCCAAAGCATTCGTGCGCGATGGAACGCAGGTAGTACTCGTTGAACTCAAACTCGGTTGGGTATTGCCTTGAGCGAAAACACATCAGGATCTTCATAGCCAATCGATGGAAAGGAAGCACGTACAGAGTGAGCTGCCAGACACTGTCGAGGAACTGCAAAAATACAGGTGCACGATCGTCCTGGAGGGAACCCAAGGAGTCAAACCGATCGGAGAATCGGTGCCCGCCGTTTATCCACTCTTTTTCAAGTAGGACCTGGGAGCAAAAAAAAGTATTAACCACGATCACGACCCTCATCATACCTGGAAGCCGTAGATTGTGCGATAATAGGGATCGAGCAAGATCTGGGCCACCGACGACGCCTGCAGGGTGCGATCCCAACCGTCCTCCAGAGAGAGAAGCACGTGTGAACTCTCGTCCTCGATCAACTTCATCACGACGACGGCGTTGGACAGTATGTCTTCAATCGCATACATCCAGTTCTCGCCCACCAAGCTGTAAAACGACTGGTCCTTTTCGCTGTCAAAGCTGCGTAAAAAATAAAAATAAACATTGATTAGTTGGAGCCATGCAGAGTACACGTACTTGCCGGTGGACTCCTTGAGCACGTTCAGGAACCGGGATTGCATTCCACTCGGGGAGAACCGTTGCTTGCTCGGGTTTTTGACAAACTTGGTCTTGACGTTGCGGTAGTAAAACTCTACGTAGTTTATCAGTACACCTTGAAGGCCCACTCCCCCCCAAAATGGTCGTACCCATGTTGGGCTCGACGGAGCGGCTGACAAGCTCGTTGTCATTCTCGGTCACGATGTGGACGACGCCACCGTTGAAGAGCGTGAAATACTGCAGCAACTTTTCGTCGGCGCGATTTCTGGGCCCGTTGGAGCCACTGCAGGTTTGAGTGGCATTGCGATCAAATGAATGCGTTCGGTGAACCGCAATACCGTTTGTTTTTGGGCATCGCGCTGCGCAGGAGGACACGTTGCGATACGGGGTGCACCCATGTGAGCACGGGGAATCGCTTCTTCTCGTAGAACTTGCACAAAACCGACAGATCGTCGCCTGTGATGTCCGCGGGCAAAAGGACCGATATGGGGTACGACGAGCAGAGCTTCCAAGCATCTAGCGCATCCCATGTTCGCTTGAGCTTTGAAAAAAAAATTTTTTTTCTATTGGGGTACCTGTAAACATCCTCCACTCTGAAGGGAGAGGGTAGTCGTCAGGCAGGAGGCCGAGCAAGAGCATGTCGACAGCATCCTGGTCGAGGACGGCCGCGCT
>Ga0302230_10002447_pt1 | contig 10995 bp, 17 predicted proteins | sample II_Palsa_N2_1_FD_193523 | JGI IMG/M metagenome (GOLD analysis project Ga0302230, IMG submission 193523) | Peat permafrost microbial communities from Stordalen Mire near Abisko, Sweden - II_Palsa_N2_1 | ecosystem: Environmental > Terrestrial > Soil > Palsa > Peat permafrost | place: Sweden... | reverse complement strand
TTGGAGGGACGGGTCGCTCAGATTCTGCGTCACGATCTGCGCCATGAACCACGTCAGCGAGCCCTTGGGGCACGCCCTGGTGATGCGCAGCGACACGTCGTCATAGTAGTCGCGCAGGGGGCTCGCTTTGGCCACACGGAACAGCCTCACAACAATGTCGTTCAGCTCGTCCGAGGTCGGCAGCGACTCCACGGTCGTGCGCCCAAGCGCGCTCACCAGCGTCGATCCGATCGTCCCCAGCAGTCGTGTGTTGCTATTTGGATTACATTGAGGACAGAGGAACAAACGACAAAAAGTACCCTTTGACGCTGATACTGTTGCTCGCAGATCGGCCTGGAGGGAAGCCAGCAAACTCGTCGCGTTCGCCAGGCATGAGCCCTCCCTGGCCAAGCCCCTCCCATTGGATGTCCTCTTTACCGTCGTCATCCTAATGTAACTAGTCAAATAAAATGATTCTTGTTAAATAATTTCGCTACATTGCCGTCCTCGTCCTCGTCGTCGTTGTAGTGCGTGTTGTTGTTGGGCAGGCTGGTCGAGAGCATCGCGTCCTCAAACGTGCCAGCGACGGGCGAGCTGGGCATGGTGTCGATGGTCGCTTCGAGTGCCGTGGCGATGACGGTCACGATCAGGTCCTGGCCGTTGGACATTGGGTGCGAAACTCGTGGCCTCAACGCCCTCCTGGAAAAATAAAGATAAAATAAATAAAAAGCATCACATAATAGAATGACTACGTACGACACCAGCCACGCTGGCGCATCGTACGCATCCAAGTCCGTGAACGACGAGTTCTCGTTGAGCTGGTCCTCTGTAAAGTCTGGCCAGAGCGCGCCCAGCTGGAGCGACTCGAGCGGGTCCGTCTTGGGCCCCCAGTCAAGGTACTCGTCGGGGCTCGCCGGCGGCTGGTACATGGTCGCCCGCCAGTCCTCGTGGTACCAGTTGGTGATGCTAAAGCTGAGCCTGACAGCGCAGCGGATCTGCAGGGCTGGGCGCGCGAGTGTCGTGGCATAATTCAGCTTTGAAGCTTGAAACAAAATACCTTTCAAATTAGATTTAAGGACTTTGTGGTTTACGCACCAAAGAGATCCGCCAGACCAGCAAGGTGGGCGTGGCTGCGCGGGATAAAGTTGAGCATGGTCGTGTCAAACCGGACCTGGACGCCATCGACGAGTGCATAGCCCACAAACTGCTGCCTCCAGGGCTCGTTGACGCCCACAAAGGCCGGGACGTTGCAGCCCGTGTTGCTGAGCGCGATGCTGAGCGAGCTGAGCAGCAGCTTGGCCTGCGACGGGTCGACCGTGGCCTCGGACGTGGGCGCCAGCATCAGAAAGTCGCTCAGCCCAAACCAGCGCTGCAGGTGCACGTACGTCCCGTCGGCCGCAAAGTCGGACGAGCGGCTGCCCACGAGCCGCTGCAGACCGTCGGGGATGTCGTCCAGGTGCCCGTACGGCTGCTCGTGGCCCTTGGGCTCGCGGGTGCGGTTGAAAAAGTACGTCAACGTGTACGAGGCGCCCCCAAACGACAGCAGCTCAAACGTGTGGCCAGGCTTGCCACCTGCACCGGCACCGGCACCGGCACCCTTTCGCCTCCTGCTGCTCTTGTCATCGCCAGCACCGTCCACAGCATGCAGATCCCAAATGTGCAGCAGATCCTCGATCGACGTGATAAAGCTCTCCCACGGCGACGCAGACGTGTGGTCCACTATCTCAAAGGGGTCGTTCTCTGCTTGTTTGTTGTGCATGTTTGTGTGCTGGTCAGCAAGGCATAACCAGCCACGTCAACAATGAACACGTACGTGAAGAGGATGATGTCGCTTGGGCTGCTGCAGCTGCCACGGCCGCCGCAATGCCCGTCTATTCAGCGGCAGCAGCGGGGCTTCAACCCTCGACAATAGAAAGCACACGTACCTTTCTGTGGCTGTCATCACCACCAGCACCGCCTGCAAGTTGGTCGTCAATCTCCGCCATGACCGCGTCGTGGTCGTGCTGTCCCCACTCGTCCGCCACGAGCTCGCCCTCCTCCTCCTCCTCCTCCTCCTCGGGCTCTTCACGGTGGCGTGTGCCCACACCAGCAGTGGCAGACAGGCCCGAGGTGGACGTGGGGCCGTCCAGTGCGTCGTCGGCCAACCAGTCATCCTCGTTTGACGACATTTTTGACGTTCTGTCAGAGCTAACAAACTCACAACAGTGACGACGGCTGGCTACAGTTCTGGGCGTCGACGATGCGAAGAGCAGTAGCTGCTGCAGTGGAAAGATTAATTTGCTCTCGTCTTTTTGGGAAGGAAAACGAATCAGCGCCACATAGAACAACACAAACGAGAGAGGATAAAAGAGGAGGAAAGCAGATGTATTCACAAACAGAGGAAGAGAGAAAGAGGGGTAAACTGAGAAAGAAACGGGAAAGAAAAACACGAAATAACCCCCATTTTTAATGTTTAACGAAATCATGAGTTGTGGGCCAGGACACTGCTCTTTTGGGCCGCCGCACGCCGTGTGGGCTGTGGTATGCTCTGTATGGGTGGGTGGGTGGGTGGGTGGTTTGGACAAGCGGAACAAGAGCACGTTACCTTGCGAATGGCAAAGAGGTCGTCGTTAATCTCAGACTCTTTGAGCGCGGGGATGAGTGCAGGCCCACTGTTGATCCGCTTCTTGTTGATTTTGGGGTCCTGCTGGCGACGTTGCTTTCGCGTGGTGGGGGCGCGGGCCGCCTCGTGGTTGGCGTCTTGGCGATCTGGACAAGCAATCGTGTCAGGTGATTAAAACAGAAGACCAACACTACTTGAGCTGATATCCATGTTATTCTTCTCCTCTTCCAGACGCTTGAGCTTGTCGGCCAGCGTCGTGATCATGGTATCGCGGATCGCTTGCCTCTCCGTCTGTCGCCCTGATTAACGACCAGCAAGATGGGTTCTTTTTGTGTGTGTGTACCATGTAGTCGTTCTCGGCATTCTCCGACTCGGCCTTGAAGATGCTATCAATCACCTCGTGCTGATATACCCGCCACAGCTCAGCCACCCGCATCTTTTCCGTCTTTTTCTTGTCGAGCTGGTTGATCTGCTCGACATAGTCGCTGTGTGACTCTGCATTTCATTTGGCTTAGGGGAGGGGGGACCAACCAACCAAACCACAAAAACGCACCATCGTTGACTTGCTCAATCTCCTTGGTCAGCCCGAGCATCTTCTCCTGGTACAGCCTGTCCTTGAGCTCGGCAAACTCCTTCTCGATCCGTGCCATGTGCTCGAGTGCCTCACGTCGTCGTGCTTCGCTCTCGTCTGCGTCCATTTCTACCAGTGTTGTTTTAGAAAAACAGTCTGCTGGTTGGCTGGCTCCGTTACCGTCCGAGGATCCGTCGTCCTCCAGGTCGTGCTCGTCCTGATCCATGGGATCGTTGTCGCTGTCTGTGTCCTCATCCGCGTGTCCACCTGTTCTCGCCCTCACGTTAGCCACACCACCTAATTTCCCCACAGCGTCACCTCGTGGTCCTGCCATGGCTGCTGGCTGGCTGGCTGGCTGGCTGGTTTTTTGGCTGGCTCGAACGAAAGAAAAAAACTGGCGGCCGAGAAAAAAGGGGATTAGAACAATGACCAGCTAAACAAGGGGTCGGTCGTCGTGTGCTGACAATCTTTTTCTCCCGCCGGCGCGCGCCACCAAAACACAACGACAGACACGACGAACACACACACACACCTAAAAAAGACAAAACACCAGTCCGAGGAGGGAAACTGGGAGCAGAGGAAGCCAGAGAGGGAGCGAAAAAGAACGTCACATCCAACACTGAAATCACTCTGTCCCGCCCGCACAGAGCAACATAAAAAAAAAGGCCGTCCACACAAGCACCCTCTCATGTCCCACTGTCTCTCGCTCTCTCCTCCCCCTCCCCTGTTGTGCCTTCGAGAAAGGGAGGGGAAACAAGAGCGAGCCCCCAAAAAACCCGCTCGTTTCGGTCGCGGTTATGAAACAACCACATTTATGTAAGTGCGTCCTCCTGAGCAAATGTTGCCGATCCCAGTCACGTCTCGATCTGGTCGTGGCGGCGGCGGGCGATCTGGGGGCGCGATGGGGTCGGGGCGCACGGGGGGCACGAGTACGCCACGTCCGCCGGCACCACGCGGCGCAGTCGCCTTCCCTAAATGGGTAAAATAGTATTTTAATAGCAAATAGTTCTTATTGTATCAATCGTAGATGGTTGCTGCCCTGGCCTTCTTTGCGCTCGTCCCGTTTGTGCTTGTGTGGACGCAGATGCAGAGCACGCACCACGAAGAGAAGGAGCCCGTGTTCCAGCAGTCCGATCTGCTGGGCCGCGGCGAGTTTGGCCTGCGCAAGCTACGCAAAGAGTACATTCGCGTCTTTGGCAAGCAGGCCCATGCCGTTCACGGTGGCGGCAGGCGGACACCGGGGGAGCCAGGGGAGGTGGTCGTGCTCGAGTCGGCCATGGATGTGTACGTGGCAGGGATACCACGGCAGCCCAGGGTCATTGCACGCGATCTCCTCATGGCGGCCCTCATACGCGACTCGTCTGACGATCTGCAGCGAGCACTGCTCTTTTGCGTGGAGACACAGGGCACGGCGTTCAATCCGCTCACGGGCGAGGAGCCGGGCAAGGTGCGCTGTAACCCTTTTTATTTGTTTATTTATTTCACTGAACAATATAAAATAGATTGCGCACGACTACCCTGGCGTCGAGGGAAGCAACTCGCTCTCGTCCAAGTACAACAGCATCGACTCGACGCCGCTGTTCATCATCGCCGCCTTCCGCTACTTTCAGCTCTCGCCCGACTGGACCCTCAAGACGGCCATCGATCGCCATGTGCTCAGCGCCGTCGGGTTCATTCGCAGGCATCTGGACGCTTCCAATCTCTACTTTGACAGCCCTGCGTCGTCCAAGGCCAAGGGCTTTGCGGTCAAGGGTGACTATCCTCCATCTAGCAATGCTCCTCTTACTTTTAACACAGCAACGTACTGGAAGGACGCGATGATTGCGGGGAGAACAGACGGTGCGCCAAAGTACCCCGTTGTTTACACTCTCGCACACGTCCAGGCACTGGCGGCGCTGCGGTTCGCTTCGATCCTGCTCCTCGACCCTGAGCTGAACCCTCTCGCGGGCAAGATGCTCACGGCCCTGAAGGAGCATCTGTGGCAGGAGGACGCAGGCACGTTCGCCATTGGAAAGGACGCACTGGGCCTGCTGCCCGGGCTGAGCTCTGACGCGCTGCATCTCTTGTGGTACCTGCGACCCGACGACCTTGACGGACGCTGGCTCAGCAGGCTCGCACTGGCAGTGAAGCCGCTCGATACGTCGATCGGCTTTGCGTCAATACGAAGCGGCGACGAGGCAGAACAGGCCGTTGTTTGGCCCGTCGACCAGGCCTTCATCCACGCTGCTGCGGTCCAGCATCCCCAGCTCAAGCACACGGCCTCGACTGCACGGCGGATGGACACGGCACTGGTCGCGGCCTCGTCGATGGGAGAGTTTTTCCGCGTTAAAAAGGACAAAAAGGTAGTTCTTTTATTTCTAAAAAATATTACTGATGTTTTTGCCTGTACCAAGGTCGAGCTGGTAGGGTCGACGATCACGCTCAAGACAGCCTCGAGCGCCCTCTACTTTTCGGGCCAGAGGTCGCTGTCGCTGAAGACGGAGGCCGAGGCAGCGACGACCAAACCGCAGCCCAAGAAATCGTCGTTGCAAGTGGCCAGTTATGCTGCCGCGGGATCGTGGCCGCTGCGTCTCTCCTTTGTCGACTATGTCCACGGTGTTGCCCCGGGCGACATGCGATACTATGCTCGCGTGGACAACAACTACTTTCAGTGCCGCGATGGCAGCCAGCGCATCCCCTTTTCCGCTCTCAATGACGACTTTTGCGATTGGTAATAAAAATAGTCTTTAAAAAAAAATAATAATGTTTCCTCTATCAGTAACGACCAGTCGGACGAGCCAGGCACGTCGGCGTGCCCCAACTCACAGTACTATTGCGACGGCATCCTCATGCCAAGGTAAAAATAATTTTTTGAAAGGGATTGAGAATTTTAAAGTTTATTTTCTTTCTAGCAATCGCGTCCTAGACGGCGTGCGTGACTGCCCCGACAGCGGCGCAGACGAGATGCCGCTTGTGTTTTAATGAACAATCCCCTCGTTGTACAATAAGAACGTCATCATTCCTAACCCATGATGACCTTGACGACCGTGTCGGTGCCATCGAGGTGCACGTTGAGGCGGTCAGGGCGGAAGTCCATCGTCATCATGCTGTTGGGCGGCAGCACGCGTGTGCCAGCGGGCAGGTCGCTCGCGCGGAACTCCTGCCGTGTTTGGATGACGTAGTGCCTCATTAATAACGCACAACAAAGAAAGACAATACCTTGGGACCGGGCGCAACGTTATCGGCGACGAGCTTCTTGCCCAGCAGGGCCTGGTACTGCGGGTTCATGGGCATCCTTTGGCGTGTTGTTTTCGCGCGTGCGTGAGTGTGTGTGTGTGTGTGTGCAAATGTGATACGTAAACTGGTGTACGTATTCCATTCACCCACATGGCGGCGACGACGATCACCCACGTCCTGTTTGACATGGACGGCCTGCTGCTGGGTAACACACACACACACGCGCGCGCGCGTTGTCACACAATGACCATCGACTGTGGCAGACACGGAAAAGTTCTACACGATCGTGACCGAGCGCATCCTCGCCCGCTATGGCCTCACCTTTGACTTTAGCCTCAAGGCCAAGATGTACGTTCAGTTTGGGTCACCCCAACCGACCAACCAACAAATAAAACGATTGTGTTAGGATGGGCAAGAAGGCGTCCGAGTCGTGCCAGATCTTTGTGGACGAGACGGGGATCCCCATGACGCCCGAGGCCTTTCGGACAGAGCGCGAGGAGGGGCTGGCAAAGCTCTTCCCCACGTGCGACCTCATGCCTGGTGCAGAGAGGCTGGTGCGACACCTCAAGGCGTCTGGTGTCCTCATCGCCGTCGCGACGAGCTCAAACCGGGACTCGTTTGATCTAAAGGTCACGACAAAGCACAAGGTGATTCAAATTTTCAGGTCACACAGAAATATTTATGTAAATTTTATTCCAGGAGTTTTTCAAGCTCTTTGACGTGATTGTGGTCGGAGGTAGCACCCTTAGAAAAAAGATAAAAAGCACGCACGAAATCAAGCTCACTTTTTTGCTTCAGATGACCCAGAGGTCAAACAGGGAAAACCGTGTCCCGACATCTTCCTCGTGGCCGCATCGCGCCTCACGCCGGCCCCTGCGTCCAGTCACAACGTGCTCGTGTTTGAGGATGCGCCCAACGGGGTCGTGGCTGCGCACAATGCAAAGATGCCCGTGATTATGATCCCTGGTGCGCGCTCTTTCTTAACAGAAGCTAGGCTATTTATGACATAACTTGTCCCTTCCAGATCCACGCGTCAACCCCAGCGACACAGCCCTCGCCGCGGAGGTTCTCACCAGCCTCGAGCAGTTTGATCCCGCAAAATGGGGCATCGCGCCCCACCCCGCCAAGTAGACAAATTTTTTTCAATAAATAAAAAGCTCTGTCTTCTGTGGTAAAAGGCACATCACTTAGTTAGCCATCTGGGAATCTAGCTCCTGGATAAACGAATGCACGTGCCGCTCGACCTGCCGGCTGGCGTCCTTCTCCTCGTGTTTCGTCGCTGCGGAACCCAACGCGACCTCGTCGTCTTGCTCGTCTTGAAGGGCGATACGCATCAGCTCTCGTGCCAGTTGATCGACCTCAGCCCTTATTGATAAAGGGGGTCAATAACCACTCCGGACTGCGTACTGGGTGTGAGTTACCGACTGGCTGGCTGAAGAGGCCTCTGTTGCTCAGCAAGGATCTCTTGTACTTGCTCCACCAAAAGCAACCGCTTGTCGTCCTCGTCCCTGTCCTTTGCCCTCTGGATCTTTCGCCCGATGCTGCTGCTGCTGCTGCCATCGTCCATCACGTCGTCGTGCCCTTGCCCTTGCTCTTCTTGTCCCGCGTCGTCGTCGTCGTCGTCGTCGCTGTTATCATCGTCCCGTTGATGCAGTCGCTGTTGCTGTCGCTGCAGCAGATCGCGCAACGTGGTGCCGCTACCGTCGACGTCCTCCTCCTCTGCCTTCTCCTCCTTGCTCAACTCGTGCAGCGGCGCGTCCTTTCGCAGCACCTTGAATTCCTTGGGGAAGTTGGGCGACTTGTTGGTGCTGCTGCCCAGCTCGTCGTCCTCGTCGCTGTCGTCAAACAGGCTCAGACTGGGGTTATCGTCGTCGTCGTGGGCTGGTGGTGGTGCATCGGGAACAGGATACTGGTGAAGATACTGCCCGTCTCTGAGAGGGTGTGGTGCCGTCATCGAACGTTTAAAAAAAAAATTCAATGAAACAGACTTGGTTTTGCACAATGTGTCACGGCCCACTCGCCTTTCGACCGGCAGAGCAAACAAAAAAATGACGAGCTAAGGTGATGAAGAAGAAGAATGAAGAAATGGGGGGGGAGGGAGAAAAGGACAATGATACTAAGACAAAAGAAAAAGTGATGGGTGGTTCACTTCTTGGTGAGCTGTGCCTGCAGCTGTTGAAGATCTTGCTGCTGCTGCTGCTTGGCGGCCATCTTCTTCTTGGCCAATGCAATCATAGCCTGCTTGAGGCTGTTGAAGATGGTCTCGTTGTCCTCGGACGAGAGGACGAGGCGACCAACCTTAATCAAACCAGTTGAGGAAGCGATAGAATTTTTTTTGAAAAAAAAAGAACGTACAAGGTGTTTGCCCTTGGCACTCTCATCCGTGCGGATGTAGTCGAGCACAAAGAGACGCTCCTTGGTGCGGTTGTTGATGATGAAATGCATGCTCTGGATGTGCTTGAGCAAAAACTCACGCATAAAGTGGCCAGAGTCGTAGTCACGGATAACAAAGCTATCGGGACCGGCCTCGACCTGTCGTCGTGCACACGAGTCAGCCTCTCAAAAACAAAAAAAGAGATAAATACTAGAATACCAGGTACGGAACCGAGGTCTTGGCGGTGGAAATAGAAAAGAGGCAGACCTCGTACCTAAAAAAAAATTAAAAAATTAAAAAGTCAAACAGCATTTTAGTTGTCAGTCTCTCTTTGTGTTTCAGTACAGTTGCGACACAGGTGGCCGGTTGGTGCTTGTTTGGAGGGCAGCGAGAAGGGCCTGTGCGTCGGCATCGCTGTTTTTACGTTGAGGAATGTGTCCGTTGATGTAAAGTAATAGCCAAAAAAGCGTACGGGTTGGCCGAAATGGTCAGGTTGGCAGGGCCGGCAGTCGGCCCGTGCTTCTTGACACGGAGGAGGGTGCCGAGCGACTTGTTGAACACCGACTACGGCCAACAGATTGAGCCCTCCAAAACGCGAAGATTACAGAAAAAAAATATGACATACCCCTTTTCGTTGAGGGGGGTTGTTGCCAGTGGGCGAAGTCGGTGCGGGGTGGGACGGCAGGCTGCGCAACGATGCCATCGTTGAGGCGGTGGCGGTGATCTCTGCGGGCCTACGGTCGCGGTTTTAAACACACATTCTAGCAAGAACAAGTGGAGGCCCTACCTCTGGCGTTGGGGCGCCGAGGGCTGGTCGTCATCGTCATCGTCGTCATCATCGTCGTCGTCATCGTTGCCCGTCTTCTCGGTCACCACCTTGGGGCGCTGGTAGTTTGTGGACGCGCCCACAGAGGACGAGGAAAAGTTTGAGCTGACATCGGCCAGCAGGCCGCGCTTGATGTCCTTGCGACGCAGGGTCGACACGAGCTTGATCTCGACGCCGCCAGAGCCACTGGGCGGGGGGAGATGCTTGTGCGAAACAGGGGTGCCGTTGTCGGGCACGAGGGTGGCGTCGGGCATGAGGGTCGCGTCGGGCTAGGCGAGGCAAACAGGGTAAATAATCACGGATCTAGCCCACTAAAAACAGTACTCCGCCGCCGACCTGGAGACGCGCCATGTTGGCCTCGACCTCCATGAGCGCTTGCACGGCCGTCTGCGAAAAGCGGGATTAAACGCTCAGTAAAAAAAAGAAACGTGAAAGACAAAAAGGTTACGGGATCGTCCATGGACAGGAAGCGCTCAAACTCGAGGATCATCGCCTCCTGCTCCAACGTAAGCATGTCACCGATCTCCATTTCTGCTTGCTTTTGCCGTGCGGCGCGCGGGGGTGGCTCTGTGCTGGTGGGAGCAAGGATTAATTGGAAAGCAATAGGGGGAGCAGAACGTGACAGAAACCACCGCCAGCAAAACAACAAAAACAACGCATAGCTCCGTTTCCGCGTCTTATATAGCGGCGTGGCGGTTTCTGTGTTGGTGCCTGCGGGGCAACGTGGCACGCAAGTCGGGGATTTCTTTGCATAACAGAGGCATGAAGTTAAAAAATCCCAAAAGGCCATTTTAGACAAGTGTCTCCCCCGATGTCTGCGCCAGTCAAACTGAACGAGGAGCAGCGTGCACAGCTGCTGCCGGCTCTGCACGCGTCGGGATGGACGCTCGTGGAGGGCCGCGATGCCATCTACAAGGTTGGTTGTTTGCCTGTGTTTTGTCCGCCTGTTAATACCAATTAATTTTCGAATAGGAGTTCAAGTTTGGCGACTTTAACCAGGCCTTTGGCTTTATGACGCGCGTGGCCATCAAGGCCGACAAGGTGGACCACCACCCCGAGGTGTGTTGCTGCAGCTTTGGTGTTTTGGGGGGAAAGGGATGGCTCTAATCCATCAATTGCAGTGGTTCAATGTGTACAACACAGTCAAGATCACGCTGGCGACGCACGATTGCAGCGGGCTGTCGCAGCGGGACGTCGACCTGGCCCACTTTATCGACTCTGTGTCCAAGTAAAAGCTGTCATATTGAATAAAATGGAAAAATATCTTTTTTTTCCCTCTAAAATCTATTTAATTACAATTTTGCTAGTCTTCTACAGGTCGGAGGCCCGGGGGGGGGGGGGGGGGGGGGGGGGGGGGGGGGGGGGGGGGGGGGGGGGGGGGGGGGGGGGGGGGGGGGGGGGGGGGGGGGCGGGGGGGGGGGGGGGGG
>Ga0302230_10002442_pt1 | contig 11009 bp, 13 predicted proteins | sample II_Palsa_N2_1_FD_193523 | JGI IMG/M metagenome (GOLD analysis project Ga0302230, IMG submission 193523) | Peat permafrost microbial communities from Stordalen Mire near Abisko, Sweden - II_Palsa_N2_1 | ecosystem: Environmental > Terrestrial > Soil > Palsa > Peat permafrost | place: Sweden... | reverse complement strand
TTTTTTTGTCTTTCTTAAAAAAAAGAGAAAAAAATTCTGCAATAGCCCCCAAAGTTTGACCCGGCAGAGATCTTGAAGGTCCAGCTGAAGAAGACGTCGTCAGCAGATGGATCCGCCGCCTCGTCCTTCAAGCCCCAAGCATCTGCGGCTGGGATGCCGACTGTCTCGCTCGAGGTGCTCCGCAACGTCAAGCTTCGTCCCTCGTCGGCTGATCTCTCCAACGCTCTCCCGTCTGTCGACAGGGAGAATTCGGTCACGAATCCCATCGCCGCCGAGGCGGTTACCAAGGTCCTTAAGAAGTCCAATGTCAACCGGTACAATGAGAAAGGCAACATTGTAAGAATTAAAATAAATTGCGCAGGAGCCCTGGCGGAACTCCCTTGCGACGCATCAAGTCGCCCAAAGGTTCCAGCAAGGGATCTGGAATTACGCCGATGCTAACCAATGCTCTGCTTCGCAAGTTCGAGGTAGGCTCAAAAGAAAAAAGAAAAGAAAGGTCTTTTACTAATTGTCAAATATTATAGAACGCCGAGCCGCAGTCCTACCCTGACCAGTCACCGTCAAAGGTTTCCGTGGAACCAGTCTCGCCCATTTTCATTCGATAAATAACATGAGATAGAGTGCCTCATCTTTTGCATTTTAACATATAACCTTTTTTTTTCACGATTGCAAAGAAACAATTGCACTTTTGAGACGCGAGCAGAAGAGTGAAACAAATAAGCACAGAACAAATACAGGTATGGCACATGAAAATCAAGAGGACCTTGATGCTTTACCACCAACTCGAGCGACGCGCCTCTTGCGGGGTTTGCGGCGGAGCTTGTGGAGCCTGTTGCTGCTGCTGCTGCTGCTGCTGCTGGAAGAGCTGCGACTGGCGCATGGCGTTCAGTTCCTCGGGCCGAACGAGGATCGTCTCGGCAATGCCATTGTCGCCACCGCGTTGGCCTGTGACTGGCCGGCGTCTCTGTTGCAGAGCAAGAGGTGAGGTTTTTTTTAATTAATCGAGGAAAATCGATGTGTACCAGCTCACTCTCGGCCCAGGAGACTTCCACAAAGCCCGACGACTCGATCGAGCTCGAGGTAGAGAGAGTCCGGTCAGACATGGGGGAGACGGGGGGTGGAGGCCCCGACGTCGTGCTCGCAGTGATAAGAGACGACGCGGCCACAGTGATGAAGCTGGCAAGAGTGGATGCGGCCGTCGTGGCGGCGGTGGTAGCAACCGAGGCAACATCGGCGGCAGTAAATGCAGGAGCAGCCTTTATTTTATTTTTTTTTTTTTTTTGGAAAAGAACGTCATTTATTTGACACACATTATGAATGGCGAATACCTGTGGTACTTCCTCGGTCTGAGGTGTTGCGGCCGAGCGGGCCGCTGCGGCGTCGAGGGCTGTTGAGAGCATCTGAGTGTGAGAAGCTAGGTCCGGGTTGTTGAGAATACGGACGTCGGTCGCGTACATCGACGTGGGACGAGAGGAAGCGTTGGGTGGCTGCTGAGGGCGGCGGATCTGTTCATGGGGCCCAGCCGGAGGGGGCATGTTGGGGCGAGACGGAGTTGTCGGTGTCGTGGCCGAGGCGGGCCCGGCATTGTATGCCGACGATCCCCAGGCAGCGGCAAGGGCGGCCCCCGCTGCGTTGATCGCGGCAGGAAGAGGCGAGCGGCTCGTTTCCGCTTGCGCGGGCGCTACAGGAGGCGATGTCGGACTGACCGAGCGTGGCGTCTGAGAGGGCGGTGGCGATATTGCCGAGGCATTGACAGGAGCAGCTGGCGCGCCATTGCTTGGCCCAGCAGCAGCAGCGGGTCCCATCGCAGCAGCTGCCGCGCCTGCAGCCCCGCCGGCTTGGAATCCCTTGGCGACATCGGCCACAAACTTTTGGGCCAGGTCCATCACGTGCTGTGAAGTGCGTGAGGTTACCTGCTGCGCATTGCTGTGTGCCTGGGCGAGGAATATGTCGACGTCTGGCTCGTGGGCATCGAGCTGTGGCTGGAGCACAAGCTTGTAGACCTTGACGGCTCCCTGCAAAACACACACGCACAAAAAAAAAAGGTGAGTTTTCTGTTCGAGTGATGCAATCAACCGTACATCAAAGTTGCGCAGCTCCAGTGCCACGACCAGCATGAGCTTGAACCCGCCGTACAGCGGGACCCATGACAGCAGGACATCGGTGAACGCCTCGATGCCCAGGAGGGCCGCAAGGCAGACCCAGTAGCAATTGAGCCGCTTGAGACCGTCGGCGTCGTCGGTCTTGAGCGCCTTGTACGCGCGGTACGCAGGGTACGAGTAGGCCACGGCCACCCTGTGAAGGAGGGGGGGAAGAGTCAGGTTTAGTTGCGTCCTTTGGGAGGGGGGGGGGGACAGTAGTGTCATGTTTGTGTGTTCCCTGCGTGACGTAGTCGCAAATCAACCACCACCGACCAAAATCCCAATTAAAAACAGCAGACCTGCCTGCGAGAGAGAAGGAGAAGAACAGGTGTGCTGTCCCCTCCTGAAAGCTGGGATGGGTAGGCAGGGAATAGAGAGAACAGATAACGGCAACGAAAAGCGGCAAAGCCATTAGACACGCAAGCAACTGTTTGTAACCCAGACCCCCCGCGCAGTCTTGTCAGCCGTGTCGGTTTGTTATTACCTGAGGGGGTGCGAGACGAGCACGTCCAGCAACCACATTTTTCGCTCGCTCAGGTCAGTCACGGAGGCTGCAGGCAAACTCGACGACGAGTTGGTTTGGAACAAAGTGACCTCGGCCCGTTTTTTAATTTTTTTTTTCCTTCTTTTTTTTGAACACTCGGAGGATTGCCAGGCTCCGTCATGCGGCGAATTACAGGGTCTAATCTTCACTAACGATCGCCGATGTCGCCTGAGGCAGCTGATGGAATGAACCCGACGAGAACGACGTCGCCGATCCGAGTTTCCGGGACACGCTAGGCAATCGAGGCGGCGTTCGCACTGCGGCTGGCGCGACAGGAGGTGGCAGTGGCGGTTTCGTGGACGAATTGCGCAGGCACCTCCTGAGAAATAGATTGCTTTTTATAATCTACGATTTTTGTTTTAGTGCAACCACGGAAAAAAAAAAAAGAAAAAAAATACAGTTCGCTTCTTGGCCTTCTTGTTCAGAGCTTTCTGTCGCACGGTCCAGAGCGCATCGACATTGATCACCCTAGAATCGGGCAAAGGTTTCGGCGCCGGGAAAATACCCCATCGCGCTGCCGTCGACGCGAGCGACGTTGCCTGGATCGTCCCCATCATTGAATAAAATGCAATGCAAAGTTCAAAAAAAGAAAAAAAAAACAACGTACGTGCTCTGCAAACTTTTGGTTCTTGATGTAGAGGGCCGAGCGCCGCCGCCGTGCCACGAGGACCTCGTTCTTGACTTCCTCCTTGCTCGCGGGAAAAGCCTGCTTTGCCGAACTTTTTCTCTGTGACGTTGGAGCTTTAGCGACCGCGACCGACTTTTTCGCAGCCACCGATCCCGATCCCTTGGCTGCTTTGGTGGCTTGGTGTGACTGCAGTTGCGGTGGTTGCGGTGGTGGTTGCGGTGGTGGTGATTCTGCCAGTGATGGTGGCGTAAGCGTAGACGTCTTGGCACCGGGCGCTGTCATAGTCTCCCTGCCGTACAGCTCATTCAGGGAAACAATCGCGATTGCGGCCGAGGTCCTCCGCGGTCTCGACTGTAGTTCCGACATCCATTGCACACCGGGCTGCTCTGGCGGCTGCTGCTTCTGCTTGGAGGGCGAAGGTGGATCGACAACTGCTCTCTTTGCCTCTGTAACGGTCTTGTCGCTCTTCTGTGTCGCTGGAGGCTGTGCTGGCGTCGGCCGTTTCAACGAGAGACGCTCCCGCCTTGCCGCCGTAGTGGCAGAGGGAACAGGCAGCGGCATCAGCGGCACAGGGCTTGAGTCCAACGTTGTGTGTTCCTCGGCGATTTCGACGTGCTGTTGCTGCTGCACGACCGCACCGGCCGGCGACGAGTGAATCGCAGCAGACACGCCAGTGGACTTCACATCGGCGATCGGCGTAACGGGCGACGAGCGCACGCCGCCGCCGGGTGAGCGGAACGGCGAGGTTGGCGGCGACTGTAACGGTAATTGGTCTGTTACGGTTGCCGCCTTGAACATGACGGGCTGCTCGTGCTGCCGTCTCTTTGAAACCAGCTTTGAGTACCTATGCTCTCTCGGTTTAGCACAGTGCACAGCAATGAGGGCAGGCCCATACACATCGTCAAAGCCGCGGCGGATCGCCTCGGCGGATGCCGTCTGCATTCCGTAAAAAAAAAATTTTGTTTTCTTTTTGCGTTCCGTTTGGAAAATGCAACAGGCCGTGCCCGACACTGATGCGCCTGATGCTCGGATGCCGGAGAATACTGTACAGTGATGCGATAAAAATAGCTAATTTCTTGTTTTTTTTGTTTTCTTGGGGTTTGTTGTCACCGCTCGTCATCTTCCACGGGCACTTGCAGCTGCCCCGTGGTCGACGTACTGCCGAGGAGGGAGAACCCAGACCTGGATCGGCTTGTCGAGCTGGTGACCGTGTCGGGCTTGGCCCCCCATTCTAAAAAGAAAGTGTCCGTTTTGAGAAAATGTACGTTTGGGGACGATACCTTTGACATAGGGGACGATTGTGGACGCAACGAGGAGCTGCATGGGATGGTAGGTGAGCAGGGGCAGCGAGACAAGACCCGATGCGGGGTTGCCGGCGTAGAAGATGTTGATGAGAGGGAGTCCGATGGCCAGTGACTTTTGCGGCGAACAAAACAGGGCTGTGATTCGCTCGCGCCTGCTGAAGTGCAGGAAGGGGATCGCCCCGACCCCAAAGGACAAGAGCAGAAAACATATGTGCAGCACAAAGATGATGGCCACGAGGGCAGCCAGTTGTGCCGCATCCTAGTGGGAAATAAATTATATTGGACAGAATGAAGCAAGGGCTCGTACGAGATCGAGGTCTGTCGAAAACGTGTCGCAGAACGTCGTGTAGATCATCGACAGGAGGATAAACTGGTTGATGTACGAGATCGGGACGTGCGCTTTGAGCCACACAGGCGCCTTGGGGACCATGATTTGGAAGACGACACCGACGGCGGTCGGGAGGATGATGGTCGTTCCCAGTTTCAGGAAGATCGAGCCAATGTTGACCGACCCGTTGCTGCCGCTGCCGCTGCCGCTGCCGCTGCCGCTGCCGCTGCCGCTGCCGCTGCCGCTGCCACTGACGCCAAGGACGGAGGCGAGAAGGTCGATGAGAAAGGTTGTGAGCACGGGCGTGATAATGACGCCGAGGACATTGCCACCGATCGAGTTGGCGATGGCCAGGGTCTCGTCGCCTCCGGCCGAGAGAGTGAGCATGACGCAAGACGAGATGGTCGTGGGCTGGGTGCCGAGGAGGATGAGCCCGTCCAGGATGCCGTGGCTGAAGAAGTCGGCGTGGGAGAAGAGCAGCGCGACGCAGAGGAAGACGAGCGGGATGACGACAAAGTTGATGCCCTGGATGACAATGTTGAGTCGCAGGTTGAGCACGGCACCCTTGAGCCTGCAACAGCTATTAGACGGCGGCGTACTCGGAAAAAAAAAAAAGAGGAAAGACGTACGCCTTGTACTGCATCGTCAGGCCCGTCAGGATAAACACAATGCAGATAAAGACGTAGTTGACTGTGTACTCGGGCTTGAGGGGTCCGCCACGCTGACCGAACCACGGCGCGAGGTAGGCGAGCAGGACCGCGAGGCCCAGTGCAAAGAAGAACCACTGCGCCCGGAGGGTCTTGAGGACCTTGCGCCACAGGGGAGCGTGGGTGTCGGCGGCAGCTGCGGCGGGCACTTGTTCTGCTGACAAATCGACCAGCAAGACGTGCTCACCGTTCTCGTCGTGAGGGACGTCTTCGTCGTCCTCGTCGGCCACAGGCACGACCACCGCGGCCGCCGCCAGTTCTTCCTCGCCGTCGCGCGACATTTTGTGGAAACTCGGCCGAGTCGGAGTCGCAGCCCAGTCTGACCAGGTGTTTTTTTTGCTCGTGACGCAGCCACGTTCAACAGCGACAAAAGTGACAAACCCACGAGGTCTGGCATCGTGATTTTTCACACGGCTCATTCACGTTTTTTTTTTTGTTTGTTGTTTTTTAAGTTTCTTTTTCTGTTTATTAGAAACATACACACGGCTGTTTTTTTTTAAAAGAGAGTTTTACATGGTGAGCTCCTGTTGGATAAATGTGATGGGTGAGTAAATAATAATCATCCTGTTTTCTTCCGTACCATGATGGCGTTGACAATGTCGTTGTTCGAGTTTCGCAATGCCTTGACGGCGCGGGCGCGCGAAACGTTAGCCTGTTGGATGACGAGCTCGATGTCCTTGGCCTCGAGACCTGTCTCATCGACGACCTCATCGTCGGCAGCGGCGGCGGAGCCAGCAGCCTCGACCTTTGCTGGTGCTGAGGCGGCGGCGGCGGCGGCAGCAGCAGGGACACCCTTGCCAGCCTTGTTGGCAGCGGCGGCGGCGGCAGCGAGGGCAGCGGCCTCCTGGAACTTGCCGCTGCTGGTGAAGCTGTTGGCAGCGCTGGTGTCCTCGACCTTGGTCTCACCAAAGACGATGTACAGGTCAGAGTTGGGGCTCTTGTACACATCGGGCTCGGCGATGACAAAGACGATCTGAAGGGCCGGGTTAACTCACCGCGAAAAAATTTTGAAAGGAAAGGAGAAAATGAGAGCAGAAAAGTTGTTGTTTGAATCAGGCGTGCATTTGTCCTTCAAGTGAAACGAGTGTTTTCCGGTGCTCTGACAGTCACCATTTCCCAGTGCGCGTGCGGTTAAGCAACCCACACTGTGAGGCAGGCCACCGCAGTAGTCGCTGGAATAACGCCCCGTCCTCGGATTCGTCAAAAGTATCCTCACGTTCAAAATGGGTAGAATAGAAAAAGGAGGGGGGGAGCCAGGCGGTGTGGGTTGTGTGGGAGGAATAAACGTACGTTCTTTGACTTCTTGAGGGTCACACGCTGAATGCCGAGGACCTTCTTGAGGCCAACACCGGCAAGGGCCTTGCGGGCCTTCTTCTCAGTCTTGGACCACTTGGCTGCAGTTCCCCCACAAAAAACAGTAATTAGCAACTCATTTTGAGTGCAGGCAGTCGTATCCGTTACAGTCGTCGCCTTCGTCGGGCTCCTGGTCGACCTCTGTGTGTTCCAAGAGGGCATTTTCAGCAACCGCGTCCAACTCGGGATTAACCAAAACGTACCCTCCTCCTCCTCAACGTCCTCCTCCTCGGCGTGGGCGGCGGGGACCTCCTCGATCTTGGCCTCAGCAGCGGTGGCGGCGGCAATCTCCTCGACCTTCTCAGTGGCCATTTGGACAATCTGCGGGCAGCGGGTGTCAACCAATCCGTCAATCCCCAATCCGCAGAGCCAATCCTCTCAATCCACCTGGAAATCTAAACTCTCTGCCCCTCTGTTCCTCCCGGCCCTCCCGCGCGTCCGTCCCACAGCCCTCCCAGCCCGCCCCTTCGCAAGGAAGGAGCCCGCCGCAGTTGGGATGGACGTACGTTTTTTAAAAGGGGCTGTACTAGAAAAAATGGCGGGCGTTTTTTTTTTCTCTTCGCCCAAGCGTTTTTCGCCACCAAACAACGAGCTGATCGAGTGAGCGCCGCTCCCAGTACGTCTGTTTTGTTAAGACATGTCCCATCGGCCACAAAAAAAAAAAGGCGCAAAAAAAGGGCGCGAGTTGAACTCGACCCACGATCGCTTGCGTGCACGTGACGCGAGGCGCAAAAAAAAGAAAAAAAACAGAGAGGAACGAGGCGCGAGATCGCGGCAGAGGGCAAAGAGAGAGCTCTTGGAAAGAGATTCACCCCTCAACCGACTTTGTTTTTCAACGAGGTCTGTTTGAGATAGAACAATAATGCTTTCGAAGGAGCCCTCCGCCAAAGCTACACCTCGAACGATCAACCAAAAAAATTAGCCCTTTATTGTACGCTCGATGACAAGTCCGGGGTGGGGGCAAAAGAGAATGGGACGAGGGCGGTTGCAGCACAGAGTGTTGGGTATCCGCAGCGGGCTACATGAGCCTTCCGTGAGATGAGTTTTTTTTGCATAAAAAATTGTCGAAGTAACTCTGCGCCAGTGCGCCCTCAGAGGATTTCCGAATCACAAAAAACCCTTTGAATGAGCGTCACCTCTGCGGCGGCGGCGGCGGCGCCCGGAGTGCCAACCCGGACGGTCGTGCTCAAGCGGCGCCGATCGGACGACGACGAGGATGGCGTCAACGCCCCGCCCGTGTTGCGTCTGCGGCCTGCGGGGCGGAGCATCGGCGACCTCGAGCGCGCCCTGGCTGAGCACAGCGGGGATGCCGTGCGGCGTCTGGACGTGCTGTGCCGCTACGCCGACGTGCCTGCGGTGCTGGCGAGGCACACGCTGATCGAGCTGCTGTTCCGGTGCCTGGCCGCAGAGACGGACGTGGACTGCAAGCGCAAGATGGTGCAGATGCTGTGCGCGGTGGGCGCCGAGGCGGCCGTGTGGGCCGATGCTGTGCTGGGCCGTCTGCACGGCGAGCTCAAGCGGCTGTCCCTGGCAGCAGCAGCCGGCGCGGTGGACGAGCTGTGCGCCCTGCTCCAGGCCGTGCTCGTGCTCGTGCAGCGGCACCCGTCCACGCCCGTCCCCGCGGCGCTCGACAGCTCGCTCGCCCGGCTGCTCCGCCACCCGAGCCAGCGCGTGCGGTCGCTGTGCCTGCTGCTCCTGGCAGAGTTCTCCGAGGGCAACACGCGGCTCATGGGCGAGGCCACGTACGCCATCGCCCGCTTCATCGTCGATCCAGACCCGCGAGTGCGCAAGACGGCCCTGGAGGCGCTGCTCCTGCAGGCCACCCGCACCCGCGGCGCCGTGCTCAAGACCGACATGTACGCATCGGTCGTCAGCGCCCTCCGCGACGACTACGAGGAGGTGCGCATGCCAGCCGCCAAGCTGCTCCGGCTGTTTGCCGAGGCGCACGCCGAGTTCATCGTCAACAGCGCCACGGGGATGCGCCTCATCGACGACGCCTTTGTCAAGGTGTGCGATCGCGTCAACGACTCGGCCGTCGCAGTCCGCACAGAGGCCTGCAACCAGCTGGGCAAGTTCAAGGGCACGACCGCGTCGCTGCTCGAGCAGACCCTTTCCAAGCAAATCATGTCGCACCTGTCCAAGCGCCAGTCGTACCAGGAGGAGCAGCGCGCCAAAATGGGCTTTGACGTGGCCAAGGCGTCCGCAGAAGCCACCGCAGCACGCATGCAGGGACAGGCCGCAAGCGACAAGGACGTCTCGGAGGACGACATCAACCTGCTCGAGAGCGGCGCCTGTGGTGCCTTTGTCCACGGCCTCGAGGACGAGTTTGAGCGGGTCCGTCTGATGTCTCTGGGTACGCGATGCCTCTTCTTTTATGTAAGCCAATTTTCATTCGTCAATTTTTTTTTTTTTAGGGTCACTGTGCAGGCTAAGTCTGCACTCGGAAGAGTTTGCGGCAAAGGCAATCGACTTTGTCGTGGACATGTTTAGCGACGAGATCGACGAGGTGCGCATGTGTGCCATCCGTGCCCTGATGCTGATTGGCCACCGCCACCAGGCAAGCATTCATTTATTCACGCATCTTGTTTTGTTGAGCGATACCGAATCAACAGATAAGAATACGGCAAGACCAGCTGTCGATCATGATGATGCTCTTCCACGACTATGCCCCTCCAATCCGTATCGCCGTCCACGACCTCATGGGCTCCATCCGCGTCTCGGACCTCAACTGCCTCAACCTCGTCGTGAACGAACTCCTCGCCAACCTGTCGCGCTACCCAGACGATCAGCAGTCGATCCTGAGGGTAATGCTAAGAAGCAACATGCAATTCTTTAAAAAAAAACATACTGTGAAGACGCTCGCCAGTGTTGGCCGTAATCACGCGCATCTTTGCGAGTTTTTGGTCAAGCAACTCCTCAAAATCGACGACCGCTTCCTCACGACCGAGCGCTCTCTCAGCGACCCGTCGTATCATGCCGTCCTCGTCCTGTTACTGAATGCTGCCGCCCACAACAACAACATCTGTAAACGATAAGACTCGAGTTTTACTTTTGGTTTGCTGAAAACTGACTGACAAAAAAAAAAAAACAGGCCCCCTCTTGCCCAAGCACGTCTTTCGGCACTTTTTGTTCCTGCGACGATCGCATCCACAGCTCTTTGAATCGGGCGCACTAAAGTTCTGGCGGTACACAACTAGCATGTCCATCATGGACGACGCCCTCGAGCGAGACGTGGCACAGACCGAGGCGGCTACCACAGACGACAAGAATGAAGGAGGCGAGATGTTTCGCATGGTCGTGGATCGTCTGCAGCAGTATGCTTTGCTATGTCGCATTATTTTTTTTATTTTTTTTAAAAAAAAAATAATTGTCGTGTTTAGATTGCAACAGATGGGACAGACCCAGCGACTGCACGAAGCCCAGGTTTTGACGCACCAGACCCGCAAGGACCTCGACTACCTCAGACGCATGTCCAGGTACTTTGAGGGCCCCAGCGCTTGGCTCGAGATCTTTCTCGAGTGCACGGATATCATCATCCAGGTACTTGCAGAGAAGAAAAAAAAGAAGGCAAACTTAACACCCCTGCTGATAGGTTCGACAGCAGCTCGTGAGTCAAAGGGGCGATCCGCACTTTTTGGCCAAGACGCACACGCTCACAGGCAACCTGACCAAACTACTTCACGGTTTCAGCCAGTCGGGTGTGTCCTCGTTGTCCGAAGCTATTCTGGCCTCTGTACAGCAACTCCAGGTCGTGGCACTTGTCTTGGAAATCGTCGCCGACCTCACCGGCGAGTCTTTGGAGAGCGACGTCAGCGTCAACGATCGCGTGAAAAGATTCTTTGAGAGGCTGCAGACTGTTCGCGGTCCGGCCAGCGAAGCCCTGCTATCTACGACATCCTCCAACAGTAACAGCAACGCCGACGCCCTTCTAGCGCGTTTGCTCGACTATCTATCTGTATGTCGATTCCCTCGCACCCACACCCCCCCCCACGATTGTAATGCCT
>Ga0302230_10002433_pt1 | contig 11041 bp, 19 predicted proteins | sample II_Palsa_N2_1_FD_193523 | JGI IMG/M metagenome (GOLD analysis project Ga0302230, IMG submission 193523) | Peat permafrost microbial communities from Stordalen Mire near Abisko, Sweden - II_Palsa_N2_1 | ecosystem: Environmental > Terrestrial > Soil > Palsa > Peat permafrost | place: Sweden... | reverse complement strand
GGGGCGTGTGTTAAAATAAGCAGGTTGTGGTGAACGGCTCTGCCGCGTCGGCGTCCCATGTGGCGGTGGCAAAGCAGACGAAAAAGAACCAGGCCAAACGGCAAAAGAAGAAGCAGCGCAAGGCAGAAAAGGCCAGCAGCAGCAACAGCGGCGACGAGGACGACGACGAGGACGGCGGCAGCGACGCAGCGGCGGGGGCCAAGGCGGCAGGCAAGGCAGCCAACGAGCCAGCGTACAATGAATTTTCCCTTTGCGTGTGTCCTTCTAATCAACCACAAAAGGGTCACGATCGACTATGTTGGCGGGATCGACTTTGACGTGAACGACCCCAACAACGCCGAGCTGGTCAAGCTGTACCGGCGGTTCGAGCAGTACGCCAACGAGGCCAACACGGTAGGGTCGCGTTGGGGAGGTGGGGGGTGAGAGAAGCGCAGGGCCTGATCGAGTTGATTAGATTGTGGACGACGAGGAAGAGGGCTATGGCACTGCCACCAACGGCGCCGCGGCAGGAGGAGGAGAGGCTGCAGCGGGCGAGGGCGGAGAGAAGAAGAAGAAGGGCGGTGAGGACGACGACGAGGACCAGGAAGAGGAGGACGTTGACGGTAAAAAAAATAAAATAAAAAACCAATTAATCGCCAATTAATCGTTTTTTGCAGAGGGATACATTATCGACGAGAACGGGCAAAAGATGACCAAGAAAAAGTACCGCAAGCTGAAGCGGATGGGCATTGCGCAGCTCAAGCAGCTGGTCAAGCACCCCGAGGCCGTCGAGTGGGTCGACGTGACTGCGGCCGACCCCAAAACACTCGTGTTCCTCAAGGCGTACAAGAACACGGTGCCCGTGCCGCGACACTGGTCGATCAAGCGAAAGTACCTCACGGGCAAGCGCGGCATTGCAAAGCCACCGTTTGAGCTCCCAGGTAAAAAGCCACTGCAAAATAACTAATTAATTAATACCCCCCTTTTTTTATTTTTTTTGCTAGATTTTATTAAACAAACGGGCATCACGGAGATGCGCGAGGTCATGCGCGAAAAGGAGGAAAACATGAAGCTGCGCCAGAAGGCGCGTGCGCAGATCCAGCCCAAGATGGGCAAGCTCGAGATCGACTACCAAAAGCTGCACGACGCCTTTTTCCGCTTCCAGACCAAGCCCCACTTGACGACCCACGGCGAGATGTACTACGAGGGCAAGGAGTACGAGGTCAATGCCAAGGAGCGCAGGCCCGGCTACCTCTCTGACGAGCTCAAGGTGTGAAACAGATTGAAATGACAAATTAATTTTTTTTTTTTTTTTGATTTGAATAATCAGGCCGCATTGGGAATGCCCGAAGGAACGCCCCCGCCTTGGCTCATCAACATGCAGCGCTACGGCCCACCGGTGTCGTACCCAGGCCTCAAGATCCCCGGCCTGAACGCGCCCATTCCCGCCGGAGCCGAGTGGGGCTTCCACCCCGGCGGCTGGGGTCGTGCGCCCGTTGACGAGGTACGATCCAATAATTGGCCTGCTAAATACAACGAGGAACAATAGTATGGCAACCCGCTGTACGGCGACGTCTATGGCAACCAGGCCGCGCCGCTGCCGCCGCCAGAGTTCACTGTGCCCATCGAAACCAAGACGTGGGGCCAGATCGAGGTGGAAGAGTACAGCAGCGACGAGGAGGAGGAAGAGGAACAGCAACAGCAAGCCGAGGGGCAGGGGGAGGCGGGCGAGGGGAAGGCGGCTGCTCAGGCCGAGGACGAGTACGACGACCTGCAAAAACCCAGCGACGACGGCCTCGTCACGCCCTCTGGTTTTGTGTATGCGTTTTTAGTTTTATTATTTTTTTTATATCTTTAATTTTTACAACTAGCTCGACGACCACGGCCGGCCTCGAGACCCCCGACCTCATCAACCTGCGCAAGGACCGCCGCGGCGAGGAGACGCCCATCTCCGAGGCCGGCGACCACCGCCCTCTGTACACGATCCTGTCTCAGAAGGACGCGGGCAAGGGCGCCGCCGGGTTCATGGGCTCTGCCTACACGTACGACTTTGCCAACCAGCGTGCGGGCAAGGCGGCCGACGTGGACGTGTCTGTCAACCCGGACGACCTGGACAACGAGGACGCCGTGCGCGAGCAGATCGGCAAGTCGCTCAACGAGGCGCACCTGGGCGGCACGGCCAGCAGCGCAGCTGGCGGGAACGACTTTTCCGACATGGTGGCCGAGAACGCCGCCAAGAAGCGGAAGGCACCGGCGACCAAGGGATCGGACTCGTCCTCGGCCTCCAAGAAGAAGAAGGAGTTCAAGTTTTAGACTGACTGCTGTGTGGATCGAAATGTAATCTCTGAAATGGCGACAACAACAAAATGTTAATTTCGTCATCCACATGGCAAGCGACCGAGCGGTAACGTGCACCCTTTCGGCCCTTCCCTAACTGACGCCCCACCAGGTGGCCCGTGCCACGTCGCGCAGCCTGTCGCCGTCGCCGTCCTCGTCCGCCACGGCCGCCGATGACGACAGCGACGACCTGTTCCACCCCAAGAGCGTGTGGTCGTTCCTGCGCCATCTGTCCAAGGTGCTGCTGGTGCCGTTCCTCCAGGGCGTGGCGTTGGGGCTGGGCCAGCACGGCACGCACTACCTCGTGGCGCACTTGTTCAGCAGGCAGCAGCAACGGTCCATCGAGGCACCGCCGCCGCCGCCGCCGCCGAGCACGTCCACAGCACCAGCACAAACACAAACAAGTGCACGTTAAAAACCGTCGCCTTCTTCTTGGCAGTCCTTTTGTATTACTAGCGCAACAAGTAGGTGGCAGCAAACGGTGTTACATAAGAGAGAGAGAGAGAGAGTGTGTATAGGGAAATCTAGTGGCGACGCCCTTTGCCGCCAGTGTTGCCGTTGCCGCCGCTGCCCTTGACAAAGGCAAAGTCGACGTGGAGGGTCTGGCCGAGGTAGTTGGTGTTGTCCAGCGCCGTCACGGCGTTCTGGGCCTCCTGGAACGTCTTGTACTCGACAAAGGCGTAGCCCTTTGTGTGGCATGCAACGAGTTAAAAAAACGGGATCCCTCCCCTTTTCGCCCTCCTCACCTTGAGGTTGCCCGTGCGGCGATCCAGGTTAAGGTGCACGTTCTTGATCTTGCCGTACTCGGAGAACTTTTCCGTCACGCCGTCCTCGGTGGCCTCCTCGTGCACGCCCGTCACAAACACCGTCCACCCCTCGACGGCTGCAATCCCCATCCCCAATCCCAATTAATCGACACGACAATTAATCCAGGTGGCGTACACTTTTGCGCACGGCCGGCCTCCACCGACGACGACGTCTCAAACATGGAGTCGTCCCCGGCCGTCGGCCTGCTGCTGCCCTCGCCGTCGTCCTCGCCGCCAAAGCCGCGGCCCTTGCGCGTCGTGACCGAACGCTTGAGACGCTCCGTTGCTGCCAACAAAGAGAGAAAAAAGCGGGGGGTGTTAGGAACAAGCACCGCAGGGCCCCGTTGTCGTAGCTACCGTCCTCCATCATGTCGTCTGCCATTGTGTGCTGCTGCGGCAGTGCTGCTTCGAACAAGGAAGACGAATGTGTCCGGCCAATCAGCGCTGTCTACGTCACGACCAATAGGTTTTCAGGGCTGTCTGCCTTTGTTTGACACAACGCAACGGGCGCCCCTGTGGATCCCGCTGCAGCACACGATTCTCCTCTGCTGCACTATTTTTGCGCAGAGCCATGTATTTTTGTTTCCTTTTCAAAGGCCAACATTTTCATCTCGACCAATCAGCGCGCAGTGACGTAGACGCCACGCGGCACCTCACGAAACAGCAAACATGCCGAAAGAACGCCCCGTCCGCAAGCACACGGCGCAGGTGCGCAGCGAGGCCATGAGCGCGATGGGCAACGGGCGTGGCTCGTCCTCGTCGTCGTCGTCGTCCTCCTCCTCCTCCTCCTCTGCCTCTGCCGCAACCGATGGAACACCGAGGCATCTGGGCCCGCTGCTCAACAAGGACTTTGGCCAGCACTTCCTCAAGAACCCGCTCGTGGTCGATGGCATCATTGAAAAGGTGTGCGTTCGGCATGCTCGGTTTGCGTGCTAATAGGGTGGGGCTGGTACAGGCGTCACTAAAGGCAACCGATGTCGTGCTCGAGATTGGTCCCGGCAGCGGAAACATGACGGTCAAGCTGCTCGAGAGCGTCAAAAAGGTCGTCGCGGTCGAGCTGGATATTCGCATGGTGGGCGAGCTGCAAAAGCGTGTCCTGGGCACGTACGTTTTTTTTTAATTTTCCACTTTATTTTAAAAAATATTCAATAGACCGTACCAAAACCACCTCCAAATCCTCGTGGGCGACGTGCTCAAGACCGAGCTGCCGTACTTTGACGTGTGCGTAGCCAACTTGCCGTACCAGATCTCGTCCCAGATCGTGTTCAAGCTGCTGCAGCACCGGCCCCTGTTCCGCTCGGCCGTGCTCATGTTCCAGCGCGAGTTTGCCCTCCGCCTCGCGGCCCAGCCGGGCGACGATCTGTACTGCCGACTGAGCGTCAACACGCAGCTGCTGGCCAAGGTCACGCACGTGATGAAGGTCGGAAAGAACAACTTTAGGCCGCCGCCAAAGGTCGAGTCGAGTGTCGTCCGCATCGAGCCCCTCAACCCCCCGCCACCAATCAATTTCCAGGTACAATGAATCAAAATAGTAGTACTAATATGCTTATTTGAATGGTACTGCAGGAATGGGACGGTCTTGTGCGTCTCGCCTTCCAGCGCAAAAACAAGACACTCGCGGCCAACTTTAAATCGGACGCCGTCCTGACGATGCTCGAGCAAAACTACAAGACGTTTTGCGCCCTCAACAACGTCATGGCGGACGACTCGGTGGCCTTCAAGGACCAGGTCCTGGCCATTCTCGACGCGACCGGGATGAGCGAGAAGCGTGCGGCCAAGATGGACATTGACGACTTTCTGGCACTCCTCGCCGCCTTCAACGAAAAGGGCATCCACTTTAGCTGAACGCCCAACCAAGGGTCTGTACATAAGGAGCAAGAAATGATCAGCAGCAATAGCCGTATTCTTGTTTATTAGATTGAAACAAAGGACCACATCAAGTCTTCTTTCTTTTTATTATTCTGACTGCCGCGGCACTGTTATTTCTTGTTTGACGAGACGGCGATCAAGGCACGCAGGGTTGCCTCGGTCTGTTGGAGCACGTCACGGCGGTAGAGGTACATGTCGATCCGTCGCTCCAGCCGTCGCTTGGCCACCTCGTTTGTCGGGTCTGTTACTGCCAGTGCCTCGAGATGCCGTCGCAGCTCATCGTTGTCATGGTGGTTCAATTGCTGAAAGTAACATATGAGAATAAGGGTTGTTTTTTCCTTCTTACCAGCAAGGCCACCTTTTCTTGCTCTTGCTGCTGTTCTTGCTCGTGCTCCTTCTGCTGCTGTTGCTCTAGCTCCAGTCGTCTCACTCGCTCTTGCTCTTGCTCCTGCTCCTGTTGCTTGCGGCGCTCCTCCTCCTGCTCACGTTGTCGCTTCTCCAACTGCTGCTTCTCCAACTGCTCGAGTCGCTGCTGCTCGAGTCGCTGCTGTCGTTCCAGCTCCCGCTGTTTGTCCAGCTGCTGCTGCAGCTTGAGCACCTGCAGGTCTAGCAGATCCTGTGAGGGCAGTGGTTGTGGCTGCTCCTTTTGTTGTGCCGGGGCAGGCTGCACGACGGGCATGGTTGGCTTGCTGTGGACGACCGGGGATCGAGCCAGGGCAGTCGACGGCCTGAACACCTCGCTGGGCAGCGGGGCTTTAGCAGTGGCAATAGCAGCAGTAGGAGGTGGAGGCAACAGGCTGCTTGGCTTGATGGGTGGACGCACAAAGATGTTTTCGTCAACGTCGTCCTTCACCACAGCAGCAGCAGGAACAGGAACAGCAGCGGCATGGACACGAGTGGGCGTGCGCTGCAGACGACGCGAGCTGCGAAAGGGGTCGTTGTCCATTTTCGTTCCGTAACCGTCTTTCGGAAATTCCGAAATTTTCTCGAACCAAAAAAAAAAAAATTAGTCGCGGCCCAATCGGCGCAGCAGACCGCGGAGCATTCGGCCCAAGCCAAGACATGTTTTATGTCGGCTTTGTTCCTTTCTCTTGTTCGGTCAGAAGCCATGGATTCCAAGCGGAGCGCCAAGAATGAAAATACCAAAGACACGTGCAGGCTTCATTTGACGCACGCTCTCGGGTGTTTTCACCTGCCTTTGTTTTCTTTTTCCGTCCTTCCTGTCGGCCGCCCAGTGATTGGCGTCGGTTTTCATGCGTTTTTGCTCTGCCCTGTTTGGAGATTTTTTTTTTTTCAGCCGGCTACAAAAGGCAAAACGCACCTGAAACGGACCGTCTATTTTTGGCTGTGTTTGCTGTGTTTGCTTCTTTCAACCATTCAAACCAACCCCCGCCACCCCCCTCTCGTAGACTCCCAGCCATGACGGACACGAGTGGAGACACCCCAGTAGCCGTAGCAGCAGAAGCAGCAGTATTAGCACCAGCAACAACAGAAACGGGAGGGGGCCATGCGCCACTATCATCATCCGCCGGCAACAGCGGCGGCGTAAACAACGGCGGCAGCTGGTCACGGGCAGAGCTGCGGAGACTCAAGGACGGGCTGACGGAGGAGCTGACGGGCGAGCGTGCTTCCCAGCTGCAAAAGGGTAACCCCAAACCGTCGTCGTCAGAGGAATTAACTTCCCTTTTCCCTTTTCTCTCCTGCGGCGGTGTTAATTAGACGAGGCCACGATCTACCAGCTGCAGGACCGCATCAACGGCCTGAACGAGGAGCGTCATGCCAAAAGGTGTGTGTCCTTTTTCGAGGGTGGTGGTTGATTCGGTTTTGCAGTCTCGAGCTGCGCAACGTCGACCGCAAGATCAACTTTCTCGTGCAGTCGCGGCTGCAAAAGGACGCACGCAAGGAAGAGCGCGACAAGGAGACCTGGTTCGAGTTCTTTGACCAGAGCGCGAGCCAGGACAACCCGCTGGGCCTCAAAAAGTCGGTATGTTTTGGTGTGGTGTGGTGTTTTTTTTTTTTTTGTACCTAATGAGAACCACCCAAAAAAGGACTACTCTGCGTTCCTGTACCTGCTCCGCTCCGAGGCGCAGATCCTCGGCAAGGCTCTCATGACTGTTCCCTATGGCGAGATGGACTATGTCGTCCAGGTAGTTTTTTTTTTGTTGTTGTTGCGTCTTTGTAACCTTTTTAATTAGATCCTCAACTTTTCGCTGTTTCCCGACCTGTTCCAGGCCCGCGAGGAGATCCTCCTGCTCGAGCTGTCAAAGGTAGAGCGGGATCGTCTTGGCATTCTTTTTTACAAATATTTTAATTATTTTTTTAATGCGTATGTAGCAAATCATCTGGAACCAAGTCAACCTGTCCAATACGCCGCAAGACATGTTCAGACAAAACTCGTTTGTGACCAAGCTGCTTGGCGGCTACACAAAGTATTACGATCTTTTTATTATGCAATTTATTTTATTGAGCCCTTGTTTTCTTTCATCAAAGGCGACATTACGGACGGACCCACTTGATCCAGTGCTTGAAAGAGGTCATTACCGTGTTCATCAACGAGGCCAAGGACGAGGGCACGTTTGAGTTGCGTCCCGATGCCGTACGATTTTTAAAATGGGAGCATTTCTTTTTTCACTAAGTAAATTAAACTATTCTAGATTTACAAGGCCATCACCAACGACCCCGCGACCAAGGCCGACGAGGAGATTGAAAACTACCCCGGCGTCAAGGAGCGACAGCTCAAGGCAAAGGAGCGGGTCGAGTCGTACGCCTTCAAGGTCCTGCAGAGCATCAAGGACAGCCTGCCCTCGATGCCCTTTGGCATGCGCTACATTTGCAAGCAGATGGTTGCGTACGTTGCGGGCACAGCGTACCTACAGACTAACGCAGACTGCTGTTGTTGTTTTTTTCTCAAGGATGGCTGCAAAGAAATTCGACCTGAACGACAAGCAAAAATTCACCCTCGTGTCGTCCTTTATTATCCTGCGCTACTTTAACCCGGCCATCCTTGTGCCCGAAGCGTTTGGTCTCTCGGATCGTGACGCGGGCGGTGGTGTTCGTCGCTCGCTGACCCTGGTAAATTTCTCTCTCTCTCCCTCCCTTTTTTTGTGTACTCATTTATTTTTCTTATGCCAGCTCACCAAGCTGCTCCAAAACTACGCCAACGAGATTGTCTTTGGCGGCAAGGAGGCGTTCATGGCCGTGTTCAACGACAGCCGCGACAAGGGCGTGCAGATCATGAAAGACTACTGCTTTAGCGTGACCGAGGTGCCCGAGCCCAACGAGTACTATGCCACCGTGGTCAACCTGCCCCAGCGCAAGGAGGACATGTCCATCTTCCACAACACGACCATCACCATGTCGCCCAACGAGCTCTACACGATCCACAAGCTGATCGAGTCCAACAAGGCCGACGTGGTACCGTCCCTTTCCTTTTATCTTATCCCTGAAAAAATAAGAAAACGGTAGGTCCCGCCGTACCACCCCATCGGCTTCTTCCTCGGCCGCCTCGCACCCGTGCCCGAAAAGGTGCCTCGTGCTGACGACAAGTTCTTCACGATCCAGCTAGCCGGTGGCGACGACGACGAGGGCGACGACGCGCCACCCAAGGACTCGTCGAAGCTGGTCCGCTTGGCCGCAGCGGCCGTGGCCGCAGTGCTGGCCCTCCTAACGCCCCAGGAGGCCGAGGAGGCGCCGGCCGAGCTGGAGCAGACCTCGCACCGCTTGGCGCCGTGGCTGGCAGGGCTTGCCGCCGCCCACCCCGAGTGCAAGAAGCAGTTTGATGCCGCGGCAAAGGCCATCGCCAAGCTGCCGGCCGACTTGCGCAACGACGCCACCATCCTGTCGGAAACAGACAAGGTACTGCAATGGCTTTTTTTTGGAATGGATTATCTCATTATTATTTTTTTTTAAAAAAAAAAAGTTTTTGATGCACCGAGAGTCGTACCGGTCGTCGCTCGCCAAGGAGCGCGGCGAGATGGAAAAGTCGATTGCGACACTAGAGTCAGAGGTCAACGGCAAGAGCGAGGACCTGAAGCTGTGGTCGATGTACGTGGAGAACATTGTCCAGTCGTCGTTCAAGGGCAAGATCGCCTCCAAAAGGTACCGCAAAATATATTTTAACAAGTACTGACTACCAAACAAAAAAAAAAAGAGAGTACCAGGAAGACATGAAGATCGGGCCGTTCGAGTACTCGCTGTCAGCGCTGGACAAGGCGGGCTGCTTTGTGACGGTCAACAACCTGGACGTGTCCATGCGCAAGCATGCGTCCTTTGCCTTCACCAGCTCTGACGCGGGCGTGGTCGAGATGGTCATCAAGGTGGACAAGAAGCCGTCCAAGCCGTTCAAGCTGAGTGTGCTCACGCTGCTGGACCTGCTGGTGACGCAGGACCACATCAAGATCGACATCTTCCTCTTTGACATCCGCGGCCTGTGCGCCTTCCTCAACGGCGAGATCTGCTCGTGAGCCACGCAAACTAACAACACGCACACTGTTCAAAACTAACCATGCTCAGCACGAAACAAGAAACATTGCACTCGGAACAGAAGTCAGTTTGAGTGTGACATTTTCGTTCAGCCGCAGGGATGAGCAGTGGCGACGAGCCTGCAGCCGGGCGTGCGCGCGTCCAGTGCAGTACAATTACACAGAAAGAAAAGAAAAGAGAGAAGTAATAATTATTATAATTATTCTATTGCTGTGGATGGTGGGCTGATGACTGGCGGGTACCGTGCCAGCTGCCGCTCGACAATGGCCCTCAGCTTGCCCTCGTCAAACAAGGCCGCTGCGACCCACGCCACACGGTTGTCCGACTCCCGTTGATCGCGCCTTGGCGGACCGCAGTGGACCTCTGCCGAGTACAGCACCGCGGCGGCCGCTAGCTCCTGTGGGCTCGTGTCCAGACACGTGTCCGGGTGGCCGTACATGTCGTTCACGAGCATCCACGCCAGCTGGGCCACGCGTCTGAACAGCGGTGTCGCGCTGGTCTCGCAGTCCAGGGCCAGCGACGTCCAGCGGGCGACGTAGACAAAGGGCAGCTCGACGTGGACGTCGAAGCGCAGCCAGCGCAGCACCAGCAGCTCGCTGCGCACCATGCGGTCGTGCAGGGCCCAGTACTCGTCGTTGACGGTCAGTGCTGGTGGTGGTGGTGGCGCCAGGGAGGGATCGACGGGATCCCGGTCGTCGTGCTCCCGGAACAGGCCCAGACGGTGCGCCACGTTGATGACGTCGCGCAGCTTGCGGGGCGGCGTGACCTCGAGCGTCTTGATGGCGAGCCAGAGGCAGCTGAGGGCGGTGAACGTGGGCGAGGGCTCGGCTGAGGACGCTCTGGAAGCCGACGAGGATGACGAGGACTGCTGGTTGTGCTGGGCACGCAGACAGCGGTGCGTCAGGACCAGCGCCGTCGTGGTCACGGCAACGGGCAGGTCCAGCAGTGCGCCACACGACCGCACCACTTGGACCGCGTGGGCGCTCATGAGGACAGCACCACTTTGCAAAGCGACCCGAACGAAATTAATGCGCTTCAGCGGCAGCACCGACACAGGCGCAGCAGCTGCGTCAACAGGGACGCTGCTGCGAGTGACCGTTGCACCTGGCTTTGCCGTTCCACAGGTGCGCAGGCCAAATGAACCCCCCTCGTCCCAATCCCGTTCTTGGGCGCTTACTTACGTCCCCAATCAATAGCACCGGCCCAGCGCGTTTGCCGTGCTGCCCGGGTGCCTCGCCGTGGGCACCGAGAGCGGCCATGTGCTGGTGTACGACACGCACGACGGGTCCTTTGTGTCGTGTGTGCCGCTGTCGCCGTCCCAATCCCCGATCACGGCCATGTGTTTGACGACGACGACAGCAGCATCACCAGGGACGGCAGCAGCAACCGGCAACGACAGCAACAGCAGCAGCCTACTGGGAGCAGGGGGAGGTGTCTTTGTGGTCGTGGCTGCGAGTGCCACGACGGGGATCACCGCGATCGAGTGCAAAGGGCGATCCCCCTTTGACCTTGGCGGCGTGCCCACGACCAGCACCAGCAGCAGCGTCGTCACATCCCTTGCCCTCCCC
>Ga0302230_10002426_pt1 | contig 11060 bp, 16 predicted proteins | sample II_Palsa_N2_1_FD_193523 | JGI IMG/M metagenome (GOLD analysis project Ga0302230, IMG submission 193523) | Peat permafrost microbial communities from Stordalen Mire near Abisko, Sweden - II_Palsa_N2_1 | ecosystem: Environmental > Terrestrial > Soil > Palsa > Peat permafrost | place: Sweden... | reverse complement strand
GAAGCCAACCCCTGGTAAAGCCGTGTATAAGGGGGGTGATCTCAAACTAACCAAACGCGTATAAAGGTGCCAACTCACCTCTTCCCAAGCCCTCACTGAAGAAGCCAGGTGCAGGGTCGCCCAAGGTCAAGTCTGTCAGCTTTGACGACGGCAGCGCGGCTGCTGCGCCCGTTGTTATCGCTGCGCCCGCTGCGATTGCCCCCAATCTTGTTACCAAAGCCAAGCAGACAGTTGAGCCCACGGCCAAGAAAGAGACCAAGCCAACCGAGGCCAAGAAAGAGACCAAGCCAACCGAGGCCAAGAAAGAGACCAAGCCAACCGAGGCCAAGAAAGAGACCAAGCCAACCGAGGCCAAGAAGGAGACCAGGGTATGTTTTCTCCATTGATCGTATCGTAAACCGTTTTCCCTGCAAATAGGTTGGTGGCAATACGCCAATCATTCCAACAGAGTTCCTCAACATTCTCGATTTGTTTGATTCGGAGCAGCTTCAAATTGCTCTGGATGCTACCCTCCGGCGCGTATGCTTGTTAAATAAGAAACGTTCTTACCACAATCCGCTTTGAAGATTGACTCACCGTCGGACTGGGAGCAAGTACAAAAGGTCAAGAATGAATACTCGCCTGCCGCGCTGCAAGTAAAGCCTTCCTCCCTGTTTTTCAGACCAAATTATAAAACTATTATCCAAAGGCCAAGCTCGCTGCTACTAGCGCCGATCTTGCCGAGTCCAAGAAGGCCTACCAGCTGGCTAAGACAGAGTCAGAGGGGCACAAGACACAGAAGGACCGTTTGCAGCGTCAACTGCAGGCTGCCGAGAGCACCGTCCAGGTAACGAGTACACGATTATTGCTATCTGAAATTTCTTGCGTGCACCCAAAAAAGGAACTCGCCACCAAGCACCAGGCTGAGGTTGGCTCGCTAAAGTCAACTCTGGACAACCTTGCCAAGCAACTGCACGAAGAGAAGATCAAGGCACATTTGAAAATACAGATCTTTCGTCGTATTAATAGGATTGCCTTCAATAGTCTGCGTCACTCGCCGCCAGCCTCACTCCAAAACCAGTCAATGGCACAGTTGACAATGGCGAGGTGAAAAAGCTTCAAGCCGAACTCGCCAAGCTGGAGCACAAAAATGCGCAGCTCTTGCAAAGCCTTGAAATTCAAAAGCAACAAAACGACGAGGGTATCAAGACCTTGCAGGCATCACTCGAAAATGTTTCGGCACAAACGTCACTCGAGATTTCGCGCCTCAAAACATCGGTCAAGGAGTCGCAGGGGCGCGTCAACGCCGCCCAGGATGCAGAGAGCGCGGCCAAGAGCGAGCTTAAAGCTGCCCAGCTAAAGGTGGAACAGGCCGACGGTGAGCTAAAGAAGCAGACTCTTGAACTGGGCGTACCGACTTTATTTTATTTTCATTTTATTTTTCATCTGACCATCATTTGCTGTTTCAGATGGTGAAGCAAGCGCTTGCTGCGTCGGAGTCTTCACTCGCTGAAACAAAATTAGCCAGTGCGTCGGCTCAGACAGAGCAGCTTTCGCAAACCCTCAAAGATCTCGAGATCCTGCAAAGGGACAAAGCACAGTTGGTCGCGGCACACGCCGCCGCGCTCGCTGCAGCTGAGGCCACGGTTGCCACGGCCGAAGCCAGGGTTGCCGACACGGAGGCTAAACTCGCTGCAGCTGAAACAAAGGCGGCCTCTTCTGTGGACGACAAGCAAATTAAATCGCTCAAGGCTTTGCTGGACGAGAGGACCGAAGAGGTCAGCAAACTCAAGAACCAACGCGAGCACGTTGAAATGGCTGTAAAAGTATTTGTAATAAACTTGGTGCTTACTCATTCCTTTCCTTCCAGGCTACCTCCACGCCTGCTCCTGTCGCTATGTCCCAAAAGCAACTTGATAATAATGTACGTTGAAAGCAGGGCAAATGCGTGCGCGTTTCAATAATATTTTCCACCAAAAAGCTTTATGTCTACAATCAGCAATTGATCACCCAGCTAGCCGACTCGTACGAGGTCCAGGTTCAACTTCAGGCGGCTATTGACAAGCAAGTCGCTCTGCAAATCCCTGCCGACGATATGGACGAAGAGGTCGACGAGCAAGTCGAGAAACAAAAGGCAAAACGTCTCGCAGAGCACGAGGCGACAGACCTTGGTACGTCCTCTAAAACATGTTTAAAAATTTAAAAATTAAATCGCCGCAGCGCCCAAGTCGTCGCTCGTGATCGATGTCAAGCCCTGGGATGTGGAGACCGATCTGAAGGCTCTCGAGGCCGGCGTCCGCGCTGTCCAAGCCGACGGCCTCTCCTGGGGTGACTCAAAGCTCCTGCCGGTCGCTTTCGGTGTCAAGAAGCTCCAGATCATGGCCACGATCGAGGACGACAAGGTCTCGACCGTCTGGCTGGAGCAGCAGATCGTCGCCCTCGAGGACTATGTCCAATCGCTTGATATTGTGTCTCTCAACAATGTCTAGAGCGTCCGATGAATTAAACGGGCATACTTGTTTCCATATACTATATACGCACACAGACACACAAATCTACCTTTTGCCGCTCAGCTTGTCGGAAACCCTGTCGAGCTGTTTCTGTTCTTTCAACGGGACGATCGAAAAAATATACTACCTTGTCCAAGTCGCGCCGTACTTCGTCCATCTGTACCTTGACACGACCTTGCTCTTGTCTTAGTAGTGCCCGCTGATCGCGCGCCTGTGCTAGGGCTGCATCGACGTCCTGCAGCTCGCTCGCCAGCTGCAGTTGTCGCTCCCGCGCAGCAAAAAATCCTGGGGTGGACATTTCAAACAATTGTGCCCGCTCGAGCCACGTGGCAAACGATGCTCAAACGCAAACCAGCCGCGAGCACCCAGGCGAGCAGCGGCCTCCTCAAGAAAAAGCCCGCTGCGGCCTCCTCTGCCGCCGGGCTCAAGAGCAAGAACAAGCACTGGCTAGAGGCGGCGGTGCTCGGGGGCGACGCAGTGGGGTCCATCCGGCAGCACCGTGCCCTTTGGCAGCAGAAGAAGCAACAGGAGGGCGATCTGGACGGCACCGAGGACGCAGGCTTTGTGGTGGACAAGAGCCCCACCGAGCAGCCCCTGTTTGTTTTTGACACCAAAGGCCAACGCGACGACGAGGACGTGGAGGAAGAGGACAGGGACGTCCCCAGAGCCAAGAAGACAAAGGCAGGAAAGCGCGTGGTTAAGGTCGTCTGGCCTGGCGTGAGCGAGGGGCGGCCGCCTGTGTGGTCCGACAACGACGACTATGCCGTCACGATCGATATTGGCGCCATCAATCGTCTCCGCAAGCTACGAGCGAGCGAGGACCAGTCTGTCGTAAACGGCTACGAGTATCAGGCCAAGCTTCGACAACAGTATGAGTGCCTTTTAGTAGTATTTGGTGATGAACAAGGACTGAAACTCGCTTTGGTAGGTTTGCCAAGCTCAAGTCCAATCAGCGATGGACAGCAGCCTTTGAATCGGCTCGTCAGCAACGTCTTCAAGATGTCGGCAACAGCGATTCTGATGGTTTGTTTCCTTCATAAAAATATATGTACTGAATGGTGGTGGTGGTTCTTGCAGATATTTCCATCTGGCTCTCCAGGGCCAACAAGTCCGTCAACAAATCGGTTCTGCTGCCACAGACGTCGATTGACATTGGTCGAGTCCGTGATTTGAATGAGACTGCTCGGACAGACGTACGATTATAGCCCGCGAGGTTCACTTTTTCTGAAAACAAAAACAAAACAAAACAAAAAAAATAGGCGGTGATCGAGTCTGTAAAGTTCCATCCAAACGGACAGATAGCGATGACTGCTGGTCTTGACAAAACCCTCCACTTGTTCCAAGTGGACGGCAAAGTCAACGAGAAGATCCAGAGTGTGCACTTTAACGACATGCCCATCCACTCGGCCTCGTTCTCGCCCGACGGGAGAACGATTTTTGCGTCTGGTCGTCGCAAGTTTTTCTACTCGTACGACGTCGAAGCTGGCGCGATCACCCACATTCCCGCGATTGCTGGCCACACCGAAAAGAGTCTTGAATCGATGATTGTTTCACCAAATGGCGAATTCTTGGCTTTCATGGTAAAAATTTTAGCACGGCACTTTGCCGTCCTAAACTTTAATTTCTGTTTCAGGGAAGTCAAGGACTTGTCATGCTCGTCTCGGCCACAAACAAGCATTGGGTAGCTGATTTGCGTATGAACGGTACTGTACGCAGCTTTGTGTTTTCCAGGGATGGCAAGTACCTGTACACATTTGGCGGTATCAAAGAAAGAAAGAAAGAAAGAAAAATTTTTTTTCTAATTACTGGCTCACAGGCGATGGGGACGTTTACATCTGGGATGTAGGCCAGAGGAAATGTCTGCACAAGTTCCATGACGATGGCTCCCTTCACGGAACTGCGATCACTGTCTCCCCAGACGGCAACTACATTGCTTGCGGGTAAAACCTCTATTTCATTTTTATATATTTATTTATTTATTTAAAAAAAACTAAAATATTGTGAATGTCCCATGCAGAGGCGATACTGGCGTCGTCAATCTGTACAGCCATCGGTCGGTTCTGCAGTCGGCCACTCCCAAACCCGAGAAAACGTTTATGAACCTTACCACTAGCATCAACTTGCTCGGCTTCAACAACGATGGCCAGATTCTTGCCATGGGCAGCAAACAGAAGCGCGATGCCTTCAAGCTTGCACACGTTGCATCCCGCACCGTCTTCGCCAACTGGCCCGCGTCCAACACACCCATCCACCACGCCAGCTGTTTCGACTTTTCACCCAACAATGGCTACTTTACCGTCGCCAACGATCGTGGGCGTGCCCTTCTCTACCGTGTCAAGCACTATAACACTGTGTAAAAATTGTAAAAAAAAAATTAAAAAAAGGCAAAAAATTTTCACAGAAACAACAGGTGAAGCACTCTTTTAAAATGGCTTCGATCGTGTCCTTGCGTCTTACACGTGGTCGGCCCGTCGCACCACTGGCCGCACCGGTGCTGCAGCAGTTCCGCCTAAAGTCGTCGTGGCTCCAGGATTCCCAGGAGGACCTTGTTCTGGCCGAGGGGAATGATGGTATCTTGCAGCTTGTTATTAATCATTGACGAATATAAATTTTCAAGGCGTCATTGTGGCCGTGGATGAAAAGTCGGGCTTTGGGTAAGACATCGTTTGTGTACGTTGGATGGCGATGATTGACATGCATCGCCAGACCTGGATTCAGGTATGTTGACAAGCTTAGCGAGGGTCGGCTTTTGCGCATGTTCAAGTTGTCCAACCACTCGCGCAAGGAGGGCGCGGTGAGGATTTTGCACGATGTCCACCCAAGCGTCCCTCGCGTGGCCGTGGTTACCTGTAAGAGTGACGGATGGACGACTGACGACTCTCGCTTTGCGGTATAAGCTGACGGAAACTGTAATATTTTGTTCAATCCTTTTGTCTTAGGCGGCCGTGGGAGCGCGCGCCCTTCGCGATGCTGGTGCGAAAAACATCCAGATCGAAGAGTTAGGGTCGTTTGTGGCGGTGTCTGAGGGTGTCTTCTTGGGGACGTACGAGTTTGACGCATTCAAGTCTGGGCAGCGCAAGAAGATCCACCAAGTCGACCCTCTGTGCCCATCCAATGTTTTGGCAAAGAGCAGCTCCTCCCTCGGTGTCGGAATGATCCACGCAATGGCACAAAATTGGGCCAGAACGCTGGCCGAGTTGCCACCCAACGTGCTGACGCCGTCCGTCTTTGCCGACAAGGTGCGCGAAGAGTTTGGCAACAAGGAAAATCTCGTGGTCAAAGTCCAAGATGAAACGTGGATTCGTAGCATGGGAATGAACGCTTTGTTGGCTGTCTCGTCAGGTTTGCATGGATTTCCTTTTTTTGAAGATACTTATATGTTTTGCCCATACTTCAACTAGGCTCTCAGCAGCCACCTCGGTTCCTAGAGATCAAGTTTAGGAACGGCGCACGAAACAAGCCTTCGGTCGTGCTCGTCGGCAAGGGCATTACGTTTGACAGCGGTGGCATTTCCATTAAACCCGCCTCGCACATGGACATGATGAAGGGCGACATGGGTGGTGCAGCTGCTGTTGTCGCAGCAATCAAGGTTTCACCCTTATTCCCTTTTACGTTTCTCTTGAAATATTTCAACTCTGGATAGGCAATCGTCGACCTCAATCACCCTGTCAACGTCACGGCCATCATTCCACTCTGTGAAAACATGCCCTCGGGCTCGTCGTACCGTCCGGGCGACATTATCAAATCGAGTGGCAAGTCAATTGAAGTCATCAACACGGATGCGGAGGGCCGTCTCATCCTAGCCGACGCCCTGTACTATGCCACCACGAATGCCGACTCGGTCTCTTGTGTGATTGACGTGGCTACCCTGACCGGCGCCATCGACGTTGCCCTCGGATACTATGGATGTGGCATGTTTACAAACAACCGCGCCTTTTTCGAAGAGTCTCTCGCCATTGCACAAGATCGCACTGGCGAACTCGTGCATCCGTACGTTGATTTTCCTAGTTTTCCTCAGTTTGTGAGAAAAAAATTTTTTTATTTTAAAAAAATAAGCATGCCTATCGCGAAATGGCACAAGAAGCAAATCGAGTCGTCAGTCGCTGATATCCGCAACTCGACCGATTCCCGCTCGGGTGGAGCTTGTACAGCTGCTGCATTTTTGCAGCATTTCGTGGCTGAAGTAAGACGGGGAAAGACATTGCCTTCTTTTTTTAAAGAAAAATATTTATTGGACAACAGGACAAGCCTTGGATGCATCTCGATATGGCTGCAGTCATGCACAGCTCCAAGACAGATGGCTACGATGTCCGCGGCATGACTGGTATACTGGGTTTTGCACGCTTGACTGCAAATTCAATATAAAACGAAATATTGAAAAAGGTCGCCCAACGCGTTTGTTGGTTGAGCTGGTAGATCTCTTGTACAAAAAATCCGCCAATTTCCGTGCTCTCCCCACTGCTGTGTCGTCAGCACAGGGTATTTTGCAACAAGAGCGTCTCTCCCAATTGCAGCAGCAGCAGCAGACTCTGTTGCAGCAGCAGCAGCAGATCCAGCAACAATTGATTCATCAACAACAGTTGTTGCAGCAGCATCTACAAACCCCTCAGCGCCCTCACCATGCTCAAGAGGATCTGCCGCAGCATCATCAGCATAGTCCTGTCGCCGCCTCCTTTTCGCCAAAGCACAAGCAGGATCGTGACGAAGAGGAGCAGCAACCCACGAGACCCTTGTTTCCACCGAGACACTACCAGCAACGTGAAGAATTTAGCCAGCGAGAGGAGTCCCCAACGAGACCAAAGCAGCCGTACCACCCACGCGAGGAGGTCGCTCCCAAGCGCGAGGAGGTCGCTCCCAAGCGTGAGGAGGCCGATCCCAAGCGCGAGGAGGGCGTCCGACCTGAGGAGCAGCCAGTGAAATCGATCGTCGCTCCCAAGCAGCAGCAGGCACTCCAGGAGTCCACCCAGCGCGAGGAGCAGCCAGCAAGATCTAATGTCCTCACCAACAAGCTGTACCATCGCGAGGAGGTCGATCCCTTGCCACAACTATCTTTCCAGCGCGCTGTGGTTCCAAACCCTTTTCTCTCCAGAAAGCAACAGAATCAGCAGCAACAGCAGGCAGCCCTCGTTCGGGCTTCTCGTGTCCTGAACCCGAGATACCCCACAAGCGGCAAGGATTTCAGTTCAAAAATCAAGTTCGTCCCACCAGCGCCATCGAAGAAGGCTGCCGTTGTGGCTACCTCCCATCCCGCTATACTCATCCCGACTCCTGGCAACGACGATGACGCAAACAGCTCTAGTTTGTCCTCCTTCGACGAAACAATCGGTCCTGCGCCATCGCCTGCTACTCCATCGGCCAGTGCCCCCGAGCCCACTTCACCTGCTGAGCCTGCCCCCGAGTCTGAATCCAGCGGTGCCGAAACCAAAGCTGCCACAAGCTCTGAAGGGGCGGACGACGACGCGCTCTATCAAGTCTCCCAGCACAAATTGCAGGATGCTGTCAAGCTGGATCAAAGCAGCGACGAACTGATCGACCCTGCAAAGGTGGATCAAGACCGTGTCCCCGAGATGCATCCCGTCCAGGTAATCGTTCCATCGGCGGAAGAGTCGGTGCAAGACGCCGCAAAGGCCAATACAGATGCCAATCAAGTTGACCAAGGCTTTTTGCAAGTCGATCACACGCCCGAGATACTAGAAGTCGCAGAGGTACCGTCCCAGCCCCGAGAGGCTGATGCTCTTCCGAACGCTCAGTAGAAGCCCTCCTTCTGTCTGTCAGACCAACTCAGAGAAAAAAAAAATGAAAAAAAAAATATATAGGTCCTATCGATATTTTTTTTCGGCACGCTTGTGATGTTGCAGTTCGCACCGCTGTCGTCGGCTGTCGAGGCAGTGTTTTGGCACGACCTGGGCACACAAAAGGTACGCGCGCGAGGACGCACAACAAGACAAAAACGTTGACCTCTTGGAAAACACGACACAGGTGAACCACTACAAGCTGGATGACACGCCCAAGCCAATCACCGGCTATTACGCGACCGGCTCGGACCCCGCTCAGCCTGCGCGCCTGTGCCTCGGGACGAATGCCTTTGCCCCCGCCGTCGGTGCTGCCACAACACCCCCCGCCGTGCCTGCGTTCCACTTCCCCGCACCAGGCACGATCATCAACACCAACACGGCAGAGGCCTTCCGTGATCTCGACAAGAAGGCCGTGCTGGACAAGATCGGCCAGGGCGTGTGGGACGACATTGTCTCGGGCCGTGCGGTCAAGCAGCCGTGGCTGCTCGCCCGTTTCCTTGTCCTCACCTTTGCCGACCTGAAGAAGTACAAGTACAAGTACTGGTTTGCGTTCCCCGCCCTCGTTCCCGCCAACCCGTTCAATGTCAGCAAGACCAGCCCCATCGGTGACTCTTTCACCGCCGAACAGCAGACAGCGCTCTGCACCCAGTACGAGCTCTTCCGCGGCCTCGCCGGCAACCAAGGCGACCTCGCAAACGCCGCGGCCGTCGCAGTGCGCGTGAACAACAAGGCTGGCCTGCCGCAGGTGCTGCCGCTGTCAGATTTCATCAAAGGAGACTATGTCCTCTTTGCCGATGCCAGCGCCCTGCCGTCGCATCCAGGATGGTTTTTGCGCAACCTGCTTGTCCTTCTCAAGGTGCACTTCAAGTTGGACCACGCCAGCGTAAGCGTCGTTTTCTTTCTTTTTCCCTTTATTTGTGGCTATTGTTTTTCTTTACCTTTGCTTCTGCAGGTCATCGCTTATCGTGAGCAACGTGGAAAGAACAACATTTCTCAATCAATTGTCTTGGATGTGGATCTGGCGTCTGCGTCCGACCTCCTTCCCACTAGCCCACCACCCAAAGTCCTTGGCTGGGAGAAAAACGAGCAGGACAAGGCAGCCCCCCGCTTCATGGACCTTGCTGCCATGATGGACCCCAAGAGGTAGCTAGCAAATCCAACTGTTCATAAGCAGTGATAACGCCCCAGTGTGTTGTCAGACTTGCTGACACTTCAGCCGATCTCAACCTCAAGCTCATGCGCTGGCGCCAGCTGCCATCCCTCAATCTGGATGCAGTCTCGTCCACAAAGTGCTTGCTCTTTGGCGCTGGCACCCTGGGATGCAACGTCGCTCGAGTCCTTATGGTACGGGGTCCTCGACTAAATAAATACACAGTTTTTAACTCTGTAATGTTTTTTTAGGGATGGGGTGTGCGCCATATCACGTTTTTGGACAACGGAAAGATCTCATTCTCAAACCCTGTGCGCCAATCGCTGTTCAACTTTGAAGACTGTTTGAACGGTGGCAAACCCAAGGCAACAGCCGCAGCCGAAGCTTTGCAAAAGATCCTTCCGAGCATGGTATTGCACCTTTTGTTTTGAGGTCGTTTTTTAGTGACAATGGGGGGTGGGTGGGGGAAAAAAAAAAAAAAGATTACAAAGGGATACGACATCTCGGTGCCCATGCCCGGCCACACCGTGACCTCGTTGGAACAGACCAAGGCCGACGTAGCTTTGATCGAGAAACTCATCAGCGAGCACGATGTGATCTACTTGTTGATGGATACACGCGAGAGCCGCTGGCTGCCGACTATGCTCTGCGCCGCGCAGAACAAGCTGTGCATCAACACCGCCTTGGGCTTTGATACATTTGTGGTCATGCGCCATGGAGCAAAGAGCATCCCCAAGGCAGTTTCGGCAGCAGTGAATGCCTCCCAGGCTGCACTAGGACTCGGCTGCTACTTTTGTAACGACGTCGTCGCTCCGACTGATGTAAGAACGCTTTTTTATCTTTGGTTAGTTTTTATTGTGATATCCTAGTCCATGTCGGATCGCACGTTGGATCAACAATGCACCGTCACTCGTCCTGGTCTTTCGTACGCTGCGAGCGCACAGGCGGTTGAGCTCATGGTGGGCCTGCTGCACCACCCTCTGCTGTGAGTTTACCAAAAAAAAAAATTTTTTTTTTAATTTTTTTTCCTGAATAAAAACAACTAGGCACGCCGCGCCAGCAGACACCGCCAAGTCAACGGCAGAGTCGGTTGAACACGACCTCGGTCTACTGCCGCATCAAATTCGCGGGTACTTTACTCACTACGCCAACCTGCTGGTGACGGGCCAGAGCTACTCCAAGTGCACTGCATGCTCGGACCAGATCGTGAAAGCCTACTCGACGCAAGGGTTTGCCTTCTTGCTCAAGGCTTTCAACGAACCAAAGTTCCTCGAGGATGTGACGGGTCTGACTGAACTTCACAAGGAGACCGAGGCTGTCACCGACGCCTGGGAAGGCGAGGAAGACGACTTTTGACGGGAAAAAAAAAAAAAGAAAGTTGTTTGTTTCTTTTTTATTTTTATTTTCTTGCGTTGTTTGGACTTTTTGGACAAAACAATAATCAGCTAGTGCCTAGTAAGTTATTGCTATCGTGCTGGATTCTCTGCAGGAACTGCAGGACCTGCCGCCGCGGCCACAGCGGCAGCGGCCACATCTGGGTGCGCAAACTCGACATGTGGAAGCAAGGAAGTGAAAAACGATACAAGGATCTTTGTCACCTCCTGCATGACTGTTGGCGGCGATCCT
>Ga0302230_10002415_pt1 | contig 11076 bp, 17 predicted proteins | sample II_Palsa_N2_1_FD_193523 | JGI IMG/M metagenome (GOLD analysis project Ga0302230, IMG submission 193523) | Peat permafrost microbial communities from Stordalen Mire near Abisko, Sweden - II_Palsa_N2_1 | ecosystem: Environmental > Terrestrial > Soil > Palsa > Peat permafrost | place: Sweden... | reverse complement strand
AGAAATGCATCAAACCCACGGACAACAGCACGCAGAGCCCGGCGCTGGAAATCACGAAACCCAGAAAACTCGGGGTGGATCTGGGAAAGGACGCGGTCAAGCCGCCTGTCCAGTGCCTGGTCTGGCCACAGCCCATTAGTGACGTCGACAAAACGTGGACGAATCAAACGAGTCCTACCAGATTTGAACGGATTGTCACAGATTTTGCCCAAGGGTAACAGAATGTGAGACAACAAGCCCGTATTAAAAATTAAAGAACAGTATCGCGATTAAACTTGTTGGAGGACGATCAAAAGATGTCCTCAGTGCAAAGGATCATCGGTGTGACGGGAGCTTTCATCTCCGTTGTCTTTGGCTCGAAGTCCACCTTTTATGACGTGATTAGCAATCGAACAAACGGAAAGAAAACGCACCTCTGCCCAGTTCTTCGTCTGCAGGGCTGCTTTCAAGTCATTCAGGTTCAGACGGTTCGAATTGTAGTAGACCACGTAGCGGCCGTCAATTTCGTCAACAGACACCCGGAACTGCTTCAATGCTCGACTGATTTCACTGATTGTTGGTCGTGGGAGGCTCATCTTTCGCTGACGACACGTCGAAGTTCTGTCGCTGGTTGAAGTTAGTGACGCGCAAACATTCCACTATTGCACAACCTATTGCGCAACCTATTGCGCAACACCTGCGTCGCTGGCTTCGAAAGGGCTACGACAGAGAAAAAAGGAAGGAGAAAAAGGCACACACGCACACACGCACACGCACACACGCACACACACGCACACACACGCACAAGGACTTCAAGCATGACGCCGCTTCTATTCGAACTTGACGCAATTCAGTGACACGCAATCAAAAATCTCGTGTATAAATACGCCCGTCTGGGTCGTCATCGACTTTTTACTTTCCTCCACGTCTCAACGCAACACGCAAGCAAAATGGGTGGCGGCGCACAACAACAACCACAGGCTGGAGCAGGCTCGTCCTCGTCCTCGTCCAGCGCGGCGGCTCACAACAGCATTGGCCTGACAAGCTCGACCAAGTTCAGAGAGTATCCCTTTGCGAGCGTGCAGGGGGTCACGGCCATGGCCAGCCTCAGTGCCACCATGTCGGACGCCGTGCGCGAGGGCACAAAGGAGCGTGCTCCGATCGACATTATCTGCGTGATCGACAAGTCTGGCTCGGTACTTGGTTTTCCTTTTTTTTTTCTTTTTTTTTTGGCGCTGCTTGTCATTGACCTTTTTTGGCTTTTTGTCACAAGATGGCCGGTTCCAAGCTCGATCTGGTCAAGCAGACGATGGACTTTTTGTTCCGCCAGCTGCGCCCCGTGGACCGATTTGCCCTCGTCTCGTATGACTCGTCCGTCACCACCGACCTCGTCCTGACCGCGATGACGCCCAAGGGCATCGACTCTGCCAACAACGCCGTCCGCAAGCTCAAGGCCGGCTCGTGCACCAACCTCTCGGGTGGTCTCTTTGAGGGCCTATCGCTTGTCGACACCCGTTCCAGCCCTGCTAAGGTACAACAAGCCAAAAGATCACGGATTGTCACTAATTTTATGCGTTCTGCAACAACAACAAACAGGTCTGCTCGATCCTTTTGTTCACGGACGGCCTGGCCAACGAGGGCATCTCGGACAAGAAGCAGCTCAAGGACGCACTTGCAAAGCGTCTCGAGCGCACGACCGGCGCGTCCATCTACACCTTTGGCTTTGGATCTGACCTGGACGCCGAGATGCTGCGCAACATTGCCGAGGTCGCCGGCGGCACCTACTACTTTATCGAGAAGGTGGACGGCATCCCATCTGCCTTTGGCGACTGCCTCGGTGGTCTCCAGAGCGTCGTCGCGCAAAACATCCGTCTGTCGGTCTCGGCCGAGGCCGGCGTGAAGATCACCAAGGTCCACAACGGCAAGTACGCCCTCACCGGCACCGTGCCCGCGGCCGCAGGCGAGGTCGTCCAGCTCGCCCTCGGCGACATGTTTGACGGCGAAAACAAGGACATCCTTGTCGAGGTCGAGATCCCCGCCCTGGCCGAGCCCAAGCCCGACAAGCACAGCATTGTCAAGGTGGACATCAAGTACTTTGACGTGAACGAGGCCAGCGACCAGTACGCCACGGTGTACGTCCTCATCGCTCGCCCCGCGGACGTGCCCGACGAGCGACCTATCAACGAGCTTGTCGAGATGCAGATTGGCCGCATCAAGGCCGCCGAGGCGATTCAGCAGAGCCGCGACCTCGCCGAAGCCGGAAACTATGCCAGGGCACAGGCTGTCCTGGAGGAAACACGCCAAGACATGCTCCACTACTCGTCGGCATCGACGCCGACCGTCCAGGGCATGGTCAACGAGCTCCATTCCATCAGCCACAACGTTTCGTCGAGCGACAACGTACGTCTAAACCACCCCTCTCCTTTCAATTATCCTTTTTTTTTTTTAAAAAAAAAACTTGCCTTGAAAATACAGTACCGACGGACAGGCAAGAGCCAGGTGACCTCGCGGGAGATGGCATACCATCAGCAGCGATCCAATGTGACCGACGACTCTGAGGACATTTTCGAGACCAGAACCAAGAAGGCCACCAAGTCGGCCTTTGCCTTCCTCAAGAAGGGTGGCAACAACTGATGATTGAAAAATCTTTTTCTTTTTATTTGTGTTTTTTTATTTTTATTTGTGTTTTTTTAATTATGATCGCTTTGTCTCTCCCGTACACCTGGCCGCAGAATTGATGCGAAAAAAAAGCAGAACATGTTAAGTAATAGGGATCTTCCCTTGTTGCGCGGACACTTCAACACCCACACCTCAGCGCGGCCGATTGGGAGTGACGGGTGTGGACCGGCTCCACTACAACTGACGATGGGACTGCCCCTCAAGTTTCCAGCCTCTCAAGTATGGTCCGCCCTCCCATCGTTGCTGTCTGCGGCGCCAGTACGACTCTCTGCCTGACGAAATAGAAAGAAATAATTTTCTGCACAAAGCCGGCGCGCAAGGTGGCTCGGTCGTCCGATACCTCCTCCAATCGGACGCCTGGCGCCCGTACGTCCGCGGCCTGACGCGCGATCCGACCAAAGTGGAGGCGCAGTCACTCAAGAGCAAGGGTGTCGACGTCGTCCAGGCCGACATGTGCGACTACAAGAGCATGGTCCAGGCCTTTGAGAACGCCCAGACCGCGTTCATCATGACCAACTTTTACGACCCGTCGATCAAGGTGCACAACGAGTACGAGCAAGCCCTGACCGGTACACACCTGAATGTCGTCTTTTTCCGCACCCCCCAACCCAACGCTCTCCGAGTCTTACTTGTAAATTTTAAAATAGCGGCACAAGCAGCCAAGGAGGCGGGCGTCGAAAACGTCATCTTTAGCACCCTTGAGGACCTTGAGCGGGCGTCCAACTACAAATACCAGGTACCCCACTTTACGCTCAAAGCCAAGGCCGCCGAGAAGATCTCCACGATGGGCTTTGCAAACGCTGTCTTCATCGAGGTATCATGTAGCTACTTATTAATTTACTTATGGTTTCGCTGTGGTAGGTCGGCTTCTACATGCAGAATCTGCACATGTACGTGCCTCCGCGCAAACAGGCAGACGGATCGCTCGCCTTCATGCTCCCCTGCAGCAAGAACACGCTCGTGCCCGCGGTCGACGTGCACGACATTGGCGGCGTCGTTGTGGGCATCCTCAACGACATCGGCCGCTACAACGGCCAGACCATCCCGATTGCAAGTGAGTGGATCTCGATGGAAAAGATCGCGTCCGATCTCGCCAAGGTCCTTGGCAAAGCCGTCTCGTTCAACGAGATCACGGACCAGACGGCGCGCGAGATCGGCATGACTGAGGAGTTTATCCAGATGTTCCGCGCATTTGAGAACGTCGGATTCTTTGGCAAGGACTGCAAAAACGTTAGCTTTGACACGACCCTCGAGCTCTTCCGCGACATCAAGACATGGCCACAGTATTTGGTACGAAGAAATGCTTTTTTTTTTATATTTAAATTCTATTCACGATATCTTTTTGAATTCGCAGGCGAGCATCAATCCCTCGTACACCTTTGAGAAGGCCATCCTCACGCACACTTGAAAAGAAATGCCCTCCGACCGAATGAATACCCCTTGTAAAATGCCGAGTAATGATTGAATTGAATTTTGTCGTGATTTTTCTCTACATCGTCACAATTTGAAAAGAGGGGGAAAAAAAAAAAAAGTTTAGGCAGACGGAGGCTGGATAGGGGCAAGCTTGGGCTCGCCCGTCTCGCCGGCAAACCACGAGTCAGGCGAGTAGACCGGCGTGTTGTCAAACGAGTCGGGGTAAAGGTCAGCGTGGAAGACAAAGCCCGAGTTCTGGAACATGAAGAAAACCACTTCAGAATCAAGCAGCAGGGAATAAAGTACCTGACGGGTGACTTCAAACTTGATCGGAACGACGCTGGTGCCCTGGAGCTTGAGGAACTTGGCGACCTCGCACTTCATGGGGTCGCACGAGCGCTTGGGAAGCATGGCAAAACCAGCCTGGGCAGTGCTCGAGCGGAACTCGCCCGACTCGAGCAGGGGCTTGGCGCCGTCCGCAGTGTGCTCAAAGATACGGATGTTGCCGTCGCCCTTGCCGACAATGTAGACGATGCTCAGATCGGGATCATAGAAGGGGAACATGGACGAAGGGATAGAGTCGAGCGTCTGCGAGTACAGGCGTGCGCTGAGGTTGCGTGCATCAAACACGGCTATTATTTTATTTTATTTATTTTTGAAAAAGAAAAAAAAAAAAGGTGTGTGTTTACCGATCTCACGATCGGGCTGCTTCTTGAAGCCAACGGTGAGGATCTGGTTTTTGCTGCCGAGCCATTGTGTGCGGAACGACTTGATACCCTCGTGAGCGAGGGTTTCCTATCCATCCAACATGCCTTTATCGACCGCAGAGAGAAAGAAAAAGAAAGAAAGAAAGAAAGAGACGTACAGCGGTGGCCTTGCCGGCGCGAGGATCGACGATGCGCAGCTTCTTGTCTTTGCAGGAAGACGCAAACACGGTGCCCTCGTGGTTCCAGCTAATCGAGGTCACCTGATCCTTGTGGACCGAATCATCGAGCGTGAGACGCGGGGCACTGCCGCCCTGGTTGATGTCCCAGAACTTGACCTGCCGTTGTTGTGTGTATTTTTAACCACACCAGGTCAGGTCTTCAGCATACCGTCTTGTCGACAGCCGACGACACAAGGACGTTCTCGGCGAGCGGGTGGAACGCGGCTGAGAGCATGCGCTTGTCGTGGGCATTGTCAATGCTCAGAACGGGCGTCTGTCCATTGGTTGGTCCGTTCTCTCCAACCTTCCAAATGTTGATCTGCGTCTCGCCCGAGGTGGCGATAACGTGATCTGTGTGCTCGCCGTGCATGGTCAGAGATACCAGATACGACGGAACCTATCGCCTTGTTACCATCAAAGGGGTTGAAGTCGAGGTCGCTGATGGCCTGCTCCTGCTCAAGCAGGGCAGAGTCGTCGGCAAACGCGCCCACGGACGAGAGCTTGGCGACGGCGACCGTGCCCTTGGCCGAGTACGGGAACGCAAAGAACTTTTTGTTGGCGCGCAGCGGGTTGGCGTCGGCGCTGGGCGCGAGGAACGAGATCCCGTTGTAGATTTCCTGCGTTGTTGTTGTTGTCGTTAATAATAGCCTGGCTGGGGGGACTGGCTTGGGTTTACCTGCGACTTGCCGGGCGTGCCAAACACTGCCAAAAAAAAAAAAAAAAGCAAGAAAAAATACAGGCAGCGTTAGTACGTGCGCGCGGGCCGAGCGGTAAACTGCATACCGTTGTATTTGGCGCGAGGTCCTTTGCTCACCATGGTCTTCGCTGGCGCAGTCAGTTTGAAACTGTGTTTAGTTGGAACTAATAATGACCTCGCGTCCGGACCAGACCTGGGGTCGGCCACCGTTCTCCGAGCCCAACTGGGGGATGCGGCAGGGGATGCGGATGCCGGCCAGCTTGGGGTCGCGGATGGCGTTCACGACGGTCCTGGGCATGTCGTGGCTGTTTATGAAGACGTTGACTAAAGTATGTACAATTCTTTGCCTCTTTTTCTTTAGCCATGTAAGATATCGTTAGGTCACGGCGTACAACGCCAAGCAGTTTCAGGAGCTTGTTGAATCCGACCGTCAAGGGCGTCCACTGATCACTGTATCGTGCCGCCACGTTGTTTCTTTTTTCTTCTAATCTGTAATGTTGTGCGCAGGTCATGAACCACGAGTGCAACATTGACGACGCCCTGGTCACGTCCATCCTGCCCTGGGAAACCATTAGCCGGGCGATCAAGACGGGGCGCACGCGATACATACCTGCGTCGGAGATCATCTGCTTTTCGAACCCGATCATTGGAACAATTTCTGGCCTGGGGCGACTCGTGCCGGTGCGATGGGGTCTGGGCGTTCACCAGTTTGGCATGCGGTTCGTTGGCGATCGTCTGCTGGAGGGCCACTGGATCAACATTTTTCCAGAGGGCTATATCAACCAAAAGGGTAACGTCGTCATTGTGTCGTCCTGTTTATGCGCGGTTTTTTAGGACACTTTCAAAGAATTAAATGGGGCGTGGCTGAGCTCATCATGCGGGCCTACGAGGCCAACAAGGACCCGATAATCCTGCCCATCGCCCATACTGGCCTGGCCGATATGATGCCCCTGACGAGCAGGGTGCGGATCCCGCGGCCGTTTTCCAAGGTCGAGGTGGCTGTTGGCGAACCGTTTGACTGTGTCGATCTCCTCGCGCACCACAAGCACATTGGGTATTTTGCATGTTTTTAATTAATTTTTAATTTTCTTATCAACCGCCAGATCGTCGCACAACACCACTCGAAGTAATGTCGCGGACGTCGTCCAGATGAAGCTCGAGAGCCTCCACCACCAGCTAAAGTACTCTCCCGAGACACTCAAAAAATAGCTCCTACGTAGTTAGTTCCATAGAATCTAGAGCATGTACAACGACTACATTACACATCAAAACGATGAATTCTTGGGCGATGCAGTCCACAGGAGGTTGTCAATGTACAGGAACAGCGCAGAGCTCACGGCAGACACGAGAAAGAGCACATCGAACCAGCGGTGATAAAAGTTGAAATGGAGGCTGCCGAGCACTTTGGACAGAATCATGCGATATTCGGGCGGGAGGTTCATGCGCATCAGCAACACTGACGACACAAAGTACATGCCCATCACCAAAGCCAGAAATAGCACCGTGCTCGACGACGAAACACTGCTCGCAAAGTACCTGAAAAACTGCAAATAAAAAAAATAATAAAATGAGACACATTCAAAGGATGATGACCATCGTACCTTCATGAGCTGGATTAGCAAGCCGCGGATGTTGGTGACGACGATCACTCCAATCAGGATGAATGAAATGTACTGCGACCACGACGGCACGTCGACGTCGAGGTGCAATCGGTCCACGAGGATCTCCATACCCTGTGTGACCGGGTCCTTTTTGCCGTGGCGATCAAAGATGATGTTGACGATTGCCTACAACAAGGTCACCAATGAAATGAATAGGATAAATAAATAAATAAAGGTACCATCACAATCTTGTAGACGCAATAAACCGACAAAAAATAGCCGAGCAGATTGAAATATCGCCCCCGCCATGTCTTCGAAAAGTTGAGCCGGTCCTTGAGCTGCTGGATCCCATCGAGCTCCAGGAAGGTCTGACGATTGAGCTCTTCCAGTCCAGCGACTTCTTGTTCGAGCATCTTGATATCTGTGCAATCAAGAAGGTCATGAAAAAAATAAAAAAAATTTTTTTTTTGAATACTGTTGTCGACAACACCACTCGAAAATGGGACGGCGCTGAGGAAGCGACGAGCAAACGAGTTGATGTCTGTGAATTGGGATGCAGCGATCGAGGGCGACGACGTGTTTTCGCGCTTGCGCTGGAGGATGATGCGTTTCTTCTTTATGGCAATGTTCTGGAGGGACTGTCGCAAGCGCTTCTTGGACTCCATCAGGTCGTTCATGACCGTCTTGTCGTCGTTGGACTTGAGAAAGTATGTCATGTAGGTGTACGGTCCAAAGACGGCACCCCAGCCCGAAAGGCCGGCCATCAACGTCACGCCGATCACGCCCACACGCCCAATGAACGGCTCGATCCCAAAGAACCCAAACGACTGGTCCGCTTTGGCAAAGGGGAACATGTCGCCGACCTTCCAGAAAAAGTAGAAGAAGACGCACCAGAGGATCGTCGTCAGCACGAGCGCATGCCGCATTGGCCAGTCTGTTTTTTTTTTTTTTTTTTTTTTTTTTTGGAGACAATGAGCATTGTGTGACCACTGCAAAGGAACGTACTCTTGTTCCAGCTCGATACGAGCATATAAAACAGATAAAAGGGCAGCAGCGCGACCACGTTGAAGAGCATCACCGTCAGGTCCAGGCGCCAGTGCAGCCATCGCGACGTCCTCGATAGCACATCCAGCACCTCAAAGATGATCAGCTCAAACATTGTGCACGAGAGTGTAAACGTCGTCGAGAACGCGAGCTGCACGCCAGTCTGTCTTACCTCGTAGTCCCTCAGCAACCGGGCCTGGCAAGTCCCCGGTTAGTGCATCGCAGTTGAACACACAGCAAATGGCGATTACCATGAAGAAGACCCAGCCAAACGCAAAGAACACCAGCTGCGTGCTCGAGAGGATGAGCGTATCCTGTTGCCCTTGGCGTCAAGAGACAATGATCCAATTGAGGGGTACCTTGAGGAACTCAAACGTCAAGACAGCATCCACGGCCGCGGCAACGGTTTGCGGCAACGTGCCGTCGTCAAACGTATCGTTCATTGGCAAGAAACATGAAAATGTGACTTCAAGAAATATTTTTATTATTCGCATCGATCAACTACAAAATCAATCGTCCAGATTGAGCTCAAAGCGCTCGTACATGTGCTTGACGACTGTTCCTTCAATCTCGGCAAGCTTTTGTAAAAAAAAAAAAAATTTAATAATAATAAAATATTGATCTAATTGATTGGACGTACCCGGCCAAAGAGGGACTGTCCCGCGTCCTTGAGCTCGTTGTACTGGTGCAAGAGATCGATAAAGTGCAGGATGGCTTCTTCCGACACGCCTTTTGCTCTGAACAACAACATGACGAATTAACGGAGCTTGGCAACTGCGGCAGTTACCCGTTCTTGACCGCGAGAGCAGCCCTCTCCTGCTCCAGATCAGCCAGCTCGCTTTCCAATCGTGCAATATCTGCGCGAATCTTGTCCTTGGCCGAGACGGGGACCTGCGTCGTGCCCGTGCCCGATGCTGTCCCGTTCGGCACCAAAGGGGCGACGATGTTTAGGTCCACCGGTGCCAGCACAGGGGGTTGCTGCGTTGTCCGTGGTGTTGTCCGTGGTGGCTCCATCGCTGATGTGTCTTTGCAAGCTTGCATTTGAGTTGCGTGGAGTTGTGGCGCAACGACAGAGTTGGGGTGGTCACTCGTGAAATCATGGCCACGATCGGCCGTTATTTTTGTGTTTTCCTCCGACCTGGGAATGGACGCAGCCGTTGCCCTCCAAGTGCAGCAGCTTCACAAGCAAGCACAGCTGTACCGTAGACACATTCAAACAAGGAAGGACTACAAACTAACGAGAAGCGAGCAGACTGAACGAACTGCAGACAAACGAGGCAGAACGATTGGAAGGGCTGAATGCACTGCGCGATGAAGTGTACCGGCTCAGGCTCAAGCGGAAGCGGTTACTGCAAGAGGTCCAGGCCGCACGGGTCAAGAAGCTTGCGCCCACATTGGCACAGCGGATGCTGCGACAGCAGCAGCAGCAGCGGCAGCAGCACTTAACCGACCTGCCTGTGGATCTGACCAAGCTCGCAGAGGCCGGCGAACGACGCGTCCTCGACCGGTTGTCGAGTGCGTACCGCCTCACTGGCAAGACGACCTTCCCTGGCCTGGACCACTCTGTCGGGATTCGCCTCGAGACCTTTTTCAACGGAAAGTACCACGAGAGCTTTTACGTCATGTTGCGCGAGGACCGCCAGAAGCCCGGCAAGCTGGTTGTTTCGCGACACACACTGCCCTCCTTCATTCCACTTGGCCAATTGGCTCAACAGCTGTTGGACGTTGACCTCAATGTAAAATAACAAAACCAGTTAGGGATCCTCACGCGCAGAATCTTGCAGGCATTCCTCGAAAAGATTGACGACTACCTGCAAGCCTTTGTGGCGCGACGCGAACAGGCCCTTACGCTCGAGGTGACCCACGAAGAAGAGTTGTCGGTATCCTCCGATGCTGCTGTCGCGTACGTGCAGATCAGCTCCCAAACTTATACCATCTACCTTGTCTACGACGACCTGTGCTCCTCGCTTCCCAAACGGGTGACGATCCTGCAAAACTCGCAGCTTGCCCCGCCGCCGCTGGCCTCTGGTCAGCAGGTGGCGTTTGTCTATTCGTCCTCGTCCAAGGAGGCAACGACAGCCACGCCATCCAAATCCGCCAAGCGTACGAGGATTGTCGCTCACGAGCACCTCTTCCTGGAGCACCCACTTGCCACTGCCTACTCGTACTTTCTCGATGAACTAAAGTAACCATATAATTTTCTTCGAGTCTCTGTACAATATGCGTGCTTTTTACATGAAAAAAAAAATTTTTTTTTTCGCGAGAGCAATATTTGTTTATGTAGCATCGGGCAGAGGGGAATCAGAGCCCTTGTCACCTTCATGCTCGTAGCCACGGGCTACCCCGCGACGACCCTCGACCGCCAGTTGGACGGGCGTTTCGCCGATCCGTTGCTCCAGACCCTTGAACAAACGCCGGCTCAGGTAATCACCGCTGCCAGACGCGAGAACGACATCCGAGTGCTGGTTGCGAACAGCCACTGTGCCAGCCGACGAGGACGAATCCTCTGACAAGTTGACCGCTGCCAGTTTTGACGACACCTTGTAGCTGCCAGTGATCAAGGAAAACGCGGGCTCTTCGTCACTGTCGGGCTCATCCCTTTCTTCCTCCTCGGTCACGGCCGCCGTCAGTCCGGGGAGGACGTGCCCAAAGTCAATCAGGAACTCGCCAGTCCATTCGCGCGATCTTATGTTGGATGATATTAATTTTTTTTAAAAAAAAAATATATATATATACTT
>Ga0302230_10002412_pt1 | contig 11090 bp, 9 predicted proteins | sample II_Palsa_N2_1_FD_193523 | JGI IMG/M metagenome (GOLD analysis project Ga0302230, IMG submission 193523) | Peat permafrost microbial communities from Stordalen Mire near Abisko, Sweden - II_Palsa_N2_1 | ecosystem: Environmental > Terrestrial > Soil > Palsa > Peat permafrost | place: Sweden... | reverse complement strand
CCTTTTAAGCCTAAAAATCCAAACCCGCGATTGACGTATAAAAATTTACCATTCTTTTTATAAAGGCCTGCCCATTGCTTGTATACATATTTTATCGGGCTCCATTTAAAGCCAAATAGCTCAATTCCAAACTGCATTCCATGAGTATGGCCCGAAAGAGTCAGGTTAATATGCTGATCGTGATCCATAGTTACGGCATCCCAATGCGATGGATCATGCGACATTAAGATCTTAAAAGCATCATCAGGTACATTTTTAGTAGCCTTTTTTAAATCACCATATTTATGAAAACCACCTTTACCCCAGTTCTCTACCCCGATCAATGCGATAGACTGGCCATCTTTTTCAAGAGTTACAGATTCATCTAAAAGCAATTTAAAGCCGATCTCCTGGTGAACCTTCTTTAAACGAGCAAGGTTAGCTTTTTTAAGATCTTCACTTTCCCATTTCATATAATCGCCATAATCATGATTACCCAATACTGAGAACTTGCCACGCTGAGCGTTTAGTTTGGCAAAAAACGGGATCCACCTATCCATTTCCGATGCCTGGTTATTTACCAGATCGCCGGTAAATAAGATCACATCACTTTTTTGCGCATTAACCATATCAATGCCTTTTTGCACGCCCTTTTCGCTGGTAAAGCTACCGGAATGTATATCAGACAACTGCGTAAGAGTAAAGCCATCAAAAGCAGCGGGCAGATCATCAAAGAGTAAGGTTTCGCGATGCACCTGGTAATGGTGCCGGCCACGGGTTAACCCAAAGAGCAAACCGGCAAATGGTATAGCGGCGATAATCAGCGCAAGCTGGCTCACCCAAATACTCCTTGCCGGGAAACCTCTGAACAACCGGGTAATATCTTCTAATAATAAAACCGACGTGGCAAAAATTTTAGGAACTGCTGAAAGCAGCATAAGTGCCATTAACCACGGGATGATTTTTTGAGGATTGCGTTTGCCCCTCAGTATAAATATCAAGCTCAGAATGCCCACAGCTATTAAAAGATCAACGAGCCAGTATGCCCATAATATATAATCATTTGCAGTAAGGGTTTTAACTGCTTGATAAAAGTAAACGTCGGCTATAAGCCATATTAAAATTATATAGGAGATCCTATTTTTCATGTATAATTAAGTTTTAGTTATTTATGGCGGATTAATTGAGCATTTTATTTTGATGGAATTTACCGCCAGAATCCCTGTGCTTTTATTTTATGGTTGGGTACACCACTTTTTCGTAAATATTGACGAACATCTACAACCATAGCTGAATTGCCTGCCAAACAGATCATATCATAATTATCTACCGGTTGATTCTGTAACCAGCTTAATACTGATTGTGTGTAACACTGTTGTAAAGCAACCGGCGTTAAACTCAATTCGGGGTAATAGCTGGTCAATTCTTCCCGATGATTTTTGTTGTCGATTACCAGGGCTCCCGAAATTTGTGCATTTTTATTACCCAGTTGCTGAAGTGCGAGGAAATGACCTATGGTACTCTGATCACCCAGGAAGAGATATTTTTCCTGATCCATAGCGGGATAACGATGTGTTTCTATTTGCATATAGCTAATTTGATCCTGCTTATTAAGTGATTTCACCCATGAACTTCCAGGGCCGTTATGAGCCGCATCAACAAACAAGGTACAGGTTTTTGTTAAATCGTCCCACTTTGCAATGGTGTAATCGCGAAAAGTTAAAGGGGCTACCCGGCATTTCAGATGCGCCACTCCTTTAAGCTGATTAAAATCTGCATCAGGAATATGCAGGTCTATTTCATAAAATGTTTCAGAATGCCAGCCTCTTGTTTCCAAAACCAAAGCGGGTTTGGTAAGCTGCCGTTCCAGTAAATTTATTGCTTTATTTTTTATACTCATTGCTTATAACCATATAGACGATTAAGCGATGAAAACATTTTAAAAAATATTAATAGATTGAAAATAACCTGACTTACTTTTGATTATCAACCTTGAGGTGGTTGTAAATTAAAAGAGACAATAAATTTACTCCCCTTGTCTACTTCACTATGTACTGTGATTGTGCCATTTGCAGCATTTACAATTTTTTTTACCAGATATAAGCCAATACCGTTACCATCAATATGAGAGTGAAGCCTGGTACTTATATTAAAAATTTTATCAATAGATGCTTTAGGTATACCAATGCCATTATCCTGCACTGAAAATGTAAAGATATTATCCCTTATTTCGGTGCATATATTAATCACAGGCTTTTCGTTGCGTTTAAATTTTATCCCGTTTAAGATAAGGTTATATAAAATGCTCCTTAAACTTTTTTTGGAAAATCTAATCTCATTAACTTCAAAAGATCGTGTGATAACTGCGTCAGATAGTTCTATTGCGTTTTGCAAACTCCATGCGATGTCATCCACCAACCCGTTCAAATCAACTGTTTCTATTTCGGCAGCCTCACTTCCTATTTTTGGTATCTGAGAGATATCCGATATTAATGAACGAAATTTTTGGACAGAGAAATTTATAATATTTAAAAATTTAAGTAATTCCGAATCAGCCACCTTGAAAAAATTAATTACTCCGATGCTGCCTTCAATATTGCTAAGCGGCGTTATTAGATCGTGCGCAACTGTGTAAACAAAGTTTTCAAGATCTTCATTTATCAAAAGCAGGTTTTTGTTTTTCAATTCCAGCTCAATCTGCTTTTTTTTAAGGTCCGAAATATCGGTGAACGTTATAATAACACCATTTTGGTTATCACACGGATATGTATAATGTGTTAATGATACATGGTACCAATTGCCATTATTACTTTGTAACTCCTCGGTAATAGTTTTTTTGCTGGCAAGCACTTGTTTAACATCTTCAACAATAGTTTCAAAACTTATACCGGCTGCTATATTGTTAAGCGGCTTTATTATATCAGTTTCAAATAAATTAAATTCAATTGCTGCACCAGCAGAAAATCCGGTTAAAAGACAATCGTCATTTATAAACAACTGTTTACATGCATTATTTTCAACATAACCAATAGCTAAAATTTCACTTTTGTCTTTTTCTGTATCCATATTAATTCATGCAATTTTCAATAGCCTCGCCAAGCCTACAGTTATGAAAAATTATATAAGAAACATTGTTTATTGTTTGATGGAAAAAAGCATTGACTTTTCTTAACGATACAACCAATACATAAATGGGTATCATACAATTTGCTTGTGAAATAAGCATAGCAATTGATATTGCATGTATAAATTTCGGGAAGGAGATGTCCACTGTAATAAAGTTAAGGTCATCAAATATAACTATTTACAGTTTAATATTCAATGAAATACACTTAATTATTCATAGCCAAAAAGTCAGTTTACAGGAGCATTATTATTTATTCAAATACCACCGTTTTGTTTTTGTAAACAAACACGCTATCCTCAAATACCAACTTAAGCGCTTTTGCCAATACAGCTGTTTCAATTTCTTTGCCTGCCTTTACCATATCTGCAGCGGTGAAAGAATGCGTTACCGGGATGATCTGCTGGGCAATAATTGGGCCTTCATCCAGCTCATCGGACACAAAATGTGCTGTTGCCCCTATTAGTTTAACACCGCGCTCAAAGGCTTGTCGATATGGATTGGCTCCAATAAAAGCCGGTAAAAAGGAATGATGAATATTAATGATCCGTATGGGGAATTTTGCAACCAATGATGGAGATAATATGCGCATGAACTTGGCCAGTACAATATAATCAGGCCCATATTGATGGATAACATCGGCAATCTTTTCTTCAAATTCAGCTTTGCTTATACCTTCATGCGAAACATAATAATAAGGCATATCAAAACGCTGGCAGATCTCCTGCAATACGGCATGATTACTTATAACACATTGCACTGTTGCCCCAAAGGTTCCGAAATAATTACGGATCAAAATATCAGCAAGGCAATGGTATTCTTTACTTACCATTACCACAACTTTTTTGCTTGGTTTAGGGTTTATAGATAAAATTGCGCCTTCTGGTAAAACCTCTTTCAAATATTTTTCAAGCAACAGTTCATCTTTACCATCGTCAGTATTCAAACGCATGAAAAACAAGTTCTCCGTTTTGTCAACATGCTCACGCATGGAAATAATATTAAGCTGATGCTTTGCAAGAATGGTTGATATTGATGCAACCAAGCCAACCTGGTCTTTGCATTGAATAAGTATGATCATTTTGAAATAAGAATGCTGTAAAGATATAAACTGGTACCAATTTAAGCTATGCTATAAAGCAATATCAGGGTTATTTGCTTTTAAAAAATTAGTTTAACCCATTTTCGGTAATAATGGCATTGCCGCGGCATTAAGTACAAATTTTGATCCCATTCTAAATTGCAATATTATTCGGGTTAGGTAATTACATATTAAGTCGTTATAAAATTTATAAATTATTGTAAGGATATATTATTTACAACGACTAAGAAAATTAATTACTTAAAATTCACTTAAATTAACACTGCTTTAATGAGATAATTCCAAACTCTTTTTGACTGTCATTATGTTTTTTAAAATACACCGTTTTACAGAACGGTATGTTAACCCAATTATCAAATTCATCCATTTAATTTTTTACATAGCATGTTTAAATTATGCTATAAATCACAAAACATGAAAGAAAAATTACGCTTACATTAAGAAATTTACGGCCACTAATGCTTTTAAAAGCTTTATCATTCTGTTTGTCATTTTAGCAACATTTGCACCAAGGGAATTACATGCGCAAAACGTTCAGGAAGCCCCCCCGGATTCCATAAAATATCTCGGATCCATCTATCAGAAAATCACAGTAAAACCAACCTATCCTAAAGCGGTTGGTTATTTAAGTTTTATTTTACCATTGGTTACGTTTAATAAGGATTACGCAACTCCAAACTTTAATGGCACCACCAGTGTCGGGTTTCCGGTAGGCGTAAACGTTTTATATAGCGACAGATTCGGTTTCAGTTATGAAATTACACCAACTATAAAATCCACAAGTGAAAGTAGTAAAGTAAGCAGTATATTAATTGACCCAGGTACTATGTTCCGGTTTGATCATGGCTTTACTATCATAACCCGTTTAGCATTTGAAACATCTGGCCGATACGGTTTTACTCCGGTTTTTAATCAAATATATGCACGCACAAAAGCTGTAAATTATTTGTGGCAGCATCCCTACCTGCCCGGTTTGGCGATGGTGAAATACCTTCAGTTGGAATAAACCTGCAGTTCGGCTTTATTTTTAATTAATTACAATTATGTAATCATTTCCTACATTAAAACAGCCTTACATTTGGTGTAAGGCTGTTTTATTATCCATTCTTTTTGGTTGATGACCTTATGATTAGTTTGGGTTTAATACTGATTATTTTAGGGATTACTTCTGTTTCTTCCTTATTTTCCATTTCCTGGAAATAAAGGTTCGCAATTGTTTTACCCATATAAACACTAAACTGGTCGATAGTGGTAATTGACGGGCTAGTAAGCTCGGTAAACGCTTCATTTGAGTATCCGCATATGCCTAATTGATCGGGCACTTTAAATCCCATATCTGTAGCAACCTCAAGTACACCCAGGGCCGAAAAATCAGATGTAGAAGCAAATATGGCATCAGGTGGTTCGGCAAGGGATAAAAGTTTACGGGTTGCTTTTGCGCCCAGTTCTTTTGTCCATGCGTTTTCTATTATCAGCTTATCCTGAACCGGTATGTTATGTTTTTTCAGCGCACTTAGGTATCCCATTTTACGCTGGCGGAATATTTGAAGATTTTGTGGACCCTCCAGCAATGCGATCCTTTTGTAGCCCTGCTCAATCATATGCGATACTGCTTCTAACGAAGCCTGCTCATTATCGTTAATCACTTTCAAGGTTTCCAGCTCATCGGCCACACGGTCAAACTGTATAAGTTGTATACCGTGATCCATCACATTTTTTAAATGCTTATAATCTGATCCATCAACAGATACAGATATAACGATGCAATCAACATGCTGATTAATTAAGGCATTAACGCATTTTATCTCTTTCTCTTGCGACTCGTTCGACTGGCAAATAATTAAATTATAGTCCTTTTGATAAGATGCTTCCTCGATACCTGCAATTACATTCGAAAAAAAGTTCTGATTAATACGCGGTACAACAATACCAATTGTTTTTGAAAGCCCTTTACGCAGATTTGATGCAAGCGTATTCCGTTTGTAATTCATTTCAGCTGCCGTTTTTAAGATCAGCTGCTTGGTATTCTCATTTACGTAATTACTGTTATTTAAGGCTCTTGATACCGACGATGCCGTGATATTCAGTTTTTCAGCTATATCATATATAGTTGTTCTCTTTTTGTTTTTCATGATTTATATAAGAATACAAAAATAATTTTCAGCAATCGATTGCATAATGAAAAAAATAATATATTTTCGCTGCGTAATCTTTACCAAGATATAAACTATAATCATTCATTAAAAATAATCCCATAGTTACACCAAAAAGATGTTATTATTAGGCATAGATATAGGAACTTCGTCGACAAAAGTAAACGTAATTGATGCAAATACACAGCAATCGATAGCGTCGGCACAATACCCTGATACAGAAGCGCCTATAATTGCATCCAAACCGGGATGGGCCGAACAGTCGCCTGAAAGTTGGTGGCAACAGGCGCAGCAGGCCATTGCTATCTGCAACAAAAGTGGTAATTACAACCCCCTAGATATTACGGCCATTGGCATTGCTTACCAGATGCATGGGCTGGTTTTGGTTGATAAAGATCAGGAAGTTTTACGCAATAGTATTATATGGTGCGATAGCCGTGCTGTTGAGATTGGCGAAAAAGCCTTTGATGTTATTGGGCATGAAAAATGTTTATCGCATCTTTTAAATTCACCGGGCAACTTTACAGCTTCAAAATTGGCCTGGGTGAAAAAAAATGAACCTGAAATATATGCCCGAATAGATAAAATTATGTTGCCTGGTGATTTCATAGCCATGAAACTAACAGGTGAGATCACTACTTCTGTGTCGGCATTATCCGAAGGCATTTTTTTTGATTTCATAAACAATCGATTGTCAAAAGATGTAACAGAATATTTTGGTTTTGATGCAGGATTGTTTCCTGCAATCAGGCCGGTATTTTCAACACATGGCAATTTACTGGCATCAGTTGCCAAAAAGTTGAATTTAAAACCAGGTATACCGGTAAGTTACAAAGCAGGCGACCAGCCGAACAATGCGCTTTCATTAAATGTATTGAATCCGGGAGAAGTTGCTGCAACAGCAGGTACTTCGGGCGTTATTTATGGGGTAAGCGATCAATTGGCTTACGACAAACAATCTCGGGTAAACACTTTTGCCCACGTTAATTATACTCCTGAAGAAAAACGTTTGGGCGTTTTGTTATGTATAAATGGCACTGGCAGTATGTATAGGTGGGCGAAAACAAGTTTTGGCTCAGGATTGAACTATCTGCAAATGAATAAGGAAGCAACCCTGGCACCAACCGGTAGCGATGGCTTGCGTGTATTACCATTTGGCAACGGTGCCGAACGTATGCTCAATAATAAATTGGTTGGCGCACATTTTCATAATATCGATCTGAATTTACATACACAGGCACACCTGTTCAGGGCGGTGCAGGAAGGAATAGCCTTTAGTTTCAGGTACGGCCTGGATATTATGCGCGAAAACGGGATGAACCCGACTGTGATAAGAGCCGGCAAAAGCAATCTTTTTTTAAGTGATCTTTTTACCGAAATATTTGTAAATGCAACCGGTGTACCGGTTGAGTTATACAAAAACGATGGCAGCGCCGGTGCTGCACTTGGTGCAGGCATTGGTGCCAAAGTTTTCTCATCCCCTGCTGAGGCATTTGGGAATATGCACCCGGTTCAGCTGGTTGAACCATCAGCATCACAACACCTGGAGCCATTCTACCACGAATGGCATACCTTATTGAACACACAAATAATTAACAACTAAGCACAAAATAACAACAAATAAAATGGCAAGTATAGTAACGGGCGAGAAGGAGTTTTTCAAACAAATTGGCGCTATAAAATTCGAGGGACAACAATCAGACAATCCAATGGCCTTTAGGTGGTATGATGCCGGTCAGGTAGTAGGCGGAAAAACGATGAAGGACCATTTGCGCTTTGCCTGCGCCTACTGGCATTCTTTCAATGGTAACGGGGCCGATCCCTTTGGCGAACCTACCCACCTGTTCCTCTGGAATGAAAAAGCCGATGCGGTGGAACGTGCCAAAGATAAAATGGATGCCGCCTTTGAGTTTATCACCAAAATGGGCATGGACTATTACTGTTTCCATGATGTGGATGTGGTAGATTATACCAATGACGTAAAAGATAACGAAAGGCGCTTACAGGCCTTAGTGGATTATGCCCAGCAAAAACAAGCCGCCAGCGGGGTAAAACTGTTATGGGGCACGGCCAACCTTTTCAGCAACCGCCGGTATATGAACGGGGCCTCTACCAATCCTGACTTCCAGGTGCTGAGCCATGCCGGGGCACAGGTAAAGGCAGCTATTGATGCCACCATTGCCCTGGGGGGCGAGAACTATGTTTTCTGGGGTGGCCGGGAAGGTTATATGAGCCTGCTGAATACCGATATGAAACGCGAACAGGAACATTTTGCCAAATTCCTGCATACGGCAAAAGATTATGCCCGCAAACAGGGCTTTAAAGGCAATTTCTTTATCGAACCTAAACCCTGTGAACCCACCAAGCACCAGTACGACTATGATGCCGCTACGGTGCTTGGCTTTTTACAGAAATACGACCTGCTGAACGATTTTAAACTAAACCTGGAGGTGAACCATGCGACCTTAGCCGGCCATACCTTCCAGCATGAGCTGCAGGTAGCGGTGGATTCGGGTTTGCTGGGCTCCATAGATGCTAACCGTGGCGATAACCAGAACGGCTGGGATACCGACCAGTTCCCGAATGACATTAACGAAGTAACTGAAGCGATGCTGATCATCCTGGAAGCAGGCGGCTTTGCCGGTGGTGGTATTAACTTTGATGCTAAAATACGCCGTAACTCAACCGATCCGGCTGATCTGTTCTATGCTCACATTGGCGGGATGGACCTGTTTGCCCGTGCATTGGTAACGGCGGACAACATCCTGCAAAAATCAGATTATAAAAAGATCAGGACAGCGCGTTATACTTCTTTTGACAGCGGCAAGGGAAAAGACTTTGAGAACGGGAAACTAACGCTGGAAGACCTGCGGAACTACGCCATTGAAAGCGGCGAACCGGCTACCATCAGCGGTAAACAAGAATATCTTGAAAATTTGATAAATAGGTTTATATAGTTTATAATTGTCAAACCAACAAATTAAACCAAAGAAAAGACCAAACAATGAATGTAAAAACCCTCTCGTATGGCGATTATGCTGTATTTTTTATCTATTTTATTATAGTATCTTTTTATGGCTTTTGGGTATACAAGCGTAAAAACAAAAGCGATGCAACTTCTAAAGGTTATTTTTTAGCCGAAGGATCATTAACATGGTGGGCGATAGGTGCATCACTAATTGCTTCGAATATCTCAGCCGAACAAATGGTTGGCATGAGCGGCTCCGGTTTTAAAATGGGGCTAGCCATATCAACTTACGAGTGGATGGCATCATTAACGCTGGTTATTGTGGCTATATTTTTCATTCCTGTTTATCTGAAAAATAAAATAGCCACTATGCCACAGTTCCTGCATCAGCGGTACAATGGCACGGTAGCTATGATAATGGCTATATTTTGGTTAATGCTTTACATTGTTGTAAACTTAATGTCAATACTCTACTTGGGTGGGGTTGCAATTGCAGGCATTTCAGGGCTCGACTTAAAACTTGTAATTTTATTGTTAGCAGCATTCTCCATAATCATCACATTAGGTGGTATGAAGGTTATTGGTTATACCGATGTTATACAAGTATTCTTCCTGATATTAGGAGGCTTAGCAGCCAGCTATATCGCATTGCATTTGATAAGCGAAAAATCAGGCACTACCGGCCTTTGGAATGGCTTTAAACTACTAAAGGCAGATGCCGGCGATCACTTCCAGATGATATTTAAAAAGGATAATGCTAACTACCTTGATCTTCCCGGGCTGAGCGTGCTTATTGGCGGCATGTGGATCGTTAACCTTAACTATTGGGGCTGCAATCAATACATTACTCAAAGAGCGCTTGGCGCCGATCTGCCAACAGCTCGTGGTGGCCTGTTATTCGCAGCATTCCTGAAGTTATTAATGCCCGTAATTGTGGTATTACCCGGAATAGCCGCTTATGTACTTTATCAAAAAGGCATGTTTCATCATGAAATGCTCAGTTCAAAAGGTGTTTTAGATGTAAATAAAGCTTATCCTTCAATACTTAATTTATTACCAAATTACCTTAAAGGGCTTTCATTTGCAGCATTAACAGCGGCTATTGTAGCATCACTTGCGGGTAAGGCCAATAGTATAGCTACCATATTTACATTAGATATATATAAAAAGGCAATAAAGGTAAATGCAACAGAAAAAAACCTGGTGAATACAGGTAAAATAGCTGTAGTAGTTGCTATGGTATTGGGTGTATTGTTATCTTTTGTAATTGGCGATATGCTGATGGGCGAAGGCAAACAGGGATTCCAGTATATCCAGGAATATACCGGTTTTGTGTCACCTGGTATATTTGCCATGTTTATCTTAGGTTTCTTTTGGAAAAAAGCAACTTCAAACGCTGCATTATTCGCAACTATAGGCGGTTTAGTATTTGCAATCGTATTTAAGTTTTTACCTTACTGGACTAACCTTTCTTTCCTATCGCCTTTTGGTTTTTCAAAATTAAATGCAGACGGTGTATATGAAATTCCTTTTATGGACAGAATGGGCTTTGTGTTTGTCATCTGTATAGTTGGGATGTATATCATCTCAATGATAGAAAACTCTAAAGGCCTGCGCACAAACGGATTGGAAGTAGATGCATCTATGTTTAAAACAAACAGAAGCTTTGCAATTGGCGCTATAATAATCTGTGTAATATTAACAGCACTTTACACTATCTTCTGGTAATAGCATAAATCCAATTCAATAAAAAAGGCGATGTAA
>Ga0302230_10002401_pt1 | contig 11118 bp, 18 predicted proteins | sample II_Palsa_N2_1_FD_193523 | JGI IMG/M metagenome (GOLD analysis project Ga0302230, IMG submission 193523) | Peat permafrost microbial communities from Stordalen Mire near Abisko, Sweden - II_Palsa_N2_1 | ecosystem: Environmental > Terrestrial > Soil > Palsa > Peat permafrost | place: Sweden... | reverse complement strand
GTTTTAGAAGGGCAATAAAAAAAAAAAAAAAAAAAGACAAATCGGTTACCTTGTAGATTTCGTGATTGAACGGCACATCGTCGGGTTTGCGCTGGACAGTGATCATGTACAACTAAGAAGAAGAAAGGTTAGTCAAAAAGAAAGAAAAAAAAAACAGCGGCTGCGATGGTTCTTACCAGTCCTTGAGTGGACGATTGGCGCTTGAAGCGGGAATTGACGCCACCCCGGCGAACACAGTCAATCACGTGGCACTGGATGACATCCAACAGGGGCGTCGGCAGGGTAAACTGACGCGGCAAAGTGACTTCGCGCAGAGCGCCAGACGAGGAAGCCTCGGAGACTTCGGGAGTCGTAGGACCGGTGCTAGCCAAGGGTGACGTTGGTGTCGCTGTCTTGGACGAGACAGCAGTCTGAGGGGTAGAGGGCCTTACCGCCGCTGCATCCGCTGCATCTTGTTTTTTCTGTGCCGTGTACTTTTGCGAGGCGTCCTCGATCTTGCCAATAAGCCTGGCAGATAATAAAAAAAATAGGGATGAGGACTTCTTCTTGTGCTCCTCCAGAAAGCGTACGAATCGCGATGAGCCGTGTCCTTTGCAAGGAGGAGAACATTCAGGTAACCCTTGATGCCCCAAGGTGTCAGAGTTTGGATCTCGTGCGGCCGGTGGACAAGTTGCAGCACACTCGATGCTTCTGCTTGCAATAAAAAAAAACTCTCGTCAGCACGAAAGCGAAAAGTGTCACGTTATACCTCCGTCCATGTCGGGTGCTGGACGACACGCGATCTCGTCAATTGCCAACTTTTGTTGCACCTCAAACTTTTCCGTTGGCTTGTCCTTTTCGTACTTGGCCAAAACCAAAATGTCACTGAAGACGAAAATGACGAGCGTCTGGCCAAGCTTCTTCTTGCTGCCCTCGATCTCGAACACCTGGACCGTCTCCTCCACCAGGAAAGCGCGATGGCTGTTGGACGACACAAACTTTTCGGTTTTCTGTACAACAGTAGAACAGGTTAAAAAGAAAACAAGCGATGCTGTCGCGTACATCGGTGAAGCGACGCTGGATTTCAATGATAGTGCGCTCGTTCTCTCCTTGGCGTGCAGCCTCGTTGATCACATTCATCAGCTCCTCGTAGACTTTGTAGGCTTTTGTCAGATTGTCGTAGTCGTCGTGCTCTGCGGACGTTGCTTTGAGAATTTCCTGGAGCAGAGATCGATTACGGAAAACACAAGGTTTGACTTCCTTGTTACCTTGATCAGGAGTGGGTACTTGCAGATGCGCTGAACAGGCTTAAGCAAAAAGGACGGCAGCTCCATCAACCGACACTCGGGCCGTTTAAACATTTCCTCCTCAAACCTCCGGAAAGGCTTTGAATACTTGCCGTTCTTGATCATCTGGTACGCGGTCACAGAGTAGGGGTGGTTGTAGCAGTACGGCTTGTACATTTTGAAGAAATCAGACTACAAGGAAAACATTCGTTGTTTGTTTGTTTTTTTTCAGGTGAAAGAAACACAGAAAACGACCATACCATGTTCAGGAAGACATCGCCGATGCGCTTTATCACTTGGTCCTTTCTTTGCGTCTCGTCCAACGTCTTTAAAAATTGTTCGTTCACTGTCACGAGGTTCTCAATGTTGGAGAAGAGGGACTTGGCCTGGACAGTCGTAAGGATCTTCTTCGTAACGAGGGGCTTTTGGAAGCTCTGGTTGCGTTTTCCCCCCCATGATAAGGTTTCTTGTAAGCAGACAAATAAAGTACGCGCATACCTCGACCACCAAGTGCAAGTCACGCACATACTCCTTCTCAGTGCGGATGAGTTCGTAGATAACCTCCTGACGCTTGCGCTCCATTTCCGAAAGCATGTCGTACACGTTTGCATCCACCGAGTCCCTCCAGAGAAGGGGGGTGGAAGCTTCAGCTTCTGTTATACATTGGTCAGGACCGATTGTGAAAAAAAAAAAAAAAAAAATTCTCGTACGGAGGATAACCGGTGTCATCGAACCGCTCTCTCGTTTCAGCGACTTGCCCTTGCTGCCCGTGGGCGTGTCCGGAGTCTTGGGAATGGGCGTAGAGATAGCCGACGCCGACGATGACCGGCCTTGAGACACAGCAGATGCACCAGGGGTGGTATACGTAGGTCCATTGGCACCCATCTACCACACAATATAAAGTCAAATTCCAAAAAGCCAAAATAGCCAAAAAGCCTACTGTCAGTTTCGGCCGCATCGTTTGCGAGTAGCCTGGCTTGACACTAGACGCTGCCACGGTCGACACGTCTTCTGGTGCAGCAGCCTTTGTTTTCGTGTGGCCTTTGACTTTCTGTATTGATATATAATAAATTTATCCTACGTCAAGACCGCTCGCCCAAGTACCTCATTGTACAGTTGGAACCAAGCGCGGGACGTTGTCGCCTGAAGGACTTCGATGCGATTCGAGGGGAACCACCCGCGCTTGTCCCTGACCTGCCCAAACCACCACGAGTTGTCCATCTTGGCCTCGAGAAGGAGGATCTGGTCGTCCTTCAAGAACGACAGTTCGTCCTCCTTGCGCGCCAGAAACTCGTATTTGGCAATGCACTTTGTGCCAGGAAGCAGCTTTGCCTCGTCTGTTGGAGATCCCGCGCCGTCAAAGTCGGGCGTATTCTGAGATTCCATGAGGTCCAGGAGGCCTGCAAATATACCTTGCCTTAGCAAAAAAAAAAAAAGACCATTGCAATTGAAAAAGTAAAGAACCTCGTTTGAACGCGTCCGGCCGATCGGGGATCGGGGGTAAGATCATTTGTTCGAGCTCTTCCATCGTGCTATTCATAACAGCAAACTAGAAAGAGAAAGCAAATTAGACCGTTCCTTCAAGAATACCTTTTTTTTTTTTTTTAGATTTGTTACATCGCGTTCGAGGGTCTTCTCAAACTCGAGCAGGTAGTTTTGCTGCTCCAAGAACTGGTCGTCCTTGTCACGATCTGCGATGGCTTTGAGATCATCTTCCTCCAGGTCAAAGTCCTTGTCGGTTGTTCCAAACGTGCCGAGGTCGATACTCTTGCGGGACTTTGTGTTGATCGCAAGGGGCTGGACCTCCTGTACAGTATAAGCTGGTTCAGGAACATGATCCAATAACGATGAAATGAGGCTACTTTCTTAGGAGCCGACACAAAAGGGAAAGGCTTCGACGCTGGCTTTGTAGGCTGCTCGGTAACGATGAAGGACTTTGGCTGCGCAAGTTTCGGCTGCACGATTTCGTCGACAGCGACGGGCCGGGGCGCGGGCACTTCTTCCATTACGACGACGGGCTTGGGCTGCTGTGGTGCTTCCACGATAGGAACATACTTGGGTTGCTGAGGTGTTTCCACCACGACAGGAACGGGCTTGGGCTGCTGCTGAGGTGCGTCCACCACGACAGCTGCAGCCTTGGGTTTTGGTGGTTCCGCAACGATCACGACCTCCTCCTTTTTGGCAGGCGCAGCGACCGCCGCCGCCGTATCTATCTGCGGGGGGAGTTTCGTAAGGGAAGCGGTCGGTGGCGTTGCAGACCCCTGTGCTACCTCTGGAGCGGAAGCGTGAGTTGGAGACGTCTCAGTTGACTTTGCCGTGACGGGTGCGCCCCAATCGACCAACGAAAGCTGGACGGATGAAAAGCGTGTAAGTGTGAAACAGTATAATTGGAGGATACGTACTGCACTCCGAGGGGACGTCGACGACAAAGACGATCGTCCGCTTCTTGAACTGGAATCTGTTGTTGCAAAGGTCAGCCCTTTGCTTTTTATTTTATTTATATTTTTGGCTTCTATTTACGTCCAAGCGGCGCTGAAACTTCTGGTTCGGAATGGTTTTGCTGTTTGGCCGCAGAAGGAGCAGAGGACGGCGGAACATCCGCGCCTTTCATATAGTCGGCCCCGTCTGGGACACCAGAGACGACACGTCGACGGACGTCGTTAATGTTGTAGCCCCGCTTTTGCTCCGCGCCACCACCGCCCACGGCGATCTTGGAAGCGACTACGCGGAGAGACTCGAGGGCGCCAAAGACCTTTAGCGGGTCGTTCTTGTCACCGATCAGGTCATTTGGGATGAACAAATCCTATACGCACAACCAGTAATCAGAGGTGGTGGGGGGGGAGTGGAAAGACGTTATCGAGAAACGCACTGTCTTCTTCACGCCCAAGTACTCGCATGCGCCAAGGAAGAGGTTGACGTTCTCGGCTGCCGCAAACGGGCTCTTGGTCGCCTTGAACTTGGGGATCGTGCCCGGCTTGATCGCGTTGATGAGCTTGCACAGGACGATGCCATCCTACACGATGGAAAGCAAGCAGTCAGGGTTGGAGAAATCCGACGTATCGGTACCTTGAGTGCCTCCAGGACATTCTCGTGACCCGGCGCAGGCAGGGGCTCGCCCACAGTCTCTTCGATCCACGTCCCAAACTCCTGGGCCACCGCGTCAAAGACCTTGGAACGCACCGCCTGCCCGGAAGAACCTTGTTTAGAAGGCCCCTTCACGCCAAAACGAAAGACCGTCGCGTACCTGGCGCGCCATGGTGAAGTTGGCCGACATCCCGCTGTGTGTTTCAGCACGCTGTTGCTGCAGACGGGAAGTTTGTTTAGAAACGTTTGTCCCAAAAGGCCACAGTGTCCAGGCCTTGCATATGGGGATCACACCGCCGCACACAGCACACGCAGGAAAGGGGTCCTGGGCCCGAGAATGAGCCCGAGAACCCTTCGCGCTCAACGTGTGTTCAAAACAAAACACCTTTTTTAGAACACGACGAGACACCACAGCAACCGCTGTTTGCTCGGGCCGAAAAACCAAAAACAAGACATGCAGACGGAAAGAAAGAAAGCGCCCCGCTCCCTCGATCCTCGTGTTGTGCACGCACGCACGCCTGCAGCCGGCTGCAGGCGTTGTCACGATCTCAGAGCACGCGTTCAAAGCCGGAAAACTAGGTGCACCACTTTCAATAATCATGGCCTATCGACCTCGTCCACCACACGGCGGCGGGTTTGGCGGCGGGTTTGGCGGCGGGTTTGGCGGCGGGTTCCCGCGTACGTTGCCACATCGAATGGAAGTGGGGTGTGTGACCGGCATCTTTCGAATTAGAGGGGGGCTTTGACCAGCGAATGGCGCGCGGACCCACAAATCGGCACACGGTTGACTACAATGCGAGTGTGGTCAACTGGCTCGAGGTACTTGGCTAATGCACGATGGTGCTGCTCACCGTTTTACCACCACCACTGCTAGAGACGGATATGGCAGCGCAAGCAGGATGCGGTCATTCTGATGCCCGACGATGCCTTTGCGCTTGATGTACGCCGATCGGAGTCAATGTAGGCTGATAATCCTCTCTCGGTGGGAAAAACAAACAGATGGATATGCCGTCCGGTCCCGCAGACAAGCCAGCAAACTCTTTGACCACCAACTACGTGCACACGTCCATCAACAAGAATCGGTGTCCCATCTTTTCAGCCGCGGTAAGGTGACCGTGATTGAAAGGGGGTTAAATGGATCGTGGCTTTTTTTTTTGTGTGTGTGTGTCTAGTGGACACCAGAGGGGCGCCGCCTGATAACAGGCTCAAATAATGGCGAGTTTACTTTGTGGAATGGACTGGTGTTCAACTTTGAGACACTTCGTCAGGTATGGCGGGGGGGGGTAAATTATTTGATTGTGTTGTGTCTCATCTCTTGAAAATAGGCACACGACGGCGCTGCGATCCGCGCAATGACCTGGAGTCCGAACGGCGAGTGGCTCGTGTCGGCTGATAATGTGGGCATGATCAAGTACTGGCAGTCCAACATGAACAATGTCAAGGCCTTCCGGGGGCACACAAGCGATCCCATTCGCGATCTTTCGTATTTTATTTTTTTTCACACGGCGCAAGCTTTGGTTATTTTAACTATTGCGCATGTGAAGGTTTGCGCCGACCAACAACAAGTTTGCCTCCTGCTCGGACGACGGTCTGATCAAGATTTGGGATTTCAATCTGACGACGGAGGACACCGTTTTGCGGGGACACGGTGCAGAGGTGCAGACGGTCGCGTGGCACAAGAGCAAGGGCCTGATTGCCTCTGGAGCGCGAGACAACATCGTCAAGCTGTGGGATCCGCGAGGGGCGAGGTTGCTGCAGAATCTGTACTCGCACAAGAACACTGTTACCGAGGTTCGCTGGAATGCCAACGGCAACTGGTTGGCCACTGCTGGCCGTGACTCGCAGATCTACATCCACGACATGTAATGGCCCACCAAAATTTACAGAAAATTGATCTCTTGTTGTTGCTGCAGACGCATGATGAAGGAGATTGCCACGTTGCGCGGGCATAAGGCCGAAGTGACGAGTACGTCAAACAGTCAAAGAAGAAGGAAAAAAAAAATTCAAAATTAATTTTAATGATGTCGTGGCAGCCTTGAGCTGGCATCCTCAGCACGAGTCGCTCCTGGTCAGCGGAGGCTCAGAGGGCTCAATGTTTTTCTGGATTGTGGGGTACGTACCACTTGCAATGTTCCGTATCGTAATTATGTCTGTTAGAACAAGCGTAGAAGTCGCCGCGATGGAAACCGCGCACGAATCGCAAGTTTGGTCGCTCGTGTGGCACCCGACCGGCCACACCCTCGCCTCGAGCTCGAACGACACCACGACCAAGATCTGGTCTCGCAACCGCCCCGGTGACCCCATGACTGATCGTTACAGCGAGAACCGGCCCTTTGTAAAAGAGCATCGCGAGACGTACTTTTAGATCCGAGCCTCGCTTTTCCCCCGTTAGTTCAACCAATTTGACGAATCACAAAAAAAAAACATCTTGACATGACCACGGAGAACGTCTACCTCTTTGTGCCCAACCTGATTGGTATGCTGGTGTGCCTGCGCCTGTGGGCCTAATGGTGGAACGCATGTGCACAGGCTACGCCCGCGTCTTTCTGGCGATCGGCGCGTTCGCGTACGTTGACGAGCCCGTGCTCTGTGTGTCCATGTACACACTCAGCGCCTTCCTGGACGTCATGGACGGCTACGCAGCGCGCTACTTCAACCAGTGTACGTTCGTAGTGCACAGTACGCTTTTGACCGACAGGCTATGGATGTAAACAGCGACCATCTTTGGTGCCGTGTTGGACATGGTGACGGACAGGTATGTTTTTCTTTGGGGGTTGATGTGCTGACTGGCTCACGCTGTTGTGCCCAGGTGTGCCACGGCGTGTCTGCTGCTGGTCCTGTCCAAGCTGTATCCAACCTACTCTCTCGTCTTCCAGCTCTTGATCGCCCTGGACATTTCAAGTCACTGGATGCACATGTACAGGTATGGCCCCACCGACCAGCAAGCTTTGATGAATGTCGCACTCACAACACCTCGGCACAGCTCACTCATTAGCGGCAGCGAGAGCCACAAAAAGGTTTCCGCAGACACCCACTGGTTCCTCAAGTTGTACTACGAGTCGCGCCTTGTCCTGTTTTTCATGTGCGCCGGTAACGAGCTCTTCTTTGTCATGCTGTACGCCGTCCACCACTTTGGCACCCCCATCCTGATCGCGTCCAGCCCGTACGGCCCCCTCTCGCTCTGGCACCTCCTCACCCTCGCCAGTCTGCCCTTTTTCATTGTCAAGCAGATCCTCAGCGTCATCCAGATGATCGGTGCATCGGAAGCCCTCACTGAGAAGGACTTGAACGACCGCAAGGTCAAAGCCGCCAAGGCCACAAAGTCCAAATGAAACCGTAGGGGGAGGGGGAAAAATAAAAATAAAAACGAAGATTGATTGTTGTTGTTTTTTTTCCTCATTTTTTTCTTCATACTTGAAAAAATGCGTTGAATAAAAACCTCTCATACGGGGATGCAGTGCACATGCGTTACTATGGGGACCGAGCGCCACCGTACGCGGCCGTGCTCGTCGACATCGGTACTCACTTGAACGGTCAGCTCGACGGGCTTCATCGCGCACGCACCCCAGGCAACCCAGAGATCGTTCCAGTCCTGCTCAGAGAGAGGCTTGGCCCAGTCTCTGTATCGTGAATTAGAGAACAGATCCAGGAACTCGCCGAGGGCGTTGCGCGTCAGGTCGACATGAAACTCTGGTGCGGTGGCTGTTTGGTCATCGTCTGTTACAGCCATGCACGCAGGCCTCAATGTCTATTTTTTATTATTATTTTACTATTTAATTTTATTGATTTGCCAGCCAAAACCACAAACATACCTTGTGTAGATCGCCTTGCGAGTGACACTTGGGGCAGAGGGGGTGGATTCCGTTGGCGTCTGCAGTGCTAATTCCCTCGCATCTGAGGCAGACGACGCACAACAAGCTTTCGCGAGCTTGGCGCATGCTATCCAGTTGGGCGTCCCTGCAGCCCACAAACCACACACGGCGTATCCGTGCAAAGACGCGAGTGGTCCCGCTGAAGGTTCCAGAGAGGATCCCAGAACACCAGCCGACGTCACGGTTGAGCGCGCTAAAATCGATCCGAGCCTTGTGCCTCTCTCCAAGCATGAATCGCTCCTTGTCGTCGTCGACCTCGACAAGAGAGTCTGCGCCGCCATCGATGGGTCGGAGGAGATGAGGGACGTGACGGGTAGACCACTGCGCGAGGGCATTCACGTACACCTCGGCCTTGTGCAGCTGTTCTTGTTTCTCACTGGCAGGCCTTTTCCTTGCCTGCAGCGATCCGGCGGACAGAACGTCCCTCAGCGGCCCCAACAAGGGAGGGTCAAACTTGTTATCAACAGTGTTCCAGCGCTGGCACAGAACCAGCTCAGTAGTCTGTCGAGTCGCCAGCGACATTGTGCTCCGGAAGGAGCGGACATATCCACCTATACTTTTTGTCGGTGCGGAGCTAGCCCAGCAGTACTTTGGATACCTTTCACAAGAATAATGCAGCCTGGAGGTAGTGCGGCCAGCCGCTGTGCGTGGTGGCGCCAGCACGTAAGCGTAAAGTAGGCCGTGTGGTCACAGACGACAAAATTCTGCACGGTCGCGATATCGCCTGCTAACGCGCCCTTGCTGATCTTCACCGTGGACGGCTGCATTGCTCGCACGAGTACGACGGCAGCGAACGGCACATCGGCGCCGTCCACGAGGTCCTTGAGATGGACAAAGTTGCGCAACTGCTGGTTGTTGAGCACGTTCTCCCAATCGACGTCGGCCTCATCTGATGCGACGGTTGTGGCTGTTGTAGCTGCCGCGCGCTCCAGTGCGTTCACGCTGCGCTGAGTCGCTTCGACCATGTTGACGACCTCGTCCTCAGTGTCGTCGTCGTCGTCGCCGTCCGACTCCGAGGCTTGGTTGTGAGGACGCTTTTTGTCGTCCCGGTACGTCGGCGCCTCCCGATACGTTGGCACAGCAATCTCGCGCCACTGCTTTGATGCACTGTGCGGCGACGACATTGCCGTCCACCCGGATGCCCCATCGCGCCGCCTCAGAAGCGGCGCGCCAAGAAAGACCACCACCCGCGTCATATGGGGCGCACATACAAGGAAAATGGCAAAGTACCCGTTGGCGCGCTTTTCAAACCGACTCGGCGAAGAAACTATGGCGCGTCGTGGCGCAGCAACAGCGACCGGCGTCGGTGGGGGGGCTGCCGGCCCCGACGACGTGTCACAGTTCTTGCAAATGGTCACGCCAGACTACGCCAGCTATCAGGAGAAGACCAAGCAAGTGTTCAACCTGTGCATGACGGCTGCGATCGACGCCGCCCTGGTCGAGGACAAGGGAACGGTACGGATGAAAAACGGCTGCTGGGCCCTCTGTCCTAACCCTACTCCTCTTCCTGCTTCTCCTGCCGCCCCCCTCTCCATTGAAACAACTAGATCGACAAGCTGGACGAGCAGGTGCGCAGCCTCCTCGTCAAGGACTACATTTGTGGAAACCAGAAGAAGAACATTGAGGTTTTGCGCTCGTCTGGTGTACGTTTTTATCGTCTCGTGTTGGCGTTTAGCTGAACGGCCTTCATCAGCTCCCAAAGCCGGAAGACCTTGAAAAAGTCCTGACCGAGCTGGAGAATGTGCAGTACACCGATGGCGATTTCACGCGCAATGCCCAGTACAAAGAGTTTCGCGAGAGTGTACCGTGTGGCAGTGTTGCTTTTTGTTGTTGTTGTTGTTTGTCCTTTTTTGCGGTTGCTCAGCGTAGTCTTACAGATTTGGAAGGTCAACCATCCGTCCGAAGCGATGGCGTGGGGTGACGATGGGATGGACGAGGATGACATCGTCGTTGGTGCCCAGGTCGAGTCCTTCATCTGCCCACTCACGCAAAAGCCGTTTGAGCGCCCGATGAAAAAGTAAGCGAGACCGCCAATCCGGTCAAACTGCACTAAATCCGGTACTTTCGAATGTTGTAGCAAAAATTGCAGGCACCACTACAGCGAAGCTGCGATCAACCAGTACATCCGCACAGCGACGAAACGCCCGATCATGTGCCCTCACTCTGGCTGCACACAGGCCGTCGACATTAAGTCGCTCGAGTACAACAAGGTCCTTGATCGCCAAATGAAGGCGCAGCAGATCACCATAGCCACGCAGGCGTCACAACATCAGCCCGACGTCGATATTGACGACCTCTCTGAAGATTAGTTTCAGTATTCCTTTTTTTTTTTGTCGTTGGTGTATTCAAAATTTCTTTAAGAAAACTCGCGACATGGGGAAAAAAAAAATTTTTTTTTTGGTCAGTTAGTGATGGAACAGGCGCAGGTCCGAGTGAACAAGGGTGATGTTGTAGGCATCGGCTGTGGCAATAACAAGGTTGTCCTGGACTGAGCCCGATGGCGCGAGAATGTACGAGGCGCCGGTGGCCTTGGCACGGTGAACGTTGTCGGGGAAGGGGAAGAAGGCATCGCTGGAAATGGAGACGCCCTAACAACATATTCAGTCCACTTTCTATTTCCCTTTAAAGGGTTCCTTACGGTCAGCTCCTTGATCCATGCCGTGCGATCGGCATCGGTGAGGGCCTCGGGGACGGTCTCAAACTGCGACTGCCATGCCTTGAGCTCTTCGCCCTAAGAATAGACATAAGAATTTTTTTTTTTTCAATTGTTATTTTTTTTTCTGAGTATATTCGTACCTCGCCAGTCTGGTCGGTGACGTAGAGGTCGATCGCGTTGGACTTGTCTGCACGCTTGACGCCCTTTTTGAAGGGAAGGGCGAGCACCTTGGGGTGGTGAC
>Ga0302230_10002399_pt1 | contig 11123 bp, 8 predicted proteins | sample II_Palsa_N2_1_FD_193523 | JGI IMG/M metagenome (GOLD analysis project Ga0302230, IMG submission 193523) | Peat permafrost microbial communities from Stordalen Mire near Abisko, Sweden - II_Palsa_N2_1 | ecosystem: Environmental > Terrestrial > Soil > Palsa > Peat permafrost | place: Sweden... | reverse complement strand
TTCGGTATCCCAGCCACCCTGCGAAAGCAGACTCGCGCTCGTGACCATGACAAAGCTGATGGCGGCTGTAACTAACCATGGATACCAAGCGTTGGAAACCTGCGGTAACCCCTGGTGAAAAACGATGGCAAACAGAGAACCTGTAAAACAGAGAAGTGAAAAGCCCCGAAACTTAATCGCTTTCTGGGTAGACACACTTCTAGCCGCAAAATACGCTAGGATCCCAAATATGAATTCCACCATCACGACGTTGGCGTAGAAGGCGGGGATGGCACCGCGCCCAATGAAGAAATGGCAGATGCCGACTATCGTGAGGATGATTCCCGACGTGAGCAGCAGTGGACTCGTTGGGAGAATGAGCAGCGACCCTGTCAGCGCCACATAAAAGAACATCTCATAGTTCAAGCTCCAGCCTACAAAAAGCAGGGGCCTGAGCAAGCCGTTCGATTTGTAATAGGGAATAAAAAGGAGACTCTTTATCAGCTCTGGACCGCTGGCCTGCGTGGCCTTGAGCAATTGCGGAAACTTCCACGCAAATAGAAAGAGAAGGATAGTCATTGCCCAATAAGGCGGGAGGATGCGAACCAAACGGCGGCGAAGAAAGAAGTTCGGATTGGTTTCACAGATACGCGCCATGATATAGCCGCTGATCACGAAAAAGATGTCGACCCCAAATGAACCAATCGCCAGCATGTGCGGCACGACATAGCCCGTATGAAAGATTACGACGGCTATCGCCGCGAATGCCCGCAAGGCCTGTATATTGTTTATCTTCTGATTCAACGGGACTATTACCTCACAGATCTCTTGAGCCTTTGAAGCAGGCGCTGACAACTTTACCGTTCTAATCTGTGTTTGGATTGAGCGGAAGAATGAATTCAGCATCAGCGGTATGAGCGAATGGGTTACGGCACCGGCGGAATGCGGGGTTCGAAGCGTTCTCTACATATCAAAAGCGGGCACCAGACCTGAAGTGTTGTAGAAGAGCTCTTCTGGTATAAGGAGGAGCCCCTCACTGTGGGAACAGCTAAAGTTACCTAAATCCTGTTTTAGTGCAGCGCGGATCAAGAACTCCAGCAGGAAGAAACTCTTGATTAGTACGAACAATGCTGATTGCGAGTTCACGCGTGCAGATTGGATCGGACTCCAAATAAAACAGTCGCTCAGACAATGGTACGAGATGGAGGTTGTCGCCCTTGCGCACCGTTGCATCGCACAAGAAGTAAGGTGAGGCCGAAGGCACTTCCCAGAGCGGTGAGATACGGGTTAGTAAACCCTGAGAAGACCCAAACCAGGAAAACTACGGTAAACATGATGTAGTTTCTGCGAAGAGGCACGTAAAGAGCCAGTATGAGATTGAGCGCGTACCAGAAAACACCTATGAAACCCATCTGCATTGTCGTGGCATACCACTGTGCTTCGTAAAAATAGGGTGTTTCTTCGCTACGTAAATAATCGTGCGCTTCCGAACCGAGGCCAGTTCCGAGAAGCGGAAAGTTCTTGATGCCGAGCTTCAGATAATGAAGCTGGTCGACTCGAGTCTGATCGGAGATCTCCGTTTCAGCGCTGGCGAAGCGAGACACGATTGTGTCAAAAAGAACGATCACACAAACAACCGAAACTATGACCGTCAGCACGGTAATAAAGTCAGCCTTCTTGATCCAAAATGCGCGCAGAAGGGCGCATAGGAGATAGAAGGCAAACAGGTAGCGAGAGAAGCATAGCAAAACTACACCAGCGAGGCAAATCAACAGGATGCCGTCTTTCCATTTCTTCTCTCCGCCTACATAACAAGCGATTAGAAAGGGAGCGATAATGTCGGAAGGAAACTGAAGCCTTTGTAAGCCAAATCCGATATCTGATGTTGGGGTGCCAAACCCGAAGAACGCCTGGATGCGTTCCAAAGATATGCCTGCGAGAATAGCGCCGACGAAGACGAGCTTAAAAAACATCATTCCCACGGCGATCACGAAGATTAGCTGGTCAAGGCGCTTTTGTGAGATGGAACATTGATTCGCAGCGTAACAGCCTACCCCAAGGGAAATGAAGAAGATCAGCAGTCGAACGGAATGGTTTATAACCTCGGACAACGGGACATCCTGGAAGACGGCACCTACTTGGGCTCCGAGCAAAAGGTTCAGCAATACCGAGACGAACCAGAGTGCGGCAGCAATGGTGAAGCTATCGCCAACTATCAAGTAGCACCAGAGCGCCATAATGGCAACCAGTTTGAGCGGAGCGAATCCCGGCAGTGCGGAGACAAAAACCGTGGTCAGGAAGAAAAATTTTTCATAACGGCGCAGGAAACCAGATCGATTGGGGAGGCCGAAAGTACCTGTGGTCGGGGCAACATAATCCGTCATTCTAGTCGTTTGCGCTCAACTTCAATCAGGAGTATCCGACGATGCTCAAGCCATTTCGACGAGGCACGGCGACGTAGTATAAGTATAGTATGACTCAAGAGTTGCGGGCGACGAGCTTCACGGCAAGCCCGCTATATCGCACGTAACATCGACGACCAGATCACTTTGAACAGCCAGCCTCTGCACCTTACAACGTTGGAGAGTCGCATCGATCTCCTGACTGTGTTTCTTGTGCTCGCTAAGACCAGGCGACGGGTTACACTGCTGACGGCCTGCGGCCTTTCAGTTGGAATCATTTTAGGCCTTGTCCTCAAACCTACATACACCGCTACGACGATCATCTTTCCACCGGAGCATTCAACCTCTACGGCTACCTTCTTGGGACAAATTGCTTCACTCTCAGGCGCGGCGAGTTTCGGTGGAGGAATGTTGGGGCTAAAGAGTCCGGCGGATATGTACGTCGGTATCCTCGAAAGTCGGACGGTCGCTGACAATGTCATCGCCGCGTGTAATCTGCGACAGCGATATAAGACCAGGACGCTTGTCGATACGGAGACTGCTCTGCAACGCAATAGTATCTTCGAGTCGGGTAAGGATAGCCTTATACACCTAAGTGTCAGAGATTATGATCCACAGGTAGCAAGCGATATTGCGAATAGCTATCTCGATCAGCTGTATAGCATGAATTCAAAACTTGAAACAGCCGAGGCAACGCAGCGGGTTAGTTTCTATGAGCGCCGTCTCGCAGAGGAGAGAATTGCGCTTTCCGATGCTGAAGAAGCGCTGCGAAACACCCAACAGAAAACGGATGTGATCCAGTTTAGCGGACAGGCTACTTCAATCATCGACTCGATCGTTCAAGCCCAAGCGGAATTAGCCGACAGACAGGTAGCACTGCGGTCGATCAAGACCTATGCAACCGAGAACAATCCGGAAGTTATTCAGCTGCAGCGGGAGATTGAGGCACTCGGGCTCCATGTGAAAGAACTCGAAAAGGGCCAGCAATCACCGCAATCTGGAGAACTGCAGATCCCTGCAGGGCAATTACCCGAGGCTGCGCTGCAGTACCAGCGTCGGGTCCGAGAGTTGAAGTATCACGAGGCGCTGTTCGATCTTTTGGCGAGACAGAGTGAAGCAGCGAAGCTGGATGAAGCGAAGTCCGCACCGATACTAAGGATTGTGGATCACGCCATACCTCCAGATAAAAAATCGGGTCCTTCGAGGAAGCTGTTAACCCTGGGATTCGCAGCCTTCGCGTTTCTTCTTGCTTTGGCCTGGGGTCTAATCGACCTGTCACTCGATCATCTTCGCCGCGTGCCGGAACAAGCAAAAAAAATGAATGAGATCCGTGACGCACTACGATCCATATAGCAGACTGGCTACTTCACGAAGCCTCTTGGGATTGGAGTAAGCCGTACTTGTAAAAATGCGTCCTTCCGGAAAAGAAAGTTTGCGGCTACTACAATAAATTAAAAACGGTCCGTCTAAAAACGTTATCGTCACCCGTCATTTCGATGTCCGAGATCAATCAAAAACGACAATTGTGTGAGGGCGACAGCAACCCGCTGAAGCGTGACACGACGAACAGGCAATCCTCGAAGCAATTTCCTAATCGTGTTGCGGTCCACGTTCGCTTTTCGAGCAACCGCCTTGATTGACGAAGCTGCGAGCTGTTCAATTAGCATTTGGCCTGCTTTTACAATCTTGCCCAAGTCATCAAATTCAGCCGGTTTGAATGCGAGCAGTGAGAAGTCTTCGCCGTGTTCCCACTTTCGATCTGTCTCCTTGCCAATGAAGCGCGCTCGCGTGGCAGTGACATGCATCCGTTGTAACACCCCTCGTGTATCTGCAGTGCACGGCGACCCGTCGGGTGCAAATGATTTAGATTCGGGATGAAGCGTATAGAGCCTCAATATGTAGCCGAAAGTTTGCGGGATCACCTTGTCAAATTGAGATGTTTGGATGAAAGCCGACTGCATCAATATCCACGATAAAAGTCGTCATTCACTTGCGTTCAAACAGACACCTCAATTTGACAAAGTCATTCCCCAAACTTTCGGCTACATATTGAGGCTCTATACGCTTCATCCCGAATCTAAATCATTTGCACCCGACGGGTCGCCGTGCACTGCAGATACACGAGGGGTGTTACAACGGATGCACGTCACCGCCGTGCGAGCGCGCTTCATTGGCAAGGAGACAGATCGAAAGTGGGAACACGGCGAAGACTTCTCACTGCTCGCATTCAAACCGGCTGAATTTGATGACTTGGGCAAGATTGTAAAAGCCGACGCAGAGTTGATCCAACGAATCAGGGTAATGCCCATTAAGAGTTTGGTCTGCAGGGCAAATGTCGATCGCAACACTATTAGGAAAGTGCTCCGAGGGGCACCCGTGCGACGCTTTACGATTCAGAGAATCGTCGCGGGGCTCAATGAAATACCCTGAGCTCCGTCTTACTGATGAGTCCGGTTTTCGGCAAATGCCTGTTAGTGCAGCGCCCGAGCCATGATCGAACTGTTTGTAGCGTAAAACGAAAGCCTTGACAGCGTCCCGTATCCCGAAGGCTCACATTCTTTGTGCCGCCGAAGTTCGGTGGCTGGTATGACTGATTTGATAACGACAAGAAGCTAAAGACAGAAACGCAATCGAACCCGAATCAAAGAGTTCAAACTCTTGTTGCATTAAGTTGATGGAGATGGCAAAGTCTTTTGTTAAGCTGAATTCTTGCAACCAGATCCAGGAATACATTTTACGATTCGCAATACGAAGTGGAGGCCAGTTGCCTGCAATACTTTTTGACCTGGGTGGTACATACATCCGCTGTGCTATCTCTAAGACCTGTTGCAACGCTACACGATCTTCGCTACTGCATTACGAAAAGAAAGCAATCCGTAACTTTCTTGACGGCACGCCATCCGATAATGTCTGGCAAGATTTGTTTGCGATCATTAGACAATACGTAGATTGCATTTCGGTTGAAGTGGGTCCAGACGCCCCAGTCATCATATCCTTCGCAGGGCCAATTGATTCAGCGGGGGCTGTAGCGTCTGCGTCCAGCATTCTGGGTCACGCAATCAAGTTCCCCGACGTGCGTTCAATACTCTCCCGAGAAACCCGACGGAGCGTTTTCTTGCTCAATGACATGTCGGCTGCAACGTGGTACATCAGTAGCGTTTCGAGTACTAATCGATTCATGGCGATCACAGTGAGTAGTGGCATTGGATGCAAGATCTTTGATCGTCAATCAGCTCATGGTGTCGCAGACGGAGTGACCTACGCTGGTGAAATAGGGCATATTGTCGTTGATGATGATCCGAACGCTCTGATCTGTGACTGTGGTGGCGTAGGCCACCTTCAGGCGATTGCTTCGGGACGAGGGATTGAACGCATGGCTTATCGACACGCAGCGCGCAATCGGGCCGGATTTATGAATTCACTCTGCTCGACCGAGTTCGGCGCATTCGTAAATGAAATTACTAATGAAAAGCATTTGGTCCCCGCGGCGATCGGGGGAGATGCATGGGCGCTAAGTGTGATTCGAGAATGCACAGTTCATTTGGGGCGAATTCTAGCATCTATCACTATCGCCGCTGGCCTCGAAAAGATAATCATTACTGGCGGTTTGGCTCAGAGTCTTGGACAAGTCTACTTGGATCTTCTGCTAGAAGCGATGAGGCGGGGCAACACGTTTGGGTTGTTCCCCTTCAATCTGCAGCTGCTCCAGATGTGCTCTCCGGGCGATGAAATATCTTTGTTAGGCGCAGCAATCTATGCGAACGTTCGATTAGGAGTTGAGTGAGAGCTTGATTTACAAAACGGAGCTTTTTCTAAACGTGGTTCTGGAGCAAGAGAGATTCGGCAGATTAGTCAAATCCGATGTGCTCGCATTTCAAGTGAAAGTGACAAAGATTAAATGAGAGCGGACACTACGTTGCTTTGGGATCGCTATCAGAAGTATCTTTGCGTAACCCCCGAACTTGGGATTTCACTCGACATCAGTCGAGTCAACTTCCCATCGAAATACTTGACGCGCATGTCGCCGTCCATCTCCGCAGCATTGTCGTCAATGGCTGATCTTGAGGCAGGAGCTATTTCGAATTTGGATGAACAGCGCATGGTAGGCCATTACTGGCTTCGTTGCCCCGAGATTGCGCCAAACTCCAATATTTCCTCAAGCATCCAGACCTCGACAAAAGACATAGTTCGCTTCGCAGAGCGGATCAGGAAAGGTGGCCGTAGCAATCGACACAAGCCGTTCAAGCGTGTCATACACGTAGGCATTGGCGGCTCCTCTCTAGGAGCCCAATTTATCTCTGAGGCTTTGAAAGGCACCTCAAATCTCGTAACTGTCGACTTCCTCGACAATGCTGATCCCGATTCGATTTACGACATGGTTGGTTTGAATGACGAGCTAGATCAGACGCTTGTATCCGTGGTTTCAAAGTCGGGCGCGACACCCACACCCAAATATGTAGAGAGGGTCTTAAAAGCGATTTATGAAAGAGAAGGGTTGAGCTTTTCGGCTCACGCTGTCGCTACCACAATTGCGGGTTCCGAATTGGACAAAACCGCGATCGCAGAAAATTGGTTAGCGCGGTTTCCGCTTTGGGATTGGGTCGGAGGCCGGACTTCAGTCACATCAGCTGTGGGCTTGGTACCTGCGGCGATTCAAGGGATAGATATATCAGCTTTTTTGAAGGGTGCGGCAGCGATGGATCGGATTACCCGCGCGCGTGAGGTTTCAGTAAATCCCGCTGCTCTTTTGGCATTGATGTGGTTTTGGCTCGGCAGAGGACGAGGCAGCAAAGACATGGTTGTCGTTCCTTACAGCGATCGACTGAGGTCAATGGCTAGGTATGTCCAACAACTTGTCATGGAATCGGTGGGGAAGAGATTCGACCGCTCAGGAGCTCTTGTCGAGCAAGGCCTTACCGTATACGGGAACAAGGGCTCTACCGATCAACATGCATATTTCCAGCAACTGAAAGAGGGACCTAACGATTTCTTCTTGATCATCGTAAATGTAAAGAAACAACTTTTTGAAGACGCCGTTGATATTGGTTCCGGTATGACATTGGGGGACTATCTTTTCGCATCGTCAGAGGGCACACGAAACGCCTTCTATGAACTGGGTCGCGCTTCCATCACCATTACTCTTCCCGACATAAGCGCGAAAACTCTCGGTGCCTTGATTGCGTTATTTGAAAGGGCCGTAGGGCTCTACGCGGAATTGATAAATGTCAATGCTTATAACCAACCTGGAGTGGACAAATTCGTAGCGGACTCCGTTATAGAGCTGCAAAACAAGATCGCCAAGTACCTTCTGCTTTCCGAATCACCGCAGACAGTCGAGCAAATCGCTATCGGAATCGAAGAAGTAGATAAGACTGAAATCATTTACAAAATCCTCGATCGTCTCCAAGCAATTCCAAATAGAAATGTCTTCGATGATAACGCACTGAGCATCTTTGGACGGCGCTTTTGGAGTGTTCAAGAGCCGCAAACAATTACAAACGATTAGGAGCGCCCGAAACTATGAATCCGAGCATTGATCGGCCTGTCTCTTCAGGGGACTGGGCCCCGAATGAGTTCAACGGCATCGTCTTTCCGTTGCCTGTCCGGAAACGGCTGTTGGACGCTGTGAACAATCGGTTACCCCAAAAATCATTCGGATATCTCCTATCGAAGGGCCATCCCAGAATAGTCGATGATTTCGTCCTCTTCGAGGCCAACACGCGAAATAGCGAAGCGTGGCGGGGACAATTCGAATCATACGGTCAGTATTTTAAGGATCATGACGACGCTGGGTTCGTTTCAACTCCTGAAGAGTCTTGGAGAATACAAAAGCTAATTTCAGCAAAAGAAATGGTCGAAATAGGTCTCTTTCATAGCCATTTACGGCATCCGGCGAATTTCTCCGAAATCGATTACGATATGCACACTGAATGTCATAGCCATCTATGTCACATGATTATTTCAGTTCGCAATCCGGACTTCCCGCAGGTTCGTGTTTTCGACATCTCGAAGAGTTTCGTGCGTGAAGCCCAAATATTACCTTTAATCTCGCGGAGTGAGCAGGAAAATTCAGATGCCAACAGATTTGATCGATGGCCGATCGATAAAGCCATTGCAACCGCTGAGCGGCTTCTTGCTCTTGATCCTTCAGGCCGACCGCTATGCGTAGATAACCGTTCGATTTTCTTCGCGATTCAGGCTGTAATTCGAATTGCGAATACGGAAATTTACCATCATCTTTTGACAGACGGTTTCTTAGCAGGTAGCGCTGATCGCTACGAAGAGTTTATTGCTCCCAAGATGCGTCGCTTGGAGGCGGCGGACTTCAACATGGGAACAGAAGGTTGTCGAATTCGCCACTTTGTAGGGGAGGGCCCGAGCCACAAGGTCACACTATCCCCATTCTATATTTCAAGAGTGGCAGTCACTAATGAGCTGTTCAGTAAGTTCAGTTTGGATGTTCGGTGTGCCACCTCTGCCGATGTTCGCAAGATGCCAGTGTCAAATATAAGTTGGTATGATGCGGTCATTTTTGCAATGTGGATGGGTTGTCGACTCCCTAGCGAAGCGGAATGGGAATTCGCGTGCGGTTCTACTTCAACAGGCGAATGGGCATGCGACGATGAAAGCCAACTGACACGTCTTGCATGGTATAGCGAAAATGCGAAGGGCAAGATACAACCAGTGGCGACTAAGGAACCAAACCAATTCGGTCTGTTTGATATGCACGGAAATGTCTGGGAGTGGTGCCAAGACAGTTACCATCAAGACTACTATTCAAGCTCAGACCCTTTGAACCCTGTAAATATACTTCCTTCTTCCGCGGACAAGGTGTGCAGAGGTGGCAGCGTTAATGCGTTGGCTGAGATGTGCCGCACTCGATACCGTTTTCACGAGCCGGCAGGATTCTTCGCAGAGGATCTTGGCTTTCGGTTGGTGTCATGATCGCTCGTCACCATCGTCAGGGGACCTTTTCCCCCGGACACTAATCAACGGAGGCTATTCGAGTGTTAAATCAATTCTTCCAACCTAGGCTGCATCGTCGGCGTAACGTGCTGATAGTTGGATCTGATGTAAACGCTGTCAATTTTGCAATTAAGCTTTCTAAGCTTAAATCCGAACTCGTCGGATTCATAGATGAACGTTGGGAGTTTGATGAAGCTCCGTCACACTACAAGGATATGCGGCTGGGGCGACCCAGTGATATAAGCAAAGTTCTTCGGGAAACTGTGGTCGACGAGGTAGCCGTACTGTCCTCGGCTTATCGCTGGGAACTTGAGCAAGAGGTTGTGGATGCTTGCTTTGAGCAAGGTATAAAAATTACTCGTCCACCCGGATCGGCGCCCATAAATAACGTAACGCGCCGCCCAATCTTGCCTCTCGCCAAAACAACTCAAAGAGGTATGAAGAACAGGTGGACCATTGCATCTAAACGGTTGATAGATATCATATTTTCCGGTATTGCAATCGTCGCGCTATTACCGTTATTCATTATCATCGCGCTCGCGGTTACGCTGAGTTCGAAAGGGCCAGTAATCTTTTCACAGGATCGACTCGGCGTAGGCAAACGTCCCTTTAGAATATTCAAGTTCAGGACGATGGTGCCTAATGCAGAGTCGCTAATGGCAAGTATCGAGCATTTGAATGAAGCAACAGGCGCGCACTTCAAACTTCAGCGGGATCCACGAGTAACTCCTATTGGCGCGTGGCTGAGAAAGACCAGCCTAGATGAACTACCGCAACTTTTCAATGTGTTACTCGGAGATATGAGTCTCGTTGGTCCCAGACCCATTGTCATGCGAGATTACCGAGGAATTGCTCTCGATCGTCACCGACGCCGATTTACAGTGAAACCCGGAATCACCTGTCTTTGGCAGGTCGGTGGTCGGAGTTCAATAGATTTTGATCGTTGGATGGAATTGGATCTTGATTACATCGATCGGTGGTCGCTGCGGCTCGATCTGCTGATTTTACTTAAGACAGTTCCTGTTGTTATCCGCGGGTCAGGGGCAATGTAGGCGGAGTTTGCGCCAAGACCAGAAGAAGCGATGGTCATAATTCGAAATACGACCGTCGGACGGCCCCTGCAGAGTCAGTCTTATTGTAGGGGGTGAGTTTTCCCCTCCCTATAGCTATCCCCCGCCGCAAAAGCCCGGGGATAGCTATAGGTACGGGAAAATTCACCCCCCTCGATAGAACTGAACTGGTCGGAACAACACGCGGAGTTATGTCACGCTGGCTTGAGCAACAATTCTCGCAGCACCTCGATTGTCAGCCAATTCTTCGTTCTGTGGAGCATCCGGTGACAGTTCGCACACACGAGAGCCAAGTCTTCTAGTTTTGTTGGCTTCGGTTCGACGACCTGAGATACGGGAAGGATGTGGTGGCATTCGAGGAAGCCTAGGCCGAGTTCGCCATACCGTTTAAAGAAGTCGAACCCGCAGACTTCGCACTCAAGGCACTCCTTCTCCTTCATCACACGCTCTCGCTTAGTTTTCGCCAGCTTCGCGCTTCTCTCCCGTGAGCGATGCAACCTCGTTAGGACACGTCCTTCAATAGCATCTGTGAAGTCGCTTTCGTCCGGAGTGGACTTTATTATCTGGAGAAGCCTAGGGTTATTGAGTGCTGCGCGAATTGCGATGGCATCGCGAATGAGTTCGTCTCGTCGGTCGGTGTAGTGGTTCCAGATCTCGCGGTCTTCACGCCCCGCGCCTTTCAGTCCACGACCTCCGCGTAACGGGT